>Ga0102950_1000275_pt1 | contig 13630 bp, 16 predicted proteins | sample SalPon2A_B_D2_MG_FD_78505 | JGI IMG/M metagenome (GOLD analysis project Ga0102950, IMG submission 78505) | Soil microbial communities from South San Francisco under conditions of wetland restoration - Salt Pond MetaG R2A_B_D2_MG | ecosystem: Environmental > Terrestrial > Soil > Wetlands | place...
ATTACTGGGTTTCCGCCTGCTGAAAGAAGACAAGTCCAAACCGGGCCGTTTAATTGAAAAACATATTATCGGCTCTAAAGTTGGTGCCGGGAAAAGGTCTTTAAAATAGTCAATCCGTGTCTTTTTTTATGTCAGCATTAATCTCATTATTCAATTAATTTAACCATCGGGAGATTAACGATGAAATTTAAATTACAGGATCTTGATAAAGAGAAGTTATTGGGTTTTCGTCTGGCAAAAGAAGATAAAAAAAACAAACCTCACCCCGACCATGGAATTGATGCTCATGTTATCGGTGCCAAGGTTGGTCTTGGAAAAGGAGGCAATGGCAACTGAGTAAGAAAACTCCAGCTACATAATAAACCAGTTTGTCAGTAATAACCGCCCGGATTGTATTCCAGTTCAGGCTGGATTGTTTTAATTACCATTTATGCCTGATGAAGTCATATCTCTTTCTTTAAAACCGGCAAAAGGCAGGGGCAAGGCCATGGACAGGCGCATGCGCCGGGAACTGGCTAACAGCCTGCATTACCTGAATACGAAGTTTGAAAATCATTCATCGGATCCAGATGCCGCTTTCTATCATCAAATCCCGGCTCTTGAGGATTTAATAGGACTCCTCCACCAGGATACCAGAGTATCACCCGCAGTATTTGGCAGTTATTACGCGCTGGTGTTTGATATGATGAATGAGAGTGATACCGGTGTTATTCATAAAAAACTGCAGCAATTACTGGACAATGTTCGTACAGTATCAAATATAACGGTTAGAAACCTGTCAATTGAGGATATCGGTAGTGAAGAACTGTTATCACTTTACCGGAAATGTTTCGATACTGATTCTGATGTTCAATATGGTTTTTTGCCTCCGTCGCCGGAGAACAGTCAGATTGCAAAAAGAGTAATTAATGACGCTTTTGAATTAATGAAACATGTCGTCCCGGATCTTTATGATGAAATCACGGGTATCCTGTCGGAGATCCTGCTGGCATCGACTCCGGAAGATGGAACTGCGGCATTTTTCAGCGGAGCATCCTCCTATCAATTATGGGGTGCGATGGTGTTGAATGCTGATATGGAAAGAAGCGTAATTGATATGCTCGGCACATTAATACACGAAAGCACACATAACCTGCTTTTCGGATTAACTGTGCAGGAACCACTGGTACTGAATGGCGGTGATGAGAGATACAAGTCTCCATTGAGGGAAGATCCACGCCCCATGGATGGCATATTTCATGCCACGTTTGTATCAGCGCGCATGTATTATGCAATGCAGAGGTTATTCAAGTCGCCTCTATTATCTCCTGCACAGAAACAGGAGTGCGAAAGTAATCTTGGACTGTTAAAGAATGCATTCTACGATGGTTACGCAGTTGTTTCTGCTTATGCCGAGTATTCCGAAACGGGGCGTGAAGTTATGCAGAATGCCTATGAATTCATGCAGGAGATTGCACCATCCACGGCCGTAGCCTAGCGCAGGCTGATAATCGGCCAGCCATTCTCTGTGGCCGTTTTTTTCAATATTTCATCCGGGTCTACCGCCACCGGGTGGTCCACAATTTCCAGGAGTGGAATATCATTGTGGGAATCGCTGTAAAACCAGGTTTCTTCCGGTTTTGAGTTGTGTTCCTCCAGCCACGCTTGCAGGCGTGTCACCTTACCGGCTGCGTAGGAGGGGGTGCCGACAGGTTTCCCCGTGTAGTAGCCGTTCACTTTCTCGGCGTTGGAAGCAATCAAATTTTTGACTCCCAGCATTTTTGCGATTGGCAGGGTGATAAATTCATTGGTTGCCGTGATTATCAGCAGGCAGTGCCCCTGTTGCCGGTGCCTGTCGACCAGTTTTTGTGCCTTGTCCAGCATGATAGGCAGGATTTTCTCTTCCAGGTACTGTGCACGGCGCTGTTCCAGCGTTACCGGTTCCACACCGGCAAGGGGTTGCAGCTGGAATTCAAGAAATTCCATGATATCCAGGTTGCCGGCCTTGTAATCTTCGTAATATTGCTGATGCCGGCTGCTGTGCGTATCTTCATCCAGGTAACCATGTTCGCAAAGGAATTGACCCCAGAGATAGTCACTGTCCCCACCAATAAGCGTGTTGTCGAGGTCAAAAATCGCCAGTTTCATCGTGTGGCAGAATACAGAAGACAGGAGTCAGAATACAGGATTACATCCCGTATTCTGAATACCAACGCAGGAATTGCGGATTGGGGAAAATTTGTGGAGAATTTCCACCAACTTTTTACTAATCTGACATTCACCATGATTGATACAGACGGTTTTCGCGCCAATGTCGGCATTATGCTTTGCAATGACCAGGGCAAGCTTTTCTGGGCACGCCGTGCAGGTATGGATGCCTGGCAGTTTCCACAGGGTGGTATCAAGTCCGATGAAGATGCCGAAACTGCCATGTACAGGGAATTGCGGGAGGAAATAGGCCTGCTTCCTGAACATGTCGAAGTCATTGGCAGTACCGATGACTGGTTACGTTACTGGTTGCCAAAACGTTTTATCCGGCAGAATATCGAACCGCTTTGCATCGGCCAGAAACAAATATGGTTCCTGCTGAAGCTGGTCACCGATGACAGCAAGGTAAATCTTTCCATTTCCAGAAAACCGGAATTCGACCACTGGGAATGGATAGATTACTGGGAACCGGTCAAGTTGGTTGTTGCCTTCAAGCGTAATGTCTATGAAGAGGCCCTGAAGCAATTTGCGCCGTACCTTTTCCCCTGAATCTGCCTGGCAGGCGTAATAGCAGAGACATTTATTCGTTTTCCTGATCCTGCCTGGCCGCCATGCCTATCATGACCGCCCGCAGAACATTGTTGGCGCCGCGCTTACTGACGCTGTGTATATATCCCATACGAAAATTAGGGTCAAAATTACGAGCAGTCATTTTCTGATCGAGTTCTTCCAGTTTGAAGGCACAGGCTTTCATGGCATGATCCACTACGCGTCTTGGATCATTTTCATTTTGCATCTGCTGTATGGAAGTGTTTGTGAGACATTCATTGTAACCCGCGGCATATTCATTCAACAGGTTCCCGTCTTCATGGCTCATGTTGGCAGGAGTTATGACAGTAGAACCGTGATCACCTGACGGGCTGTCAGTTTCATCGGCCGCAACGGTTACGGGTAATAATAGAACTGTAAATGCCAGTAAAAATAAAATCGTATTGATATGTAATACTTTCATATTATGTCATTATTTAAATATGCCACCAGAATAGAGAATAGATGACCACAACTCAACCATTTGATGATCACCTGCTGGCCTTGTGGGCTGACCAGGATCTGGAGACACCCGCATTTGTCTATGACGAAGCAGCCATACTGGACAACCTGCAACGTCTTTCCGTTATCGGTCAGGATACAGGTTGCCGGTTAATCTATTCCATCAAGGCATTGTCATTCCCGGCTGTACTGGACATCATTCGACCCGGTGTCAGCGGGTTTTCCAGCAGTTCCCTGTTTGAATGCAGGCTGGCCAGGGAAATTGCCGGTGCCGGCATGTCAGTGCACTTTACCAGTCCCGGTTTACAATTACGGGATATACCGGGTATCAGCCAGTACTGTAATTACATCAGTTTCAACTCACTGCCACAGTGGCATCGATTCCGGGAGAGAACAACCGGCATGCAGAGCGGATTACGTATCAACCCGGCCCTGTCTTTCGCCCGTGATCAGCGTTACGATCCCTGCCGCCCCCATTCAAAACTGGGAGTTCCCCTGTCGCAGCTTCCGCCAGCAGACGATCCGATGTGGCAGGAAGATCTCAGCGGTTTGCACATCCACAACAATTGTGAATCTGTTAATTACAGGGACCTGGTCCGTACGATCGAACATGTAGCCAGCCAGAAACCCGGTCTTCTTGAACGAATCAGGTGGTTGAATCTCGGTGGTGGGTATCTGTTGCCATCTGCGGAACAACTGTCAACCTTTTCAGAGTATATCCGGCGTTTGTCGTCACAATACAGGTTGCGGCTGTATTTCGAACCAGGCAAGGCCATCGTGGGTAATGCCGGTTACCTGGTGGCCAGTGTCATTGATTTGTTTGAATCCGAAGGCAAGTTGATAGCAATCCTGGATACTACAGTTAACCATTTGCCGGAAGTTTTTGAGTACCAGTATCAACCTTCCATCCTGCAGGAACATGATAATGGCCAGTATACTTACCGGCTGGCCGGTGCAAGTTGCCTGAGCGGTGATATATTCGGTGATTACCGGTTTGAACGGCCCCTCGAACCCGGTAGCCGTATTATATTCAGGAACGTTGGCGCCTACATGCTGGTCAAGGCAAACATGTTTAACGGCATCAATTTACCAACCGTTTATTCCGTAAGGGAAGGGGGAAAACTGGAGCTGCAGAAACGGTACGATTATGGCGATTACCGGCAGCGCCTGGTTAAATAACGAATCATGATAAATGCAACCAGCACCCTTTTCATGGCATTTTTCAGGATATGCATCTTCCGGAACAAGCCGCAGGACCTGCCCCAGTCGCAGGAATTATTGATAGTATGCCTGCTCGCTTATGCTGCCATCAATTTCCTGTTGACGTTGAATGTGACTAGTGCCGGATCGGCTGTTTCCAGCAGTTTACTGGAAACAGTCCTGGTTTGTATTATCACAGTCGTCCTGCTCTGGCTAAACCATCATCCTGAACGCTGGTTAAAGACGCTGATGGCTATTGCCGGTACCGGTTGCGTTATTGGAATCATCGCATTGCCGTTGTTTTACCTGACGTTCGTAATCAGGCCGGGCGGTTTAATGCAATCTATTGTACTGCTGCTTTACCTGTCTTTGCTGGTCTGGAATATTGTCATTATGGGTAACATACTCCGGCATGCCCTGGAAACCTCGCTGGCTATCGGTATTGTTTTTGCCATCATTTATATCATTCTTACATCGATGCTGGTCAACCAGCTCATTCCCGCTCCGGAACCGGCGTGAAAGTACACATCCTCGGAATTTGTGGAACCTTTATGGGTGGAGTAGCCATCCTGGCCCGTGAACTGGGCCATACGGTGTCCGGATCTGATACCAATGTGTATCCTCCCATGAGCACCCTCCTGGAAAATCATGGAATCCACCTGATCGAGGGCTATGATCCCGGCCAGTTGGTTCCCGTCCCGGACGTCGTTGTTATCGGTAATGCTTTATCGCGTGGTAACGCCTGTGTGGAATACGTGCTGAACAACGGCTTGTATTATCAGTCCGGCCCACAATGGCTGCACGATCATCTGTTGCAGGGGCAACACGTACTGGCCGTCTCGGGTACCCATGGTAAAACCACCACAGCTGCGATGCTGGCCTGGATACTGGAGGAGGCCGGAATGCAGCCTGGATTCCTGATTGGCGGCGTTCCTGCCAATTTTGACGTGTCGGCACGTAAAGGGGCAAATCAGTTTTTTGTTGTTGAGGCAGATGAATACGACACGGCGTTTTTTGACAAGCGGTCAAAATTTATCCACTACCAGCCCCGGACGCTGATTATCAATAATATAGAATTTGATCATGCCGATATCTTCGCCGATATTGCTTCTATTAGACGCGAATTTCACCATTTGGTACGGATTATCCCTGATCATGGTTTGATCGTAGCGCGCCAGGGGGATGCTGAAATCGAGCAGGTTCTGGCCATGGGTTGCTGGACACCCGTAGAATTTTTTGGTGCCACTGACTGTCGCTGGCAAGTAACACCGTTAACCGAGGATGGTCGTGAATTTGAGATCCTGTTAGATGCAGAGCCGGGTGGTATCGTGCGTTGGGATTTGATTGGTCGGCATAATATGTATAATGCGCTGGCTGCCATAGCCGCGGCCAGCCACGCAGGTGTGGCAACGGGTGAGTCTTGTACTGCACTGGCCGGGTTCAAATCGGTAAAACGGCGCATGGAACTGCTGGCCGAAATCAATGGCATCCGGGTATATGATGATTTTGCTCACCATCCTACTGAAATCCAGTCAACACTGCAGGGTCTGCGCCATCATGTCGGTGAACAACGTATCATTGCCGTGATGGAACCGCGTTCCAACAGCATGCTGCGTGGTGTACACAAGGAATCACTGGCTGCTGCTTTTGCCGATGCCAATTACATCATGCTTTTCCAGCCAGCAGCGATACAGTGGAACATTTCCGATGAGACTCGCGCTTTATCGGGGAAACGGGAAGTATTCACACGTACGGCAGATATCATTGAAAGACTGGTGGAAGTGTCACAGGCAGGCGACCATATTATTATAATGAGTAATGGAGGTTTTGAAGGCTTGCACCAACGATTGCTTGACAGGTTATCTTTATATGCTGAATAACATTCCATTGTTTCCTTTAAACACCGTTCTCTTTCCTGAAGGTGTTTTACCCCTGCGAATTTTTGAAGCCCGCTATCTTGATATGGTCAGTGAAGCCATGCGCAATCAGTCGGAATTCGGCATATGCCTGATCACGGAAGGCAGTGAAGCAGGTGAACCGGCGGAGTGCCGTGAAATTGGCACCTTTGCCAATATAGTTGACTGGGATCAGGGGGAAGATGGTTTACTCAATATCACGGTCAAGGGCGGTAAACGTTTTCGCATAAAAGAGAAACGCGTGCGTGATAACAGGCTTATCGAAGGGGATCTTGAGATCATTGATGATGCAGGTAATGAGGAAGTACCGGTTGAATACCAGTTATTATCCGATTTACTTCATCAAATCGCGAATAAATTCGAGCTAAAGCACCTGTTAGACAAGAATAAATATCAGGATGCCAACTGGGTAGGCTGTCGCCTTGCAGAAGTATTGCCATTTGAACTGGATGACAAGCAGGAACTACTTGAAATGCATGATCCACTCAAACGGCTGGCCAGTATCCAGTCAATGTTACATGAACTGGGCCCGGAAGAAGATATAAAGCGGTGACAGCCGGTTAATCAATAAATGTATTGTTTTCCGGTTCTTCTATAACAGGATTTTCCAGCACGCCAATCTTTTCAATCTCCACGCGCACAATATCTCCGGGTTTCATATAACCGCGGGGTTTCATTTTTACGCCGACACCGCTGCTGGTTCCAGTAGCAATAATATCGCCTGGTTCCAGGGTCATGACAATGGAGAGATATTCCACCAGATCATAACAATCGAAAATCAGCTGGCTGGTATTGGATGACTGTCGTTGTTCATCGTTGACCCAGGTTTTAATTGCCAGCGTGTGCGGGTCGCCGAGTTCATCCGCCGTTACAATCCAGGGACCGATTGGTCCGTGGGTGTCAAATGATTTGCCGAGGGTCCAGGTATGCGAGCGCATCTGCCAGTCACGGACTGATACGTCGTTGCATATGGTATAGCCGGCGATAACATGGCGGGCCTGTTCCCGGGTCACATGGCGGCAGCGACGGCCTATTACCAGGCCCAGCTCTCCTTCATAATCCAGTTTTTCCGAGACCTTTGGGCGCTGAATGGCCTGTCCAGGACCAATTACACTGGTGATCTGTTTATTAAAGAAGGTCGGATATTCCGGTTGTTCCAGTCCCGTTTCCCTGATGTGGTCGGCATAGTTCAGGCTGACACCCAGGTACTTGCCGGGCCGGGTAACCGGGGCCAGTAATTCCACATCAGCAAGGGGAATCAGATCGGTCCCTGCATCAATCTGTTTCTGCAGTTTCACCAGGCTTTGCTCGCCACCCGAAAGCAGATCGATCATATTCTGATGTTCGGCAGAAGGGACAAATTGATTATCAACAATTGCTCCCACGTATATTTTATTATTGCTTTTTGCAGTAACGAGTCTCATTAATCAGCCTTAATGAAAGTGGTTGAGAAAAGGATAATAACTGGTAATGGGCCAGATTATAAAGGTTGATGATTGTTCTGTTCGAGAATAGGGACGGGAGTATTGATATCATCCGGCAACGTCATGCGAAGGTTATCTCTAATATTTAATCATTTTTCATTCAGTATCAGTTCAACTGCTGCTGCAATATCATCAACACACTCAGCCTTGCCTTCTATGAGTTCTTCTGCCGCTGGCCGGTATTTGCCGGTCTTGACCAGTATGCCATGAATACCACTGCGCAGGGCGCCGATTACGTCTGACTCGACATCGTCCCCGACCATAATGACTTCACCGGGCTTGCAGTTCATACTGTCTACTGCCGTCTTGAAGAAGTCAGGTGATGGTTTGCCAAGAACAGTTGCCTTGCTGCCTGATGCATATTCCAGTGCGTTAACGAAAGGACCTGCGTCCAGGCTGTAATTATCACCTTCCCTGAAATAGCGGTTAATTCCCATGGCCAGCAGGTCAGCACCCTGCAAGAGTAATCTGAAAGCGTGATTCATATTCTCATAGGTAAATTCATGTGCGGCATCTCCTACCAGTACGCAGTCCTGTTTGTCCCGGGTTACATCGGCAAATTCGGGAGCGAGATCAGGATGTAACAACAGGTAGGGAGAAAGACTTTTTTCCAGAATATATTGTTTTGCGGCCATGGGTGCGGTAAATATCTCTTCCTCCCTGATATTGAAGCCCATACCGGAAAGTTTGTTGATGGTTTTTTGCCTGGGAGTGCGGGTGGTATTGGTGATGAAGCGAACAGGCAATTGTTTCTCCTGCAGCTTTTTTACAGCCTCGATTGCCCCGGGGATAACTTCATTCCCTGTATACAGGACACCGCTCAGATCCAGTAATACACCTTTAATCATAATATGAATATACTGCTGGTATCGTAATAATAATTCATACGTATATACTACTATAGTAGTCAATTATCGGCGTTAATAGTCATGGGACAGGAAATACCCAGGAGTCATTTCTCCACGCACGATTTTGATGCATTTAATCAGCGTTTGCGTATGGAAACAGATTATCTGCAATCCTGCTTCACTGAAAACCGTTTCAGCTGTCTGCATTATACAGGAGGCTTTGAGGTTGAAGCCTGGCTGGTTGACAGGAAAAATGCCTTGCCTGCGGCCGTCAATGAGGAATTCCTGCTGCGATTCAATAATCCCAATGTCGTATCGGAACTTGCATTATTTAATGTGGAATTCAATGTTCACCCTCAGCTGTTGAAGGGGAATGCAGTGCAATTGTTACATGACGACCTGTCCCTGACCTGGAAGAAAAGCAGGGCTATTGCCTGTGAAATGTGTGCCGACCTGATGATCATAGGCATTCATCCGGGCGTCAGGGATGAAGATTTAACTTTGGAAAATATGTCGCACAGTAAACGTTATGATGCCCTGAATAAACGTGTCCTGGCAATGCGTCATGGACAGCCGTTAAAACTGGATATACATGGCCGTGAACATCTGGATTCCGTGCATTACGACGTCATGCTGGAAGCAGCTGCCACTTCATTCCAGATCCATCTGCAGGTACGACCTGAAAAGGCTGTGCGTGCATTCAATGCAGCCCGGATAGTTTCTGCACCTCTGATTGCGATTAGTGCCAATGCGCCATATGTATTCGGCCATGACCTGTGGGATGAAAGCCGTATTCCCTTGTTTGAACAGGCTGTAGATGTTGGAGAGAAACAGAACAAGCGTGTGACTTTTGGTTATGATTATGTCGAAGATTCATTGTTTGAATGTTTCCAGGAAAACCTGGAATGTTATCCGGTTTTATTGCCCATGTGTGATACTGATGAACCAGTAGAAAATCTCACCCACCTGCGATTACATAATGGCACTATATGGCGCTGGAATCGTCCCCTGGTTGATTATGATGATGATGGCAATTTGCACCTTCGCATTGAAAACCGGGTTGTCCCGGCAGGACCGACAATTACGGATATGCTGGCAAACGCCACATTTTTCTGGGGGCTTGTACGTGCACTTGCAGACAATAAACAGGCACCGGAAAGGCTGCTGCCTTTCCCCATAGTTCGTCAGAACTTTTATAATGCGGCCCATTACAGCCTGGAAAGTTCAATGCAGTGGCTGGACGGTGAATCTTACCTGGTGAAAGACCTGGTACATAATCAACTTATTCCCCTGGCAAGGGAAGGGATGCAGGAACTGGGGGTTGATGCAGGTGATTACAATTATTATCTGGATATTATCCTTGGCCGAATTAGCAGCGGGCAGAATGGCGCATGCTGGCAGCGTAAATGGGTTTCGCAACATGGAAACGATATGCGGCTGCTGAGCAGGGCCTATTTGCAGCGGCAGAATAGCGGACTTCCTGTTCATGAATGGGACATATGATGCTGACAGTTCTTGACAGATTGCCCCAGGGTATTCTTTCTCTTACTTCCCGTGAGCTGTACCGTATTTTACCCGGGCCCACCCTGATTCATATTCAGGGTGAAATTGCAGAACCTTTATTTGTTTCTGTGCTGATACACGGTAACGAGGAAAGTGGTTGGGAAGCAACAAAGAAATTGCTGGTTAACTATGCCGGTAACGAATTGCCACGAAGTCTATCGTTATTTATTGGCAATATTGATGCTGCGAGGTATGGTAAACGGTTTCTGGCGGGCCAGCAGGATTACAACCGTGTCTGGAAAGGCGGACATAGCGCTGAACATATGATGATGCAGGAGATTGTCCATGATATGCAGCAGCGTAATATATTCATGAGTATTGATGTGCATAATACCAGCGGGCGGAATCCGCACTATGCCTGTATCAATAAAACAGAATCTCCATTCCCCGCGCTTGCCGGCATGTTTTCCCGCATGGTGGTATATTTTCTTAAACCTGATACGGTACAAACCATGGCCTTCTCTGAAATTTGCCCGGCAGTAACTATCGAATGCGGACCATCAGGTGAAACCAGTGGTATCAATCGCGCCAGTGATTTTATCCATCGTTGCCTTTTGCTTGAAGACTTCCGGCAGGTTGAAGAAACGGATGAACAACTGGAAGTATTTCATACGGTAGCAGTTGTCAAAATAGCGGGGCAGCATTCCTTCGGTTTTGGTGATCGTAATTACGAGATCAACCTGGATTATAATTTTGAGATGTTCAATTTCCGTGAGCTGCCTTCCGGTACGGTAATTGGCCGGGTTATGGACGGAATTGCCAGGCCGTTTGATGTGCGGGATGAATCAAGCCATGAGGTCAGTGATAATTATTTCAGCATCAATGATCATGAAATACAGGTAAAAAAAGACGTGGTGCCCGCCATGATCACCCTGAACCGGGAAATTATCCGCCAGGATTGCCTGTGCTACCTGATGGAACGCTATCCACTTGACTGAGTAAATAAAGGAGCGATCCATGCTTGATTTGCAGGCTTATCCTACCCTTGACTATGCACGCCGATGGTCTCTGGCCACCCTGGAGAAGATGCAGGAACTGCTGCTGCCGTTGGAAAGCAAAGCGCCGGATGTAATTACCGTTGCAGCATCGGGTTCCCTGGGCCGTCTGGAAGGCATGGACCATTCCGATGGTGACCTGATAGTAATTATTGCAGACGAAGCCATGGGGGATTACGAGCGTACCAGGAACAGTATGCAGAGCGTATGGCAGGCCATGGAGCCACTGGATTTACCGATGCCCAAATCTTCCGGTGTCTATGCCACACCAGCCGGCCCGGAGCAGATATGTGATCACGAAACGCTGGGTCATGTCGCGGATAACAAGGATATCTTCGGTAAACGCCTGCAGTTGTTACTGGATGCACGCCCGGTCTATGGTCATGAAGATTTCAGCAGGTTGAGATACCGGTTACTGGAGAGATATGCTGCCGGTTTCCTGGCTCATGACCAGAGCAAGGAATGGGTGTACCTGTTGAACGACCTGATAAGATATTTCCGTTCCTATTGCGGATGGCATCAATTTGATCTGTCCAACGATGCGGTCGACAGCTGGTACATGCGCAATGTCAAATTGCGGAACAGTCGTATCCCGATGTTCGCAGCGCAATTGTTTTTGCTGGGTGAATGCAGCAAGGAAAAACAGGACAAAATCGGCTGGTTACATGCCTGCCTCGACCTGACAGTTATGGAAAGGCTGCAGTTTGTTTATGAAAAGAACAATGATCCCGGTTTCTCAGGGATACTGGCTGCCTATGAATATTTCATGACACAGTTGAACAAGGAAGAGGTCAGGGAACAGCTGATTAAAACAACGCCTCTTACCCTGGAAGAACTCAATACTACACGTTTGCCGGAGTACCATGATTTGCATGAAAATTCAAAAATTATTATTACAGAATTGACACGATTCACGCTGGCAAGGAAAGGACAATGGAGCGATGCGTTTTTTGAGTACCTGCTCTTCTAGAATTCACTGATGGCGCTGGTCCAGGTGCAGCATTATTGTCCGGTAGTTTTGTTTACCCATATTTGAACTGCGTCACACCAGACTTACTCTCTGTGTGACCTTCATCACATCCAGGCAGTGATGGTTTTGCTACATTTTTTAGCAGATACATATCAAGAGGATATGAATATGAACACACGGCTAATATTTGTAATATTTTCATGTGTAATTATGACTGCTTGTGGAACGACTCCTGAGGAAAGAGGTGTTAGTGGCGCCGGAATTGGTGCCGGTGCCGGTGCAATAGTCGGTGCGGTAACCGGACTGAGCGTTGTTCAGGGTGCCGTTCTGGGTGCGGTAGGCGGCGGACTTACCGGTGCCATGACTGATCGGGATGATATCGATCTGGGTGAACCAGCCTGGAAACAGGCAAATCAACCGGATACGAATCAACAACAGTCTGCCAGAAATACGACTGTAATGGAGGTACAAAAAGGCCTGACTTCCCGGGGCTATTATCCCGGCCCTGTCGATGGCATAAATGGTGAGCAAACCCGAAATGCCATCGTCCAGTATCAGAAGGATCATGGTCTGGTGGTCGATGGTCAAGCCACACCTTCACTACTTGAGCACATCGAACATCAGCAAAGCTGATATCAGTAAAACACAGCCTCATTAACGGAGGCTGTGTTTTTTCATATACATATAAAATGAAGAATGGATCAATGAATTTACGCCTGTGGCTGGCGACAGGGTTTGCTGCACTTTTCCTGATAATTTCCATGACACTGGCTGTACTCTCAGTGAAGGATTTTATCATGTCCTTTTATATGGATGAATTTATAGCGGGCCTGATAAGATCACTAAACGAAGCGTTTATTGCATTGGCCACTTTCGAACTCGGGTTTGGTATTGCCCGTGAATACAGGGTTGACGATGAAGGCGGAAATGTTTTTTTTGTAATTCGGCGAACAATTACACGCTTTGTCAGTGTTGTTATAATTGCCCTCGTGCTTGAGGGGTTAATGATGGTTATCAAGTACAGCCAGCTTGAACTGGCAGGAAACCTTTATTATCCCGTTGCCGTTATTATTTCAGCCAGTTTTCTACTGGTATCTCTTGCAGTATTTCTTACACTATCAAGGAAGGATACGCGTATGCCGCATTCGTTAACGGAAGGATCGCAACCATCAGTTGATAACGATTAAATAACCTGGTTGTTGTTTTGCAGCAATTTCTGCAATTCAGGTATACACGAGCCGCAATTGGTTCCTGCCTGAAGATGCCGCCCAATAGCCTCAACTTCAGTGAGTTTTTTATCGAGTATGGTTTGTTGAAGAATGTTACGGCCCACACTGAAGCAGGCGCATGCAATAATAGAAATAATAGGGGACAGACCACGATTTTCGACCTTTCTGTTAAAAAACGTGGTCTGTCC
>Ga0102950_1000278_pt1 | contig 13602 bp, 15 predicted proteins | sample SalPon2A_B_D2_MG_FD_78505 | JGI IMG/M metagenome (GOLD analysis project Ga0102950, IMG submission 78505) | Soil microbial communities from South San Francisco under conditions of wetland restoration - Salt Pond MetaG R2A_B_D2_MG | ecosystem: Environmental > Terrestrial > Soil > Wetlands | place...
CAAATCTCAATTTTCCTGATGAATCATTATAAGAATTCACTCTCCCATGAAATTTAACCCTGAAAACAAGATCTCTTCTTAATATTTCCCATGGATTTCCATAGCTTAACCAGTTGTCAGGTTTTTCAACCTGGTATCCGTTAACTATGTCCTGTTTAAAAATTCCATACTCATATCTTATTCCATAGCCGAATGCGGGCAGTTCCAAAGTCGCCATCGAATCTAAAAAACAAGCAGCTAATCTTCCAAGACCTCCATTCCCAAGTGCCATATCATTTTCTAAATCTCTTATATCCTCGAGACTGTAACCGTCTTCCTTCAATATGTTATAGCATTCATCGTAAAAATTTAAATTAATAAGCGCGTTTCCCAAAAGTCGGCCGATTAAGAACTCTAATGAAAGATAATAAACTCTTTTTACATCTAGATCTTTATAACGCTGCTGTGTTCTTAGCCATCGCCTTACAAGTCTATCTCTTACGGATAATGAAAGTGCAAAATATGCATCGTCCGGTGTGGAAGTAACTTTGTCCCTTACTAAAATAAATTCAAGGTGTTCTGCAAATTGATTGGAGATCGAATAATCTTCCAGCTTTTCTCCATCAGTAAAGAAAACTGATTTATTTTTTAATCCCATAAAATCCCCGATTCAAATTAAAAAATATTTAAAGTATTTTATGAAATGAAACAGTTGGTTTCGAGGTTTTTGATTTTTACTGTGTTAATTAGCAAAAAAATTGAAGGAAGGTCAAATAAAATTATTTTAAATTTAATTGAAGCAACTAAAAGTCATGATCAAGTTCTGATAACAAATCCAATATATCCAGGTGTTTAGTTGTCATCTGTAAATGCCCTTCTTCATCTATCGGCCATTTTTCTATAGGTCTGTCAGTATATAATTCAACTCCATTTCCATCCGGATCGGTTAAATAAATAGATTCGGAAACACCGTGATCTGACGCTCCTTCAATGGGAAAATTTACTTCATATAATCTTTTTAAAACTTTAGCTAATTCTCTTCTATTAGGAAATAGTATTGCGAAATGATAGAGTCCGGTATGTCCTGGAGGAGGAGGTGTCGCTCCTTTTCCCTGCCATGTATTTAATCCAATATGATGGTGATATCCTCCGGCAGAAAGAAATACTGCTGATCTTCCGTAAGTTGAGGTGATTTCAAAACCTAATAAGTCTCTGTAAAATTTTAATGATTTTTCGAGATCGGAAACAGTTAAATGAATATGCCCTATTCTTACATCGGGATTTATAGTGTGTTTTATTGGTTCCATAATTTCACAAAATTTAAAATTCGAAAATAAAATTACAATAAAATATTTTAGATAAAAATATTTTTAAGATTATTTTTGAATTGATTTGTCTTGGTTTTACTAAAGCGGGCATAGCTGCACCATAATTTATTTAAATTATAAAGGGAAATTTTTATTGATTTTATTTTTTCAGCCTATTCGAAATTTCTTCCATCAACTCAATTTGAATTTCCTGGATCTCCAGCATTTTTTGTCCCTGCTGCATCATCAAATGATCAATCTTATCATTAATCTGTCTTATTTCAATTTCGGCTTTAAGGTTTACCTGATAATCATGCATAGCTCTTTTACGGTCTTTGTCCTCCTGCCGGTTTTGGCTCATCATAATTATCGGCGCCTGAATTGCTGCTATACAAGAAAGAATTAGATTTAGTAGAATAAAAGGATAAGGATCAAAAGGATGTATTGTTAATACGAGAATATTAATAATCATCCAAACAAACAGAAATAATCCGAATAAAGAAATGAAAGCCCAGCTGCCGCCGAATTGTGCAATATGATCAGATAATTTCTCACCGAAGGTAAGTTTATCATCGAAATCTTGTGCTACATTTTTGCTTAGAAGATCCCTATTAACTATACTTTCAAGAACTTCTTTATCAAAAGAAGATAATTCACCTTTTTCCTGTTCAAGAATATTTTGAACATAACTGCCTCTAAATTTATTAAGGTCTTCAGTACAGATGAAACCATTCACATCCAGTTGATGTCCGCTATTTTTTATTAATTCAACAAGAGAATTTCTAATTGACATTATCGGCATAAGTTCGGACATTCGTTTTGTCATGCTGCAAATTTGGCATACTCCGGTTTTTACAATTTCATTTTTCATATGAGTCTCTGAATTAGAAATGTTTTAATAATAAACCCAATATTACTATACTTTCAATTTAATTAAAAAGTTTGTTAATTATATATGCTGATTTAAGAAGGGCAGTAATGGTCACTAAATATTCTTGAAACTGGATTTATCTTTTCTATTTTAGTTGGCAATTAGAAATGACATATAAAATTTAGGATAAAAAGCAGCGGCAGATAAGCCGCTGCTTTAGCGTGATGGAAGGTTTATTTCCTGCCGGTTCTAAATACTTTGCCTTTTGGTCCGGTGCCGTCACATGTACCGGTTCCAGTTCCAGTCCCAGGGCCGTAGCCAGTTCCATCCTTTGGTCCTATCCCTTGATTACCAGTTCCATCACCTGGTCCATAACCTCCGCGGCCGTGTTTTGCTGCGTTACCTCTCATAAATTTTTGCCCGGATCCATCAAGCAAACGAACATAATCCGGATCCTGACAATTCGGTATACCATCTCCATCCGAATCAATAGCATTATCATTAATGCCGTCGCCGTTCAAATCGACAAAACCATAACCGTATTTTTTTGCTTTGCTTTGTCCGAAAGTTTCGCCGCTTACCAAAAATAAGCCGAGCACTAAGGCGAATCCCATTACGAATAGCATCTTTGCTGAACCTTTCATAACTAACTCCCTTTTAATTTTGTTTAATTGATTTCAGGCTTTGTTAAACAATTGATGTGCCATAAAGAAAAATTATTTTATTTTAAATTTTGAAGGATATGATCTAATAATTAATTATTTTCGACATTAAAGACGCAGATTTACGACTTTTAAGTCGATTAAATACTTTTTGAGATCTTATCTGTTTTGTATACTAATAACTGTTACATTTTCATAATTTTGTATATAAGATATCTTTTTAAATTGAATGAAATTCAAGCTTAAACTTCAGCCAAAAATTGTCATCATAATTTCAATCATTATTGGAATTGTAATGATAACATCTGCATATTTCGAATTGAACGAAAGTAAAAAAGAAATCTTCCGTGTTCTCTCTGAACAGTCAACTTCATTAATTGAAACAATTTCATTGAGCAGTGATAATACACTAACAGCAAGTGATGAAATTGAGAATTTAATTGCCGAACGGCTTTTGGATAACGCCAAACTAATAAGAAATTTAGACAGCCTAAACCTTTTAACCCGTGGAAAACTAATTCAGATTGGAAATGAGAATAACATTTTTAGAATTAATATTTTTGATAGGAAGGGAGATAGAATTTTAACAAACCGTATACCATTACCCGGTCACATCCATCCTGAGGAAAATGTTAACCGGTACGACGAGCTTAAACCGATTTTATCAGGTGAAACCAATCAAATGATTTTAGGATTAAAATCTTCTGAATATAGTAATGAAGAAAGATTTGCAGTTGCTGTGTCGAGAGCATTCAACAGAGGTGCTATTGTAATAAACCTTGATGCAAAAGATTTTTTAGAGTTTAGGAAAAAAATTGGAATTGGCAGAATAATTAGAGATATAGCAGATAATTCCGGCATTGAATACATAGTATTACAAGATACTATGGGAATTCTTGCTGCCAGCGCTACGGTTAAATCAATGAATCCAATTGAGGGTGATTATTTCCTTCAAAACGCAATGAAGTATGATTCAACTTTTATGCGTATTTCTAAATTTCAAGGTCATGAAGTATATGAAGTTGTAAAACGCCTGGAAATGGGTGGGGAAGTTATAGGCCTTTATCGGATTGGAATCTCTTTGGATGAGGTTAAAGGAGTTGAATCACGGATGTATAGACGTATCATAATTATTTCTTTTATACTTGCCGCCATTTCAATTATTGTGTTAAGTATAATTTTTACATCCCAGAATTTGCAGGCTGTTTCAAATGAATTCGGAAAGTTTAGAACTTTTACGGGAACTATATTACAGGATATGAGGGAAGCTGTAATAGTATTTAATAACGAATTTATAATTACTCTTTTTAATAAATCAGCGGAAGAATTATTCAATAAACCGCAGGAAGAAGCCTTAAATCAAAATATTAAAGAATTTTTACAAGGTAAATTTGATTTTGTTATTAATGCAATAAAATTACAGAATAATAATACTTATGATATCGAGAAAATGATTGAGATAAATAATCAAAATAAATTTTTAAGCTTTAGCATTACTAAAAATTTAAATGAGAATAATGAACCGGAAAATTATACAATTGTTATTAATGATTTTACTGAAAAAAAGAATCTTGAAGAACATGCAAAAAGACAGGAAAAACTTTCAGCTATGGGAGAACTTGCTTCGGGAGTAGCGCATGAAATTCGAAATCCAATTAATGCAATTGGAATGATCGCTCAGAGATTGAATAAAGAATTTATTCCAAACAAAGATTCTGATGAATATAAATCAATTTTAAATGTTTTAAAAGATGAAGTCACCCGCATAAATAAAATAATAACTCAATTTCTAAATTATGCCAAGCCTTTAGAAATTGAACCCAAAACAATTGAGGCAAATGAATATTTTGATGATATCTATAGATTGTATGTTGATCAATCAAAATTAAGAAAGATTAATTTTAACAAATTAACATCCCAATCGATTCAAATAAAAATTGATCCCGAACTAATGAAACAAGCACTTATGAATATTGTTCAAAATGCTTTTGATGCAGTAAATGAAAATGGTTTAGTAACTTTAAATTATTATAAATCCGGTAAATCGTTTTATATTGTTATTGAAGATAACGGCAACGGAATTGCGGATGATCAATTAAAAAGAATTTTTGATCTATATTTTACTACTAAAAAAGATGGTAACGGTCTTGGTTTAAGTATAGCACAAAAAATCGTTAATCAGCATAATGGCACGATTATAGTTGAAAGTAAAATTAAAAAGGGAACAAAATTTATAATTAAATTACCTGCCATATGAAAAATTATTCAATTTTAATTATTGACGATGAAAAAGCCCAGCGCGATATTTTAACGGGGTATTTGAAGAAAAAAGGTTATAAACTTTTTTCAGCTTCATCAGCAGAAGAGGGAATTAAGATTACAAATCAAAACTTGATCGATATAATTCTTTCAGATTATAAAATGCCAGGCATGACTGGACTTGAGGTTCTAAAAGAAGTTAAGAAAATAAATCCGCAAATAAGTTTTGTTATAATCACTGCCTTTGGAACTGTTGAGAATGCAGTTCAGGCAATACGTCTTGGAGCTGATGATTACATCTCCAAACCTGTCGATTTGGACGAACTGGATATTCTGCTTGATAGAATTATTGAGCACAAAAATTTAAAATCTGAAAATGAACTTTTAAGAACTCAGCTGCAGGAAAAGTACAAAATTACCTCGGTCATTTCTAACTCGCCGCAAATGTCTGAGGTAATAAGTATAGCTGCCCGTGTCGCAGAAAGTAAAGCAACTGTCCTTTTAACAGGTGAAAGCGGGACGGGCAAAGAAGTTCTTGCTAAGTCAATTCACTATTTAAGTTCAAGAAAAGACAAACCATTCGTTGCCGTCAATATTTCGGCATTATCTGCGAATCTTATAGAAAGTGAATTATTCGGCCATGAAAAAGGCTCCTTTACTGGAGCAGAAAGAATGAAGAAAGGCTGGTTCGAACTAGCCGATAAAGGGACAATATTTTTAGATGAAATTGGTGACACACCGCCATCAACTCAAGTCAAACTGCTTAGAGTTCTTCAAGAACAGCAATTAGAAAGAGTCGGTTCAACTGAAAGTATTAATATAGATGTTAGAGTGATTGCTGCAACCAATCAGGATTTGGAAAAGAAAATGAAAGAGGGATCATTTAGGGAAGATCTTTTTTACAGATTAAATATCGTATTTATAAAAATTCCGGCTCTTAGAGAAAGAAAGGAAGATATACTTCCTTTGATTGAATTATTTATTGCAAAATATTCCAGGGAAAATGAGAGACAGAATCTTGAGATTTCAAAAGAAGCATTCGATAAATTATTAAAATACAATTATCCGGGTAATGTACGTGAGCTTGAAAATATTATTGAAAGAGCCGTAGTGCTTTCCAGGGGAAATGTAATTACATTAAACGATTTGCCATTTAACATAAAAGGATTTGTCGAAGAAAATAAAATAATTGAAAATGAAACAGGTACTTTAACTGAGCAGGTTGAAACTCTTGAAAAAAGATTAATTTATGATTCCCTTAAAAAAGCAAATGGAAATCAAACAAAAGCTGGTAAGCTTTTAGGAATTACTGAAAGAAATTTAAGATATAAATTAAATAAGTACGGTATAAAAAATTAAAGGTATTAATAAAGGAAGAGCTCTGACTTTTACATCAAAGCTCTCAGGCCTAAGATTTAAGAAAACAAAGGAAGATAACTCTCTCCTATTATTTTCTGCCTTGTTTCCCCATTCCCTTTTCGCTTTTTGAACCAAAGCGGTTTTCCAGAGTCGCCCGTTAATAAAATTGCATCTTTGAAGGCGCAACTCGTATACCAAAAAAATTATGCCGTTATTGATCAATTCTAAATATCCAATTTATGAATTCGACATTTAGGTCGAATTAATTCGTGAATTTGGTCGAATAATTATAAGCCCCATCCCAAAGAGATCATAAAAATTTGATTATCATATCTGTAAAAATCATCATTTGAATAGTTATTTATGTAATTGAAAGTACACGTTGCAGTTAATCCATTTATAATATTGTGAAGATTAAATTGAAGTTCTAATCCAAGAGCAATCTGTTCATCCTTCCTATATTCTGATAATTCATACCCATCAATGGTTGCTGCCGGCAGATTCTTAAAATCTTTTTTATCAAAACCTAATTCAAATTTAGCAACAATAGTTGGTAAAATAATTTGTGTTAAAGTTAAACCTATTTCATAACCTTCATGAGAATAAAGATCGTTAAAAATTTCTTCTTCATAAAAAATCAAGCTGTCTGAATAAAGATATCTTGTTGTGCTAGCAATATTTTTTCTAAACAGAACATAACCTGATATGCCTGTATTTTCTGCTAACGACTGTGCTAAATTTAAATAAGCCGATAATTGTGAAGAATTATTTAAATTGTTCTCCAAATCGATTTTTTCAATATAATTTTTAAAATAGATTTCCGAACCGATCATTAATGTTGTTTTTGTTTCGAATGTAGCGGAGTACTTAACAAATCCTTTATTTTCATAATATGAAAATGCAGAAAGATTTTTGTAACTGTTCTTGTTAAATAAGTATCCTATTAAAATATAATCGCTTTCATTAAAAAAATGACGATAGTTTGCATATGCGGATAATTGGTTAAAATCGAATAGCTTTAATTCTTCTCTATTATTTCTGAAACTGTAATTGACCCCGATATTTAAAGGATTACCGTCGTCAGATAAGAGAAGAGTATTTACGATTCCTAACTTGTGAGAGTTTGACGATTTGAAAATATTTTTTTGAAAATAGCTTAAATTACTTATGTAGTAAAAATCAAGGTTGTTAATTTCGCTTTCAAAATCATATGATGAACTTAGAGAAAAACTGGTTATATAATCCGATGTTTTAAATGCATTATTATAAATATTGTCATCATAATAATTTTCAAATTTTGTTGATAATGAAACCTGGGAATGAATAGGTACAATAATGAGAAGAGAAAAAATAAAATACAGACCGCGGGAATATTTCATCATCTTTTTCCGCCCTGATTGCCCTGACTTCCTTTTTTCTGCATCTTATGTCGTTTACGAAGCTTTTCAAAACTCATTCCATTTGCTCTGTTATCACAGATGCCGTCACCGTCTTTATCAATAAAAACATCTTTCTTACGCTTTTGCTTTTTGAATGTAGAATCACCAGCTTCTTTAACAAGCGTCTTATCAACTTTGTCCTCCGGTTTAGTCTTCGTTGTATCACCATCCGGATGAGCCAAACCGGCAAAACTAAATATCAGCGTAAAAACTATTATATATATTAATTTCATATCACACCCCTTTATTCAATTCTTGTTAAACAAAAGGAATGCCAAACAAAAATTTTTTTAATTTGGGCCTCAATGAGAAAAATTAAATCAGATTAGAAAGCAAAGAATATTCTAGGCGACAATAAAGTCGAAGAGGATGAAACAATTATTTTAGATTAATTGATTTTATTGTTTTTTGAGATACGCTTTTCTTTTCTGTTCGGGAAATTTTTCTATGGCATATCTAAGCATTGTTCGCGGCATTTTACTGCAGTGAGCTTGTAAGAATTTTTCCTCAACAGCCAGGTTTCTTTTTCCTATTTCCCTTAACATCCATCCCACAGCCTTATGTATTAAATCGTGAGTATCATTTAATAATATTTCAGAAATCTGTAAACTAAAATCGAATTGATTAAACTTTATAAATTGAAAAGTTGAAAGAACAGCAATTCTTCTTTCCCAAAGACTTTTGGATTTGGCTAAATTTATTAGAAGTGATTTGTCTTTATCCAACAAATAATCACCGATAATTTTGGGCGCAGTCAAATCAACTAAATCCCAATTATTAATTTTGTCTGTATTATCAAGATAAATTTTGAAGATTTTTAATTTCTCGTTTTCATCCGCATTTTGATACTTAAAAATTAAAATCATTAAAGAGACTAATCTTTTTTCATGAATTTTTGATTTCAATAATTGTTTAATCTCTTTATAAGCAACATCATGATTCTTCTTTGCGATGCTTCTTAATACCGGGACTTTTATTCCAATAAAAATATCTCCTTCGCCGTATTCACCTGGACCAGTTTTAAAAAAACGCTGTAAAAGCTTTGCCTGTTCTTTATTGGATTTTTGATCAAGGTCAATTTCAATTTCCTTAATACTCATTTTCTTTTCTCATTTTATTTTATTTGAACGAAGTTTATGCAGATAATAATTTTTACCCCGCTTATTATCTTCCTCATCACAAAAGAAGAGTCTTCCTATTGTTAGTTTCAAAATTACACATTAAATAAATTATAAAACAAAGCTTAGGAGGCCAAAAATGAGACGAATTTTTTTGGGTATAATTTCTCTGGCTATTGTAGCGCTATTTACGAATTTTACCATACTATCAAGCGGCGAATTCAATTTCCAGAATCACGTTAAAAGCGACACATCAAAAACGATGAAGGCAAACAAAAATGAATTCAGTGCTAAACTTTCGGGAAAAGATGCGGTCCCGCCTGTTAAAACTAAAGCATACGGCGAAGCAACTTTTAAATTCAGTAAAGATGGTAAATCGATGCAGTATAAACTTATTGTGCATAATATTGATAAAGTAATTATGGCACATATCCATCATGCTGCGGCTGGGAAAAATGGCCCGATTGCAGTTTGGCTGTACAAAGGAAAAGTTACAGGCAAGGTAAATGGTGTTTTATCTAAAGGAACCATAACGAATAAAGATGTTAACCTGGCGAATTTGAAAAAGTGGATTGAAAGCGGCGATGCATACGTACTTGTGCATACAAAGGCATATCCTAATGGAGAAATACGGGGCATTATTAAATAAATTGAAATCACTTTAAATAAAGTGTAGTTTTATTTTGGTCGCGTGGAGAGAAAGTTAGTAAGTAAATTATTGACCTCCCAATTATTAATAACTTTCCGCGCGGCCATTTTTTATAGGTTTTTCTATGTATCTATCTGAAAATATGTCACCTCTTCGAGGTTTATATCATACTTATTAGGTCTTTATTAATCGGATTCAGAACCACGAAGTGGTGAGATAATAATATAAAATTGAATTAGAATTTTTCCCGGTTAAATTTGTATATATGAAAATCAAAGCAATTATAACAGGAACCACCGGAATGGTAGGTGAAGGCGTTATGCACGAATGCCTTAACCACTCAGATGTTGAAGAGGTGCTTATCATAAACAGGCATAGCAGTGGCGCTAAGCACCCAAAATTAAAAGAAATTATACATAATGACTTTTGTGATTTTTCAGGTATTTCAGAAAAGTTAAAAGGATACAACGCCTGCTATTTCTGCCTCGGTACAACTTCTGTCGGAAAAAAAGAAGATGAATACACTAAAATAACTTTCGATATTACAAAAGCTTTAGCTGATGTTCTTGTAAAGTATAATCCTGATATGACTTTCTGTTATATTTCCGGTGCGTCTACAGACAGCACTGAAAAGGGAAAAATAATGTGGGCACGAGTAAAGGGTCGAACTGAAAATTATATTTTGAATCTCGGCTTCAAGCAGGCCTTTGCTTTTCGGCCCGGAATTATAACTCCTACAAAAGGACTTAAAAACACTTTAAGTTTTTATAAATATTTATTTTTCCTTCTACCGTTAGTAAGATTGTTTTTCCCGAAACATATCTGTTCATTAAAAGAAATTGGATTAGCAATGATAAACTCTGCGAAAGCAGGTTATGATAAAAATGTACTTGAAGTTGAAGATATAAAAATACTTGCTGTTAAATAAAAATCAATCGCTGCAATTATTTAAAATTTGGAACTCACGATAATTTAATGTACGAATACCAAACAAATGGATTTTTTGCACAGGTAACCGGGAAATTGGAGGATTTGTGCGAACAGGAACTTATTGAACTCGGTGCAACAGAAACTAAAATTGCTTATAAGGGAGTTTATTTCAAATCAGATTTCACTACCCTTTACAAAATTAATTATACATCTCGACTTCTTTCCCGGGTTCTTGCGCCGTTAATATCTTTTCCATGTATGAATACTGAAACTCTTATTAGTAAAGCAAAGCAGATCCATTGGGAAGATTTCCTTTCTCTAAAAAAAACATTTGCAATCAGCGGATCAGTTTCTTACAGCAGCATCAGCAATTCATTGTATGCATCTCAATGCTTAAAAGATGGGATTGCTGATTATTTTAGAGATAAATATTTAAAGCGTCCCAATGTTGAAGTTGTAAACCCCGATGTGCGGTTTAATCTTCATATTGAAAAAAATATAGCTTCAATTAGTCTCGATACCTCCGGTGAATCACTGCATAAAAGAGGCTATAGGCTTCTGGCAGGTGAAGCTCCTATGCAGGAGACTCTTGCAGCTGCAATATTAAAAATTAGTAAATGGGATGGAGAAAATCCTTTATGGGATCCGATGTGCGGCTCAGGGACAATACTGTGCGAAGCATTAATGCATTACTGCAGGATACCTGCACAGAAGCTCCGCAAGAAATTTGGATTTTTTAATTTGCCTGAATTCGATAAAACTCTATGGAATAAAGTAAGGGAAGAATACGATAGTAAAATACGGCAGCTGCCAAAAAAAATAATTCATGGAAGCGATAAATCTCAAGAAGCAATAAAAGTAGCAAAAGAGAACCTTTCTCATCTTCCGTTTTCCGAATCTGTTGATATTTCGTGCAGGCCGTTTCAGCATGTAAAAAATTTTGAGAATGGTACAATAATAGTAAATCCCCCTTACGGCATTAGGCTCGGAGAGATTGAGGAAGTGAAAGAGCTTTATAAAGAATTCGGCGACTTTTTAAAAAACAATTGTCCGGGCACTTCTGCATTTGTTTATACCGGCAACCAGGAATTGCGAAAATTTATTGGTCTTAAAACAACCAAGAGAACTCCGCTTGATAACGGTAAACTAAAAGGTGTGCTTTTGCAAATTGATTCCTATAAGGGGAGTAAGAAAAAGAAATGGGAATAATTATAACAAAGAATAGTCTATTGATTACCGTCTTTAAATTTTATAATATTAGCTAAAATATAATTCATTTATTAGGAATTTAAAATGAGTGTCGGAGAATTAATAAAACAAATAGATCAATTAAATCTATCGGAAAAGCTAATACTAGTTGAAGATATCTGGGATTCAATAGCACGTAGTAATGATACGCTGCCGCTTTACGAATGGCAAAAGACAGAATTGGATAAGAGATATGAGGAATATAAAAGAGGAAAACAAACACTTCATGAACCGAATGAAGTGCATGAAAAACTGAGGAAAAAATTTAAGTGAAGCTTTATTATACCGGCAGGGCTAAGGATGATTTAGTGTCAGCCTTTGAATGGTATGAAAAGCAAAGACGAGGTCTCGGTTTTGAATTTCTGGATTGTGTTGAGATAGCAACTACAGAAATTCTCACTTTCCCCGAAATGTATCAATTATGTTATTCTAACTTTCGGAGAAATGTTATCAGAAGATTTCCATTCTCTATTTTTTATACTATAGAAAAACAAAGGTTAATTATTCATTCGGTATTTGATAATAGACAAAACCCTGAAAAGAGACCCTGAATTTAATATCCTTAAAAATTAAGTTAAGTTAATTGCAAAAGCGTTTAGGTTATGAGAAAAATGTTTTTGAAATGGGGAATATTGTAAAACTGGCAAAAAGGTAGCTCTCTTCCCATCAAAAATAATTTATAATAATGATAAATATATTTTACAAATACTTTATATTTGTATGGTATAATTTACATTATAGATTGAGAAAAATTTATGTTGACTCCCAAAACTAAAATAATCCTAGCCGGATTAGGTGAAAATATTAAGCTTGCAAGACTTAGAAGAAAGCTAAGTGCAGAACAAATAGCGGAACGGGCAAATATAAGCCGGCCTACTTTATTATCAATTGAAAAGGGTTCTCCGACAGTAAGCATTGGCTCTTACGTTGATGTTCTTTTTGTTTTAGGATTGTCGGAAGATTTTTTAAATGTGGCTAAGGATGATGTGCTTGGAAGAAAGCTTCAGGATATTGGTTTAAAAGTAAAAAAACGGGCACCTAAGAGAGCAAAAAATTTTTAAATATGCTAAATGTTATGTTTTTATGAGAGGTTTTATAAATACAGATAGTAATCTAAAAATGAGATTGAGTTGATGACAAAAGCTTTTAAAGTGTAAACAAAAAGTTTTTGGGGTGGGGGATATTACTAAATTAACAGAAATTATAACTTAATCCGACCTATGGAAGCTCAAATGTATATTTCCAAGTTTTTTTAATTCCCATTGCTGTTTTAGGAAAATAAGTTTTACTATAAGGGAAAATAATATTTACAGGTTTTTGTTCATAATTCCAGAGATAATAAAAAAGAATCCCAAGTGTTTGAGCTTTGGTTGATAATGGGCTTAAATATATATTTGAGTGATTAGGATTATCTTCAACTATTTCACTGATAATTTGTGCTGTTACAAATGGATCAAATGCTGGGGCATACTTATCTATTCTTTTCCCTATTGATTCTTTTGCCTGATATATGTTTAGAACATTTTCTTGGTACATATCTGGTTGTAATGAAGGTAAACTTAAAATATAATATTTTTTTTTAATCTTAGATTTATTTTGAGCGATCTTAGCTATAAGTTTATCATCATATCCAGCTGTAATTATTAATAAATCGTTTTCTGTATTTACTAATACCAATTCTGAGCCACACCCCTCGACGATTCTTACTTCATCTACAAAACTTGAAAATGTTGTTTCTTCAGCTCGCTTGTAGTGTGTTGGTTCGCTATATAAAAAATCAA
>Ga0102950_1000279_pt1 | contig 13585 bp, 6 predicted proteins | sample SalPon2A_B_D2_MG_FD_78505 | JGI IMG/M metagenome (GOLD analysis project Ga0102950, IMG submission 78505) | Soil microbial communities from South San Francisco under conditions of wetland restoration - Salt Pond MetaG R2A_B_D2_MG | ecosystem: Environmental > Terrestrial > Soil > Wetlands | place...
GAAGAGAGAATTAAAAAAATATTGCTTTACGTTGGAGCTATCTTTCTTTTCGTTTTCTGTATAGCCCCGTTCGTTTGGATGGTAATAATTTCTTTAAATAAACATCCCGACTTTTTATCAAACAATGTTTCGTTCATTTTAACAATAAATAATTACATCCAGGTACTTACAACTAAATCTGTGCATCTTCTTGATTATTTAAGAAACAGCATAATAATTTCTTTGGCAGCAGCATTCTTCGCAACTTTTTTTGCAAGCCTGTCGGCTTATTCAATAACCAGGATGAACTTCCCCGGGAAAATTTTTATTCCAATTGCACTTCTCGGATTTTCAATGTTCCCGCAAATAAGTATCGTCGGTTATCTTTTTAAAATGATGACCGACTTTAACTGGATAAATACTTATTATGCTTTGATCTTTCCTTATATAACCCTTGGACTTCCGCTTGCTTTATGGATAATGTTAAGTCATTTCTCCCAATTATCAAAAGAGCTTGATGAAGCAGCTTTAGTTGACGGCGCATCGCGTTTTCAGATATTAAGAAAAATAATTTTTCCTATTGCCTTGCCCGGAGCCTTCTCAACCTTCATGCTAATTTTTATTTATTCTTTCAATGAATTTCTTTTCGCTTTAATGTTTACAATCGATTATAAAGCAAGAACCATCCCGGTAGGCATTGCTTTATTTGAAGGATTATATGGACAGATCCCCTGGGGATACATAATGGCTGCGGCAGTTGTTGCAATAATTCCTGTAATTTTATTAATAGCGTTATTCCAGAAATATATTATTCAAGGATTAACGGAAGGCGCTGTAAAAGGATGATATATCTCCTTATTTCTTAAACGATTATGTTAAATAAACCCTAAAATCTTTCCTTTTGATCTTTATCACCCGGTTCCATTTCTCTCCATTTATTGTATTAAATTAATTAAGAGTGCATGTCTAACAGGAGCGGATTTATTAATCATTGAAATAATTAATAAGAAGGAGTAAAGATGAATACCAAAGAATATTATGCTGCAAAAGTAAATGATTTTAAGAATGGTGAGATGAAAACCATTTCGGTTAATGGTAATGAGATTTTGTTATGTAAATCGGATGATAGCTTTTCTGCACTTGCCACGCATTGTACTCATTACGGCGCTCCTTTATCCGAAGGAGTTTTAAACGGCGATAGAATAATCTGCCCGTGGCATCATGCATGCTTTAACGCTAAAACAGGAGATCTTCTTGAACCGCCTGCACGGGATTCTCTTCCGGTTTATAAAGTTAGGATTGAGGGAGATAATATTTATGTAGCACTGCCCCAAGAAACAATAACAAGCAGGCTGCCTAAAATGGCTAAAGTAAATTTCAAAAAAGATAAAAGAACTTTTGTAATTATCGGAGGCGGTGCTGCCGGTGAAGTTGCCGCTCAAACATTGCGCGAGGACGGCTACGAGGGTAAAATAGTAATGATAACGCAAGAAGACCGCACTCCATATGACAGGCCTAATTTAAGTAAAGATTATCTTGCAGGCGACGCTGAAGAATCCTGGATGCCGTTAAGGAATGAAAGCTTTTATAAAGTGTTTGGAATTGAATTAATGCTGAATAGAAAAGTTATAGGAGTTAATTTTAAAGATAAATCAATAGAGTTTAGCAGCGGGGATGAGTTGCTTTATGATAAGCTTCTGATAGCTCCGGGAAGTATACCAAGGAAATTGGATTTACCGGGTGAAAATTTGAAAAATGTTTTTACGCTTAGAAGTTTTCATGATTCACAAAGAATTATCGAAGCAAGTAAAAAAGCATCCAAAGCAGTTATTATTGGTGCAAGCTTTATTGGAATGGAAACGGCATACAGTCTGAATAAAAGAGGTCTTGATGTAACGGTTATTTCAATGGAGGAGATTCCCTTCGAAAAAGTTTTCGGCAGAGAAGTGGGTAAGTTATTCAGAAAGCTGCATGAAGAAAACGGAGTTAAGTTTAAATTAAGTCTTACACTTAAAGAATTTGCTGGTAAGGAAAAAGTAGAAGCAGTTGTGCTTCAAAGCGGAGAAAGAATTGAAGCGGACCTTGTAATTATGGGTGTTGGTGTAAAACCGGCTACGGATTTTTTGGGAAATCTGCCATTACTGCAGGACGGCAGTGTAAAAGTAAATTCTTACCTTCAAATAAATGAAGATGCTTTTGCCGCCGGTGATATTACAACTTTAACTGATTGGCGTTCAGGTGAAGATATTAGAATTGAGCATTGGAGAACAGCTGAGCAGCAGGGAAGAGTAGCCGCTCATAACATGGTTGGTAAATTAACTCCGTTTAAAAGTGTACCATTTTTCTGGACTTCACAGGTTGGACTTAGCCTTGTTTATGTCGGTCATGCAGTTGACTGGCAGGAGATTATTTTCCATGGAGATATAAGCTCAAAAGAATTTATTACATACTATATAAAGAATAATAAAGTTGTTGCCGCTGCCGGTAATTTCCGCGATAAGGAAATGGCCGCCATCGAAGAATTACTGAGACTGGATCTAATGCCTACACCGGATATGTTGAAACTTGAATCGATTGATTTATTAAAGCTTTTAGAAGATCCGGTTGAATCATAATTCTAAACTTAAATTATAAACGGATAATTGTAATTTTATAAGATAGTCAAAATTATATAAGCATTCATTGCGAGAAGTGAATCGACAAAACATTCTTTTGTTTACTATAAAAAACATGAGCTCATTTCACTGCGTTCGTGATGACTAAATTATGAATTGTTTATTGTCATAGTTAGCGTACCTGCTTACCGCACATAGATATAAGACTAATTTTATTAGGTATTACTGTAATCTGCTATATAAAAAGGAATTACAGTTCTCCTTCATTTTCCCCATAAATTTCTTTAACTATAAATTGTCTAATTTCGCATAATCAGGTTCTTTCAAGCAAATACTTTTGTAAATTTACTTTAGAATTTTTACATTCTATTATATTTTTCAAATTACATTCTTGTACTACAGACTTTTCATTCTATGTCTGCTCTCAAATAAAATAGAAAGGCCTTTCAAATGTATACGGCAATAATCCTTGTTTTAATTGCTATCGCTGCGTTTTTCTTTTTGACCGGTACTCAAAAACGCAAGCCCTTGCAAGTAGCTATCGGTTTGGCAATCGGTATACTTACGTTAGCATTCTTTTGGTTTCTGGGATTTTGGGGTGAAGTTTTATGGTTCCAAAACGTCGGCTACGGAGCCCGTCTCTGGACAGTTGTTTATTCAAATGCTATTCTGGCAGTTATCGGTGCCTTGTTTGGAGGCGGGTTGTGTTACCTGCTTACAAGTTCAATCTCTAAAGAGCATAAAATACTGAAATACGGAAGCAGTGTTCTAGGGCTTTTTATAGGCGCCTCCTGGGGAATATCTAACTGGGACATCATATTAAAATTTTTAAATAAGGTATCTACAGGTATGACTGATCCGGTTCTCGGCAAAGATGTTGGATTCTATCTTTTTTCTCTGCCGTTTCTCCAATCGCTTTATAATGTATTTTTCCTTCTCTCGGTAATTTCTCTTATCGCAGTTATAATTGCTTTGTTTATTCGTTTCGAAGGAAATAATTTTGTACTCTATTTTCCCAATCCTATTGAAGTAGATATAAACAAGTTTTATATACCGATGTATTTGAATGCCGGTGTGTTTATTTTTATTCTTGCATTCGGGGAATTTCTTGACCGTTATAATCTTATGTATTCTACAACAGGAGTAGTTGCCGGGCCCGGCTGGACCGATGTTAATGTTACTTTACCTGCATATACCGTTGCAATAATTTTGATGATAATAATTGGATTAAGTTTAATAATTCCTACAAGCAGAAAAAGAATTCAGAAATTTTATTTTAAGAAATTCAATGTTGTACAGGAGCGTTCACACGGATTAATACTTATAAGCGCCGCTGTTTTATTAATAGCAATTAACTTTGTAGCATTAACTGCATTACCGGGTTTGTTCGAGTGGTTAATGGTTCAGCCGAATGAGATTACATACGAAAGGCCTTACATTTTAAATAATATCAAATTCACGCGCTATGCCTTCGGATTAAATAATATTCAATTAAAAGAATACCCGATGGAGGGGAAATTTAATCAAAGTGTTGTTGCTGCAAATCCAAGTATATTTACTAATATAAGGCTTTGGGACTGGCGTGCACTGGATGCTGTGTACAGGCAGTTTCAAGAGTTCCGTCTTTATTATGAATTCTCCGATGTAGATGTTGACCGTTATAAATTTGACGGCCAATACAGAGAGGTTATGGTTTCCGGGAGAGAGATAAATTTAAACAACCTTCCGGCGCAGAGCCAGACGTTTGTTAACAAACGCTTTCAATATACACATGGTTTCGGAGTAGCAATGTCCACTGTTAATGAATTTACATCGCAGGGGCTTCCGCACATGCTGATAAAAGACATTCCGCCTGTCAGCGAATATCCATCGCTTCAAGTTAAACAGCCGCGCATTTATTACGGCGAGCTTACCAATACGCCTGTTATTGTTAATTCAAAAGAAAAAGAATTTGATTACCCGAGCGGTGCGGATAATATTTACACAAGATATACAGGTAAAGGCGGTGTAAGAATTTCAAACTTATGGAGAAAGTTTTTATTCGGCTGGAAGTATGACGGAACAAGCTTGTTCTTTTCAGATTATCCGACTGATTCAAGCAGGATAATGTTTCACCGGCAGGTTCGTCAGCGGGTTCAGCTTCTGGCTCCATTCCTAAAATTAGATAACGATGCTTACATTGTTCTGGCAAACGGCAATTTGTACTGGATGATCGATGCTTATACTACTTCCCAGTATTTCCCTTACAGCGAGCCTTCCAACAGCTATATCGCCGGAATAAATTATATTAGGAATTCGGTTAAGGTAGTTGTAAATGCTTTCAATGGTTCGGTTGATTTTTATATTATGGATAAGAACGATCCCATTATAAAAGTTTGGGATAAAATCTTTCCCGGACTTTTTAAATCGAAAGAACAGATGCCTAAAGATTTACTTGCACATATTCGTTACCCTACGGATCTGCTGCAGGTGCAGGGGCTTATTTTTGAAAAATACCACATGACGGATCCTACGGTGTTTTACAACCAGGAGGATCTTTGGATGAGAGCAACCGAACAATACAACAGTCAGATGCAGCCTGTCGATCCTTATTATATTATGTGGCAGCTTCCGGGCGCCGATAAACCTGAGTTTGTTGTTATGATGCCTTTTACTCCGAAAGGCAGACAGGTGCTTATAGGCTGGATTGCAGGCATGTGCGATCCGGGAAATTACGGAAGGCTTATCGCGTATCAATTTCCTAAAGATAAAACCATTATTGGCCCGCAGCAGGTTGAAACTAAAATAGATCAGGATAGTTTCCTTTCCGGCCAGCTAACGCTTTGGAGTCAGCGCGGTTCTAATGTAATACGCGGGAATGTGCTGGCAATACCGGTAAATAATACTCTCTTTTATGTTGAGCCTATTTATCTTCAAGCCGAAACATCTGCTTATCCCGAGCTTCAGCTTGTTGTTGTAATGCATGGAAATAATATGAGCTATGCAAAATCTTTCGATCAGGCATTAAACGATTTATTTGCAAAGATGCAGGGTGCCCCGGTGGAGAATGTGTCAACCATCGGACAGAAGACAAGTATTGCACCATTAGTATTATCCATGGAACAGCAGATACAAAGTGCAAACGATGCGTTTAATAATTACTTAAAGCTTTCCGGTCAAAAGAAATTTACTGAAGCTGCAAAACAGCTTGAGAAATTACAGCAGGCATTACAGAGTCTTTCAAATCAGCCTACTAGTGCACCGGCAAAGAAAAAGTAATGGATATTATTTTATCACTCAGTTATAATGACTTTCCTGCATTATAGACACCCAATGTTTTAGAAACATTGGGTGTCTTTAATTAATTATTACTTTTAGCCCGTAATTATTACAGGTAAATTTTTACTTTTAATTTATAAAGCCGTTAAAATAAATAAATTTTACTTAGCATAATTTTTGTGCAATTAAATTATACGGGGAGCCTGTCGACTTCCTCTTTGCTCTTAATATATTTTGAATAACCGGACCATTTTGGATAAATTTTTATCCATAGAATTACAAGTATAATTGGCAATTACTTTTTAAAACTTTATCTTTTGCTAACCAATTAATTTGACGGGGTTTTACTATGGAACCGGTATTTATTAAAAGATTTTTTTCCTTTCTAAATAGGTATTTTCTTCTTTCCTTGTTAATTTCTAGCATTTTGTTTTTTACATTGCAAAGCTGTAGCCCAACAGGCCCAATTCCTACAAGAGATGTTGAGCTTAGTGTAAGCGATGTATCATGCACCGAAGCCTGGCTAAATCTTTCCGTAAATAATTTAACCAGCAATACACAAGTCCAACTCCTAAGAAACAGTAGTGTTATAAATACATTTAATATTACTTCCAGTGATACAACTCTTTACGATGACTCTCTCAGCCCAAACAAAACCTATAATTACCAAGCAGTTGAGATTCAAAACAGAAGAGTAATATCAAAAAGCAAAATAATAACTGCAAAAACAATGGATACGACAAGCCACAATTGGATATTTAAGACTTTTCTACTTGGTGGCGCACAAAATAGTGTCTTAAATGACATTGCCATAATAGACGATACTCTTGCTTATGCCGTGGGAGAAATTTATGCGTACGATTCTAAGGGCAATATTAATCAGACACCTTTCTGTTTAGCACGTTGGAATGGAACTAAATGGGATCTAAGTCAATTAAAATTCTTTCCCCCAGGTTCAATAGGAGACAGTATAAATGCAGTTGGAACTTCGATATTTGTTGTTAACCCAAAAGATATTTGGCTCACTGCCGGTGCAGTATTTCACTTTAACGGGAATAGTTGGACTCCTTTTTATAACACTTTAGGTGCAGAGGGTGCAATAAAAATTTGGAGAGATAGTAAAGGGGATATTTTGTTTATTGGGCGCAATGGTTTAATAATATCTTATTCAAATGGAATCTGGCGAAAAATAGAAAGTGGAACCAGCATAAAATTGCTTGATATATGGGGTAACGAAAGTGATACCTGGATTTGTGGCTGGGATAATTTCGAACCCACTATACTTTTAAAATATGAAGATAATTCCTTAAACACGGTTTTAAATATTCCAAATAATAATTTGAATTATTACAGCCCTGATGTTATATCAGGAGCAATTGAAAGTATATGGACTAATAATTTAAATAATTTATTCCTTCTAACATGGTATGGTTTATACAGAATTAAAAATAATAATTTTAATAATCCAAAAATTTTATGGAACGGAAATCCAAACACATGGGGACTATCAAAAGTTAGAGGAAATAATGTTAATGATATTGTTGGGGTGGGAATATACGGAAGAATTTGGCATTACAACGGAATTACCTGGTTTAATTATAAATCACTTATTAATAATTCATATAATTTAAAAAGCGTGGCAATAAAGGGTAATTTAATGATTGCAGTCGGTGATCAATATGAAAACGGAATTAACAATTATGCTCTTGTCCAGGTAGGACAGAGATAAAAATATAATTCACTAATAAAAACATGGGGTGAGTCATGAATAAATTTATTCCAATAATTGTTTTAGCAATCTGTTTCATCTTTTCCGCAGGCAATGCGCAAGATTTAACCTTAACTGAAAATTTTGAAGGTCTTCAACAATCAGAACAGCCTGTTCCTGATCCTGTGATAGCTGTAGGTTCAAATCATGTAATGTTAATCGTTAATAGCAGCATTGGTATATACAATAAATCCGGCACTCAAATTTCAACAACAAGTCTTTATACTTGGTTTAGCAGTGTAATTCCAAGTGGTGATGGTTTGCCTTACGATCCTAAAATAATTTATATAGGCGGAAGCGGGCTTTGGAAATATAATTGGGGAGAATGGAAAAATGTTCAATTATTTCAAAGAGATATAATTTTATCATTAAGCGGGAATGCAAAGAATGATATTTTTTTAACAGGCACTTATGGGCTATTAGCACATTTTAACGGAGTAAACTGGAAAGTATTTTCTGAACTTTCCGGTGCAACATATAGTAGCATCAGTGTAAAAGACAATTTGGTTGTGGCGGTAGGAGATAATAGCCCTGCTGCTGCAATATTAATTGGTAAACGAAAATAAAATATTAAATAATAAAATTTACAATAATTATAAGGAGAAAATATTATGTTAAAATCTTTTGTTACTGTATTTATAGTTTTAAGTTTTATTATTATCTCACAAACTTTCGGACAACAAGGTTTAACGCCCAAAATGCGTGAGCAAATGGCAAAAGCAGACAGTGCATATGCCGCGAGAAGCAGTGATGAAAAGAAGATGCCTGATGCTTTGTATAATATCCTTCGCATGGCTGAGGAGGCAGATACTTCTGTTAAAACTCAACAAAATCTTAAAAAAATGTTAAGCATAAAAAGTCCTTTACAAGCTGATTCTAAGAATCGTATTATGTTTGAATTGGGTATCAGACCTCGTTCTGCTGTTCATTCTGTAGCAGAAGTTATTAAGTCTCTTGATGGTACAATTATTTCTGCAGGTTGGAATATGGGATACATTGTTTGCCGAATTCAACTTAAAGCATTACGTAAGCTTGTTGCTTTACCATCGGTAGTGTCAATTGGAATAGTCCCTGGACCTATACGTAGAACAATTGTGAGTGCTGGTAATTCACAATTAAAGGCAGATTCAGTTCAATCCAAATATATGTCATACGGGGATAATGTTAAGGTGGGCGTAATCAGTGACGGAATTGATCATAGACAGGTAGTAAAGGATAACTTTGAATTACCGACTATAAATTTTATAAATGCAGGAAGTGGGGATGAAGGGACAGCTATGCTTGAAATTGTACATGATCTTGCACCTAATGCAAGTTTATATTTCAATAGTTGTGGAAATACGTATCAGGAATTTGGGCATGCAATCAGATCTTTAGATTCTGCTGGATGTAATATTATCGTAGATGATATAGGTTATCCTGATGAACCCTATTTTTCAAATGAGGACGACACATTAGGTGCTGCAATAAGATACTTCTTATGGCATGGTGGAACATATATTTCAGCTGAGGGAAATGACAATCGTTCAATTTATAATGATCCTGAAGGATATTCTATATATTCAGGAAAAACAAACATCGGGCCTGAAAATTTAAATATATTTGCAAACAGCCAAACTTTTATTGATTGTACCGTGGATCCTAATTCTTCAGATATTTATTTTTCTTTATATAATGAAAGTTTTAGTTTACCCAAAAATTCTTTGTTAAAGCTTTCAAATAATAATGTTGAAGTTCAACCAACACCGGACAATTTAGCTGAAGCATCCTCTGTATGGCTCGCTGATAATAATATTTTATTTATTAGCGGTACAGGATTATTTAGAAGATCATATGGGAAATGGGAACAAATAAAAGACTTTGGACTACTACCGGTTAATAAAATAAGAGGCAAGGGATTTAACGATATTTTTATTGCAGGCTCGTATGGGCTGATAGCACATTTTAACGGAATTACCTGGACAAGATATAATAATCCGAACTTAAGTAACGTGGTATTTGGCTCAATAGCAGAAAGTAAAAATTTATTAATTGCAGTAGGCTTCTTAAATGATATGGCTGTTGCAGTTGTTGGAAGAAAGCAATAAGAAAGATAATTACATGAAATATATTTTATTAAACATAGCTGTATTTTTATTATTAGTATCGTTTAATTGCAGTCCTACAAGTCCAACTCCAATAAAAGATGTTGAGCTGACTGTAAGTGATGTTTCATGTACGGAGGCATGGCTTCATCTAACAGTAAATAATCTGTCAAGGAACACGCAAGTGCAGCTTGTAAGAAATAGTAATATAGTAAATACGTTCGATATTAATTCCAGTGATACAACTATTTATGATGATTCACTCAGCTCAAATAAAACATACAGCTACCAAGTAGTTGAATTACAGAATGGAATGACAGCTGCAAAGAGTGAAATTATAGCAGCCAAAACAATGGATACAACAAGCAGTAATTTTACCTGGCAGACGTATATACTAGGAGACGGCAATTCCAGTACAATAAATGATGTAGCAATAGTAAATGATACTTTGGCTTATGCTGTTGGAGCCATTTATTATAAAGATTCTACAGAACAGTTTGATCCTTTGCCTTACAATCTAATCGTTTGGGATGGTAAAAATTGGAGCTTAAAAAAGGCAACTGTAAACTTTAGAGGCAGTAAGGTTACTTCATCAATAGAGGGAATTTTTATATTTAGTAATACAGATATTTGGCTAATGGCAACTGATCCAATACTGGGTGATGGTATAAATTGGATTGATTACGATATAAGAAATATTATAGGTAATAATTCAATAACAATCTCAAAATGTTGGGGAAAAAATAATAATAATATTTTCTTTATAGGAAATTTAGGTAATATTGTTCACTATTATAATGATACCTGGCAAAAAATAGAAAGCGGAACAACACTTAATATAACCGATGTTTACGGCTCTCCTAATTCTTCTGATATTTATGCATCTTTATATAATACCAGCAGCAGTCTGGCAGGACATGATTTATTAAAAATTACAAATAACAATAGAGTTTATAATTTGACAACTCCAAACAACCTTTATGAAGCATCATCTTTATGGGTTGATAATAAAGATATTTTATTTATAGTAGGCTCCGGATTATTTAGGAAAGCCTATGGCAATTGGAAAGAAATAAACGAATTTAAAATGAAATCTTTAACTGGTATTAAAGCAAACGGATTGAACGATATATTTGTAATTGGCTCAACCCGCTCAGGCCATTTTAACGGTAAAACCTGGACAATATATAATGGATTGAATTTTACTAGTGGATTATATTATTCAATCGATTTTAAAAATAATATGGTTATTATAGCAGGTTACTATGGTACACGCGCTATTATAACCGTAGGCATAAGATGAACTAAAAATAAAGAAAGGAAATATAATTATGAATAACAAATCTCCACCTAATAAACACCATGCCGGCGATACCAGCACCGGCATGGCCTAAATGCAAACATTTTCTGCCGGCTAAACAAATCCCTTTATTACGGGGATTATTATGCCTTTTTGTTTGCTGTGTTAAAATAATTGTTTTAATAACAAAAATAAACACGGAGAAATTATCATGAAAAAGCTAATAATGTTTTTAATACTATTCAGCATAGTGTGTTATTCTCAAAACAAACCTATAAAAGTTTACGGGATACAGGGAGATAATTATAATGCCTATACAAAAGTAGACGCACCTGATATTTATAAATTCAGAACAGCTCTTCATAAAACTAAGACGGCATCTTTTTCCATTCAGTTTTCTTCAAATTTTCCTGCTTCGGCAAAAAGTGCAATTGATACTGCAGTTAACATTTTAAGTTATTTAATTAACTCAAGCGTGGAGATTAAAATAAAAGCTAATTGGAAGAAACTATCTAAAGGCACCTTAGGGCAGGCTACGCCTGCTGGCTGGCTGCACGATTTTACCGGTGGTACACCGCACTTTAATTATCCTTATGCGCTTGCTAATTATCTTGCAGGCCAGGATTTACAACCGGATTCCAACGATGTAAATTTTGATATTGATAGTACAACTGCATGGTATACCGGCACTGACGGCAATACACCTGCTAACAAATATGATCTTGAGTCTGTGGCTATGCATGAAATATGCCATGCACTTGGAATTGCTTCATCTTTTACTGCCGATAACTCCGCATTTACTGCAACATGGGGTTTCAAAAACACTACGGATCCTACAATTTATGATAATTTCATTCAAACTCTAACTACAAGAATTTTAGGCGATACATTAACTTATCAGCGTAATTCAAGTACTTTATACAGTGCTCTCACTTCAAATAATATTACGTTCGGCGGTACGAATGCATATAATCAAAATGCAAACAACTATGCTAAGCTTTATTCACCTGATCCGTACGAGAAGGGAAGCAGCATATCACATTTGGACAAGTCTTCATATTTTGTTGGTGATCCGAATTCTTTAATGAGACCTTCTATGGCTATGGCGGAAGCAATTCATTCACCCGGCCCTGTAGGACTTGCTATTTTACAAGACATTGGCTGGAGTATAAATAATTTAATTACTATTACATATCCAAACAATACATCTATTTGGAGTAAACAAAACAATCCTCAAAAAATCGAATGGTTTCAGAACTTCAGCGGTCCCGTAGATGTTTATTTATACCAAAAAACTTTAAGCGGCGACCAGCAATATGCTTTAGTATACCAGAGCTATTCTGCTGTTAACGGAAAAAACTCAATAAATTATACCGTTGCTAACAACATTCCGGACGGATATTATAAAATTGTAATAAAAACTTCCGGTCTTTATGCGGAAAGCGAAGGTTATTTATCCATTACAAGTTCGCCAACGGTCGCAATGCCTCAAATTACTCCTTCAAGTGGAACGCATGTATTTCCAATTAATGTAGCTTTTACTGATGAAACACCAAATGTCACTTTTCATTATCGAGAAGACTACGGTACAAGTATTCCGCCGGATCCAATTCAAAGCGACCCATCTAGTGCCACATTAACTTTTATTTTTAGTTCTCCAACAGATATAAATTTGAAAGTTAGAGCATACGATGCCAACGGAAATTACAGCCCGGTTTCACAGGTTTCATATCACGGTATAGTTGGAGTTACTTTACAACAGGTAGATGCAAACAATACCGCATTCGATTCCGCCGCTTTTTTAAATCAAGGAACGTGGAGTTATGTTCATCCCGGCACTAAGGTTGGTCTTGTACCCGATACGGGCTGGAATTTTTTAGCAAGCAAAACTTATAAAACCGGTACTACGCAAAAGTTTAATAATTGGACCAGCGGAGGTAATTTATCTTCCTATCTGGACTATGCAAGAATACCTATAACAACGGGAGATGAAAAATTAGCAGCTCATTTTCAATCTTCGGCAAATGCTACTATTCAAAATAGTTTTGACGGGGCTACTCAGGTATCCGGAAGTAAAATAGGATTTAAAGACCCGTGGGTATTTGACAGTACCGGAAGTTATGGTTCGCTTAACAGAAGTATTAATGCAAAGTGGTATGATAACCTTTCATCTCCATACACAATTTATACGGATACAAGTCATTATTTTCATGGGGTGTTTTTAAATCAAAATCCAAGGTTTGATGTTACACAACCAATCTATTCAGTTCGTGCACCATTAACACAAACAATTACAATAAACGGCCAACAAAGACAGGCTTATTTTTTAAATTGGAGTACATCTAACGCAACACTTCAGCAAATTGGAAACAACCCCAGCGGCTACGACCAAAAAGCCGTTGTGTTTAACAGTTCAGGTGCAACGGTAACTGCAAATTATAAAGGGCATCTTCTTAGCAGCAATTCTGCCGTAACCGGCACAAGCAGTCAGAGGAAATTCTTTTACGATTACAATTCAAGCACTTATTTTATGGTTTATGAGTCTATGGGAAATATCTGGTTTACCAAATCCACAGATGGC
>Ga0102950_1000280_pt1 | contig 13577 bp, 5 predicted proteins | sample SalPon2A_B_D2_MG_FD_78505 | JGI IMG/M metagenome (GOLD analysis project Ga0102950, IMG submission 78505) | Soil microbial communities from South San Francisco under conditions of wetland restoration - Salt Pond MetaG R2A_B_D2_MG | ecosystem: Environmental > Terrestrial > Soil > Wetlands | place...
CAAAGGCACGGCGTTCCCGCAAAACGAAGCCGGCCAATATATAATCCCCGCCAACTTGATTGACCAAAACATGGTGGCGCAACTGAATGCGGGCACATTCCCGAAGCCAAACCTGGGCGGCACTCAATACATCGTGTCGATCCCGGCGCCAACCTACGTTCGTGAAGACGTGGTACGTATCGACCACACCATCAACAGCAAGATGCAGCTCATGGGTCACTACGTTCACGATGCAGTGAAACCCACCTTTTTCCCGCCGTTGTGGACGGGCAGCTATCCCACGGTCGGAACTCAGATGAACAATCCGTCGTACTCGGCGGTGATCAAGCTGACCCAGACCTACTCACCAACCCTGCTGAACGAAACTACCTTCAGCTACAGCGGCAACAAGATCTTCCTGACGCCGATCGCCGCTGCGGGTTACTCCATCACCAAACCTGACAGCTGGAATGCAACAACTTTCTTCCCTGACAGCCAGGCGGCAACCAACGACATGCCGGCAATTGCTCTGAATGGCTCGCCGTTCGGAGCCAACTGGAATGAAAGCTACTATCCTTGGAAGAACGGTTTCGAAGGCTTTGAATACCGCGACGATCTTTCCTGGATCAAGGGCCATCACCAGTTCAAGTTTGGCTTTGACTATTTCCACTACTACAAGAACCAGCAGTTGCAGGCCAACACGCAGGGGACCGCGGCCTTCGGCTCCAGCAGCTTCAGCTACAACAACTACATCAATGCCCTTCTCGGTTTTGCCGACACCTTTACTCAGTTGGACTATCTGGCGTGCAAGCACTGGGTGAGCAACAACTATGGCTTCTACGTCATGGACAATTGGCATGTGACCCCGCGGCTGGTTCTGAACCTTGGACTCCGCTGGGATGGCATGCCCCACACCTTTGAGCGCTACGACCAGTTCTCAAACTTTGTGGTGGCCGACTACGACCAATCGGCAGGCAATCCGCTGAATCAATCGAACGGCGCCGTGCTCCCGTCATACCTCACCTCCTTCAATGGTGGCCAGTTCTACCTGAACGGCATGAGGGAAGCAGGCAAGAATGGTTTCCCGCGTGGCGTTGTCAAGAACGACTACAAGACTTGGCAGCCGCGTCTCGGCTTCAACTGGGATCTCAGCGGCAATGGAAAGACGGTTCTGAGAGCCGGCATTGGCTTGTTCTACGAGCGTATTCAGGGCAACGATGTTTACAACGCAGCCTTGAATCCGCCGTTTGCCTACCAGCCGCAAGGGAACAACGTCTTGTTCTCCGACCCCACTACAAGCGCTCTGACCGGCGTAGCTGCCAACTTGCAGATCTTCCCGTCACAGGTCACCAACATCAAATACCACTATCCACATCCGGGCACCGCGAACTATAGCTTCGGCATCCAGCACCAGATTGCGCCTTCGGTGGTGATGCAGGTCCAGTATGTTGGCTCTAGTGGATGGAACCAGAATGACGACCGGCAGATCAACACTCTGCCTTTGAACGACATGATCCATCGCGAACAGGTGGCTAACGGAACTACGGTATCTGCGAACCTGTGGCGCCAGTACCTGGGATACAACAACATCCGCCAGGAGGAAAACGAGGTTAATTTCAACTACAACTCCTTCCAGGCGGGCCTCCGTGTGGAGAACCGGCATGGTTTCACCACGCAGTTGGCGTATACCTGGTCGCACTTGATTGACATCGGGCAGAACGATCTAAACCAACTGTCCGATCCGTTCAACGCCAAATACGATCGCGGCTCGGATGCAGGCTATGACAAGCGTCATATCTTCAACGCGAGCTACGTCTACAATCTCCCGTTCTACCGGACATCCCACAACTATGCCAAGCGCGCAGTGCTGGGCGGGTGGACGATTTCGGGAATCACGCAGGCAACAAGCGGAACTCCTGTTGTCGTCAACTATACCGGCACGAATACCCTGGGTCTGGGCGGCGGCACTTCGAATCGTCCCGACCTCGTTTCCAAGGTGACTTACCCGAAGACGACAGACAAATGGTTCAGCACCAGCTCGTTTGCCGATCCGGTAGCGCCTTGGAACGGTGGCACAGGCCAGGGCTTCGGCACGGCCGGAAAAGACTCGATGGTGGGTCCGGGCCTCTTCCTCTGGAACCTGTCGTTGTTCAAGTCGATTCCTTTCACGGGAAGGGAAAATGGACCGGCTCTGGATCTTCGCTTTGAGTCGTTCAACACCTTCAACCACCCCAGCTGGACGGGCGTGAATAGCAGTTCTCACGACGGCAACTTTGGTCAGGTAACCAGTGACTACGGACCGCGTACGCTGGAACTGGGCGGCAAGATCACGTTCTAAACCTTAGGGTTTCCCTAACGAGGGCGCGGCCTGCAATTTGGGCCGCGCCCCTTTTTCTTTCAGGGGGACTTTTTGAATTTGTGTACCCGGCGCGATAATGGAAGAGAGGTGCAGGTGAGACAGGTTGTGAAGATCGGCCTCGCCGCGGTTGCGGTGTTGGCAGTTTCCATCGCCAGTAGCCACGCTCAAACGGCGCCGGCGGCTGCCCGGGAACGCCAGACGGCGCTCGCGCTGGAGCAGCGGGGACAACTTGCCCAGGCTGAAGAGGCATGGCGTTCCCTGCTCCGGGTTCATCCCAACGACGCGGAAGCCTACGCCCACCTGGGTTTGCTGGAAGCGCGGCAGCAACATTACGACGCTGCCGTACCGCTTTATCGGAAGGCCCTGGCGCTCGATCCGGGAGTTACGGGCCTGCGTCTTGACCTTGGACTTTCGCTCTTCAAATCGGGCCAGCTCAAGCCGGCCATCGAAACCTTTTCCCAGTTGATGAAGAACCAGCCGGCCGCGTCTCCCCAGGCAATGCGGTTAATGACGCTGATAGGAATCGCCCACTACGGATTGGGTGAATACACTGCCGCGGTTCCCTACCTGAAAAAGGTGACAGCGAGCGAGCCGCAAAATCTTCCTTATCGTCTTTTGCTCGCGCAGAGCTGTATGTGGTCGAAGCAATTTCAGTGCGTGCTAGACACCTATCACCAGATCCTGGAGCTGAATCCGGAATCCGCCGAAGCACATATGCTTGCCGGCGAGGCATACGATGAGCTGAAGAATGAGGCCGGTGCTACACGGGAATTTCGCGCAGCCGTGCAGGCGAACCCCAAATTACCGTACGCTCACTTTGGGCTAGGCTATCTGCTTTGGGGCCAGAATAAGCTCCCTGAGGCCGTACAGGAGTTCAAGGCCGAACTCCAGAATGTTCCCGATGAAGCCGACGCAATGGCTTACCTCGGTGACTGCTATATGCAGATGAACCAGCCCGCCGAGGCCCTGCCGCTTCTTGAGAAGGCCGCCCGCATCAATCCCGCGTTGCCTCGCCCGCATCTCGACTTGGGCATCTTGTATTCCAACGCCGGAAAGCGGGAGAAAGCGCTGCAGCAGTTGAAAGTGGCCGCCAAACTCGCGCCCAACGACGTGAACGTGCACTGGCGCCTGGGCAAGCTTTACATGGCGTTGGGCAAGCGTGAGCAGGCAAGGGCAGAGTTTGAAGAGACGAAGAACCTGACCAAGGCCAAACAAAACACGATCTTCACTGAGCTTCATGCAGCGCAAGCCAGAGGTAAGCCGAAGAACGGTCCGGAACCGCTGGCTAAGTAGACAACGCGGTTTCGCGGAGCCTGGATAAGCGCTCCGGCAGCGCCGGCAGGCTTCTGACACCCTCGATAAAATTGGCGATAAAACGTTTTTCCAGAAGAGAAAGTCATTGACAGGCGGAGCTGCGCCCGATAGAGTGAGGCCCGGGTAATCATTGCATTTCTTAGTGTGCATTTGAGCGCGGAGCATAATGGCCGCCAGGGGGAGAGTATGAAAACTTCAATGTTGCGGATTTTTGCAACCGCACTGTTGGGCTGCGGACTGGTGTATTTAGCGGGCGCACAACAGAAGCAGAAGCCTGCCTATCTGAACACAAACCTAACGCCCGAGCAGCGTGCCGCCGATCTTGTTAGCCGCATGACTCTTCAGGAAAAGGCCTCGCAGTTAGTGAATGACGCCCGCGCTATTCCGCGGCTGGACGTGCCGGCCTACAACTGGTGGAGCGAGGCGCTTCACGGAGTGATCGACACCGGCGTAACAGAGTTTCCTGAGCCGATCGGCCTCGGTGCGACCTTTGACGTCCCGGGAATTCATGCCATGGCCACCGATATCGGCATTGAGGGACGCATTAAGCATGTGCAGGACGTGCGCGCCGGACATGTCGGCATCATGGGCGGGCTCGATTTCTGGGCCCCTAATCTCAATATCTTCCGCGACCCGCGCTGGGGCCGTGGCCAGGAAACCTATGGAGAAGACCCCTTCCTGACGGGCCGCATGGGCGTGGCTTTTGTTACCGGCATGCAGGGCAACAACCCGAAATACTACCGCGTAATCTCAACACCCAAGCACTTCGACGTGCATAGCGGACCGGAACCTACGCGGCACTTCGCTGACATTGACGTTAGCAAGCACGACGAACTCGACACCTATGAGCCGGCGTTCCGCGCGGCCATCGTGCAAGGCAAAGCCGGATCCATCATGTGCGCTTACAACGGGATCAACGGAGAGCCGGCCTGTGCGAACCAGTATCTGCTTCAGGACCAGCTTCGCGGGAAATGGGGCTTCCAGGGATATGTGGTTTCTGACTGCGATGCGGTCCGGGACATTTACAGAGGTCACCATTACCGGCCGACTCAAGCTCAGGCCTCGGCAATTTCGCTGGAACGCGGGATGGACAACGAATGTTTTGGCGGTGGCCCCGGAGTCAAGGACGATTCCGATTACAAGCCCTTCATTGAAGCCGTTCAACAGGGTTATCTTTCCGAGAGTGCAATGGACACTGCGCTCATCCGCCTGTTTACGGCACGGATGAAACTCGGCATGTTTGACCCGCCGGACATGGTTCCCTACACGAAGATCCCCGAGAGCGAGCTCAGCAGCCCCGCGCACCGCGCGCTGGCGCGCAAGCTTGCGAATGAATCGATGGTGCTGCTGAAAAATGACGGCACGCTACCCCTCAATCCGGATGTCAAGAGCATCGCTGTGGTCGGCCCGCTGGCCGATCAAACGCAAGTTCTCCTCGGGAACTACGCGGGAAGGCCCACGCACACCGTTTCCATGCTCGAAGGCCTCAAAGCAGCGTTCCCGAAGGCGAAAATCACCTTCGTGCCGGGAACCCAGTTTTTACGCAACGACGGACATCCAGTGCCGGATAACCTGCTGACGACGCCGGATGGAAAGCCCGGTCTAAAGGCAGAGTACAGAAAGACCCAGGGCATGCGGTTTGGCCGCGGCCCCATGCCGGCGCCGGTCGCCAGTCGAATCGAGCCGAACGTAAACCTCAGCGAGAGCAATCTCCCGTCGCAGCTTGCCGGAGAAAAGTCCATTGGCGTGCAGTGGACAGGGTTCCTTACGCCGCAGGAATCCGGCGACTACTACATCGGTGTAAAGGCCGATGGCTTTGCCATGCTGAGTGTGAATGGCAAACAAGTGGCGCGGGCGTTCAGAACCAACGGCGTTCAAGGAAAGGTTGGGCGCGTGCACCTGGACAAAGGCGACAGAGTTGCCTTGAGCATTCGCTATGGCAGCACCGATGGGAACCCGCATGTTCAGCTCATCTGGGCGCCCGTGAACAATGCTCCTTCGCCTGAAGCCATTGCTGCAGCGAAGAACGCTGACGTAGTCATCGCCGTCGTCGGCATCACCAGCCAGCTTGAGGGCGAAGAAATGCCGGTAAGCGAGCCCGGATTCCTGGGAGGAGACCGCACCAGCATTAATTTGCCCGAGCCGGAAGAAGAGCTCGTTCAGGGAGTAGCGGCAACAGGCAAGCCTCTGGTCGTGGTGCTCATGAACGGCAGTGCGCTGGCTGTGAATTGGATTAGCCAGCACGCCAATGCGGTCCTCGAAGCCTGGTACTCCGGCGAAGAAGGCGGTAATGCAATCGCCGACACGCTAAGCGGCAAAAATGACCCCGCTGGCCGGCTACCGGTCACGTTCTACAAGGACATCAGCCAGTTGCCGAATTTCGAGGACTACTCGATGGCAGACCGCACCTACCGTTATTTCAAAGGGAAGCCTCTCTATCCCTTCGGCTATGGCCTGAGCTACACAACCTTCAGCTATGGCGGTCTCACTCTGCCAAAGGAAACAGTGAATGCAGGCGCCCCTGTTGACGCCGATGTCACCGTGACCAACGCAGGGAAAGTCGCAGGCGATGAGGTTGTAGAGCTTTATCTGAAGTTTCCGCCGGTGGCGGGCGCGCCAGACATCGCTCTCCGTGGCTTCAAGCGCATTCACCTTGCTCCGGGAGCCAGCCAGAAGGTTCATTTCGAGCTGAAGAACCGGGACCTGAGCATGGTGACCGCGGATGGCCATCCCATCATCGCCGGCGGTAATTACACAATCAGCATCGGGGGCGGTCAACCCGATACGGGAGCACCGGTAGTCACTGGGCACTTCCACGTCGACGGCCGGCTCGCCTTGCCGGAATAGCCAGGAGACTGATCTTTTCCAATTGCGCTGGGCGGTGCATAGCATCTTCTGTTTCAACGGTAGATGCTATGCACCGCCCAGCATTACAATCTGCATCCCCGCATCCCTGCAAATCCGGAGATCCAGCTCACGGATTCCCCACGAAGCGATTCGAGTTCACATAGAGCTTTTCTCCCAGTGAGGCAGCCACGGTCAACCAGCGCTGCGCCTCCTCGTCCCCTGCTTCGGCCCGGGTTTTACAGCCTGGAGCGTAGGCCTGCATCACTTCAAAGTAGATATTCTGCGCTCGCCACAGGTTCACGTCGAAAGGGAGCAGGGCGCAAATACTTGCGGCCTGCTCGAATGCCTGGAGCCGGGCAATATCTTCAGGGTGCTGCTGCAGCGCGTGGGCGGCACGCTCCACCGTCCGCCGGAAGGTGAATTCCAGTGAGACGCGGTGAAGCGGGATGCCGGCACGTTCGATCTGCGCGAGTATTTCGGCGATCCTCTCCGGTTCGGCGTGATCCTTGGAAAGTGCTGTATACAGCTCTTCGTGGAGGGAAAAATCGACAGCCATCTGGAATTGCGGCGACAGCGGAATGCCCATCTCCGCCACGAATCGAATGAGAGACCCATATTGCGCGTAGAAGCCGCGATAGAGACCGGAGGCTTCGGCAGTGGCGTTGTCGAGGATGAGGTTGACGATTTTGCGCTGCTCGTCGCGGAAGAGGTAGCGCAGGGAGAACGTACCGGTGGCGAAGTTGCGGTCCACGGCGCGGATCAACTCCGGAAGATCGCCGCGGCGAAAGACTTCGGCCGTCTCGCCCGCCATCGCCTGATAGGCTTCATCGCCGCCGAAGGGGCGAACGCCGCCATAGACGTTCTGATCGCCCAGATGCAGCACACCAAAGCTGATGGCGTTCGACTCGCGCGTGATGTCGGAAGTAATAGTCACTTTTCCCAGCGCGAGGCGCGCCTTGCCTTCCTGAAGCAGGCGAAAATCATTCCGTTTTACTGAGTAGCAGTAGATCTGCGACTTGTCGCCGTAATCATCGAAGAGCGAGCTGATGGCGTAGTGCGCTCCAACCTTCTGCAGATCGACGACCGAAGGGCGAACGAATTTCTCAAAGATTTTGCGTCCATTGCCGTACTCGGGAATGTTGCTCCTGGCGTTCTCGAGCCTCTCCAGAAATCCTTCTTCGAGGCCATCGCCGGTCAGCTCTTCCGCCAGTTGCAGAGCGCGCGCGGCGTACTGAATCACCTGCACGGTTTCAATGCCCGAGATTTCGTCAAAGAACCAGCCGCAACTGGTGTACATGAGCATGGCATGGCGCTGCAACTCGAGCAGCTTGAGCGCCACGGTCTGATCTTTGCTTGAGAGCGGGGCACGCGCGTGGCGGCTGAAGAATCGCTTCACACTTGAGCGCGAGCGGTCGAGGACCACGTCGATATATTCGTCGCGGGCATGCCAGGGATCGGCGAAGAATGCCGCCGCGCGGGTTTCGAACTCCTCCGCAAGTTTGTCGCGGAGCCAGTCCAGCGCTTCGCGCAGCGGAGCGCGCCACTCCTGATTCCAGCCCGGGTGACCGCCGGAGTTGCAGCCGCAGTTCGCGCGCCAGCGCTCGACGCCGTGGAAGCAGCTCCAGGAGCTGTTCTCCACAATCTGTACTTCATGTGCCGGCGGATGCCTGTCGAGAAACTCGCCGTAGTTGGTCAACTGCGCGATCTGGTCGGACTCGATGTAGTGCAGTGCGTAGGCTAGCGCCATGTCGCCGTAGCGGCGGTGGTGCCCGTAGGTTTCGCCGTCAGTGGCCATGTGCACAAGTTGCGGCCATTCGCGCCTGTCGGAAAACGCTCCGGCCAGACGATGTGCCAGATTCTCGCCGCGGTCGAGAAGATTCTCGAAGGCAACCGCCTTGGAAATGGGACCGTCGTAGAAGAACAGGTTGATGGTCTGCCCCGATGGAAGGCGCTGCAGATACACCGTCGAGGGATCGATGCGTCCGCCTTTGACATCGCGCCAGGCGCGCGCGCCGCGAGAGCGCGCACGACCGGCTTGAAAGGGGCTGAGAACTGTAAAACGAATACCGGCAGCGGCCAGGATCTCCAGAGTCTCAATATCTACGGCGGTTTCAGGCAGCCACATGCCCTCCGGCATTCTGCCAAAGCGCGACTTGAAATCGCGAAGGCCCCAAAGTACCTGCGTACGCTTATCGCGGCTGTTGGCCAGCGGCAGAATCATGTGGTTGTATGCCTGCGCCATGGCGGAACCGTGCCCTGAAAATTGGTGCCGGCTCTGGCGGTCAGCATCGAGCACCGAACGGTAAACTCGCGGCGCGTTATCTTTCATCCAGGCAAGCAGAGTGGGACCGAAGTTGTAGCTGATATGCGCGTAGTTGTTGACGATGCGCTCGATGCGGCCGTCGGCGTTGAGGATTCGGGCGGCGCTGTTGGGCGCGTAGCACTCGGCCGTAATCCGCTCATTCCAATCGTGATAGGGATAGGCAGAATCCTGAAGCTCGATGGCTTCCAGCCATGGATTCTCCCTGGGCGGTTGATAGAAGTGGCCATGAATACAGATGTAACGTGCCAATGCGGAACCTCCGATTCCTCTCCGTAAACTAACACCTGACAGCCGAGGAGTTGAAGCGGCTGCGCGCGTAGAGAACTTTCAGATTACGGTACGCGGGTGTGCGGAATGGGCTAATCAGAGATCTGCCAGCTTCTGAGCATGCCGCGGCGCAGGAGCTCGCGCTTGGCGCGGGCGGTTACGTCGCTCTGCATGCGCGGCAGCAGCCGGTGATCGTAAACATAAGCCTTGATGTGAAGCCGCAGGTATGGCCGGCGCTCGAACTGGTCTTCGACGAGAACAACCACCGGCTTGGCGGAATAAAGATAAGGACACGTGTAAGCGGCTTCGGAACCGATACGAATGGCCTCGTCGGGGTCGGCATCTGGAGGCAGGTACAGAAAGGTCTCCACCTGGCAGTGCGGCACACCCGAATTCGAATCAAGGACCTGGTTGCTGAGGATGTCGGCGTTGGGAATTGTTACCCGCGTGTCGCCGAAGGTGGTGAGCTTGGTGCTGCGCAGCCCAATGTGATCGATTTCGCCAAAGGCATCACCGATTTGAACCAGATCGCCCAATTGGTAAGGCCGGTCACCCACAATGACTAGGCCACCGATAAGATTCTTGACCAGATCCTGCGCGCCCAGGCCGACAGCAAGTGCCACCGACCCAACCACGGCCAGAAATGTTTGCCGCGTGGGCGCCAGCAAATGAAAGGCGATAAGCATGGCGCCAAACCACAGAATGATGCGCAGGATCGGGTCCGCTGCTTTTGCCAGAAATCGGATGCGCGGCCCGCGCCGGCTGAGCACATCGAGCAATCGTGAGGCATAACGGATGAACACCCAGGTAACGGCGAGAATGACGAAGACGGAAAAAATCCGCCCGAAGGTGAAGTACTGGAAGATGTCGCGTGTCGCAGCCGATTCGCCGAATTGCATGTTCGCACCTCCCTAGAGAAGATTCTGCCGTTCGAGGGCATCGCGGACAAAGCGTCCCGCCTGGGGACGAACTCGTAGCCCGGGAAATGCCGGTTCCGGCTCCACGATCTCCAGCGCCTCGAGCCGTTCGAGCCGATGGCGCGCATCGTCAAAGCCGATCGTAAACACTTCAGCCAGTTCCTCAGGTGTGAGGCTGGAGTGCTGAAAGATTGCCTGCAGGATAAACAGGTCTTCTGGCGCCAGCTCAGCTTCAAGACCCTTGTAGTTGGGATCGAGCGGATGCAGCATGCGTACCATCGCTCCCTCGATGCGATCGATGCTGCCAAGCCAGAGTTCGAAAGCCGAACGGAAAAGGCCCTCCGACTGGCGATAGAGCGCGTTGAAAAAAAGGTCCTGGGGAGTCTGCTCGAGGCCAACAAATTGCCTCACTTTGTTGATGCGAGGTTCGCCCGGAGCTACGGGAGCAAAGTGCAGGCGCAGGCCCGAGAGCGTGTGCCGCTGTATGACGGCATCCGTCATGTGCTCCTGGGTTACTGACATGGCGTTGATGTGATGCGAAAAGTTCCGGCCAAGCCCGACAACTGCGTCAAGATAACGGAATGAGACGCGGTTCATGCTGAGGATCCACAGAATAGAGCCGGATGTGGCGGACATCAGCCGCAGAAATCCGCGCAACGCCTCGAATCCATTCATGCAGCGCAGAAACGTACGTTCAAACTCTTCAAGGATCACCACCTGGCGCTGACCATCGAGCGCCCCTGCCAGATCGGCTCCTGCCGGAAGCTGAAAAAGATCCCGGAAGAACTCATCCATCTGCTGCGGGCTGCGGATTCGCTCAGAGAACTGCGCGCGCACCACCGGAACCCCGGGAAACGCAACAACAGAAGCACAATTCAGAAGACTGGTCTTTCCACTGCCGCGGTCGCCGGCTAAAAGCACCGAGGCGCGCTGCCCCGATTGCCAGAGCGAGAACGCGCGGCTGAGGCCGGTCATCTCCACTTCCCTGCCCACGAGGAAGCGCTGATCTTCAACCGGCGCCAGGCTAAAAAGACGCTCGTACAAGGCGGGCAGGTTACGCGGCCTGAGTTGAGCTTCAAGGACGACGCTCAGGGGCGTCCGCTCCACCAGTGCTTCAACGTGCTCCTCGACGGGCCGCTCCCAGCCGAGTTTCCAGGCAATCCAATGAAACGCATTTCCGGTCAGGCTGTAGACAGTGCGCGAGGCGGCGCGCAAGAAATCGAGGCCGGCCTGCCACAGGTTGCGGGCTGCACGCGGAGCGCTCTGCCGCGTGACCAGCGCGAACAAGCCCAATTGCCCGAATTCGAGGGCCGTATGCGTCTCAAGCAGAGCCAGAGCCTGAGCGCGGCACAGTCCCGCTTCCGCGGCGGGCTGCGGGTTGCCCTGGATCTCGCGGCGATGCTCGAGGAGCGCCAGGGCATTGGCAGCAGCTTCACGCGGAATCGCTTCCACCTCGGCGCCGTTCGACCGTGCGACTTCAAGCGCGAAGGCAACCACCTGGCGCGCCTGCTCGATGTCGCGAATCACGGCAGTGTGCTCGGTTTCCACTTCGCGAAAACCCTCACGGGCAGCTTCAAGACCGCTGTGTTTGAACGCGTGGAGCACGACAGCCCGTGGACCCAGTTGCCGCCAGCGGCTTCTCCAGCGCTCCAGGACACGAGAGGGCCGAACAGCTTCGACATCTGCCAGTACGTCCTGCTGCACACGGAACGAAACCCTCTCGGCCCAGTCGCGGGCACGCTGCCCAGCGGGAAGCAGTCTGGCTTTTGGAGGTGGGAATTTCTCGTCGCTGCGCTGCCCCGGTCCCGCCTGAAGCCAGGCGATCGCCCGATCCATCTCCTCCGCAACGTCGTCGTGCTCGGCGCGCACAGATTCCAGCGAATGCCGGGTCGCCTGGATGGTCTCGCGTGCCACAGCGATAAGCTTTCGTTCCAGATCGACGGCGGCGCGCACGGCGCGGTACTGGCGGTGCCATTCACTGAAATCGCGATCCCATTGCCGTACGATCCTGCCCTGGCGTTTCTCTGAGACCTCCGGCACGCGGCGCAAGACCGATTGGCTGAGCAAGGCAGGGTAGTTTTCAGCCCAATGGCGATAGGAGTGAACCAGGCGCCCGGCACGAGCAACAAGCCTGGCTGCATTTCGCAGCCACCATTTGCGCTCCTCGGCGAGCGCCGCTGCATCGCGGCCACCGCTGGTCTCCGCCGCCAGTTGATGGCGGCGGTAGAGTTGCCACGCAGCCATCAGATGAAGTCCGGCTCGCGCCAACAGCCGCTCGAATTCCTCGTCGATTGGCGCGCGACGCTCAATCTGGGCCCACATATTGGCAAGAACGATCCTGCGCAATCGCAGCGGCTGGGCCGATTTACGGTGCTTCATCCACGCTTTTCGCAACCGGCCGTGCGCGTCAGAACCGAGGATCGCGACCAGTTCTGTGCCGGAAATTGCTGTCATGCGCGGCAACGTACGTGCCAGGTCGTTCATTTCCAGCCGGTGTTTTTCAATGGCCAAAAGTGTTCGGCCGATCGGCCTGAATTTCTCAAAGGTGCCAAGCGGATCACCGAACAGTTGATCCGATGCATCGCGAAAAAGCCAGTCATAGAACGCAACGGCGCCAGTCTCGGCTTCACCCTGCGTAATGGAATCGAGATGGTTGCGCAGTTGCTCGATCAGACTGCGGACGTCTTCCCACGCCCCGGCCATTTCGCCGGCGAGACGTTCATTGGCGAGTTGAAAGTTGGCACGGAATTCTTTCCATGCCTCGGCTGAAAGCTCGCGCATGATTTCCCCTCCGACTCGCCCTAGTATGCGGCCATCGATACATTGTAGTTTCCCATTTCAGGGAAAATACAACCCCATAAAATCCTGTACCGGCATAAGTCATCGAAGCGGGCACCCACTGACGGCAAATCCTGCGATTTCCTTCGCCTCGGCCATCTGAAGCAATGCAGAATCTAGCTGTCTTCCTCTATGCCGGATTCCTGCAAGGACGGCGATTTCTTCAGCGGCTTCCTGGCAAAGTAATACAGCGAAAACGCGAGCGCGGCAAAGGCTGCTACTGAAACTCCCTGGCTATCCAGGAACGTGTGCGGGAAGCGGAGTATATCGGCTTTATTGAAGGTGGTTTCGTAAAGCTTCAACGCCACGCCCAGCAGGCCCACAATGCCGCCGGCCGCGATCAGTCCGCTGGCATAAAGACTGCCGGGAGAAATTTCGCTTTCGCCCGTGTCGCCGGCTTTTTCCGCGGCCCGGTCGATAAACCACCGCACCATACCGCCTACAAAAATCGCCAGCGTCGTGCCCAGCGGCAAATACGCTCCCACGGCGAAGGCCAGCGAGCGGATGCCGAGCAGCTCAACTGCTATGACGAGGAACACGCCGAGCATCACCAGTCCCCAGGGAAGATTACGCCCGAGGATGCCGCTGATGACCGTCGCCATCAGGCGCGCTTGCGGGGCAGGCGCGCTCGCGCTGCCGATACCGGGAATCCAATGCACCTCAATGTGGTGCGTGGCCGGCGAGTAAAGATACTTGCCATTGGCCAGCACCGGCGATCCGATAGCGTTGAGCA
>Ga0102950_1000281_pt1 | contig 13570 bp, 14 predicted proteins | sample SalPon2A_B_D2_MG_FD_78505 | JGI IMG/M metagenome (GOLD analysis project Ga0102950, IMG submission 78505) | Soil microbial communities from South San Francisco under conditions of wetland restoration - Salt Pond MetaG R2A_B_D2_MG | ecosystem: Environmental > Terrestrial > Soil > Wetlands | place...
CGCTTTACCGGCAACACCACTGGTTGTCATGGCATATCTCGGAATCATTGCAGGTGGCCTGGCTTTCTTTTTGTTCAACTGGGTGCTGGATAAAACCACTCCCACCATCACCACCCTGTTTGTTACGCTCAACCCGGTTACGGCTATCGTTCTGGCATGGTTATTACTGGATGAGGCGATGACACCCTACTTTTTCCTGGGAGCAACCATGGTCATTATCGGCATCGTCCTGTCGTTGTGGCCACAACGTAAAGAACAGAACTTGTCGCGGCAAAATGGTCAAATGATTGCTGAAAAACCGGAATAAGTTCCCTGTCCATAACCCGAGTTCGGAGTAACTGAAATATGAAACGTATTGTCCTGTTCCTTGCCACCAACCTGGCCGTGATATTCATCATGAGCATCACCTTTCGCCTGCTTGGTTTTGAAGGATTGCTGAAAGATCAGGGTACCAACCTTGACCTTAACGCGTTGCTGGTTTTTTCCGCCCTGTTCGGCATGACCGGTTCGATAATCTCCCTGCTGATTTCAAAATGGATGGCAAAAAAGACAACCCGGGCAAAGGTGATTGATACGCCACAAAATGCGACCGAACAATGGCTCGTGTCCACCGTTCAGAACCAGGCGCGCATGGCCGGGATCGGCATGCCGGAAGTTGCCGTATACCCGTCACCCGATATGAACGCATTCGCCACGGGCGCCAACCGTAATAATGCCTTGGTGGCAGTCAGCACCGGCATCCTGGAACAGATGTCACGGGATGAACTGGAAGCGGTCCTCGGCCATGAAGTCAGTCATATAGCCAACGGTGACATGATAACCCTGTCGTTAATCCAGGGCGTGGTTAACACCTTTGTTATCTTCTTCTCACGGGTGATCGGTTTCCTGGTAGACCGGATGGTCTTCAAGGTTGAACGGGGGCACGGTCCCGGTTTCTGGATTACCGCCATTGTGGCGGAACTGGTACTTGGCATCCTGGCCAGTATGATCGTTTTCTGGTTTTCCCGGCAAAGGGAATTCCGTGCTGATGCCGGAGGTGCCGGACTGGCGGGTCGCGAGAAAATGATTGCCGCACTGAAACGTCTGCAAGCCGGACATATCCCCAGCCAGTTACCGGATTCGATGGCGGCCTTCGGGATATCGGGGGGACTGGGTCATGGACTGAAGCGCCTGTTCATGACACACCCGCCCCTGGAAGAACGGATCAAGGCATTACAAGGATAAATTTATAAATCTTAAATTCAGTAATGTGGCAGGTTACAACTATGTCTTTTCCACCTGATCTCATCCCCCTCCGTTATGCCCTGCCGTAGTTGTGAGGCAGCGGTAGCGCAAAAAATACAGGGAAGTATTTTTTAGCCCTGTTGAGCAAGGATGCGAATCAGGGCGGCGCGTCAGCGCGACGAACGTACATGGGGAGTCCCGAATGTGACATTCGGGACCAGGGCATCCGGAGAAAGTTTTCTTGGTGACTTCTTTTCTAAAAAGAAGTCACTCGCCGTCAGGGCGAAACCATTAGCGTGTAATATCTACACAGATTATGTCTGCCCCGGCGTAAAAGATGATTTAATATTAAACTATCGGTGGTTCACTGGGTGGTTTACGATCGGTATCCGGATCCATTTCCTGTTGAAACATTTCCATCCGGTCACCGGCATCATCCGATTCACGCAACCGGGCGATATGAAACAATGCCTCACCTTCATTGACCAGGGGAATGTTTGTCCTGCCCACTACCATCCCTGAAGTGGTAGCAATGACTTCTTCTTCCTTTTGACCAAACGGATCAGCGACAACACCCATCACCTGGTTTTTTTCAACAATTTTTCCCAGTGGTATCAGGGAACGCAGGATTCCGCTCTGCGGCGCACGTACCCATGTGCTTGAGCGGGCGATGATGGGTGCAATACTTTGCTTTGGCGATTTAAGCCGGGGCAACATACCTATTTCGCGCATCACCGAAACAATCCCCTTGACGCCGGCACGGATGGATACTTCATTGAAACGCAATGCCTCGCCGGCTTCATAAACAATCACGGATATGTCCATCTTCTCCAGAGCGTGACGCAAGGATCCTTCGAGTATGGGGGTATTCAGTATGATCGGCGCAGAAAAGGCCCTGGCCATTTGCAGGGTTACATCATCATCCAGCTGGGCACGGATCTGCGGCAGATTGTCCCGATGAACAGCGGCCGTATGCAGATCTATACCATGTGTCGATCTCGAGGCAATTTCCTGCAGGAACACATGTGACAGGCGGGCAGCCAGTGATCCGGATTCGGAACCGGGGAATGAGCGATTCAGATCACGCCGGTCAGGCAGGTAACGTGATTTGTCGATAAAACCGTAAACGTTGACCACCGGCACGGCGATCAATGTTCCTTTCAACCGCCCGACTGCCCTGACTTTCATCAGGCGACGAATAATTTCAACACCGTTAATCTCGTCCCCATGGATGGCTGCACAGACAAACAATTTCGGGCCATCCTTTTTCCCGTGAATAACCTGCACCGGAATAGTAAGCGAAGTGTGCATATATAAATCCGGAATGGACAGGTTGATTAACCGGCGCTCGCCGGCTTTTACGGGAACACCGTTGATCTCGAACGGATCGCGAACAGGTTTTCTAGCCTTTGCCACGGGTGCGTGTTCTTCCGCTTTTGGCGTTTTTCTCGATAAACTTGATGATCATGCCGGCAATATCCTTGCCAGTAGCATTTTCAATGCCCTCCAGACCGGGCGAGGAATTGACTTCCATTACCACCGGACCATGGTTGGATCGCAATATATCCACACCACAAACATTTAATCCCATGGTCCTCGCTGCACGCACTGCTGTTTCCCTCTCAACGGGTGTAATCTTGACCAGTCTGGCGCTACCGCCCCGGTGTATATTGGAACGAAATTCTCCCTCTTTAGCTTCTCTTTTCATAGCGGCAACCACCTTTTCGCCAATCACAAAACAACGGATATCGGAACCGCCTGCTTCCTTTATGAATTCCTGTACCAGGGCACTGGCATGCAGTCCCAGGAATGATTCGATTACGCTCTCTGCTGCCTTGTTGGTTTCTGCAAGTACCACCCCGATACCCTGCGTGCCCTGCAACAACTTGATAACCAGCGGCGCACCACCGACCATCTTGATCAAATCGTTGATGTCATCCGGTTTATTGGCAAAACCGGTTACCGGCAGACCAATGCCCTTGCGCGACAGCAACTGCAAGGCACGCAGCTTGTCACGTGATCGCGTTAAAGCCACTGATTCATTTAACGGATACACACCCATCATTTCAAACTGGCGGAGCACAGCGGTACCGTAAAATGTCACTGATGCCCCGATACGTGGTATTACTGCATCAAAATGTTCCAGTTCGGTACCTTTATAATGAATACTGGGTTTTGCCGAGGTGATATTCATATAACAACGCAATACATCAAGTCGTCGTACTTCGTGGCCGGCTTTCTCTGCCGCTTCAATCAGTCTTTTGGTCGAATACAGGTTTGGATTACGGGACAACACGGCGATTTTCATGTCAGTCTCCTGGATTTTTTTTGTGTTTTTTTCGTCTATAGACGGCACGAAGGGATTTTCCATGCAAGTAGGACCTGGCAGGGTCAACGATCAACCCGCCATCTATCATGGCAGTACGGCCCAGTAGCATGCGAAACAGCATGTCATCACGGTTGGTCAGGGTAATTTCTATCGGCCATTTACGATCACCCAGGGCAATCTCTGCAACTATTACATAGCGATCCTCTTCATGACCACCGGAGTCGCGGACAAGGCGCCTGTCGATAATCGGAGCTTCACAATTCAATACAAGATCATTACGATTTCTTAACGGGTGAATCTGGAAATGAACATTCTTTTGCCCGTCAACCCGGTTTTCCTCAACCTGGAAGGCATGCAGGGTCGACGTACGCGCCCCCGTATCCACTTTTGCCTTGATTGCAGGAATACCCAACTCCGGCAATGCTACCCATTCTTTCCAGCCGATTTCGGATTTGTCCGACATTTTTTCTTTTCAGAAGACCAAAATAATTGTATATGCCATAGTAATACGGCACATTACGCCTGCTCTCTTTTCATGATAACAGAATATGGACATTAATTTTCTCAGGACTTTTCTGGAAGTACACCGCACCTGTCACTTTGGCAAGGCCGCAGAAAACCTGTTTGTGACCCAGTCAACCGTGAGCGCACGTATTCGCCAGCTGGAAGAAGAACTGGGGGTAAAACTCTTTTATCGTGACAGGAACAATATCCAGTTGACGGCCGCCGGGCAAAAATTCCTGCGGCACGCAGAATCCATCCTGAATGTCTGGAACCGGGCGCGCATGGATATACATTTTCTTGAAGAAGGGCGACAGCCATTTGTGATTGGTGCCATACCCAGTCTGTGGGATATTTATTTGCAGGATTTATTGCCGGTAATAAAAAAACAGTTCCCGGACCTTCCGATCGCAGCCGAAGCGATTACCACCGATAACCTGATAAGACAACTATATGATCAATCGATCGATCTCGGCTTTACCTATGATTACCCGCAGGTTACCGATCTTGTTATCAGCGAATTCATGTCTTTCGAATTAATCATGGTCAGTTCAATCAAATCGACCACTTTAATGAAGGCTTTGAAAAGTAATTATATTTACGTTAACTGGGGCACATCGTATGCCAACGAACATGCACGTCATTTCCCGGATCTGAAACCTGACATGAAACTGGGGCTGGGACACGTGGCGCTCGAATATATCAAGCGCAATGGTGGCTCAGCCTACCTGCCTGAACCCATGATTAGCCAGGAACTGGGACACAGCCTCTACCGGGTAGAGGATGCGCCGGCGATTAATCGCAAATCATTTGCAGTGTACCGTGAGGGGTCGAATCATGCGGATGTTGTGGAAACCCTGCTTTCGTTATATAGCCGTTAACGGCCATTTCACCATCCACCTGTTCCGGTTTCAGTTTTGCTGTGGTTCTCGCGTGTTTGTTACTGTATGTGGCGTTTACAATCCCTTGGCCGCTTCCCTTGAAAAAGTTAGTCATAATACTTCTGTTGTTTACCTCTAGTAGTCATTATCCAGAAAATCACTGTTATTGAAGCCAGTATACAATTCGTCATTAATCAGCTTGTAAAGTTCCCGTATTTCCTTGTACCTCTCGGTATCACGCCAGGAACGTTTGTAGCCGGATGATTCAGTGGACAGGTGCACGTCATCATCTTCTGCATCCAGTTCGATGCCGGAACCATCAAAATCGTCGTCATCAATCATTGCATTATCATCTTCATAGTCTGCATACTGCGTGTGTTTTATTTTGCTCATCAGTTCACCTTTTGCAGTTTGAATCTCCCGTGAGAAATTCATTCAAGTTACTGATAAATATAACTATTTATTCAAGCAAACCAATTACGGGACACTATATAGAGAATCGTTGATTTTCTGTAAATCAATATTTTTAGATGGTTACCATGCAGAAATTCAATCGGACTTGCTGGTACACTCTGCCACATGACCACAACCCGGAATCCTGATCAGGCCCGCTACCGTCATGCCGAAAAACTGGTAACCGGCGAAGCCACGTCGGATGGTGCCGGCGTACGACTGAACCGGGTCATGGGGACCTCCCGTTTGAACATGCTGGATCCGTTCCTGTTACTGGATGAATTCCGTTCCGACGACAAAAACGACTACATAGCCGGTTTCCCTGACCATCCACATCGCGGATTTGAAACATTGACCTATATGCTGGCAGGCCGTATCCGTCACAAGGATAATGCCGGCCACGAAGGAGTTATTGAAGCCGGTGATGTGCAGTGGATGACCGCCGCCAGCGGTATCATCCACTCCGAGATGCCGGAACAGGAAAACGGCCTGATGTGGGGTTTTCAACTTTGGATTAATCTTCCTGCTGCAGAAAAGATGCAGGATCCGGGTTACCAGGAATTTTCAGCGGACAGGATACCGGTGGAAACCGGCGGCGAGGGAATACGTGTCCATGTCATTGCCGGCACCACCTCCAGCGGCAGTCACGGACCGGTAACCGGCAAATCCACACAACCCTTGTTCCTGGATATTGAACTGGCCGACGGTGCGCACTATCACGAATATTTTTCTGATAATGCGAACGCCTTTATTTACGTGTTCCAGGGCAAAGTGCTGCTTCATTCTGATCATTCCCGGCAAGAAATACCGGCAGGAACACTGGCGGTGCTGGCCGATGGCAACGCCGTTCACCTGTCTGCGGAGGCTGAATCAAGATGTTTGTTACTGGCTGCCGAACCGATCAACGAAACGGTTTCCCGTGGCGGGCCTTTCGTGATGAATACGCGCGAGGAAATCATCCAGGCTTTTGAGGATTTCAATAACGGGCGTTTCTTCTGAATGGAGATGTTACCCTCCGTCATGCCCTGCCGTAGTTGTGAGGCAGCGATAGCGCAAAAATGACAGGACGTCATTTTTAGCCCGGCTGAGCAGGGAGGCGAATCCGGGCGACGCTTCAGCGCTGCGACCGTACACGGGCAGTCCCGAATGGGACATTCGGGACCAGGGCAACCGGAGGAAGTGATGTACAGGGACGTACTAATGTCGCGGGCGCAGGACGCGCAGAAGCGACGCTTTTGGTTACTTTTACAAGCTACGTCCATGTAGCTTGCCCTGCGGGCCAGCCTGCGGCTGTTCAAATTCGTTCCTGACGAATTTGTCTTCAAAGAAAAGTTACTCGCCGTCAGGGCGAAACCCGGAGCTGAAAATTACGATAAAGACAGAGTAACCACTGTTTTCAATGGAAACGAGATCTGGTTCAGAGCATCGTGATAAACAACGTGGCGATACCGAGGAAACTGAAAAAACCGGCAATGTCTGTCACGGTAGTCAGGAAAATCGAGGATGACTGTGCCGGGTCCTGGCCGGAAATAGTCAGCATGATCGGTATCATGGCACCAGCAACACTGGCAATCACCATCGATAAAATCATGGATAAAAAAATCACCATGGTCAGCCCGAATGACCTGCTCCAGATATAGACGCCTATACCTGTCGTCAGGGCTATAGCCATACCATTCCAGAAACCGGCGCTGAATTCCTTGAATAATACGTGCGTCCACATCCGCGGATAGACTTCTTTCAATGCCAGGCCGCGCATGACGACGGCCAGGGCCTGGGCACCGGTATTACCGGATTGACCGGCCACCACCGGTAACAACACAGCCAGCGCCGTAAACTGGGCAATGGTGTTTTCAAATAAACCGACAACAGCGGCGGCCATGAACGCTGTCAACAGGTTGATTTGCAACCAGGGTTGTCGCTTTTTTACGGCAAACATGGCCGGAGATAATGCCCGTTCATCCTTGGACACACCCACCATGGTTTGCAGGTCGGCACTGTTCTCTTCCAGGGTTGCCTCAAGCAAGGTGTGATAACGGACCACGCCGACAAATCGATGTTCAAAATCGACAACCGGCAGATCCGTTACCTTGTATTTTTCAAATATGGATACCAGCTCTTCCCGGCTGGTTGTCAAGCTGACAATCGCAGGCGGACTGCTTTCAATCTGTTCCAGGATGGATTCATGGTCCGCCAGTGCCAGATCCTCGATGTCTATGAGACCCAGTAACCGGTTTTCGTTATCCACCGTATACAATTTTCGATATGCCCGCCGTGGCCTGGCGCGTAAAACATTCAACACGTCCCTGACTTTCATTTCCGGCCGGAAATACATAACGCGGGCTTCCATTAACGCGCCGGCCGAGTCAGGAGAATAGCTGAGCGAACGTTGCAGGTCACTGGCAGCAGCAGGTACGGTCTTGTCCATTATCTGCTGGCGCTTGTCTGCATTCTCGATGGCCAGCAGTATACTGGCGCCACGATTGGGATCGATTTTTTCCATGACAGCCGCGGCATAATCAAGAGGCAGTTCCTGCATTACGCGGGCAGCCAGTTGCGGCGACAACCGCTCCCAGACTTTCAGCGATTGCGCAACGGGAATCGTCTCCAGCAAGGCGACGATTTTGGCGCTATCGAGCTGTTCCAGGTGATGCACCGCTTCTGCCGGGAAACGGGTAAAAAGAACCTCGTTAAGATGGGAATCTATCAAACTGGTTGTATCACTCATTGTCTTTATCCTTGCTGCTGCGTTGATATTCAGGTGCCAACAGGTTCGCGCAGGTATCCCAGAAAAGCTCGGCCAGGGCCAGGGCCGTTCCCGCAAATTCCTCGTCACCGCTGGCCGCCTGTTCCAGGTCCAGGTTCTTGTAAACATCCGCCCGTTGCAGGATTCCTATAAAGCTGCCGAGATGATCGGCGACGGGAAAATACTCGGTGGTATTCCAGTGCTTGTGGCGTGTAATCATCCGGATACTGGAGCGGGCAGGAACAGTGTCGCCCGGAGGCCGCATGAGATTTTTCATGGTTTCTGACGGATTTGCAGTCAATAACTGCTTGAGTTCCACGATACCTTTCAGGTGCTGTTCCTCGTCAATGACAAAAATAACGTTTTGGAATAAATGCTCGGACATTTTTACGGCATTCAGCACTTCTTCATTATCCATTTCCTGGTATACCGTAAAAACATGCGGATCCATCACCCTGCCGACCGTGCCTTCCGGGTAGCGCAGGACCAGGCGGGCCATATTGGCAAATACCGGCGACATGGCACGGATAAACTGCACCCGCAGACTGCTCTTCATTCGTCGCAACAGCAGCGTGGCACGGTCAATCCCCAGGTGCGAAATGACCGGCGCTGATTTTTCCAGCGGCATATGGCGCAGGCAGTCAGCGGCAATGGAAGGAATAATATGTTTGAATAATTCAGCCACCACCGAAGCGGGTTGTGATTCCAGGTACTCTGATAATTGTTCGACGGAAAACTCTTCCAGCGCCCTGGCCGCTTCCTTCGGGTGTTCTGTCAGAAAATGCAGGGAAACCGAATTAACGCTCATCGGTTGAATCTTCGTCCAGCAGGACCGAGGCTTCCTCATCAAAAATCTTGGCCGGAATGAAGGTACGGCCGGATTTGGTATCCAGGATAATACCGGTTGGTAGTATTTCGAGGATATTCCCCTCCTGTTCATGGATACGGATACGCTGCCCCGGCTGGTAGTTTTTACGAACGTAACGGGCAGAAATGATATTGGAAACCGTTGAACCGGCACCGAGACCGAAAGCCAGTCCGATAGAACCCGTAAGGGCCCCGACAAAGATAATCAGCAGCAACTCCAGCAGGCGCACATCCAGTCCGATTTGTGCCATCCCCAGTATAACGGCCAGGGAAATAATACTGATGCGAACCAGGCCTGCCAGTAAACCGGCCTGCCTGAGGCCAACCTGGTCACCACCCTCGTTGATCTTGTCGCGCACGGTGTTGGCGATAATGGTACCCAGGATAATGAATAAAGCGGCTGTTATCAGGTTGGGCAGGTAGGTGATTAGTTTACCCAGTAATTCGGCAAGCGATGGCAGTTTAAGGCTGGCCAGGGAAGCCCGGATAAACAGCAGGATGATAATCCAGTAAATCAGCCAGCCAAGGATATCGGACACAGGCCATTTCAAACGGGTGTGCAGGGAAACGATACCAACGGCATGGATTAAGCGGTCTATTCCGGCGCCGAGGCGAATGATGGCCCAGCGTGCCAGTGAAGCCAGGATGAAACCGGCCACCAGCAAGGCAAAGGCGCCCACCAGGTTGGGTAAATAATCGGCGAGGTTCTGGATAAACTGTCCCAGGCTGTCAAACAAATAGCCTTTCAAGTCGGAAAAAGCATCCATCAGTATGGTCTCCCCTGTTTGACCTGATATTACTGCCGTTTGTATTTACCAGCATATCCATACGCTGTATTTTCCGCAATGACATCATGTCATTGGTTATGTGTCATACAGAAAAACCACAGACTGCAAATATGAAATATGATTTAATAAAGTAGTCAATACGTTACAGAGACAAACAAGCAGTAGCGTGAACCTGAAAAACTACAAAATTGATGATTATTATGATGAATTGCTGAACCCGAAGCGGCAGGCGCGTCCCGGTGCCGGCAAGCTGATCAATTACCTGAAAAAACTTACCCCGGAAGAATTACAGAAACGCCGCTATGCGGCCGAACTGGCCATCAAAACCATGGGTATTACGTTCACTGTTTACAGCCAGGGTGAAAACATAGACCGTGAATGGCCATATGACATCATCCCGCGCATTATCCCGCTGCGGGAGTGGCAGAAAACGGAAGAAGGATTGAAACAACGCCTGACCGCACTCAATCACTTCATCGACGATATCTATAACGAACAGAAAATTATCAGGGACAAGGTCATCCCTGCTGAAATTCTCAAGAGCTCAAAAAATTTCCGCAAGGAATGCACCGGCATGAAGCCGGTGTTCGGTGTCTGGGCGCATATCTGTGGCAGTGACCTGGTACGTGACAAGGACGGGACCATGTTTGTGCTGGAAGACAACCTGCGTGTCCCATCGGGTGTTTCCTACATGCTGGAAAACCGCAAGGTAACCAAGCGCGTATTTCCCGAACTGTTCGAGGACTACAACATCATTCCCATGGGCGACTACCCCAGCAACCTGTTTGATACACTCTGTTCCATCTCACCCAGGCCGCTGGACTTCCCTGAAGTGGTTGTATTGACGCCCGGCATTTATAACTCCGCTTATTTCGAGCATGCCTTTCTTGCCCAGCAAATGGGGGCAGAACTGGTCGAGGGATCTGACCTGGTTATCGGGGAAGATGAGTGTGTTTACATGAAAACCATAGAAGGCCTGTCACGGGTCGATGTTATCTATCGACGCATTGATGACCTGTTCCTGGACCCGGAAGTTTTCAATCCCGATTCGATGCTGGGCGTTCCCGGCCTGATGCGTGCCTGGAAAAAAGGCAATGTTGCACTGGCCAACGCACCCGGTGCCGGTGTTGCCGATGACAAGGTGGTGTATACCCATGTACCGGACATGATCCGCTACTACCTGGATGCCGAACCCATTATTCCCAATGTGCCCAGTTTTTCCTGTGATAATGAAAAGGAACGTTCCTATGTACTGGCCAACCTGGAAAACCTGGTGGTAAAACCGGCAAATGAATCCGGTGGTTACGGCATGCTGGTAGGTCCCCACTCCACGCGCAGGCAACGGCAGGAAATGGCCCGCCTGGTCAAGGCCAGGCCCCGCAATTACATAGCCCAGCCGGTCATTGCCATCTCTACCGTTCCTACCCTGAGTGACAACAGCATTGAGCCACGGCATGTTGATCTACGACCCTTCACATTACAAAGTGACCGCACGCATGTGACGGCCGGCGGGCTCACTCGCGTGGCGCTGGTGAAAGGTTCCCTCGTCGTCAATTCATCACAGGGGGGCGGCAGCAAGGACACGTGGGTCGTCGCTCCCAACCAGGGCAGGAGTTAAAGACATGTTGTCCCGTGTCGCAGAAAGAATGTACTGGTTTGGCCGTTACCTGGAACGCGCCGAAAACATGGCACGCCTGGTCAACGTCAACGCCAGCCTGTTGCTGGATCTGCCGCGCATGGTGAAGCAGACCTGGGGCGACCTGATCAATATTACCGGTTGTTCTGACCTGTTTTACGACCGGCATGAAAAAGCCGAGGAACGTAATGTCATCCGCTTCCTCGTCGCCGAGGCAGGCAATCCCGGCTCCATACTCAGTTCCATCAGGATGCTGCGGGAAAATGTCCGCACCACGCGTGAGATCATGCCGAGTGAAGCCTGGGAACAGATCAATGAATTTCACATATTTGTAAAAAACAACGTTAACTCGGCACTGAAACGTGATGGCCGGCATGAATTCCTGGATGCAGTCCTGAATTTCTGCCACCTGATTTCCGGCCTGTTATCGAGCAGCATGAGTCATGGTGAGGCCTATAACTTCACTCTTATCGGGCGCAATATCGAACGCGCGGACATGACAACACGCATTATCGATGTAGGTTGTCTTAATCTTATTCATCACCCGGATTCCACTCCGGAAACCTATGACAACATCCTCTGGATGAACATACTTCGTTCGCTGAGCGGCTACCAGATGTACCGCCAGCACATGCTGGAACGCATTAATGGCGAAGACGTGGTGGCTTTTCTCATGCGTGACAAAGAATTCCCGCGTGCCATTATTCACTGCCTGGACGAACTCAATGAGTGTGTTTCCCGGTTACCGAAGAATGACTATCCCCTGCGCAGCATAAGCCGGGTGCAAAGGGCCGTTCAGGAACTGGATGTAATCAAGCTGATGAACGGCAAGCTGCATGAGTTTATAGATACCCTGCAGGTGGACCTGGCTGATATTCATTCACAAGTGAGCCAGACCTGGTTCGATTATTCCAGTAATGAGGTACTGGCCGAACAGGATCAGGCCAGGACAGGATAACGCAAATCCAGCGTCAACGGTTGATCAGGGTGCGGCGTTTCCATGGGCACTTCGAGGTGACCCTGTTTATGCCCCTGGGTACTAAAGCGTGCAACCCGCCGGGCTTCCGCTTCATTGGCATTTACCGGGTAGGTCTCGTAATTGCGGCCGCCGGGATGCGACACATAATAGGTACAACCACTGATTGAACGCCCGTTATAGGTATCCACGATATCAAATACCAGTGGCTGATGCGCTTTAATGGTCGGGTGCAAACTGGAATACGGCTGCCAGGCCTTGTAGCGGACACCGGCGATAAAACTGCCGCGTATCCCGGTGGGCCGCAAAGGCACCTTGCGCCCGTTACAGGTAACAATATAGCGATGGCCGGTCATGCCATGGACCGTCACCTGCAGGCGTTCGACGGATGAATCCACGTACCGTGATGTGCCCTGTTCGCTGGTCTCTTCTCCCAGCACATGCCAGGGCTCCAGCGCAGTATGAAGTTCCATTTGCATACCTTCCGCCTGCAAACTGCCTATAAGCGGAAAACGGAATTCCCTGAACGGCGCAAACCAGGCCAGATCAAACTTGTAGCCGGCCCGGCGCAGATCGGATACCACCTCTTTCAAATCTTCCCAGACAAAATGCGGCAGCATGAACCGGTCATGCAATTCCGTACCCCAGCGAATCAGCGGCCTCTTGCAGGGCTGTTGCCAGAAACTGGCAACCAGGGCACGTAACAACAACATCTGCACGAGACTCATGCGGGCATGCGGAGGCATTTCAAAAGCGCGTAATTCCACCAGGCCCAGGCGTCCCGTCGGGCTGTCCGGTGAATACAGTTTATCGATACAAAATTCGGAACGGTGCGTGTTGCCGGTCAAATCCACCAGGAAATTACGCATAACCCGGTCAACCAGCCAGGGTCGCACTTCTTTGCCTTCCGGCAACTGTGCAAGCGCAATTTCCAGTTCATACAGATTATCATCCCTGGCTTCATCGACACGTGGTGCCTGGCTGGTCGGCCCGATAAACAGGCCGGAGAAAAGATAGGAAAGCGCAGGATGATGTTGCCAGTATGTCACCAGGCTGCCGAGTAAATCCGGCCGGCGCAGAAACGGACTGTCTGCCGGAGCGGGGCCTCCCAGGGTGACATGGTTCCCGCCACCGGTGCCTGAATGGCGGCCATCGATCATGAACTTTTC
>Ga0102950_1000282_pt1 | contig 13565 bp, 11 predicted proteins | sample SalPon2A_B_D2_MG_FD_78505 | JGI IMG/M metagenome (GOLD analysis project Ga0102950, IMG submission 78505) | Soil microbial communities from South San Francisco under conditions of wetland restoration - Salt Pond MetaG R2A_B_D2_MG | ecosystem: Environmental > Terrestrial > Soil > Wetlands | place...
GTTCGACAACCCTTCCACCACGGGTTTCTATGATGACAAGTCATCGATCCTCTTCAGTTCCGACTGCTTTGGAGCGCTCCTGTCGGAAGTTCCCGAGACTGCGGCGGACCTCTCGGACGCGGACCTGAAGGACGGCCAGGTCTTTTGGGCGACAATAGACGCGCCGTGGCTGCACAAAGTGGACAGGGCCGTGTTCGAAAAGGAACTGGACGGCATCCGCAAGATGGCGCCGAAGATGGTTTTGAGCAGCCATCTGCCGCCCGCCCCGGGAAACATGACGGAAAAATTGCTGGCATCGCTGGCCGCCGCTCCGAAGGCACAGCCCTTCGTCGGACCCAATCAGGCTGCGCTCGAACAGATGCTGCAAAAAATGACGCACGAGCCGGGATAGCCGGAGGTTGACTCCCGGCCGGCGGGCACACTGATTAGCGGTGTCTCATCATTCACCGGCCGGGTAGTTGCGGAACTACAGCGTGCCTGCCGCATGTTACACTTCCCTTTTGCATGGCGCCGACTGTGGGGCACCAGTCGGTCTACAACCGAACAACGGGCATTCAAATTCATCAAACAAAAAGAAAAGGAGAATTCATGGATTCCAATCAAGTAAAGACAGTTGCCGATTTCTTGGCAGCCGACTTTGAATATGAAATGCAGACCACCCTGCGTGTGTTTGAGGCTGTTCCAACCGGCCATCTTGATTACCAACCGGACCCGAAAGCCAAGAACGGTCTGGGTCTGGTTCGCCACATCACACTTGAAGATGAGTGGTTTCTGAATTCGATCGCAGACGGGGAATTCAAAGCTCCGCCGGCAGGGGATGATTCCTGTGGCATCATGAACCCGGCCGACGCGATTGCCCGTTACAAGGAGAAGGTTCCCGCCGCACTCAATCGCGTCCGGGCTCTGCCGGCCGAGAAGCTGACGGCCAACATCGATCTGCTCGGCATGATTCAGATGCCCGGCATCAACCTCCTGGCGATGGCGCTGAAGCACTCCGTGCACCATCGCGGCCAGCTCAGCACCTATCTGCGCCCCATGGGCGGAAAGAACCCGAGCATCTACGGGCCTAGCGCTGACACTCAGTAACGGCCGGATTTTCGTTTGGAGTTGCAGGAGCGGGCCTCGAACCCGCTCCCGCCAGACGCATGGGCCCCCACAAGGAGGTACACGTTCAACCCCGGTGTTGAGCGCCACCTGCCCGGGGGCGCTTCCCTTACCTTGTTGAGGCTTCCCGGGTTGCCGGCGGGCGGCGGGAGAACAGCTCTTCAATCAGCTCGCGGTAGCGCTCTTCAACCACCGGGCGTTTGACCTTCAGCGTGGCCGAAAGCTCGCCGGCGGCAATGGTGAGTTCTTTCGGGAGCACTGCAATCTGGCGGATACGTTCGTGCGGGGGCAGATGTTTGCAGGTTTCGTCCACCTGTGCCTGCAGGAAGGCGTGGATCATTTCGTTCTTCACCAGGTCTTCGCGGCTCGCAAAGTCAATGCCTTGCTCCCGCGCATACGTTTCAAGCGCCGCAAAGTTGGGAACAATCAGCGAGCCGACAAATTTTCTTGCGTTGCCCAGCACCACAAGCTGTGCCACGTAGCGATGCCCCTGAAACAGATTCTCCAGCCTTTCCGGCGAAACATACTTTCCGCCGGATGTCTTGAACAGATTCTTCTTGCGACCGGTGATTGAGAGGAAACCTTCCTCATCCAGTAAGCCCAGATCACCGGTATAAAACCAGCCATCGGCGAAGGCTTCACCGTTTCTCTCGTCCTGATGGTAATAACCGGGGGTGACGTTGGGACCGCGAACCAAAATTTCCCGCCCGCTGTGGCCCTCCGCATCCTCGGTCTCCTCGCCCAGTCTGACTTCCACGCCGGGGACCACTTGGCCCACGGTGCCCAGCTTTACAGCGCCGGGATGATTGACGGCAATCACCGGAGAAGTTTCCGTCAATCCGTACCCCTCATAAATCGGGATGCCAATAGAGAAGAAAAATTCCGCGAGTTCGCGGCTGAGCGGCGCCGCGCCGGAAATCAGCAGCCGCAGCCGTCCGCCCATCTGCGAGCGGATTTTGGAATAGACCATTTTGTCCGCGAACTCCCGCTTGATGGTAAGGCCAACGGGGGCGGAGCGCCCCGAGAGGCCATAAGGAAACCAGTCGCGGCCCGTACGCAGCGCCCAGCCAAACAGCCGCTGTTTTGCCCGCGGCAGGTGGCGGACTTCCTCCATGACCTTTTCGCGGATTTTTTCAACCAGCCTTGGAACAACGGCCATCAGGGTGGGACGCACTTCGCGCAAGTTCTGCGGCAGAGAATCGATGCTTTCAGCATAGGCAATAGAGACGCCCTGCGCGATGTAATAAAAATCAATCATCCGCTCAAAGATGTGGGCCAACGGAAGGAAAGCCATGCTGGTGTCGCCCGGGTGGAAGTCAAACAAGCGGTCGCAGGCCCGAATGTTTGAGGCAATGTTGGCGTGCGTCAGCACCACACCTTTGAACACTCCCGTGGTCCCGGATGTGTAAACAATGGTTGCCGTGTCCGCCGGCTGCGTGCGGAGCGCCTGCGCCTCCAGGGATTTCACCGGGTCGGTTCCGGCAGCACTTTCCCGCCCCGCAAGTTCCTTCCAGCAGAGAACGTCCGGAAATTCTCCCGGCTCAGGGTCCATGGCCACCACAAACTTCAGTCCCGGCAGGCTGGAACTCACGGCCAGAACTTTCTTCAACTGGTCGCGGGTGGAAACAACAATTCCTTTTGAGCCGGAATCGCTGAGAATGTAGTTCACATCCTCTTCCAGCAACGTGGAATAGAGTGGAACGGTAACACCGCCAAGACCCAGAATGGCGTAGTCCGTCAGCGCCCATTCCAGGCGATTTTCCGATAGCAAGGCAACACGGTCACCCGCGTCGACTCCCATCTCCTGGAACGCCTGAGCCAGCGCAGCAACCTTCAAAAGCACGTCGTGCGAAGAGACTCCGCGGTAGCGGCCTTCCGTTTTGGTCAGGAAGGCGTCGGGCTTCTGATGGTCCTCCATCGCCTGGAGAAACAGTTGATTGATGGTTCCAAATCGCTTCGATTCCATGAGCTCTCATACCCCTGATTTGCGGAAAAGGGCGGGCCGAAAAGAATTCTAGCACAGAGTTGGCGGCAGCCATCCGGTGGCCTGAAAATCGCTCCCTGCGCGCTTCACGCCAAAACACGAAAATTGAGTGCATCCGTTCCGCTAACATCAGGCGGGCTTTTTCTCCGACGCGTTATCGACTAAGATTCAGCAGGAGAACTGTTCGAATGGGGCAATCAGAAACAGGCCGTAGAGAAGAAGCCGGAGCGCCAGCCGGAAGCGGCGGGCCGGTGCGCGCGCCTCTCGGGACCGTAATCAACTGCCAGGGCTGGGCGCAGGAAGGCGCCTTGCGCATGCTGATGAATTCGCTCGATCCCCGTGTGGCCGAACAACCCGGCAACCTGGTTGCCTACGGCGCCACATCAAAAGTTCTGCGCGACTGGGAGAGCTACGGCGCAACCGTCGAAGCACTCAAATCTCTCAGGAATGATGAAACGCTCCTGATCCAGTCCGGAACGCCGGCCGGCGTTGTTGCGACGACTCTGGAAGCTCCGCGCGTGCTGATTGCCAATTCAAGCCCCGCCCCACGACAACCGATTTCCAGCAGCCACGGTCAAGGCGAGCCGATGCGGCCGACACAAGCCTCTGCCGCAAGCTGGACATGGGTGGGAACGCAGGAAGCATTGCCAACCGCCTTCCATGTTTTCGATGCCATTGCCCGCGGGCACTTCGGCGGCAACCTCGCCGGCAAGCTGATTGTTTCCGGCGGAATGGGAGCAGCAGGAGGCGCCCTGCCCCTTGCTGCCGGGATGCTCGGCGCGGCTTTCCTTGGCATCGAAGTGGACGGCGAGCGAATCCGTCGCCGCATTCGCGCAGGCTACTGCGATTACTGCGTCAACACTCTGGATGAGGCGTTGCGCATCCTGAAGAATGCCGTGCGGCAGAAACAGGGCGTCTCCGTGGGACTGGTGGGAAACTGCGCGGACGTCATTCCGGAACTCGCCGGCCGTGGCGTTCTGCCCGACATTTTGACCGACCAGACCAGCGCTCACAACCTCCTCAACGGTTACGTCCCTTCCGGCCTGACGACTGAGGACGCCCGCGCGCTGCGGAAGGAAAATCCCGAAGAGTATTTGTCCCGTTCCCGTGTATCGCTAGCCCAGCATTTTGAGGGAATGCTTGCGCTCCAGAAGATGGGATCTATCGTCTTCGAATTGGGAAACAACCTCCGCGCCGCGGCCGGGGAGTGCGGAGTGGCGGGGTCCGCAACTGCTTTCCCGAACCTTGTTGAAGCTTATCTTCAGCCGCTGCTTGACGAAGGCATGGCCCCCGTTCGCTGGGTGGCGCTTTCCGGTGAAGCAGGTGACATCCGCCGGCTCGACGACCTGGCTCTCGAACTTTTCCCAGAAGACGCACACCTGGCCCAATGGATTCCGCTGGCACGAAAATTTGTGCGTTTCCAGGGTCTGCCGGCGCGCGTTTCGTGGATGGGCCGGAAAACACGAACCCTGCTGGCCGAGCGTGTGAACAGCCTCGTCGCCAAAGGCGAGTTCAAGGCTCCAGTGGTGATTGCCGTGGACCTTGCCGGCAACAGTGGAGTGACTTCACGCCCGGCGGAACCGGAAAACCAGGAGGAAGAAAGCAACACCATCAGACACTTGCCCGCGCTGAATGCGCTGTTAAATACTGCCTCGGGCGCGAGTTGGTTATCGCTTGAAATTGGCACAGGCTACAACCAGGCAACCGTCGCTATAGTTGCCGACGGCACGCCGCAAGCAGCCCAAGCGCTCCCGCGTGTTCTGAAAGACGACTGGGCGCTCGAAATCATGCGCCAGGCCGCCGCGGGCTTTGAAAAGGCAGATCCTCCAACCCAACGCACCGAATCCAAGGCTCGCAGGCCGTGAGTCCTGCTCGGCAGAACAAGAATCTTCAGCTCTTCCTGGAAGTGACAGCAAAGAAGGCAGCCGGCAACTGCTCAACTTTGCGGCTCTTGCATTTGGGGCAAGCCGGCAGAATCTTTTCGTATTCGGTAATGCTCAGAATCAAGGTGAACTTATTGTTGCACTCTTTGCACACATATTCGTAGATTGGCATCGAGTTTCACCTCCGGCTGTGCTTCTATGCAAATTATAGCAAGACGCGCTGCGGCGTCCTATGCCTTTCGGGCGACAAAAAGCGATGTATCGTACAGTTACAGGCAGTGTGCATAAGCACGGCATAAAGTATTTAAAATGTAACGATTGCCTTATAGCTCCACGGCGAGTTCTGTGCTAAATTCTCAGGGTGCAGACCGTTGTGGAGTGCGTTCCCAATTTCAGCGAGGGCGAGGACAGAAACAAGATCGAATCCATCATCCAGGCCTTCGTTGCCGGCCCCGATGTCCGCGTGCTGGACACCCAGATGGACGCCGACCACAATCGGACCGTCGTGACGTTTGTGGGCAGCCGGCGGAGCGTGGGCGAAGCAGCGTTGCGGGCCGTCGGGCGAGCCGCAGAACTCATCGACCTGAACGATCATCGCGGCGTGCATCCCCGCATGGGCGCCACGGACGTTGTTCCCTTTGTGCCCGTCAAGGGTGTTGATCTGCGTGACTGCATTGAGATCGCGCAATGGGTGGCGGCCCAAACCTGGCAGCGCTTTTGCATACCAACCTACCTATATGAAGCGGCGGCCCGCGAGCCTCGCAGGAAACATCTCGAATACGTGCGTCGAGGACAATTTGAGCAGTTGCGCGAGGAGGTTCGGCGGAATCCCGACCGACGGCCCGATTTCGGCGGACCGGATCTGCATCCAACGGCCGGGGCCACCGCCGTCGGTGCGCGGAATTTTTTGATCGCCTACAACATCAACCTGAACACCAGCGACCTCGGCCTGGCCAAGTCCATTGCCCGGAAAATTCGTGCTTCGGACGGCGGGTTCCCCGCGGTAAAAGCCATTGGAGTTGAAGTCAAAGCGCGGGGGCTCGCGCAGGTCTCCATCAACCTGACGGATTACCTGACCACCTCCATCGGCACGGTCTTTGATGCCGTGGCGGCCAACGCCGCCCGCGCGGGCGTTACGGTCGAGAGCAGTGAGATTGTGGGCCTCGTTCCTCGGCGGGCGATTGAGGGCGCGGACATCGCGCGTCTCAAATTAAGGAATTTTGGTCCCAGGTTGATTCTGGAAAACCGGCTTGCTGAAGCGAAGGAAGATGTGGGGTAGGCCGGCTTTTCCTTCGAGAGCGGCTCAGGCCGTGCTGGTGTCTGCCGAAAAAACCCAAAGCTTCCTTGCGGCGGATTCGCCCAAGCTGACAGATTTCCTGCCCAGACGCAAGCTCAGGGTGCCGTCATAGTTTCGCCGTGCGACGTGAATCTCAACGCCCGGCCGGATTCCCAGTTGATCGAAGTACTCCAGCAGCCTGCGGTCGCGCTCGTGCATGCTGTCAACCCGGACCGATGATCCGGGCGCCGCCTCCCATAGTTGCCGGAGGCCCAACCTCCGACGCTCGGCAGCACTCTTATTGATCTGGTTCCCATGCGGACAGGCGCCATCCCGCCCCAGTTTTTCAATCAGCTTCTTTTCCAGGTCTTCGGAAATGGAGTGCTCCAAGCGCTCGGCCTCGTCGTGGACCTTGTACCATTCCATTCCCAGGATTTCATGGAGAAAACGTTCAATCAAATGGTGGCGAAATCGCAACCGGTCGGAAATCTTCCGGCCCTCAGCCGTCAGTGTGATGCGGCCCTTGCGGTCGACGTAGGCCAGTTTGTCACGCCGCAGTCGCCGCAAGGCCAGCGCAACCGCCGGAGGCGTAACATCCAGCCAGCGCGCGATGGTTGCGGCAATGGCAGCGCCCTCTTCCGCCTCCGCCTCGGCAATGGCTTTCAGATAGTCTTCTTTTGAAATGGTCAGCTTCATGGCCAAAGTCAATAATAAGCTTTCCACCCCTTCCAGGCAGCCCGCCGGGTTCTCTAGAAATCACCGGAAAGCATCCATGTTAACGCGGTTTCTCCAGGGGCATTCCAAATTTCCGGGTTGACACCGGCAGCGTCATCCTATTAACTATAGTTTATTTTCATTGAGAATCCTTAGTAAACATCCATCTTTGATCAGACCCACAATGGACGATCCACAAGATAAACCTCAGGTCGCTAAAGGCCGGTCCGGCCACAAGGGCGGGGAGACAGCCAAGCCTGCCATCCACCCGTCCAGCCGTAGCCTTTCGCTGGAAGGCTTGCACGGCACTGTAGATGTGCCACCGCATGAAGCCGGATTCTGGCGGCACTGGTGGGCGTTTGTGGGGCCGGCGATTCTGGTCAGTGTGGGTTACATGGATCCCGGCAACTGGGGAACCGACCTGGCCGGCGGAGCGGAATTCAAGTACCAGTTGCTCTGGGTCGTTGCCCTGGCCAGCCTGATGGCCATTTTCATGCAGATACTCGCGGCCCGTCTGGGCGTGGTCACGGGGATGGACCTCGCCCAGTGTTGCCGTGATTGGTATCCGCGCTGGACCCGCATCCCGAACTGGTTGTTGAGCGAACTAGCCATTGGGGCCACGGACCTTGCGGAGTTGCTGGGCAGCGCCGTGGCGCTCAACCTCCTGTTCGGAATTCCCCTGTTCTGGGCCGTCATCATTACCGGATTCGATGTCCTGTTGTTGCTCGCTTTGCAACGCTTTGGGATGCGAACCATTGAGGCGGTGGTGCTGCTGCTGGTGGCCACCATGGGGGTGTGCTACTTCATCGAGATCTTCGTGCTTCCCCAGACCCGCCCCAGCTTCATCGAGATGGGCAGCGCTATCTTGAGTCCCGGCCTCGCGCAGAGCGGCATGCTGGTGATCGCCATCGGCATCATTGGTGCGACGGTGATGCCCCACAATCTTTATCTTCACACCGCCCTGGTGCAAAGCAGGAAGCTGCAGAAAGACGATGCTTCCATTCGTAGCGGTATTCTGTTCAACACCATCGATGCTTCGGTGGCTCTTACAATCGCTTTTTTCTTAAACGCTGCCATCCTGGTTCTGGCGGCCCTGGTGTTTTACGGAAAGACCAGCGTGACGGTGCCGGGCGGGCAGTTGATCACCTTCAGCGCTGAGACCGACTGGATCCGTGTGGCCTATCTCACCCTGGCTCCGCTGCTGGGAACCGTTCTGGCCAGCACGCTGTTTGCGGTGGCGTTACTGGCCAGCGGACAAAGCAGTACCATTACGGGTACGCTGGCCGGTCAGGTTGTGATGGAAGGTTTCATGCACTGGCGCATCCAGCCGTGGCTGCGACGGCTCATCACCCGCACCCTAGCCATTATTCCAGCCATCCTGATCATCGGTATTCGTGGCGACAGTAACGTTACAGATCTTCTGATCCTCAGCCAGGTGGTACTCTCCTTGCAACTTCCCTTTGCCATGTTTCCTTTGCTACACTTCACAAGTTCGCGCAAGCGCATGGGCAAATGGCGTAACGGCTGGTTTTTGATGATCGCTGGTTGGAGCAGCGCAATCCTGATTACCGCCATGGACGTCTACGGCTTGCCGGAGGCGATCAAGAGCGCCTTGATGGTCATTGTTGGCCATTGACACGCAGTGGGAAAAGGCCCGTCCAACAGGGAGGCTTCCGTGTACCACAAGATTCTGGTGACCCTGGACACCACGTCCTCAGACAGAGCCATCATCGAGCACATCAAGGACCTGGCCAAAATCATGCGCAGCCGTGTGGTACTTCTGCACGTTGCTGACGGTTGGGCTGCCCGCATGTACGGACCGGATGCCGTGAGTCCTGAGGTGACTGAGGACAAAGCCTATCTGGAAAAGGTCAGAACAGAATTTCAGGCGGATGGTATTCCCACCGAGACCTCGCTCGCCTATGGTAGCCCGGCCGACGAGATCGTCAAGTGGGTCCAGCAGGAGAGTTGTGATCTGGTTGCCATGAGCACGCACGGCCACAGGTTTATCAAGGACCTGCTTTTGGGAACCACTGCACCGAGGGTCCAGCATCGCATCAGTGTTCCGGTCCTTCTTCTTCGCGCCAAATAGCCTTTGTTTGGACAGGTTGGCTTTCAGGGGAGAATCCAGTTAATGTAGACGCATATTTTGCGGTGCGGAAGAAACGTTTATGCTCATCGAGGGCCACGCAACTCAGGAGGGGACAGCACGCTATCAGCAGCGCCACGCTGAACGCCTGCCGGGCCATTTTCGCCAGTCGCAGGGGCTCTGGATCAGTTCCATCGGGCTCGGCACCTACATGGGCGATCCTTCCGACGAAGTTGATGATCGCTACGCTAAAACGACCGTGCTGGCGGCCCAGGCGGGCGTCAACGTTTTCGATACCGCCGTCAATTATCGCCATATGCACAGCGAGCGCGCCATCGGCCGGGCCGTTGCGGAAATAATTTCGTCCGGCAAGGTCGAGCGCGATGAAATCCTGCTGGCGACCAAAGGTGGCTTCCTCAGCTACGACGGCAAAGAGCCCGACGATCCCGCAGCTTATTTCCAGGAGAAGCTGGTCCAAAGCGGACTGGTGAGACCGGAAGAAATCGTCGCAGGCTGCCACACGCTTGCGCCGCGTTATCTGGCCAGCCAGATTGACGTCAGCCGCGGCAACCTCGGCGTGGCCACGATTGACCTTTATTACCTTCACAATCCTGAGACCCAGCTCCGTGAAGTTTCCCACGAAGAGTTCCTGAGCCGCCTGCGGCAGGCCATGGCCGTGCTGGAACAGGCCGTTGCCGACGGCAGCATTCGCATGTACGGTGCTGCCACCTGGAATGGCTTTCGTGTTCAGGCGGATTCGCAGGAAGCCATTTCGCTGGAGGAGATTCTCGGCGTGGCGCGGGAGGTAGGTGGACAGAAGCACCATTTCGGGGCCGTCCAGCTTCCCTTCAACGTCGCCATGCCCGAAGCGCTGGCCGCAAATACGCAAACCAGCAACGGACGCGCCGTCCCTCTGCTCCACGTCGCACGCGAACACGGCCTGAAGGTGTTTTCAAGCGCCAGCATTCTGCAAAGCCACCTGGCCAAGGGGTTGCCGGACGGCTTCCAGCAATGGATTCCGGGCCTCGCTACCGACGCCCAGCGTGCCATCCAGTTTGTCCGCTCCACTCCGGGAATCACCTGCGCGCTGGTGGGAATGAGCAGCCGCGACCACCTGGAGGAAAACATCGGCACGGCTTCCCGGCCGCCGCTTTCACTCGCCGATTATCGCAAGATGTTCCAGAAATAACGGGTAGGGCAAAGCTGTTCCGCAGCCGGAAATCTGTCAATGCGGCTGCACCGCATCATGGATTGCCTGCAAATGATTGGAAGAATTAAATAAAACCTTTCTTCAGGTCCGGTTTCGATGCTTGACAGCCAGATGTCTTTTCGTTAGGTTGCATTTTAGTCTGGTTGTTGCACATCCTTTACGCGCGAGGGCAAATTGGCTGCAAAACCCATCATTTCAATCACCACGGATTTTGGCGAAGACGACCATTTTGTAGGGGCCATGAAAGGTGTGATTCTAAGCATCAACGCCGACGCTACAATTGTAGACATCAACCACCGTGTGAATTCCTACGACATCTTTGACGGCGCCTACAGCCTGTCGCAGAGCTATCACCTTTTCCCCCCCGGAACCATCCATCTTGTGGTGGTTGACCCTGGAGTGGGATCCGAGCGGCGGCCCATTATTGTGCAGTCCAAGGACTACAGGTTTGTGGCTCCGGACAACGGCGTGCTCTCCATGGTTTACGAACGCGAAGAGCGCGTCGAGGTCCGCCACGCAACCGCCGAACATTTTTTCCGCAAGCCGGTCAGCAACACCTTCCATGGCCGGGACATTTTTTCGCCGCTGGCTGCCTGGCTCAGCCGGGGAATGGAAGCTGAAAAGTTCGGCAACGTTATCAATGATTACGCCAGGTTCACGTCAGTCCGTCCCAAGCATGAGAATGATGCTCTGGTCAAAGGTGTCGCCATCAAGGTGGATAAATTCGGAAATGTCATCACGAACATTGCTCCCGCCGATGTTCCGCAGATTTTCGGGCAGGACCCGCCGCCCTTCTACATCAGGATCAACGGGCATGAAATTACCGAGATTCATGAATCCTTTGCGGCGGGCGAATCTTCAGAGCTCTTTGCCGTGGTCGGCAGCTCAGGCTTTATTGAAATCTGCACCAATCGCGGCTCGGCTGCGAAGGCATTGAATGTGAACCGGGGAGTGGAAGTGGAAGTAGCGGTAGGCAGCAAACCGGTGGAAAGCGCGGCCGACATTTCTTCGGAAAGCTAACCGGCACTCCCTTTTGACCGCACAGGCACCACTTTCGGCCGGGCGCCCTTGCTGCCCAGTCTTTCAATCTTCACCTTTGACACGCGCAGCCCGTCCATATCCACCACGGTGTAGACCCGGCCCTCGTAGCCAAAACTCTCGCCGCCCTTGGGAATTTTGCCGAGGCAATCCAGCACAAAACCGGCCAGCGTTTCATAGCCCTCACCGCGCGGGAGCACAATGTCGTAATCGTCGGCAAGCTCGCGCAAGTTGAGTGCCGCATCCACCACCAGCACGTCCTCACCCAGCTTCTTGATGGCCGCCTCTTCGCGATCATACTCATCCTGGATTTCACCCACAATCTGTTCCAGCACGTCCTCGATGGTCACGAGGCCCACAAATGTCCCGAACTCGTCCACCACCAGAGCCAGGTGCGCGTGGCGCCTCCGGGCCTCATCCAGCAGCTTGATCAGGGACATCGTTTCCGGCACGATCATCGGCGGGTGCAGAAGCGTCAGCAGGTCCATCGGCTCATCCAGCGGAATGTGATGGCGGAGGCGGTCGAGCGTCACACCCAGCAGGTCGCGGGCGTAAAGGATTCCGATGATGTGGTCGGGCGGTCCTTCATAAATGGGAACGCGCGAATGCTGGTCGCGGACAATGCTGTCGAGCAGAAAATGGAGGTCTTTGCTGAAGGGCAGCGAAGTAATCTGGTTCCTTGGCACCATGATCTCCCGCACCAGCGCGCGGTGAAGATCAAAGATGCTGTGAATCATCTCCTCCTGCTCTTCGCCCAGCAGCCCGCGCTTGCGCACTCCGGTCACAATCAGCTCCACTTCTTCCAGGCTGTGCATCTCGCTGTGCCCGGTGGAAGCCGTCACGCCCACCACGCGCGTCACCGCAGTGGCCACCCGGTCCATCACCATCACCGGCACACGCACCGTGCGCATAAACACGGTGAGCGGCAGTGCGAAAATCAGGGCTACCCTTTCCGCACGCTCGTAGCCGATGGTTTTTGGCGCCAGTTCGCCCAGCACCATCAGCAGGGCCGTGATCAGCAGAAAGGCGGCCAGCGTGGCAAACCCATGAGAAAGCGGGCCCACCAGGTGCTGAAGCCGGCCCGCCAGCAATCCGCGGATGTCTTCCGCCAGCATGGATTCTCCCAGCCAGCCCAGCAGCAGGCTCGCTGCCGTCACGCCCAGTTGCAGGCCGGAAAAGAGCCGGCTGGGATAGGTGAGTAGTTTCTGCACCTGTGCCGCCCGCGCATTGCCCATCCGCACAAGCTGCTGCAAACGGCTCCGCCGCACGCTCAGCAGTGCATACTCAGCGGCCACAAAAAATGCGTTTGCCGCAATCAACCCCAGGATCAACAGGCCCTGTAGTAAGAAGCTCATGGCTGGTTCCCTGCCCTGCATTCTAGCTTGAAATGCCCCCGTAGGTGCAAGCCTCCTTCAAAACCGCGCTTCCGCTGGCGCGCCTGCGGGTTGAAGGCGCCCTGCCTCCTGGTGGGTTCTGCTAGAATGATGAAGATGCTAAACGACATTGTGGCTGTGATCGAAAACCGGCCGTTGACCGGCGGCCATTTTCTCTTGGATCTACACGCTCCGCGACAGGCCCAGGCAACGCGGCCGGGCCAGTTTGCCATGGTACGCCTGCTGGAGCATTCGGACGTTCTGCTGCGACGTCCTATGAGTATTTACGATGTCACGCCCCGCCGGGCTGCAGGCCGTCAACCGGCAAGCGACGCCGCACCGGAAATCATTCGACTGCTCTACAAGGTTGTTGGCCGCGGAACACGCCTGATGGGTACGCTCAGGCCCGGCGATCAGGTGGAATTGCTTGCGCCGCTGGGCCACGGTTTCTTTGAATTTGAAGAGGAATATCAGCCAGTGGCGCAAGCTTGCGATGAAGTTCTGCACGTAGCCGGCGGCATCGGCATCGCGGCCCTACTGCTTCCGGCACGTCAGATTGCCGCGGCGGGCCTTCGCCAGCGTCTTTTTTTCGGCGGCCGCACGCGTGAAGATCTGGTGGGCACGGAAGATTTCGAGAGCTACGTCGATGCAACGGTCCTTGCCACTGAAAACGGCTCGCAAGGGCATCCCGGATACGTAACTGCGCCGCTGAAAAAGTATCTTGAGGACAACCGCAAAAAGAAATTCCTGCTGATGGCCTGCGGCCCCTGGGCAATGCTTCGCGCCACGGTCAGCCTGGCACAGCAATACGGCCATCCGTGCCTGGTCTCGATGGAAAATCGCATGGGATGCGGACTCGGCGTGTGCCTAGGATGTTCGATTCGAGTGGAAGGA
>Ga0102950_1000285_pt1 | contig 13519 bp, 7 predicted proteins | sample SalPon2A_B_D2_MG_FD_78505 | JGI IMG/M metagenome (GOLD analysis project Ga0102950, IMG submission 78505) | Soil microbial communities from South San Francisco under conditions of wetland restoration - Salt Pond MetaG R2A_B_D2_MG | ecosystem: Environmental > Terrestrial > Soil > Wetlands | place...
ATTCAGCGCCCTCCGCGGAGTTTACCCAGGGGACCCAACGAATTCTCGCTGAAACGCCGAGCCGCTGTGCCATAGCCTGGAGCCTTGGGCGTTCCCCACCAGTTCCAACGAGCACGAGGACGCAGTCACCCGGGAGAAGAGCCAAGGCTTTGATAAGTGTGTCCAGGCCCTTTTCGGGCGAAAACCTTCCGACAAATCCGACAGCGAATACGCCATCCAGTCCAAGCTTCCGCCGCAGGACGCTCGCATCCCGCCGCCTAAACCGAGCTGCATCCACACCCAAGTGGGGAACGTGGGCGGCAGGCTTACTAAACCCCCTGCGGCGCAGGAGATCGAGGCCCTCCGAGTTGCCCGCCATGCCACCGGCAGCGTTCGCAAAAACATACCTCTCGAAAAAGTTAAACGGAGGCGGATACCTTTTCATTAAGTTCTGCCAGGTTGTAAAGACGGCCGGGACTCCTTGTCTCAGGCAAGCCCGCAAGGCAAGGTATGTGGCAGAGTTGAATGGCTCCTCGTCAATGTGTACCAAGTCCCATTTTTTGCTGCGGATCACCCGTGAAATACCCGGGTAGTAGTGCAGATGGTTCCCAATTCGAACAGAGGCGGTGCCACTGAACCGGCATTCGTGAACGAGAAGCTTGTAGCCGTCTGGCTCGACGCGCCGAAATTCGCGGTCGCTCCCCGCCCAACGCGCTGGAGAGACCACGGTCAAATCGACGCCCAGTCTCGAAATCTCGCGGAACTTGCCCTGGATATTGGCAAATTCTGCCATCGTCCTTGTGATGACAAGTATTCTCATGCGCTTCTTATCGTTCCTGAAAGTCTCCCGAAGGAACCCGTACGGAAAGCTAATGTGTTCAGGTTACTTTCAGGTCGTGCCCGGTTCAGCACTCAGACCTCCTCGCGTCAGGTCCAGACCTGTCCCGAGCCGCTTTGCTTTCACGGTACGGTCGCTCTGGACCGCGACGACCGCTCCCGCCCCAAGACCAAAGAAAAGCCAATCGTAGCCGGCCGAGTAAGTCAGTCCGGCCGCCTCGGCCAGTATCACCGCCAGGCCTACTGTGGCCAGCAGGACCACCGCTGTGCCCTTCCCCTTCCCGGCAGATACCCACAACCCCTTGAAAACGGGGAATAGAAAATATGCAAAAGCGAGGAGTCCGACGATTCCGGTGTTGGCCATTATGAGGAGCACCAGATCCCAGCAATCCACTGAATGCCAGCCGGCACCAAGGATCGGGTAACTTAGGAAATCCTGGGCGGCAAGCGTAACAGAGTGCAGCCTGGCCAGGCCCGAGCCGGAATGCAATTTGTACAGTATGACCGTCGAGGCAAGCTGCCCCAGCAAAGGGGCCAACGCTATTACAAGCACACCCAGCCCGGCAGCAGTGCCCGCCAGGATGAAGTATCGTTTCGTCGGTTTGCGCGCTCGACGCAGGGCAACCCCGGCGGCGATCAGCGCGAAAAACATACCCGCATACGCAGTTGTTGACGTACTCACAACCAATGCAGCAACGATCAGAACAACGGCTGTCCGGTCCCATTTCTTTGAAAAGACAGGCCGGTTTAGCGTCATGGAAACAAGCAGCACGACCAGCGCCAGGAGAATCTCTTCAGCAAACACAGACGGCTCGAGGGCCACAGAGGAGACCCGGGTCATGCTTCCCATCGCGAGGGTCAGCGTCTCCTTGTACCCAAGAGCGGAGGCAGTTTTGCTGTTATTGAAAAGGTAGGAGGGGTACGTACGTCCTGTGAGGTTACACCAGAACTGAAACAGTCCCCACCCGGCCGCAAAGACGCAGGAGCCTACATACAATCTCATTGTGTACAAAAGCTTCGACAGATGACAATTTTCGGCAGCGATAAGGATTCCCAGTACGATGCCAAACGCAAGGTAGGCCGTCTGGGTCACGTTGTAAAAGCTGAACTGCAATGGAACTGTCGCAGTCGTCGTGGGGTCTGGGCTGGGGACCCAGGACGTTCCGTTTAGAATGAGGGGAACCGCCAGGGAGGCGATGACGGCACCCAGGAACGCAAGAAGTCCCAAACGGAAACGCCGGCTCGCGAACCACCCACGCGTGTGCCACGGAGGTCGGCCTGAGACAATCTCCCGAAGAACCCACAAAGTGCCCAGGAATAACCAGGCCGCAATGCCCTTCCCTTCATCACCCGAGCGCAAGTTCACCACCGCGGTGGCAGTGAACGGAATGGATACGATCATCGCGGCGTACAGAAACCGCGGCGAAAAAAGGAAGAGTCCGACACCTAGAACCAAAATCAGCGCACCTGTGATCGGAAATGTCATTTCGCGGTCACCCTGCGGAGCCCATCGACACTCGCTCCGTTTGCCAGCATTAAGGTCTCTGCTTCATCAAACGCCAGAGATAGATCGGAGAGTTCTGGAGACGCCAGCTCAGTACATCAAGCAAGCTTCGCGGCGTAGCCTTGACGTTCAGAGCCTTTCGTGACGCTTTCAGTTCCGCTTTCATCGTGCCGATTTCACGCTGGCTTATTTGCGACGCGTGAACACGAAAGGCCGCAACCGACGGCGGTTGCATCTTGGCGAGTCGGTGGCCTGCAGAGGTGAGACGGTAGAAGAAATCGTAGTCAGAGATATACCGATACCGCTCGTCGAACCCCCCAAGGTCCAACAGCACATTTCTCCGAAAAATGGCTGCCGGTTGTAGAAATCCCACCCGTCCCCACCGAAACATTCCAGCAACCTTCGAAGGGGGCGAGGTTTTCACCACGTAAAGAAACCTGCCCTCATGGTCCAGGAAGTCGCAGTCGCCATAGACCAGGGCAGCGCTTTCTTGGCTTCCAAAGGTCAACATACGTGCGTACGAATGCGGGTAGACCATGTCATCCGAGTTGAGGTACGTGACCCACTCAGTTTCCATCCGGCGCAGCCCTTCGTTTATGGCGCGGTACATATTGCCCGGAGGAACATAGATGGTCGGAACATCCCAGAACTTGCAGATATCCAAAGTTCCGTCCCGAGATCCACTATCCACAACAAGGATCTCGACATCGATATCCCGCTGGTTCCGCAGAGAGCAAAGCGTCCACGGCAGGGTGACCGCGCTGTTCAGAGTCGGAACAACTACCCCAATTTGGGCTTTAGCGTTCGGCATTCGTGGCACTCACCAGGGTTTGTCGACCTTGCTGGTACCAGGCCAGCGTCTTCTGGAGTCCGGTATGCAGATCTGTCCCAGCCTGGAATCCAAACCCTTTTGCAGCTCTACTCACGTCGAGCCTTCTTCGGGGCTGGCCGTCCGGCTGAGAGTGGTTCCAACTGACCTCGCCTGCATATCCCACAATTTTTTGAATTTCCTCGACCAGGTCGCGAATACGGATTTCGCAGCCAGTACCAAGGTTGACAGGGTCATTGCCGTCATAACGCAACGCCGCCAGCACGATGGCCTCGGCGGCATCCTCCACATACAAAAACTCACGGCTCACGTTTCCGGTCCCCCAAACTTCGACCGACGGCGAGCCGCTTTCCTTTGCCTCGACGAACTTCCGAATCAGGGCGGGGATCACGTGGCTTGACTCAGGGTCAAAGTTGTCTCCAGGTCCGTAGAGGTTTGCTGGAATCAGGTAAATGCTCTTCAGTCCGTATTGCTCCCGGTAACCTTGTGCCATGACGAGGAGAGCTTTCTTGGCAATCGCATAGGGGGCATTCGTCTCTTCCGGGTAGCCGTTCCACAAGTCCTCCTCCCGGAATGGCGTGGGAGTATGTTTCGGATAGGAACAGGTGGTGCCCACGATCACAAGTTTCTCCAGACGCCCGTAACGTCGCGCCTCCTCGACGATGTGAAGGCCCATCGCCATATTCTCGTAAAAGAACTTCCCGGGATTGTGCCGGTTCGCCCCGATGCCCCCGACTGTGCCAGCCAGATGGACTAAGATTTGGGGCTGAGCATCGGTGTAAAGTCTGGCTGCCTCTTCACGAAGGCAGAGGTCATAGGTCCGTTTTCTCGGCACGAAGACCCCGTTGGCCCCGTATGCCTTAAGCTGGGCGAGCAGGGCCCTGCCCAAAAAACCGCTGCCTCCGGTAACTGTAATTTCTTTGCCTGCAAGGGAATCCATATTAAGCACCTCCGACAACGCATTAGCTCCGCTTCACTTCAAGTCACTGACATCCAAAAGCCGCGTTACACCTCACGATCAACCGCCGAATACCTGTTCCAGCCCGAGTTCCCTATGCGCAGCGCTGCCGTGTCCGCGCAGGAACCAGAGCAGGAGCAACACTCCCTGGGCCGCGAAGAGGCCGACGCGCCACGTGAGATGTTCCCCCAGGACTCCGCCCACAATCAGAGCTGCAAGGAGGACGGCGGATGGCAGCGCCATCCACGCAAAATAACTCCGCAGAGCAACCCCAACCTTCCTCAGGCCGACTACGGTCATGAACCATGTGCCGATGTAAGCGACATTCCCCCCGATTGCGCCCAGCAGGCCAAAATAACGGGCACCCACAAGGATCAAAGCCAGCGAGGCAACGGCGCTGGAAACAGTTACGGCGGCATTGGTCCGTGCATCGCCAAGCGAAAAAAGGATGAAGTAACCAGGAGCATTAACGGAATAGAGCGCATAAATGACGGCTGCAATCTGCAGAGCCAGAATGTCCATCGGGGCGCCCGCTCCTGGAACCATCACCCGCATGACCCAATCAGCCAGGAGGTAAAGGAAAATTCCTGCCTCAAATGCAATCAGCGCGTTGAGCTGCACAGCTTCACGAATCCGCCCCTCGGGTGCCGCGTTCGTGGCTACGGCATGGCTGAGCGACGGGACGAGGGGCTGAACAGCGGTCGCGGAGAACGAATTGATCCTCGAGGTCATATTCGTGATGGCCGAATAAACACCCAGTGACGGGGCGCCAAGGGCAGCCCCCACAACCAATCGATCACACTGACCGAAAGCGGCGCTGCCAAGCGTTGAAACCCATGCGCCCACGCTGAAACGGAACATACGCCTTGCCTTGTCTGCACTCCACCCGAAACCCAGCCCTTTGCCGCGAAGAAGCTTGAAAACGACGCCCAAGTGCGCGCATAAGAGGAGAGTCCACACGAGGAGTTGCCATTTCATCATGGCAACTGTTCTGCCCCCCAACCAGGCAACCGCGACGAGTCCCAGGCTCGTCAGCAACGATTGCGATATGTCAAGCGCGTTAATCGTTGCGTAACGGTCGAACGCCTGCTCCACGCCGACCAGGGTTCTTTGAAGAATAAATACCAGAACTGCAAGCGCCGCTATCTGAAGGGCGCTTCCCGCCTCCGCGCGATCAACGCTGCTGAAGGCGCCGAGCGGGCTCACGATCAGGGGTGCGAAAAACCAGAGAAAAAGGCCCACTGCGGTTGACACGAGGACGCCGCCAAGCAGTGTAAACGTCAGCGTTCTGCTCGCTTCGCGGGAGTCATCTCCTGCGAGGTCCTTGGACAGAAAAACAGTGGTCGCAACAGAGATTCCGCTCTCACTCATATTCATCAACGCCAGTACGGCGAACGCCAGGGACCAGACACCGTACTCACGCAAGCCTAGAAATCTGATCAGGAAAGGAATCGTGAGGAGGCCGACCGCGCCGCGAATCGTCTGCCCGCTGATGTTATACAAGCCGTTGCGGAGCAGCGAATGGCTGCGCTTTTTCCCGGTGTCCCCGAAATTGGAGATGTTAGTTGGCATTCCTAAAGCTCGATCGGGCCGCCTCAGCCCCACTGCAAGTTCAGACTAAGCCCTTGAAACCATCGCGGTCGCGGCCATGGTCTGCACCAACTGCAAATCCGACTTGACCATCATTTGGACAAGTTCCTCGAAATCCACTTCAGGCTTCCAGCCGAGTTTTTCGCGCGCCAGGGAGGCGTCGCCGCAGAGATAATCAACTTCGGCCGGCCGCAGAAACTTGGGGTCAATCTCGACATACTGGCGCCAGTCAAGCCCGGCCGTGTCGAACGCCGTTTCGACGAGTTCCTGCACGCTGTGCGTTTTGCCGGTAGCGATCACGAAATCCGTGGGGTCCGGCTGCTGGAGCATCAGCCACATGGCATGGACATAGTCGCCGGCGTAGCCCCAGTCGCGCTGGGCGTCCATGTTGCCCATTTTGAGCCGGTCGGCAAGGCCATGCTTGATGCGCGCCACCTGGTAGGTGACCTTGCGGGTCACGAACTCCAGGCCGCGGCGCGGCGATTCGTGATTGAAGCAGATGGTGGCGCAGGCAAACATGCCGTAGCTTTCACGGTAGTTGATGGTGATCTGGTGGCCGAAAACCTTGGCCGCACCATAGGGGCTCCGCGGGTAGAAACGCGTTTTTTTAGTCTGCGGAGATTCCTGGACCTTGCCGAACATCTCTGAGCTCGACGCCTGGAGGAACTTTGCCTTCGGGCAATGCTTGTGCAACGCCTCCAGAATTCGCAGCACGCCGAGGCCCGTGACGTCGCCCGTCAGCACCGGCTGCGTCCAGGAAGTCGGAACAAAACTCTGCGCCGCCAGGTTGTAGACCTCGTCGGGCTGAACTTCCCGCACAATGTTGTCAAGCGACGACTGGTCCGTGAGGTCCCCTTCAACCAGTTCGATCCGGTGCACCAACTGGCCAATACGGTCGAATTTCTCCACGCTGCTTCGCCGGACCAGTCCGTAGACCTCGTACCCCTTGCCAAGAAGAAGTTCGGCCAGATAAGAGCCGTCCTGCCCCGTAATACCTGTAATTAACGCTCGCATGTCGCCTCCGGAGTTAAATTGAGCCTCGACTGCTAGGCTACTATCACACTAAACCGCCCCAAATGGGACGCATGGGATTCTCACCCTCCAAAACTCCAATTTTATAACTTCATGATAATAAATCACTTAGTATAATTTTAGAACTCACTATCGCGTTGTATTTTAAATTTCTGTATAATTCTGGTACAGCGTGTAATTTTTACCTTCAAAATGTCTCCAGCAAATCCGAGGCTACATTTATCGGCACAGATCACCGGATAGAATCTGAAACTAACCTACATCCTGGGTTCTGTTGGGATCTGCTTCTTCGCGCCCATTCCCGTCCGGAGAAGCATTCCCTTCCCGGCGGACTTTCTGTCGCAGCCAGCCTGCGGCTGAGCCCGAACCGTTCGATGAATTCCACGGCAAGCTTGCGCGCAGGTCCGCCCAGACTTCGTTTGCCACCGCCTTGCGCGGATCGTTCTGGTCGGTAGCATCCCAGGCTGATCGGGCCAGAATCCAGACGGTGCAAAAAATGGCCGCAAGCATTCCACCAAGGAACATGATCAACAGCCGGGGTGGAAACGACTTCTTCTGAGGCACCCTGGGCGGGTCGAGCACCTTGACACTCGGAACCTCTTTGGCTTCCTGAACCTTTGCCAACTCGTCCTGTTGGGTCAGAGTTTCAAAGATAGCCTCCTGAACCTTGGTCCGCCGCAGCAAGTCGGCGTAAGTCATGCCCAGCAGCGGGAGTTCCCGGATTGAGGGATAAAGCTGTCCTGCCGAACTGTTCTCATCCGCACCCTTGCCAGCCATACCTCTGAGGGCGGTCCGCAGCTCGTTGACTCGCGCCTGCACGGATCGTACCCGCACGTTGTTGTCCGTGTAGATCTGCTTCAGGCCCTGCAGTTCCGATTCGGCAGCAATCAACTGTCCCTGCAGGCTGGCCGCCGCCGTCACCATCGCCTTGCCCTGGGCCGGGACATCGATGGCACCCTTCCGACTGGCAAACTGGCTGAAGTTCCGTTCAGCCGATTCAAGATCCGCCTTTACCTGCTTCAGACGGTTATCAAGGAAGACGCGCTCGCGGTGCGCAGCGGAAGTACTGAGGTGAGTCACCACCCAATTCAACTGGTTGATGTATTCTTGCGCCATCGCTGCCGCCCGTTGCGGATCGTGGTCGGTGACGCCAATGGTGATGATGCCACTCTGGCGATCTTCCGAGACATCGGTCTTTGCAGCAAGTTTCTTTCGCGCGTCTTCGATGTAGCGGGTTCCATAGAGCTTCTGCAAATCGAATTTGCGGATGAGATCGTCCTTCACCGTATCGCTTTTCAGAATCCCGACGAACAACGCACCCGTGGTTTTCATTCCCAGCGCGCTTTCTGCCATCCCCGCCAGGTTTCCACCCACGCGGGAAGAAAGAGCGGCCAGCATCGCAGTCCCGGAACTCATTGACTGATCGGGCGGCATCAATTCGGCGGTGGATTGATACCGTTTCGGGATCAGGAAAGCAATCGCCGTCGCAAACACCAGCCCCACCACCGCGGCTTTAGCCAGCCGACGCCGGTTGCTCCAAAGTAGCCGCACACGCATGACGCTGCGCTCGCGAGCCTCGCGAACTGAATCCATGTCCAGCGTTCCGATCACAAGCTCATCGGGCTCGTAAGTCCGCTCGCGGCCTATGGTTGTTTCAGTCGGAATCTTACTCAAGCGTTACTCCCTCTACGAAACATGCGCACCACACGCTTCAGATCCAGTCAATGGATCTGCCAACGCGGCCAGTAAGTGAGTTGTACGGATGAAGTGAAATTTGAAGTGGGTCCCGGGCGCAGGATCGGGAAGTTCCATTTTTCGTATTGCAGAGCGGCCGAGACACTCAGTTTACGCCCCAGCCAGAGGCTCGCCTCCACTCCACCGTCATTCACGGTTCCTCCGTAGGGCACAAACTGGTGGCTCACTTTCTGATGCCGGTAGCGAAACCGGATGTAACTCCGCGGCCCCTGCCAGTACGTCAGCCACGCCTGCTCTCCCTTTCCATCACGCCCGATCCAGCTTCCGATCAGGTTGCCATCATTGGTATAACCGTTCCGGTAGCGGCCGTTCGAATAGTAAAAACCGCAACAAAGGTTGTTGGTGGCGTTGGCGATAGGGTTGTCGGTATAAACGCCTTCCAGCCGCAGATCAAACCTGGGTAATTTCGGCAGGTGAGAAAAGTAAAGTCCCGCGCTGTTGGCAGACCGGTCAAAATAGGCAACAGGAGAAAACTCGTCGTCGGTGAACGAGTCGGTGTAAAACGTTGCCCAGTTCCGCAGACCGGGCAGGCGGTAGGTCAAATCAAAACCCGACCGGCGGTCACCGGGATCGATTTGCGGGCACACCGCGCTGAGCTCATAGCAGCCTGGAGTGCCGTTCCCCGGTGAGATGAGACTCCGCAGGAAAGTCTTGGTGGTAAAGGGCACCCCCGCCCCCGCAAACAACGCCGTGCTTGAAAACCCGAATTCCAGGTTGGGCGACGGCTTGAAGCTGATCTTCTCCCCGTGAATCATCGGCTGATCAGACAGTGGCTGGTTCCAGTTGCCGAGCAGACCGGTTGGCGCGCCGTAGACAAATTCCTGGCCACTCAGACGTCCCACAAAGAATTCCGTTCGCACAGGCCCCATCCATCCGAAAATGCCCGGCAGTTTTACAGGACTCACCCTGCTGATTCTCAGCATGGTCACAGGTTCGGCATTGTCGCTGAACATCATTGAGCCGCCCTGGCCGGGCCCCCACCAGAGGCTCTGTTTTCCGAACGATATCTGCCAGTTTTCAAAGTTCATCGCCACGTAGGCGTCCAGAGCTCGAAAGCGATCCACCGCCGGCGAAAGCTGCGACGGCGGCAGTGGCACGCCGTAATCCGCCTTTGAGATGAACTCCCGGGCTCCCAGGGGAAATTCCGGGCCTGCCGGGGCGTGCTGGTATTCGCCCCGCAGATAAGCCGTGAAAGGCCCGGAGGAAGCCCAGCCCGAGAGACCGGTGACACTGTTAAATCCCTCGCCGTAAGGACGGCCGAAGTCATTAGTGATGGTCTGGCCGAAATGGTATCCGTCGGTCAAGGGTTGGCCGGCAATCCCCGTGAAGCGCGTGTAAACGGATTCAAGTTCGAGGCTCCGGTTGCGGGCGCCTCCCAGCAACCCTAGTGCGTGGACAAACTCTCTTTGCAGACTCCCGATCAAACGGTCTGCCACCGGCGGGTTCTTCTCCAGGGACCTCTCGCGGTCGGTGGCCTCTTCCACCAGGCGGGCACATTCCAGTCGGGTCCACGGCCGCATGCCCAGCATTGCTGTGCGCACGTAACCCATCGCCTCCAGTCGCTCCATCGCTGGATACACCCAGCTGTCCAGCGGCACATAGGGCGAACCCATGTTCTCCGGCCGCCGGTCGTGTTCCTCATCGCCGCGGCGACCGGGCATCCGCCAACTGCTGCCCCAGATTTCCGGATTGTGGTGCGCATGGTAAACATGTTGCGCGATCAGGTATCCGAGCACGCTGCCCACCAACACGTCTGAAGGAAAATGCTCTTTGCCGGTCACGCGTGAAGCGCTGATGGCTGAAGCTAGGCCGTAGGCAAACAGTTTGGTCAGAGGTCCGGGGTACTCGTGGGCCAGGACACCTGCTGCCGACCAGGCGGCGGTGGCGTGTTCCGACGGAAACGAGTTCCCTCCCTGCCTGAAGCGCCCTTCAGCATTGGCGACATAGGGACGCTCACGGCCAGCGGCGCTCTTGATGGCTGTCGCGGCAAGATAGCTGTCGATCACGGCCTCGCCGCTCAGCAGTCCCGTCTCACGCATATGCTCGTTGTGCCGCATCTTGCCCAACAGGTAGAGGCCCCCTGCCGCGCCGATCAAAGTGGCCGCACCCATGTTTGAAAAGCTCCGGCTCTGGCTGATCCGGTTAGGGGAATTTGACAGGTGGCGGCTGGTCGCAGTGTCGGTGGCAAGCAAGGCTGCCACCAGGCCTCCCAAGGGAACCAACCAATTGGCGTCATGCAGGCGCAGATGAAGCGGGCTGGTCCAGATGGCTTTCTGGTCACCGGCCATGTTTTTCAGCAGGGGAAGCCCCAGACCGTTCTTATATTGGCCCGATTCAGGAAAAAAGCGCCCCCTCGTTTTCTTTTTGTGATGTCCCCACCAGTCCGGCTGCGGATAGCGACGAACGGGCGCCAAGGTCTTCGTCGGCGAACCGTTGCTTCGGGGGTTTGTCTGCCCCGGGGCCGTTACCGAAGTCATCAGGATGAGGCACATAACAATCAGTATTTTCCGCAACTGAACTCCCAGTCTTTAGCGAGTGGCCACGGCGGCGGCGATGGCCGACGAGGAAGCAATCTGGCTGATTTGAATCAGGTTCTTCCACAAGGTTGAACCCCCAATGGGCTTTTCGGGAACAACGATGGTGTCGCCGGGGCCTATCCGGGTAGAGAGGGCATCGCCCTGCCACCAACTGTTCATCCCGCCCTTTCCGCTAACCACCGAGCCATTCGCTCGAACGATGAAGATGGCCTTCTTGTTGCCCAGGCCGGTCACGCCCCCTGCCCTGCGCAAATACCATCCTGCAGTCCTGCCCGGCTCATAGGTAATGGCGTTCGAGTTGTAAACCTGCCCGGTGATCACCACAAAATCGGGCCGTTTGGGAATGAACAGGGTGTCACCCGCTCGCACCTGAATGTCATCTAGTGAGTGGGTAAAGGACCGCAGATTCTTGTCCAGATGAACAACCAGACGGCCGCTGATCGGAGCTTTCCGGAGTGCCGCAAGGACTTGCTGGTGCTGTTGCATTGCAGCTTTTTGCAACGCCGCCTGGTCTGATGCACTTTCGTTGATGGAAACTTTCACGTTCGTGGCATTTTGCTCGACCTGCTGGATAAGCTCATCCCGGCTCTTCTCCTGCAGTTGCCTCACCTCCGGGCGTTCCAGCACTGCAGCCTGAGGATAAGCCGTCGGCAGGAACCCACCGGCGCGTTCCAGCACCGAACTGAGCCGCTCGCCGGGGGAGACTCCATAGGTTCCCGGATGCCGGACCTCACCGCGGATCGTGATCGAAGCGCCAATGTCTTTCCAGGCGGGAATTTCCTTGATGGTCAGAACATCTCCATCCTTCAGGACCGGATTTTGAGTTTCATTTCCCGCCAGAGCGGCTTGCAGGTTGATCTGCTGGTGCTTGCTGGTTCCCGGGTCTTGACCGTTGGTGTTGTAGGTCGTCAGGTCGGCGGTTTGCTTGTCGGCACTCCGCTTCAGTCCCCCGGCCAGTCCCACCAGGTCGGTCACCCGCAGGTTTGCTGTCAGCGGAAAGCGTCCCGGCCGCACAACCTGTCCTTCCACGTAAACGCTGGGAGGGTCAGCCTTCAGGGGGTTTCGATGAACCAGAATTCTGTCGCGCGATTCGAGCAATACGTTTTCAAGCGGGTCGCCATTCAAAGCTTCGCGCAGGTTGATGCTCATGATCTTCATCCTGCCGTCCGGCAGGCTGCGGACCAGTTGAGCAGAGTTGAGGTAGGCGTCCGGAGAAACGCCACCCGCCTGGTAGATCGCGTCCCTCACACGGACCACACCGGATGTGTGATACGTACCGGGGCTCCGCACGTCTCCATCTACGGTCACGACCGGCGCATAATGGAAGTCAAAACGGCTGAATATCCTGACCGTATCGAGCGGGTCCAGCTTGGGAGACGTCTTGGGGTTGGCCAGCGCAGAAGCGAGATCAAAACTTTCGACGACTGGAGAAAAATCCGGCGGCTTCAGCCTGATGATTTCTGCGTAATGCCTGGCGGGCTGGGGCAGCAGGTCCGAATATGATGAAATCAGATCGCCCAGGCGCATTCCGGGATGGTAGGAGTAGCGGCCCGGGCGCAGCACGTGCCCTTCCAGGTAAACGGCATCCTCGTTGTACGGTGCGATCGGGAAAATGCGGATGACATCACCATCGTGCACGGCAAAGGACTCGAGTTGCTGGTTGATCGCCGCCGAACCTTTGGGGTTGCGAATGTTCAGGCTCAGCATGGTCCGCTTTTCATGGGCTTCCACGCGCTGGACTTCAATATGCCGCAGGGCGGCTGTGGGAAGAATGCCGCCGGCCAGTTGAAGCACCTGTGCCAGTGTCTTTTCTCCGTGCAGCTCATAAATGGCAGGCCGCCGCACCATACCCTCAACCTTCACTTCCGGACCGACTGGAGGGACCAGGATGGTATCGCCGTTTTCCAGCCGTTTCAGGTCCGAGCGAACGCCGTGCAACAACAGATCATAAAGGTCGACGTTCTGGACCAGTTCCTTGCCGCGATAATGCTTGACCATGCGCAGGGAACCGTCTTTCGAGGGCCCGCCCGCCGCAAGCAGCGCGTTGAGGGGGGTTGAAAGTGAGCTGATATCGTAGGCGCCGGGATGCTTGACTTCGCCCACCACGTAAACACGAACCGTGCGGAGCCGCGCCAGGCTGACGTCCGCGGAAACATCGCGGAACTGGGTTCGCAACGCGTGCTGCACCTTCTGCTGCACTGCTCCCATGGTTTCTCCGCTCACCATGAGCGGCCCTACCTCAGGCAGTGATAGCCGGCCCTCGCGGTCGACCACCCGGTACATGCGCGACGCCACACTTCCCCACAGGTTGATACTCAGTCCGTCTCCCGGTCCCACCACATAGCTGGGCCCCGCCGGGAGGTCCATGGGAAGCTCCCTAGTGTCCGCGGGGGCATTCTCAAAAACATCCAGACCAAAGCGGGAAAGCTTAGGCGAATGGGGAGAGACCTGCTCATAAAGATCGTAAAGCGAGGGGATGTCCGAATATGGGTTGGGGC
>Ga0102950_1000288_pt1 | contig 13459 bp, 11 predicted proteins | sample SalPon2A_B_D2_MG_FD_78505 | JGI IMG/M metagenome (GOLD analysis project Ga0102950, IMG submission 78505) | Soil microbial communities from South San Francisco under conditions of wetland restoration - Salt Pond MetaG R2A_B_D2_MG | ecosystem: Environmental > Terrestrial > Soil > Wetlands | place...
ACTTCTCTTCCCAAAACATCATAAACCTTCAATTGCACCAAAGTCCCTCCTTTGGAGGGTTTTAGGGTGGCCGGAATTTGATATTTTATCGTTGTTGCCGGATTAAATGGATTTGGATAATTCTGAAATAATTCAAAATCATTAACCGATTCGTTTCCATTTTTTACATCTCCCAAATCCGGCTTATATATATCTTTAGCCATCCAAATATCGGTTTTGTTGTTTTGTGTATGGTTCCATAAAATTGCTATATAACTACTGTCATTAGAAGAAATAAAAGTCATTTTGGGCTTATAATCATCTCCTTCTGAATTGGAAATGTTTATTAAAGTATCTTCATAATATGGGTAAGTAGTAGGAGTTAAAAATATTTCCCGGTTGCTGAGAGAGTCTGAATCGAAAACGACAAAGAAGGGAGTGTAACCGGTAAACTTTGTTTTGGTAAATACCGGATAAGTAAAATAAACCGGGTTTTCATAGTTGCATGTTTTGTTTGAAGAAATAGTTTTCCACATAAAATCATTTAATCCGTATTCAATCTTCCATACGGAGTCCTGCCAAATCTGGTAGGCAAGACCGTCAAAAATACTTATACTTGGATTTTCAATTAAACTATCTTCGCAAATTAATGTTGAAGTCCATGGTCTATATGGACTGGTGTGGATGGCCGAATAAAGTTCGTTTTTCCCTTTAGCAATTTTTTTATATAAAATATATTCGCCTAAATAATAGGACGGTGCCAAAACCGGTGATGAGCAGTTCGCACTATCAATAGTGAAAGTAGAATCATTTGAATAATTTATTAATTTTAACAGTAATCTGCCGTCTTTAATCCAGGCGATTTCAAAACCGTTAAAGGTAATTTGCGGATCGTTATATGTGGAGTCTATGATATATGCAGTATCGCTTAAAACTCCTTCATTAAAATCTTCTAAAAAGATTTTCCATTTATTATTTTCAAAAACCTGCCATGCTATTTTGCAGCTATTGTCATATGCATCAACAGCAACTTGAGGATTGGATTTTAAAGTACTGCCTGAATCAACTGCAAAGTTTATGCTCATTTCAGGAGAAATTTGCTTAAGGAAAACTGTGCACAATGAATCATCATTATTGATCCAGCTGATAAAGGAATATGCCTCATTTATTCCGTAGGTTCCGGAAGATACACTTAGATCAATATTGTTACCGGGTAAATATATAAAGGGCTCGGGACTGAAATTCTGTGCAAATAAGAAGCAATTAATATTAATAAAAACAATTAAGAGAACTTTAAATGTTGATTTCATAAAACCCCCATTTTGGGATTATAAAGTCTAAAGTTTTAAATACGGGAAATAAAAGTACCATTTTAAATCCCCAATGGTTATAAGAAATGCATTCCCAATTCTAAATTACCAAAAAGAAAAAACTGTTTCAAGTAATATTTATTGAAGGAAATTTAATCAATTAATATTTAGCATCATCCAGGCATTCTTAAATTTATTTTGCACTAAAATTATTATTTGAAATTATAACCACGGAATTAGAACTTTCTTTACATATTCTTCCCATGCATTACCAAAATGACTTGCCAATTTTTCTTCTTCTTTGGGAGAAAATAATCGTGATCCAATGTATAATATTAATCCAAAGATAATTTCCATCCATGAATTTAATAGAAAACGAACTATTTATGAGTTATTGCCTTATCAAAGTGTTAGTGCTGAATTTTTTTATGATGTAGCTAATAAAAATTCCTCTCCGCTTGCCGGGACTAAGTCATCTTTTCTATTAGTAAAGTAACGCCTGGAAAGATCTTTTGAAGATATTGTCTCTGTATTTTTAAAACCGGCCTCATTAGAAAGGGACAATATTTCATCATGCGTAAAAAAGCTTACCATTGGAGTACCTGCTTCACGGGCTCCTTTCTCAGCTATTTGCTGCATTTGTTTATCCTCTTCATCTAAAAATTCAATTGGCGAATAAAATGCCATTGCAAGTTTTGATCCAGGCGTAAGTGCAGCAATTCGATGAAGTGTAGATAATATTGCCTCTTTTGTAAGATATAAAGTAACGCCTGTGCAGGCAACAAAAGCAGGTTTGCTTGTATAAAAACCGGCTTTTATTAATTCTTCCCACCAGGAAGAAATTTCAAAATCAACAGGAACAAGCTTCAGATATTTAGGAATACCAAAACCAAGTTCAATTAACCGTTGTTTCTTCCAGGTTTGAGTATCCGGCTGGTCAATTTCAAATATTTGCAGTTTAGATGCGATGTCCGGCCGGCGCTGGGCAAAAGTATCAAGGCCTGCACCAAGAATAACATATTGACTGATGCCTTTTTTGCTTTGCTCTAAAATTAAATCTTCAACAAAGCGGGCACGAGCAACTATAGATGCACGAAGTCGTTTTGTATATTTCATGTCGGGCCGCTGCTGCCAGCCATCAGCCGGAGCTATTAATTTCAAACCGATTTCATCTTCAATTATATGGGGTTCTGCATCAATTTGAACATGCAGTGCTCTCCATAAAGCTGTCCTTACTGCTGTATTATCCGGTTCTATTATTTTTTTATTTTGTTCCATTTGTCCTTGTCTCTATCAATTTATTTTTTACAAGTCAGCGGATTGTCAAAAACCTTGAATAAAATTTTACTTCAAATAATTTTTGTTTTTACTTATCATTAGTTATTCAACTATTAAATCTTTTAATTCATTAAATAATAATTCCGCAATTAATTCATGGTATTTATCAGATGCATGTATATCATCGTTCTCAAAAAATTGATTAGTGCTTTGAGAAAGAAGACTTAAATTTTCTATATAAGTAATATTCTGATCCCAATATTTAATTCGTAGATAATTATTTAATCGTTTACATAAATATTTAGCATATGGAGTATTATTTCTATATCCAACTCCCAAGATTAATAATTTTATATTTTTTCGTTTACAATAATTTGATATGTCAAGAGTAAGTTCATAATATTTTTTTATTGCAACTCTTAGATTACAAAAAGTCTGCCCTATTAAATAATTTAAATCAATAAGTAATTTGTGAAACAGTGTCTCTTTTTCATAAGCATTATAAATAATACCTTTTTCAAATTTTGAGTTGTCATATTTTTCTGAGTTTGAAATCTTTAATGAAGGGAAATTTAACGATTTTTTTAATTTTCCGTTATTATCTAAATACCTGTAGTATATTTTCACCAGGCGCAGAAAAGGTTCCGGTCTAACGTGAAAAACAAGAATATCAATCGGAGAAGATTCGTTATATGTTTTAATTTTTTTTAAGCACCTGTTAAATTGTTCGTAACGAATAATATTTATATTAAAATTAATTTTGAATTCACTTTCAATTCTTCGCTTTAATTTTTGGTGAAACAAATCTTCAAATAAAATATCATTCTGCACCGGGAAGCAGCCGCCGACAAAAGTCATATTAATACTTTCAGATTTCTTTTCAGCTGCATATATTTTGGCGGCTTGGTATTCATGGGGAGAAATGAGAACTCTGTTATTCCCGGATATTGAAAATGTTTTGTTCTTATTATTTCCTTCAAGATTTTCAATAACCTGCTTTTCATAATTATCCGGGATTTTCAAATCTAATCTGTGTCTTATTAATTTATTAAAATCAGTATGATCATTAGCCGGAATGAATTGATTTATTAATTCAGTCTGCCTGGTAGTCAGTGCAGTTTGTCCTGCTTCATCACCAAACAAATTGTAGAGATTATAAAGCATTGACTGGAAGAATGAATAATTATCCAATTCCAAGTAAGGAGAATTTATAATTGAGAGATTTTTTTTTGAAACTGCCGAATATATTTTCTTTACCCATTTCCAATACTCGATACTATTCTGATGGAAAAATGGAAGTGCTTTAATGTCCAAATTATAATCGCAATGACCAAATCCTAATCTAGTTATTTTGGGAGGTAATGAATCAACAATTGCATCTATATTCATCAGAGCCCTTTTAGTTTCTATAATCGGAACCAATTCATCATAAGTTAAATTTCTTTCCGATAAAAGCTTCCGGAATTTTTCAATTTGTTCAACAGTTTCAATTTTAGGTAATAAAACAGAATTTATAAATTTGTCTGATACTACTTCTAAGTCCTTTGTAATTTCCGGCGCTTCGCCATTAATTCTTAAACCTATTTTTATTGATTGGATATTCGGAATTATATTGGTAATAATATTCTTAAAACAATTTCTATAATACTGTTTTTCGGAAGTTTTAATGCTATCCTCAAAATCAAAACAAAGAACAGCTTCCTGCTTAGCATACTTTTTTATATGCTCAATAGTTGTTTGGTCGTTGTAATTAATAAATTGATATGCTTTCATTTTGACAAACAATTATTACAAGCCGGGAGAAGAAATAAAAAGGTAAATGATAAAGCAATATTTGTAATTTCATTTTCCCTGCTGTGATAGTAAATCATTGGTTCGTAAATTAAGGAATTAGATTATGAAAAGGTAGGAATTAATTCAATCAATAGGTTTTACAAATTGTTTTAGGGTTATTAAGACTGCAGTAATTTCTCCATCAAAACCTGTCCTCCGACTTGCCTACCGACCTGTCTGGCGTAATTTCAATGAAGACAGAAACTTTAGTGTAGGTAGAAGATTTATCGTAGGAGGATCATCTTCTTTGTTGAAATAAAATTACCAGCTTTTAGTTGATAGAAATATATTCCACTCGAAAGATTCGCTCCATTAAAATCTACCTCATAATTTCCAGCTTTTTGTTCTTCGTTTACAAGTGTAGCAATTTATCTTCCTAGAATGTCGTATACTTTTAAAGTTACCAACCCCCACCTCACCCCTCCCGGGAGGAAACTGCGTGCAGAGGGAATTGAATATTTAATCTTGGTAGTCGGGTTAAAAGGATTTGGGTAATTCTGGCTAAGTTCAAATCTAATCGGAATTGATTTGGGTAGTTCAACCGCGCTGGTGTAGGTCCCATATTCCTTACCATTAATTTTTGCATAAACTAAATCAGTGTAGAGATAATCTAATACAGGATAGCAAGAATTATCTTGATAAGTTAAATGCTCAATCCGTCCAAATCCATAAGCTAAACTGATCTCAGCCCCAGGAATATAATCAGCATGAAAATGTTTAACAATTGTTGGAGAACCAAATACATTGATAGTATCTATTTTTTTGCACTCTGTTAAATCACCATCACCTATAAAGCTGTCCCCAATCTCAGCACTAAGACTGTCTAATAATACATCATGCGGATAAGGGTATGACTCATATCTATAAACGTTTGATGTAGGAGTGTCTACCCTTAAATAATATAAAGATTGTTCCATAGGAATATTTGAAATAATTTTTTTATAAGTGAAACCTGTAGGCAAAAGTGTGTCTCCTAAAACTTTTTCCTCATGATATGATATGGACACCTTAGTTGATTCCGGGTAACATGTTTCATAGTAATCTTGAAAGAGAAACTGGTGCAAATCCCCATTATTTAAAGGAAAGAAATTTAAAACAGAGTCTGTTTGTGCAAATCCTTTGCCTAAAACGAAGCATAATAACATGATAATTTTTAATTTCATATTCATCCCCAATATTAAAAAGAATTGCATTCCCTATTTCAAACTAACGAAATGATAAAAATGATGCAAGTAAAAAATATTTTGCAGGGATTTGATTAATCAAATCCCTACAATGAAAAATTTAATTTGATAAAATCTTCTCCATATCTTTTTCAAGACTTACTTTTGGCGATTCAACAATTCTGCCTAGTTCTTTACCATCTTTATAAAAAATAAATGTGGGAACCAATTCTATATCCATGCCTTTAGTTTCTTCTCCGCGTCCTTTTCTGTCCCGCCCGACGGTTATAATAGTTACCTCGCTTGAAGGATATTTAATCTTATCGAGTATCTTAAAGAATCTTGGAACTTCTCTCCTGCTGTCGCTGCACCAGGTTCCCATTACAATAGTTATATTAACGTCTTTTAATTTATCGGCAAGATTTTGCGCAGTTGCTGTATCTACATTATAAGTATCATAAACTGAATTAAACCACCAGGAGAAGCTTGTATCTTGAAACGCTTTTCTGTTGGTGTAACCCAGCAGCATTGGCTCTTGTGATAAAACATCCGTAACTATTGTATCCTTCATCGTCTTTGTGCTGTCCTGTGCCATTAACGGAACCCCTGTTAAAATAATAAGAGAAAATAATATTATCGCTTTCATTTTTAATCCTGATTGTTGAGAGAATTTTTCCTCAGATCGATTCCCCATAAAAGTTTGTTTCTTAAGGTTTCATAATAATTTGATAAAGAAGTGTGAACAAGCTTTAGCGGACGCTCACATTTTCTTATCCTTAGTTCCAGCGGCGGGGAAAATGAAAACACTCTTTGCCCGTCGCAGTTAACATGGAGTTCTTTGTGTAGAGAATTTGCTTTAATAGTAATTACCTGATTGCCGGAAAGAACTAGCGGTCTTACAGTCAAGCTATGAGGCGAAATGGGCGACAAAGTGATTACATCAGCTCTTGGACTAACTATTGGTCCTCCGGTTGAAATTGAATACCCGGTTGAACCTGTTGGGGTTGCAACGATTAATCCGTCTGCGGCAAATGTAGTTACGTATTCATCATCAACATAAATTGTTAGATCGATCATCTTCGGCCAGCCGCCTTTATCAATGACAATATCATTTATTGCAAAGAGCTTTTCTATTTTGTGTCCGCAGCAGTTGCTTTCAATTACAATTCTTTTATCGATTTTGTAACGGCCTTTTTTAATATCGTCAATAAAAACATCCATTTGATTTATATTGGCTTCGGCAAGAAAACCCAGCTTGCCGAGGTTTATTCCCATTACGGGTTTGTCGTATTTGTGTGCTTTAAATGCAGAGGCAAGCATTGTTCCGTCACCGCCTATAGAAAGTATAATATCCGATTTTTTACAGAGGTTATCATTATCTGCAAAATTAGCTTTTAATGCTTTTACCTGCAGCAATTCTCTTTTTTCGTATAAAGAATCGCCAAGTAAAAATCCAAGCTCTCTTGATTTTAATTTTTCTATAAGTGTAGATACAACTTCAAATACGTTATCTTTTGTAACGTTGGCTATAATTCCTATAATCATTTCTTTTTCTTTCCCCATAAATAAAAGTTTAACTGTTATGAATAAATTAATCTAAAGAAAAGTTATTTCAATCCATTATAAAAGTATATATTAAAAAACACAATCAAAGTAAATTTTAGACTGAGTCCGAATTTACACTATTATTTAACTTGTCTCTTCATCCCGGGCGGAGTCGAGGGATATTTTCTTAATTGTCATAGTTCGACTCCGCTCACTATGATAATAATTTAAATTTAAACTTTACTTAATCTTAGGACTTTTTTTCTTCCTTAGTGTTTTGCTCTTTGCCTAACTCTTCTACGTAAGCTAATTTCAGTTCTTTAATTACTTCGATTAAAAATTTTTCTTCATACTCGGATAAATTACCTTTGGTCTTTTTTGACAGCATATCGAGAGTATCAATTGAAACTTTTGCATAATCCAAATTAATTTCCGTTTTATCCGTCAAAGGATTTTTCATTTTCCCTAAAGACATTAAAGCTATCTGCTGATTTTGTATTACTAACTGCATAAATAAAACTTGATCGTTTGTCTGTTCCACTATGTGTTTTCCTTTTTTCTTTTTAGTTCCCAGAATTTACTGTACTTGGTAAAAACATATGCCGAAGAAAAAACTGCCAAGATAAAGCCCTGAGCTCCGTCTAAAAATCCTAGTTTAATTATGTACATTTTAATAAAAATAAAAATAGGTCTTAGTACAATGCCGCTTAAATGAAATTTTTTATTATTCCTTTTATGTTCTTCGGCGGCTAATGATGTGTAATTATTAAATTTTTCAAAATAATGTTTAATCGAAGGATCGGTATAATGTTCCAGATTATTCTGCAGTTCGCCAATCTCTCCGTTAACAATTAAATTTTCATGCACATCTTTATCGCTGAATGATGCTTTGTTTTTATTAAAAAGCCTGACAACTCTTCCCGGATACCAGCCGCTGTGTTTAATCCATCTGCCTAAAAAATTTGCTAATCTTGGAATTGAATATGCAGACATAGCCGGAGTAGAATCTTTGAAAATAATTATTTCATCACACAGCTTCGGGGTAACAACTTCATCTGCATCTACCCAAAGTATCCATTCGTTAGTAGTAAGTGAAACAGCATACTGCTTTGTTTTTGCATATCCCATCCAGTTTATTACTTCAAACTTTATTTGAGGAAAGGATTTGATGATTTCCAATGTTTTGTCGGTCGAGCTGGTATCTACAATTACAACTATTTCATCAATACATTTCAGCTGACTTTCGATACATCTTCGTATATTCAGCTCTTCGTTTTTTGCAATTATTATTGATGATATTTTGATTTTGGATTCCAATAAGTCTTAGAATAATGTAAGTTTTTTTATTTGCTTATAGCAATTATAAGAAATAAATATTTTAGTTGAATATTTTTTAATTATTTTATTAGAACTTTCATTAAGCCGGCGAAGTGTAAATTCAAACTAAAATTGGCTATATTTACGTGAAAAATAACAATTTATAAACTTTTCTATCGGAACCAATTACTTGAATTTTCAAATTGAAAAGTATAAACAATCTCAATCTAACTCGCCGAAAATATTAATTTCCATGTTATGTGTATTTATACATTCAAAATGGATATTACAGATTAAATAAATGAAGAGTCAAATTAAAGAAATTTACAATCTGGTCCGGTCGAAAATTAATTCTGATTCCATATCCGAATTAAGCTGGGTTTTTGCCGGACAGGTTACAACTGTAATTTTAAGCTTTGTCATCGTAAAAATACTTTCCGGAATGGGGGCAAGAGATTATGGCATTTATGCGCTTGTTATTACAGTCGCTGTTTTTGTAGGACTTTCATTCTATGGCCCGGTTGCTCAGGGATTTCTAAGATTTTATTATCATTATCTTGAAAAATCAATATCGGTGATTTTTACGGAATTAATTTTTAGAATACTAATTATTTCCGGTTTTATTTTATTCTTTTTAACTCTTATTCTTTTTATCTTTTCTCCTCTGTTTAAATTTTCCGAATCTTCTATCTTTTTCCTGATTGCAGGTATTTACATTATCGCGGCAAAGGGCAGTGAGTTTTTTAACTCGTCTTTAAATTTAATCAGAAAAAGAAAAGAAAATTCCATTTTACAGGGTTTGGAAAAAGCATTAATTATATTACTGCTTGTTGTCCTTTTATATTTGAAGATACTTGTTCTTGTTAACGTATTTTTTATCCTGGCTTTTGCCGCTGCTTTGTTTACAATTATCAAATTCTCAGTCTTTCAGAAATATTTGCCGGCAGAAAAAAATCAGGATCAGGATATAATTATAAATGCACGAATTGAAATGCGCTCGAGGCTGTTTCAGTATATAACTCCTTTTTTAATTTGGGGATTCAGCGGCTGGCTCCAATTGAACGGAGAAAAATGGATTATTAATGGACTGCTTACAACTGCGGACGTAGGTATTTATGCTGTTATGATGGCTTTGGTAAATGCATTGGTAATCGTTCCCAACAATATTATTTCCGATTTTGCCACGCCGATTATTTTTCAGCAGTATGCCGATATGAACAATTCTGAAAATATGAACACCGGCCTTCATTACATCAGATTAAATATGCTGATAATTTTTATTCTCACTTTGTTTTCAACTTTTGTAACTTATTTCTGGGGAAAGGAATTAATTATTATTATAAGTAATAAAACCTTTACAGCATATTGGCATTTACTTCCTTTATTGTGTTTGGGCACCGGCTTATTTTTAACCGGACAGGCACAAACAGTTCTAGGTTTATCTCTAAATCTGCCTAAGAAATATCTTGTACCTAAAATATCGATCGGTATTTTATCAATTATATTAAATCTCTTATTTATAAAATATTATGGAATAAACGGAGTGGCTTATACAGTGTTAACCATTGGAGTTCTATACGTGGCGTATATTGCTGTCGTCAATAAAAAAATTAAATTAAGTTTTTCTGCTTAACATTTGGAAAAACTAAATCGTTAAAATGAAAATATTTTTAGCTTTGATGAAATATGATTACGGCGTGAAAGAAAGAGGTTTCTCTTACGAGTATTTTAATGTTTACCTCCCGCTTTGCGATGTTTACGGTAAGGAAAATGTTTTGCTGTTTGATTATTACACTGAATTTAATGAGCACGGCAAGAATGCAATGAACAATAATATACAGCATATTATTTCAGTTGAAAAACCGGATGTTTCAATATTCTGCATATTATGGGAAAAACAATTTGATGAAGAAATAATTTCCTTGCTGAGAAAGAATACTAAAACAGTAATATATTTTTTTGATGATCCCTGGAGGCAAGAGTTTGTCCGACATTGGATAAAATACTTCGATTACTTTACTACGTCGGATTATTACATGCTTAAGCAATATGAGATGGAAGGATTTAGCAATGTAATTTATTCTCCGTTCGGTTTTAACTCTTCAATTTATAAAAAAATAGATCTTGAAAAAAAATATGATGTTTCATTTGTCGGCGGTTACAGTCCTTTAAGAAAATATATCCTTCATTTAATTGAAAATGAAGGAATAAAGGTAAATGTATTCGGCAGAGGTTGGGAAAACAAAGGTAAATGGATTTCTCGGGAAGAAATGGTTGCAGTTTTTAATCAATCAAAAATAAATTTAAATCTTTCTAATGCAATTTATAACGATGTTAGGTTTTTATTCTGGTCTGTTCGCTCTCTAAAAAATATAAAGCAACTAATTTTGTTAAGAAAACATAAAGAACAGGTAAAAGGAAGACATTTTGAAATTAATGCATGCGGCGGATTTCAATTAAGTTATTTCGTTCCCGGATTAAATATGGTTTACGAAATTGATAAAGAAATTGCAGTTTATGAGGATTTAAAATTTATTCCGGAAGAAATTAAGTTCTTCCTTAGTAATGATGAACTTCGTAATTCTATAGCTTCAGCCGGATACGAAAGAACGATTAAAGACCATACCGCACAAAATTATTTAAAGAATTTAGTAACAAAAGTAGTTTCAAATTAAATTGTCTCACAAATCATTTAATTATTATTTAAATCTTTTTGGATTTTATCCAAAGTATTTAATCCTTTCAATTAAAGGCATTTTTCCTTTTTTAAAAAATTATTTTGCAATTAAAAAACAACTAAAAGATAAACCGCAATTTGAAATAAAAAAATTTTATCCGTTTTTAAGTGATAGATTTGATACTGCCGGTTCGGTTCCAATCCATTATTTTCATCAGGATTTGTATGTCGCAAGTAAAATTTTTATAAATAATCCGGAAAAACATGTAGACATCGGTTCAAGGATAGATGGATTTGTCGCGCACGTTGCTTCATTCAGAGAAGTTGAGATTTTTGATATAAGAAAATTAAAAAATAAAATTAAAAACGTTAAATTCATTCAAGCCGATTTGATGGATGAAAATTTTACTTACGGTGATTACAGTGATTCCGTCTCCTGTCTTCATGCAATTGAACATTTCGGATTAGGAAGATATGGAGATAAAATTGATATTAACGGACATTTAAAGGGTTTAAATAATATTTATAAACTCCTTAAAAAGGGAGGTAAATTCTATTTTTCGACTCCGATTGGTCCTCAGCGAATTGAATTTGATGCGCATCGTGTTTTTTCTATTTCATATCTTTTAGAATTATTTAAAGATAAATATATAATAGAATCTTTTTCATTTATAAATGATGAAAATGTATTATTTGAGAATGTTGATTTAACAGAAGAGCAGATTAAAAACAATTGTTTTTGTAATTACGGCTGCGGAATTTTTGAACTTTTAAAGTATTAATATGGAAAAATCCGAACCATTCATATCGGTTATTATACCTTCATTTAATGTTGAAAATTATATTGAAGAAACAATATACTCAGTATTAAATCAGATTTATAATAATTTTGAAATAATTGTAGTTGATGATTCTTCAACGGACAAAACTTTAGCAATTGTTGAAAATTTATCTAAGTCAAATAAGATAATAAAATATTTTAAAATTGAACATTCCGGCAGACCCTCAATTCCAAGGAATTACGGAGTAAACAAAGCGTCCGGCGAGTATATTTCTTTTCTTGACGCTGATGATATTTGGTCAAGAGATAAGCTTAAAGATCAAATTAATTTTCTGCAAAAATATCCCAATTTAATTTTTGTTTATTCCATGAGTGTTACTTTTGGCAATGTTAATCTTTTTTCACCCAATTATGAAGTTTTACCTTTATTAAATAAGGCTGCAACTACGAAAGAAGAATTGATATTAAAAGGTAATTCAATAACCTGCTCATCCGTTATGGTTAAAAAAGAATATTTTCAAAATGCCGGAGGGTTTGATGAAGATCCGAATCTTAAAGCTGTGGAAGATTATGATTTATGGCTGAGATTAAGTGAATTAGGAGCTTTCGGATTTATTCCGAAGATTCATGTTTATTATAGGGTACATACTTCACAATCTTCAAGTGACTGGGAAACAAAAAAGAAGAGGCTCGAATATCTTGCCGAAAAGAGAGGAATTCAGTTATCAAAATATAAATTTTACAGGAACAAAGGATTGATAATTCGTCTTGCAAGAAATCTTCTTCACTTTTCAACGTATCTTTGGATTAGGTTTTTATCTTTTATTGATCGTAACAAAGATTGACACCATTTTCATGGCTTCAAACAAGAAAAAAATATTGTGCATTTCCGTAATGGAAAATTGGGGAGGCGGTGAAGAATTTTTGCTTAAGCTTTTTAATAATGTATCCGGACATGATTATGTTGTAGCTTCACCGGCGGGAGAACCTTTCGAAAGATATTTATCAGCCGGTATTAAAGTTATTAAAATAAACAGCCTGCGAAAAATTTATCGAAGAAGTGAAAAATGGAGTTTATTGGATAAAATAGTTACTCTAATTAATGTTGTTATTGCCACATTTCAATTAATTACGGTAATTTTAAAATATAAAGTTGATTTTATCATTTGCAACGGTAATTTTGCCGGATTGTTCGGGTTAATAGCCTCACTAATAACATTTAAAAAATTACTTATTGTTCAGCATTTAATTTATCCGGAAAAATCTTTTGAGGCTAAAATACTAAGACAAATAAATCGCTTTTCTTATAAAATGATTTGTATTTCGGAATCGGTTTCGGAAAATTTGAAAAGGATTTTGGGTTTTAATTATAAAAACAATTTAGTAACAATTTATCATGGCATAAATATTCCAAATGAAAGTGAAATAGAAACAAATACTTCCAGAGAGAACAATAATAAAATTAATATTGGGATAATCGGAAATATTATTCGGCTGAAGGGTATTCATCTTACTATTGAAGCGCTTAAAGAAATAATTTTGAATAATTCAAATGTTCATTTACATATTTACGGCT
>Ga0102950_1000289_pt1 | contig 13445 bp, 13 predicted proteins | sample SalPon2A_B_D2_MG_FD_78505 | JGI IMG/M metagenome (GOLD analysis project Ga0102950, IMG submission 78505) | Soil microbial communities from South San Francisco under conditions of wetland restoration - Salt Pond MetaG R2A_B_D2_MG | ecosystem: Environmental > Terrestrial > Soil > Wetlands | place...
ACCAGGCGGCGAGGTCGTCGTCCACGGTGGTGTCGCGGTCCACGAGCTCGAGGATGCCGAAGACGTCGTCCGCGCGGGCCAGGGCGCGGCGTGCGGTCTCCAGGGCGACGGCGTGGACGGTGCCGGCGCTGTCGAGGGCGGCGTGGGTCTCGCGCACGAAGGTGAACAGGGCGCCCAGGGCGGCGGGTGAGTTGAGGTCGTCGTCCAGGGCCTGTTCGAAGGCGGCGAGGAAGCGCTCGGCGATGGCGGGCAGGTCGGCGTCGGGCGCGTCGTCCTGGCCGTCGGTCTCCTTCAAGCGGTCGCGCAGGGCGACGATGCGGCGCACGGCGGCGCGCGCATCGGCCAGGGCGTCCTCGCTGAAGGAGAGCTCGTTGCGGTACTGGGCGGAGAGCAGGAAGTAGCGGATCTCGGCGGCGGCCCAGCCCATGTCCAGCAGGTCGCCCAGGCGCACCACGTTGCCCAGCGACTTGGACATCTTCTCGTCGCGCATCATGAGGTGTCGCGCGTGCAGCCAGAAGCGCACGAACGGCTTGCCGGTGGCGCCCTCCGACTGCGCGATCTCGTCCTCATGGTGCGGGAACACCAGGTCCTCGCCGCCCGTGTGGATGTCGAACGTCTCACCCAGCTCGGCCATGGACATGGCGGAGCACTCCAGGTGCCAGCCGGGCCGGCCTTCGCCCCAGGGCGCGGGCCAGACGGCGCCCACTTCGCGATCCTCGTCCTTGGCGGCCTTCCAGAGGGCGAAGTCGCGGGCGTCGTCCTTCTCGTAGTCGTCGTCGGCCACGCGCTCGCCCTTGCGCGTCCCGTCCAGTGGGATGCGGGACAGCTTGCCGTAGCCATCGAAGGAGGAGATGTCGAAGTAGACGGAACCGTCGTCGGCGACGTAGCCGTGCCCGCTGTCCACCAGGCTGCGCACCAGGCCCACCATGTCGTCGATGTGGTGGGTAGCGCGCGGGAACGCGTCGGCGCGGCGCACGCCCAGCGTGTCCAGCTCGCCGAGGAAGGCGTCGATGTAGGGTTCGGCGAACCGGGTGATGCCGACGCCCTGTTCCCGGGCGTTGCGGATGATCTTGTCGTCGACGTCCGTGAGGTTCATGACGAAGCGGACGTCGTAGTCCTTCCACTCCAGATAGCGGTGGAGCAGGTCGTTGAACAGGAACGTGCGGTAGTTGCCGATGTGCGGCCGCTGGTAGACGGTGGGTCCGCAGGCGTAGATGCGGACGCGGCGGTCGTCCAGGGGCTCGAACGGCTCCACGGAGCGTGTCAACGTGTTGTAGAATCTCAGCGCCATCCCGTCATCCTCCCTGACCGGCGGCCGGCGGCGCCGGCATCTGGCCGTCTCCCCAGTAGATGGTGCGGTGCGGGAACGGGATCTCGATCCCCTCCCGGTCGAATCGGTTCTTGATGCGCCGCCGGAACTCGCGCGCCACGTCCCACTGCTTGAGCGGCAGGGTCTTGAAGGAGAGCCGGACGACGACGGCGGAATCGCCGAGCTCCTGCACGCCCAGCACCTGCGGCTCTTCCAGGATGAGCGATTTCCATTCCGCCTCGGCGTACATGGCGCCGGCCTCATCCCGGATCACGCGGAGGACGTGGTCCACGTCCTCCTTGTAGGCGACGCCGAGGTCCAGCACGGCCTTGGACCAGCTCTTGGTCATGTTGCTGAGCACTTCGATGCTGCCGTTGGGAATCACGTGGACCACGCCCTGCAGGTCGCGCAGCACGGTGGTACGCAGAGTGATGCGCTCGACCATTCCGGACGTAGCGCCGACGCGGACCACGTCGCCTACCGCGCACTGGCCTTCCACGAGAATGAAGATGCCCGCGATCAGGTCCTTGATGAGCGTCTGGGCGCCGAAGGACACGGCCAGGCCGAGCACGCCCACGCCGGCCAGCAACGGGCCGATGTTGATGAACACGCCCAACGCCATGAGCGCCGCTGTGGCGGCAATGGCGAAGTGGCCGAGGTAGTTGAGCAGGCTGGCGACGGTGTGCAGGCGCTGCTCACGCAGGCGCTTGCGCACGGGATCCGCCTCGTCCAGGTCGCGCTCGAGCCGGCGCGTGAAGAAGTGCAGCACGCGTACCGCGGCCAGGGCGATGATCAGGATGAGCAGGAGCTGGAGCGCGTCGTGGACGACGAGGGGGAAGTCCACGACGGTGTTCCACTCGATCCGGTGGAGCAGCGACCGGGCCGTGTCCTGCGTCTGGAGGGCCGCGGCGGCTGGCGCGCTCACCGCAGGACCCGGATCTCCGTGACGCGCCAGGCCACGTCCTGGCGTTTGAGCGCGATGAAGACGGTCACGTGTTCCGGGATGGTGGTACCGCGCATGCGCACGACCCAGTCGAATTCGATGAATGCGCTGCTGGCATCACCGGCGACCTCGCCGCTCATGCCGCGGGAGATGGACATGGTCTCCCGCTGGTCGAACAGCCGGCGCAGCGCCGCGGCGGCCTGGCGGGTGTGCAGCGGTCCACTGGGCCGTCCGTCGAGCTCGATGGACAGGCCGCCGGACGATGCCCGCGCGGCCAGGCCGGCCGCGTCGCCCTCGGCCCACTGGCGCACCAGCCGGCTCATGGCCCGGTCGAGGGTGGTGTCCTGCTGGGCGACGGCGTGCGTGGCGGTCAGGGCCAGAAGCGTGAACGCGAGGGCGAGCCTCATTCCTGTTCCGTCTCCACGAGCGCGTCCGCCATCTCCTTCAGGAGCGACTCCACGACCTTCTTCGGCTTGTCCGCCGCGTGGATCGGCCGGCCCACGACGAGGTAGTCCGACCCGGCGCGCACCGCGTCCACGGGTGTGGCGGTGCGCACCTGGTCGCCGTCCAGGCTGCCCTCCGGCCGGATCCCGGGCGTGACCACGATGAATTCGGGGCCGTGGCGCCGCTTGAGCGCCTCCACCTCGAGGGCCGACGCGACGACGCCGTCCAGGCCCGCGTCCGCGGCCAGGGCGGCCAACCGCGCCACCTCCTCCCGCAACGAGCGCAACTGCTTGTCCCAGACCTCCTCGACGTCCGCCGCGGTGAACGAGGTGAGCAGCGTCACGCCCACCAGCCTGGGGCCGTCGGCGCCCAGCGCATCGCGCGCCGCCGCCATCATGGCCGAGCCGCCGGACGCGTGCAGCGTCATCATGTCGACGCCGAGCCTGGCGGCCGACTCCGCCGCGTGGGCGACGGTGTGCGGGATGTCGTGGTACTTCAGGTCCAGGAAGACGTGCTTGTCCCGGTCCGTCAGCGCCGCCACCAGCTCGGGCCCGCAAGACGTGAACAACTGCATGCCCACCTTGTACCAGGCCACGTCCTCACCCAGACGGTCCACCAGTCCGAGGGCGGTCTTCGCGTCGGGGAGGTCCAGCGCTACAATGAGCTCACTCATTCGTCAGACCCGTCCTTCGACCGTGCCACCGCCGATCAGGTCGCCGATCCGCAGGTGCTGGCTCGCGCAATAATCGCTCAATCCCTTAACTACACGGCCGGCGGCCCGGGGATCCGCGAACGTCGCGGTTCCGACCTCCACGAGCGAAGCGCCGGCGAGGAAGTACTGCGCGGCGTCGTGTGCCGTACGCACGCCGCCTACGCCGATCAACGGCACGTCCACGCGGGAGTGCGCCTGCCACACGGCGTGCACGCCCATGGGCAGCACGCCGGGACCGCTGACGCCACCGGTGCCGCCGCCCAGCACGGAGCGGCGCGTCGCCAGGTCGAACAGCAGACCTGGAAACGTGTTGATCAACGTCAATCCGTCCGCTCCCGCCTCCACGGCCACCGCGGCCGTGCCGCCGATGTCCGGCAGGTTGGGCGACAGCTTCACGATGAGCGGCCGCCGGGTGGCCGCCCGCGCCGCCGCGACCACCTCGTGCAGGAGCTGGGGGCGGGCACAGAAGACCGCACCGCCTTCCTTCACGTTGGGGCACGAGACATTCAGCTCGTAGCCCACGAAGCCGTCCTGGTCATCCAGTGCGCGGATGACCTGCACGTAGTCGTCCACCGTCCGGCCGGCCACGTTCACCAGCACGTGGGCGCGCCGCAGGCGCCGGCGCAGCCACGGCAGCTTTTCGGCGCGGAACGCGTCCAGGCCCACGTTGGCCAGGCCGACGGAGTTGAGCATGCCGGCGTCGTACTCCGCCACGCGCATGGGCGGATTGCCGGTGCGCGGCTCGGGCGTGACGGCCTTGGTGACGATGCCGCCGATCGTGTCGATGTCCAGGAGCCCGTCCAGCTCCTGGCCGTAGCCCGCCGTGCCCGACGCCAGCAGAACGGGGTTCTGGAACTCGACGCCCCAGAGCGTCTGAGCCAGCGGACGGGCGACGGGCGGGTCGGCCGTGCGCGCGCCGGTGCCGGAGTCCACCGCGTCCGTCATCTTCGCTCCCGCGCGGGCGTCACCAACAGGTCCCGGTGCTCGGAGAAGAACCTGGCCACGGCGTCCGCGATGCCGGTGGCGATCTTCTGCTGGAAGGCCGCCGTCTCCAGCGCGTGCCGTTCCGACCGGTTGGAGATGAAGCCCAGCTCCACCAGCACGGCCGGCATGAACGCGCCCACCAGCACCACGAACCCCGCCTGCTTGACGCCGCGGTCCGGCCCGGGGTGGAACCTGTCGAACTGTCCCTGGATCAGGGCGGCCAGCTGGTGCGAGGCGTGGATGTAGAAGTCGTTGCGCAGGTTGCTGAGAATGGCCTCCAGGTCCTTGCCCTTGCCGACGTGGCTGGCGCTGGCGTCCTCATAGGCGAGGGACGCGTTCTCCATCTCGGCCACACGGCGCTCGTCGTCGGTGCGGGCGTCGGACAGGAAGAACGTCTCGAACCCGCGCGCGCGGCTGTCGGAGACGCCGTTGGCGTGGATGGAGATGAACAACGCGGCGGACCGGTTGCCTTTCCATTCGTTGGCCATGCGCGGCCGGTCCATGAGCCCGATGAGCGTATCCGTGGTGCGGGTCATGCGCACTTCGTACCCGCGCTTCTCCAGCACGTCCCGCAGGCGCTTCGAGACGCGCAGCACCAGGTCCTTCTCCTTCCCGCCGCCGGGCGCGATGCGGCCCGGGTCCACACCGCCGTGGCCCGGATCGATGACGACCAGCGGCGTGGTAGTGTCCATGGCCGTGGGGGCGGCGACCGTGTCCGGCGCGGCGGCGGAGTCCGCGGCCGTCAGCACGCGCAGCGTGCCGTCCTGGTAGCGCAACCGGTGCGGGTAATGGTCCGGCAGCCATTCGGCGAAGAGCTGCTGGGGGAAGTAGATGATGCCGCCTTCGCGGTAGACGGGGAACGCAAGCTGCTGGCCGGCGCCGTCCACGGTGAAGAACGGGGACATGTTCTCGAAGGTGAGCGTGTCGCCGTACATGACCACGATGACACCGCGCATGGTGGCGTCCACCTTCGCACCCAGGGTGCGCAGGGTCCACGCCGGGTACGCCGGGTAGCCGCGGTGGTTGGCCACCGTGACGGTGAGCGGCTCGCTCGTGCCCTGGACGTGCAGCGGCGGCACGGCCGACTGCGCCGCCAGGGCGGCGGGCAGCAGCAGTGCCAGGAACGCAAGGCGTCGTATCATCGAACCTTCTTCAGTTCCCGCTCGATCTCGCGCTGCGTCGCGCGTCGCTTCAGGGTCTCGCGCTTGTCGTGACGCTTCTTGCCGCGCCCCATGGCCAGCGTGACCTTCGCGTAGCCGCGCCGGAAGTACAGGTCCAGCGGCACGAGCGTCAGGCCCTTCTCCTGGACCGCGCCGATGAGCCGACGGATTTCCCGCGCGTGCAGCAGCAGCTTGCGCGGCCGGACCGGGTCCAGGTTCCAGCGGCTGGCCGGGTCGTACGGGCTCACGTGCATGCCTTCCAGCCAGACCTGCGCGCCATCCACGCGCGCGAACGCCTCGTTCAGGCTGACGCGGCCCTCCCGGATGGACTTCACCTCCGGTCCGGCGAGCGCGATCCCCGCTTCCCACGTGTCGAGGATCTCGTACTCGTGCCGCGCCTTTTTGTTTCGCGCGATGACCTTCTTTCCGGAGTCGTCGGGGACACTCATGATCGGGTCAATCTACGGGCGCGGGCGCCGTGGCGGTACCCGTCACGCGAAGGCACGCAGTTCGTCGGGCGAAGGCACGGAGGACACGCAGGTGGACCTCAATAGATCAGCACGAGCGTGCCGACATCGACCTGGTGGTAGAGCTCGCGGGCGTCTTCATCGGTCATGCGGATGCAGCCGTGGGAGACACGGCGCTTGTCGGGGTCGTTGCGCAGGACCAGGTCGGGGCGGTCCGTACCGTGAATGGCCAGCTCGTAGCCGATGTAGAGGGCGGTGTTGCCCAGCATGCCGCGGCGGCGGCGGGAGGGTGAGTCCGGGGGCGGCGCGGGCAGGCCGGCCTCCACGAAGGCCCAGTCGGGCATGATCCAGACGGGGTCCTTTTCCTTGCGCTGGACGCGGAACACGCCGCGTGGGGTAACGAACGTCCATTTCTCGCGGGCGGAGGCGAGGCGGAAGCCGGTGCCGGTGGCGACGGGGGCGGACCACAGGACGCGCGACCCGTCCATGAGGTAGAGGCGGTTGTCCGCCAGGCGAATGACGATGTAGCGGCCGGCGACGTCGAGGGGTGGCTCGGCGAAGCGCGGCACCGGGTCGTCCGCCAGGGTGTCGCCGGGCAGCGTGCCGAAGACGGCCTGCGCGGCCAGGGGGCCGGGCCCGACGGCCAGCGCGCGAGCGGCGAGCGCGAAGCCGGGCAAGGCCGGCGGCGAGCCGAGCGCGCCGATCAGGGTGAGGATCAGGAGGGCGGCGCGGCGGCTCATTCGAGGCGCTCCCGCTGGTGCTTGCGTACGGCCTGCATGGCGCCCACCTGGGCGACCTCGCCGCCCAGGACGAACACGATGGAGGAGTAGTAGATCCAGAAGACGAGCACCAGGAAGGTGGCGATGTTGCCGTACGTGGAGGAATAGTTGGCGATGCGCGTGACGTACCAGCTGAAGGCGAGCTTCAGCACCTCGAACAGGACGGCGGTGAAGGTGGCGGCCACCAGGCCGGTGCGCCAGCGTATGCGCCGGGGCGGCAGGTACCGGTAGATGACGAGGAACATGACCCAGAGGGTAAAGAAGGCGGCCACGCGGGCCCAGGGCATGGCCCAGGGCAGGCGCAGGCCGGACAGGCCGAAGGTCGCGGAGCCCACGCGCGCCACCACTTCCACGGCGATGGTGATGCCGATGTTGAGGGCGAACAGGGTACCGGCCATGAACACCATCTGCACGTCGAACAGCTTGCCCCTGATGATGCCGCGGCCGCGGTGCAGGTCGAAGATCTCGCGCAGCACGGTGCGCAGCGTGGAGATGAGGCGCGTCGAGATCCAGACCAGGAAGATGCCGCCGATGCTCAGGAGCGTGCCGCTCTGCTCGCGGATGGTGGCGATCATGCCGGTGACGTCCACGTCCACGGCGCCGGGAATGGAGCGGGTGATATAGCGGACGATGACGTCGTTCACATTGCCGCCCACGATGTTCACGATGGTGCCCGCGATGCCGATGACGGCGACGACGAGCGGCAGGAAGGCGACCAGGATGTTGAAGGAGATGGCGCCGGCCAGGAAGAAGATGTCGTCCTCCTCCGCCTTCCTCCAGACGCCCGCCAGCAGGGTACCCACCCATGCGAGCCCCGCCCGGAGCCGGGGCGGCTCGGGCGGGGAGCGGGATCCGGCGGCCGGCCGGCCGGGGCGTTCCGCCGGTGCCGAAGAGGCCCCGAGCGACATCAGGACTCGGTGGGCTCCTCGACGTCTTCCACGGACGCGTCGGCGGCTTCTTCCGCGCCGGTCGGTCGCACCGCACCGCGCGCGGCGTTCCAACCGCCCTGGAACGCGGCGGCCGACTCGCGCAGGCGCCCCTCCATCTCGGCCCGCGATGTGCGGGCGGCCTCGCGCCCGCTCTCCATGGCGTGGCGCGCGCGGTCGAGCCCGTCGTTCATCTGGCGGCGCACGTCTCCCACGGTGTCCTCGAGGGCGTCCTGGACATCCCGGAACCGGCCCTCCGCACCTTCCCGCACGCGGTCCCAGCGCTGCCGCAACTCTTCGCGCGTCTCGCGGCCGTTCTTGGGCGCCATGAGCAGGGCCGCGCCGGCCCCGATCAGCAGGCCCCAGAGGAAGTTGCCGAAGCCGCCGGACCCGCGCTCCACGACGATGTAGCGGTCGTCATCGAAATCGGACATGGATGCCTCCCTTTCGAACCCTCATCTGCCGTCCATATACTTCTTCAACCGTTCCTTCAGGGCCTTCTGCGTCAGGCCCAGAATCCTGGCCGCCTTCTTGTGATCGCCGCCGGTCAGGGCGAACGTCTTCAGCGTGAGTTCGCGCTCGGCCTGCTCCAGCGAGGTGGCGTCGGCGCGGATGCGCAGCTCGCGCTCTTCCAACGCCGCGTGGCGCGGCCGCAGGTCGCGCACCGTGATGCGGTCGCCCGTGGCCAGGATCACGGCCCGCTCCACGGCGTTCTTCAACTCGCGCACGTTGCCGGGCCACGGATACGTCTCGAGGTACTCCAGCGCGCCGTCGTCGAAGCCGTCCAGCTCCTTGCCGTGCTCTTCGGCGTACTGTTCCAGGAACGCCTGGGCCAGGAGCCGGATATCCGCGCCGCGATCCCGCAGCGGCGGCAGGTGGATGGGCATGACGGCGAGACGATGGTAGAGATCCTCGCGCAACTCCTGTTTCTCGAGCGCGTCTTCCACCCGCTTGTTCGTCGCCGCGATCACGCGGATGTCGACCGTGACCTCCTTCTTGCCGCCCAGGCGCCGGAACGAGCGTTGCTCCAGGGCGCGCAGGAACTTGACCTGCACATCCGGTTCCATCTCGGCGACTTCGTCCAGGAAAAGCGAGCCGCCGTCCGCCAGCTCGAACGCGCCCGGCTTCTCGTTGAGCGCGCCGGTGAATGCGCCTTTCTCGTGGCCGAACAGCTCGTTCTCCAGGATGTCCCGGGGGAAGGCGCCGCAGTTCAGGGCGATGAACTCGCCCCTGGCGCGCGGGGACTTGTCGTGGATGGCGCGCGCCACCAGCTCCTTGCCGGTGCCGCTCTCGCCGCTGATCAGCACGCTGGCGGTGGACGGTGCGACGGCTTCGATGAGGCCCCACACCTCGCGGATCTCCTCCGACTGGCCGATCATGTCGCCGAAGCGCGTGAGGCTCTCGAGCTGTTTCTGGAGCCGACGGTTGGCCGTGCGCACCTGGTGCTTCTCGACGGCTTTCGGCACGAGCGCCTTCAGGCGCTCCATGTCCAGCGGCTTGAGCAGGTAGTCGTAGGCGCCGTGGCGCATGGCCTCCACCGCCGACGCGATTGTGCCTTCGCCCGTGATGACGATGAATTCGCTGTCGATATGGTCGTCACGCATGCGTGCGAAAAGCTCCAGGCCGTCCATCCCGGGCATGTTCAGGTCCGCGATGACGAGCGCGAAGTCGCCACCCTTGAGCTTTTCCCACGCCTCGTCGCCGTCGGTCGCCTTCTCGGCCTCGTAGCCCTCGTCGTTGAGGATCATCTGGAGGCCCTCGGCGACGTGCTTCTCGTCGTCGGCAATGAGGACTTTCGGCTGGGTCATGGGTTTCGGGATCCCCCGCATGAAAGAGCCGCGGCGCAACACCGCGACGTGGACAGGGAAGGTACGTGGCGGCGAAACACCGGGTCAAGCCGTGCCGGTGCCGGGGTCAAGCCGGCCCCGCCCGGCGCAGGGTCACCTGCACGGCCGCGCCGCCCAGCGTGCCGCGGGCGTCGACGTCCATGCTCCCCCGGCGGCGGCCCAGCAGCCAGAGGCAGACGGGCAGGCCCAGGCCGGCGTGATGGGCCCGCGCAGTGCGTCTCGGGAAGCCCGGCCGGTTCCGGACCTCGTCGGGCAGGCCGGGCCCCGAGTCCTCCACGCGCAGGGACACGGTGTCCGGGCCGGCGGCCGTGACGACGCGGATGCGGCCCCCCTGCCCCACCGCGTCCATGGCGTTGTCCACGAGGTTCAGCAGCACCTGCGCCAGCTCGTGCGCCGGCACGGCCACGCGCCCCCCCTCGTCGCCCTCGAACGCCAGGTCCACGTGGGCCAGGTGCGCGCGCGCCTCCAGCAGCGGGCGCACGTCCAGCAGCACCAGCGTCGTGTCGGCGGGGTCCTCGTCGTCCTGCGGCCGCACCGCGTTCAGCAGCGCGGCGACGAGCGTGTGCACCCGCTGCACGGCGCCTTCCAGGATGTGCACGCGCTCGTCCACGGCGTCGGCGCGGTCGGTGGCGGTCAGCCGCCGCACCAGCTCCAGATTCACCACCATGCTGTTGAGCGGGTTCTTGATCTCGTGGGCCAGATCGTCGGCCAGCCGGCTGATCAGATCGAGCCGGTTCGCCCGCAGGTCCGCGGGCCGGATGTCGGGCAGGTCGCTCATAGCCGATGGGGTCCAGGATGTCTGTGCCGGCAAGGGTGCCGCGCCGCCTCAGCGGGAGATCCAGCGTGGATCCGCGTCGGGCAGCTCGGTGTCTTCGTACCCGGACCGGCCCATGAGTCCGTACGTCAGGCGCTTGCCCAGCTCGACGCCCGGCTGGTTCAGCGGATCGATGCCGTAGAGCGCCCCCATGTAGACGGCCGCGATCTCCAGCATCATGAGCAGCTCGCCGACGGCGTGCGGCGTGAGGGCCGGCAGCTCGATGGTCATGTTCATGCGTCCGTGGCGTGCGAGCGCCGCCGCGGTGGCGCGCTGCTCGGCGTCCAGCAACTGGCCGAGTGTGTGGCCGCCGAGGTAGGCGAGGGCATCGATGTCGCCGTAGATCTCCGGGATGGGCACGTCCACCGTGTGCTCGCCCAGCCGCAGGAAGGTGAACGTCTTGTCGAACGGGCCCTCCACGTAGAGCTGCACCTGAGAATGCTGGTCGGTGGTGCCCAGCGCCTTCACCGGCGTGGGCCCGACGAACACGTCCGCGCCGTCCAGGTCCTTCTGCTTGCCCAGGCTCTCCGCCCAGAGCTGGCGGAACCAGTCGGCGATGGAGTAGAGGGCGTCGCCGTAGGCCATCATGACGTGGATGGGCGCGCCCGCCTCGGTGTGCGCCAGCCACTGGAGCGCGGCGAACAGGCCGGCGGGATTCTCGGCCAGCACGTCCGAGCGGCAGCGCTGGTCCATGGCGCGCGCGCCGGCCAGTAGCGCCTCGATGTCGATGCCCACCAGCGCGGCGGGCAGCAGGCCCACGGCCGACAGCACGCTGTAGCGCCCGCCCACGTTGGGCGGCACGGGCAGGGCGGCGATCTTCTCCTTCCGCGCCAGGTCGCGCAGCACGCCGTTGTCCGGGTCCGTGGTGAAGACCAGGTGGCGCCGATACGCTTCCTCGTCCGGCAGCACCGCGCGCAAGCGGTCCCGCACGATCAGGAACTGGGACATGGTTTCGGCGGTGGTGCCCGACTTGCTCACCACGTCGAACAGGGCCGTGCTGAGGTCGAGGCGGTCCAGCAGGGGCCCGATGGTGCGCGGGTCCACGTTGTCCAGCACGTGCAGGCGCGGCTCTTCGTTGCGGGCGTCGGCGCTCAGGGTGTTCCAGCCCGCGGGCAGCAGGGCATCGCGCAGGGCGATAGTGCCCAGGGCCGAACCGCCGATGCCCAGCACGACGACGTCCTCGAACAGGCTCGCCGGGCTGTCGGCGAACTTGCGGATCTGGTCCACCAGCTGCGTCTCATACGGCAGCGACAGGAAGCCGAGGGTGCCGTCCTCGCGCTGCCGCTCCACCTGGCGCACCACGCCGGAGAAGCGGTCCGCCATGGCATCCAGGCGGGCCGGGTCTATGCCGCGCCCGCTCAGACGCGGGGCCATCATGTTGCCGTAGTCAAACGTGAGCCGGTCCATGGGGTCACCGCTCCGTTCCGTCGATGTTCAGAATTCTACCGTCAGCCCGTCGTACGCAGGTTCGATGCCGGATGGCAGCGCGTCCACCAGTTCCTGGTGGCGCACCCGGTGGGTCAGATGCGTGAGGAACGTACGCTCGGCGCCGATCTGGCGCGACAGCTCGATGGCCTCCTCCACGTTCAGGTGCGTCGGGTGCGGGTTGCCGAACCAGAGTGCGTTCAGCACCAGCACCTTGCAGCCCGCCAGGGCGTCGAACGCGCCCGGCATGAGCGTCTTGGCGTCCGTGATGTAGCCGAGGGCGCCGGTGCGCAGGCCGTACACGGTCGTGGGGCCGTGCTGGGCGCACACGGGCCGCAGCGTCATGCCGGCGGCCCGCACTTCGTGCGCGGGGTCGATGACCTCCAGGCGCAGCTCCGGGCGGGACGTGCCGGGTGGCGGGCGGTAGGCGTTGTCGAAGATGTACTCGAACCGGTGCCGGAGCGTCTCGGCGCACCCGGGCCCGGCCATGATGCGCAGCGGGTCGTTGCGGCGCACGGACACGGCGCGCAGGTCGTCGATGCCCTGGACGTGGTCGGCGTGGCAGTGGGTGAACCACACGGCGTCGAGCGTGCCGACGCCGGCGTCCAGCAACTGGAGCCGCAGCTCGGGCGGCGTGTCGATGAGCAGGCGGTGGCCCTCGTCGCTTTCGATGAGGGCGGCATGGCGCAGCCGCCGGTCGCGCGCATCGTCGGATGTACAGGTGTCGCAGTCGCAGCCTACCACCGGCACGCCGAACGACGTGCCGGTGCCCAGGAAGCGAAGTCTCACAGTTCCTCCACGCGCAGCATGTTGGTCGTGCCCCGGACGTGGAACGGCACGCCGCATGTGACGATGAAGCGGTCGCCGGGCCGGCCCATGTTGTGGGACAGCAGGTACTCGCGGGCGCAGTCGCGCATCGTCTCGTAGCCCACCTCGGCGCACGGCACGGGGTGGACGCCCCACACGAGGGCGAGCTGGCGCAGGGTGCGCTCGTCGTCGCTGACGCCCAGCACCGGCACGGGCGGCCGGTAGCTGGAGACGAGCCGGGTGGTGAAGCCGCTGTTGGTCAGCGTCGCGATGGCCGGCGCGCCCAGCAGCCGTACCGCCTCCACGGTCGCCGCCGCGATGGCGTGCTCCGTGCGCGTGGCGCCCGCGCGCAGGTGCATGTTCACCGGCACGTCGTAGTGCGGGCCCTCGCCGTACGCCTGCGACCGCTCGATCTCCGACGCGATGCGCACCATGGCCTCCACGGCCAGGACGGGGTTCTTCCCCACCGCGGTCTCGCCGGACAGCATGACCGCGTCGGTGCCGTCGAACAGGGCGTTCGCCACGTCGCTCGCCTCCGCCCGCGTGGGCCGTGGCGAGCCGATCATGGACTCCAGCATCTGCGTGGCCGTGATCACGGGCCGGGCGTACAGGTTGGCGTACTGGATGATCCGTTTCTGGGCGATGGGCACCTGCTCGAACGGCAGCTCGACGCCCAGGTCGCCGCGCGCCACCATGACGGCGTCCGTGCGCGTGAGGATCTCCTCCAGGTTCCCCAGCGCCACGTCCTTCTCGATCTTGGCCACGATGAGCACGCCGTCGGGCAGGCGCGCGCGCAGGTCATCGATGTCCTCGGGCCGCTGCACGAAC
>Ga0102950_1000292_pt1 | contig 13354 bp, 9 predicted proteins | sample SalPon2A_B_D2_MG_FD_78505 | JGI IMG/M metagenome (GOLD analysis project Ga0102950, IMG submission 78505) | Soil microbial communities from South San Francisco under conditions of wetland restoration - Salt Pond MetaG R2A_B_D2_MG | ecosystem: Environmental > Terrestrial > Soil > Wetlands | place...
AAGGAATTTCAATTTCTTTTGATTGCAGCTCTTTTAATTTTTTCTTTAATGCTTCTTTTTCAGGTGACCCGGGAGCATAAGATAATACAGGCTCATTTAACGGAATAGGTACTTTAAAATATGCGTTTGACATAAATATTTCTCCAATTTACTGAATACTTATAAAATTATTGCCTTAAAATTAATAAAAATACTGCAAAGTTTATGTGCAGAAGAAGATAATTCCAGAGCAAATAAATTAAATTGATTTATAAAATACAGCAAGAGATTTTTGATTTAGTGTTGATTATAAATTTTAAATTTGCCGGTTTTTATTTAACAAAAGAAATAAAGATGAAATTATTCCTTGTTAAATTTCAAAAGAAAAATATTTAAGTTCAAAATACGTTTTGATTCATATAGAATTTATAATATAATGAACAAAATAATTAAGCCTCTTCGAATTTTCCAAGAGGCTTTAATAGTAGACTAAATTTTTCCAATCATCATAAGGGAGCTTTAACAACGACATAAACTTTTTCACGCGGATAAAATCTATAATATACACCGCCGAATAAATAATATCTCAAACGGTGAACTCGTACTATTTTATAGCCATGTGGAAGCAGTGTTATTCTTGCACCTATAGGCGCAACAACCTTCACATAACCTTTCGAACCTCTATCATAAAAATATCCTTCGCGGTAAAAGTAATGTCTTTTTTTTACTACCACTTCTTTGTATTCAATATTACGTTTAACTATTCTTTCTCTCCTGTCTTTAACTCTTTCCCTATGGACTTCTCTATCCTGAGCATTTGTATTACTCGGCAGCATAAACAAAAACGCTGTTAAAAAGAATATCCATGCAATCAAATTATTTGCCCTGTTCTTCATGATGACCTCCTTGTATTTGTATTTGTTCCTCTAACTTTCCTTCATATAAATTCTTTTGTAATGGGACAATCATGCTTTTTATTAGGTTTAAAAGATTAATTTTTTTTAATGATTTGTTAACTGTCGTTTTTGAGAGTTTAATCCGGTAGAAATTTAAAAATCCGCTTAAATTTGCACTTTTTAAAATTAAAAATTTTGATAATAATTAATGAATTACCTCGCCGCAAGCAGCGAGGTATCTTAATTGATGATTTTAATCCAACGCCGTAACCTGCCCGTCCGGCAGGCGGGTTTTACCCTAATGCTCTCGCCTGCCTTTGCCGAAAGTAGCCTTTCAGCTACTGTAGGCAGGTCCGCCGAAGTCCAGCGGACGAAGGCGGATTAAACATTGAATAGGAAGTGCATGATATCTCCATCCTGAACTTCGTATTCTTTGCCTTCCACACGCAAAGCACCGGCCGATCGGCAAGCTGTTTCCGAGCCGTATTTTATATAATCCGAATAACTAATAACTTCGGCTCTGATGAAACCTTTTTCAAAATCCGTATGAATTACTCCTGCAGCTTGAGGTGCTTTCCATCCGCGGTGTATTGTCCATGCTTTTACTTCTTTGGGTCCGGCGGTAAAATAACTTATTAAACCTAAGGTATGAAAACCTGTACGAATAATTTTCTCTAATCCGCTTTCTTTAACACCGTAAGATTCTAAAAATTCCTGTCTTTCTTTATCATCAAGCCCCACTAATTCTTCTTCAACCTTTGCGGAAATTTTTACCGCGTCAGATCCTTTAGTTTCACCATATTTAACAACAGCTTTAACATAATCGTTATCTTCAGAAAGACTTTCTTCATCTACATTGGCGCAGTATATAATTTTTTTTGATGTCATAAGTCTTAATTCATTAAAAAGATCATGCAAAGTTTCTTTATCTTTTTCCCGGTATGTAATTGCCGTATTTCCTTCATTCATAAATTTTAAAAGGGATTCAGCATCATCTAGAATCATTTTAATAGATTTGTCTCCCTTTGCAGCTTTCTGAAGCCTATCTATTTTTTTTTCAAGAGTTTGAACATCCGCTAAAATTAATTCTGTCTCTATTACTTCAATATCCCGCAAAGGATCAACACTTCCATCTACATGAACAACATCGTCATTATCGAAACATCTAACAACTTCCAGGACAGCATCAGTTTCTTTAATATTGGTTAAAAATTGATTCCCTAATCCTTCACCTTTATTTGCGCCTTTAACAAGTCCGGCAATATCTACAAAGTCAACCGTTGAGTTTACAATACGTGCCGGATTAACAAGCCTGGCAAGTTTATTCAGCCTATCGTCTGGAACCGGGACAACCGCTTTATTCGGTTCGATAGTGCAGAAAGGATAATTAGCAGCTTCCGCATTTTGTGCTTTTGTAAGTGCATTAAACAAAGTTGATTTTCCAACATTAGGCAGTCCCACAATTCCTATACTTAATCCCATTAAATTTCTCCGATAAGACTTTATACAATAACAATTTCATTCATCATTTCACGAAGTTTATGCACTTCGGCATCTTCAACATATTCATCGAAGGGCATTATTTTATCAATCATTCCGAACGGCGTTAGTTCTATTATTCTATTAGCAATTGTTTGAATAAATTGATGATCATGCGAAACAAACAAAACAGTTCCGTTAAAATTAATTAATCCGTTATTTAGTGCAGTAATTGCTTCAAGGTCAAGATGATTTGTCGGTTCATCAAGAAGAAGAACATTTGAGCCGCTCAGCATCATCCTTGCTATCATACAACGGACTTTTTCTCCGCCGGATAAAACATTAGCCTTCTTCAATGATTCTTCACCGGAGAAAAGCATTCTGCCTAAAAATCCCCGGATAAATGTTTCATCTTTTTCTTTTGAATACTGACGAAGCCAATCTATAAGATTCAAATCAATATTAAAATAAGAAGAATTCTCTTTAGGGAAATATGATTGCGAAGTTGTTATTCCCCATTCAAATTCTCCGTAATCAGGCTTAATCTCATTTATTAAAATTTTAAATAAGGTAGTTTTGGAAATATCATGAGAACCGACAAAAGCAATTTTATCACCTCTGTTAACCTTTATAGAAACATTTTTTAATACTTCTTCTCCTTCTAACGATTTAGATATATTTTTTATTTCAAGAATATTATCACCTGCAATTCTTTCAGGTTTAAAATGTATATAAGGCATTCTTCTTGAAGAAGGTTTAATTTCTTCAATAGTTAATTTTTCAAGAAGTTTTTTCCTTGAGGTTGCCTGTTTAGATTTTGAAGCATTTGCACTGAAACGAGAAATAAATTCCTGAAGCTCTTTTATTTTTGCATCTGTTTTTTTATTTGCATCCTTCGTCTGCTGCAAAGCAAGCTGGCTGGATTCAAGCCAGAAATCGTAATTGCCTGTATAAATAGAAATTTTTCCGTAATCGATATCTGCAATATGGGTGCAGACATTATTTAAAAAATGTCTATCATGTGAAACAACAATAACCGTATTCTTAAAGTTGATTAAAAATTCTTCAAGCCAATTTATAGACTGGATATCAAGATGGTTCGTTGGTTCATCAAGCAACAGAATATCCGGATTTCCAAACAGTGCTTGTGCCAGCAATACTTTAACTTTCTCGTTACCTAAAAGTTCAGACATTTTTTTAGTATGAAGCTTGTCCTGGATCCCTATTCCCACTAAAAGTGATGCCGCTTCCGACTCCGCTTCCCAGCCGTTTAATTCAGCAAATTCTCCCTCTAGAACAGCTGCTTGAATTCCATCTTCATCATTAAAATCCGGTTTTAAATATAAAGCATCCTTTTCTTCCATAATTTTGAAAAGTTTTTTATGACCGGCAATTACGGTTTTCAAAACTTCAAATTCGTCATACTCAAACTGATTTTGCTTTAAGACAGCCAGTCTTTGTCCAGGCGTAACATTTATTTCGCCGGACGTTGGTTCGATATCACCGGATAGTATTTTTAGAAAAGTCGATTTTCCTGCTCCATTTGCACCGATTATTCCATAACAATTTCCAGGCGTAAATTTAATGTTTGCATCTTCAAAAAGTATTCGTTTACCATATCTTAAACTTACATTACTTGTACTCAGCATCTTATAATAATTCCATTCATTTAATTTAAAAAACAGCCGCTAATATACTAAAATTCCTAAAATATTGTAGAATTTAATGTTAATAATTCTTTTAGAATGTGCTAATCATTAATACATTTTGTTTCTGGAGTGAACTGTTCATTTACGGTAAAAATGAATTCTCAATTTGTATGAGGCAGAAAAGAATATTTCTTGGAGTAAGAAAGCATCTGTTCGGTAAAATCCGCATGATATTCTATTTCAACATTAACCATTTTTTCATTTTCGTAAACCGGCTTTAAGACCGGATTAATAAATCCTTTATATGGAGGAATATTTAATTTAGAATATCTTTCCTTAACTTCTTTATGTAAATTAAAATCTATTTTAACGCCATAAGTTTCAACAAGATTTTTTGCCGCTTCGAAATCACCTTCAGAAGTAATCCGCTGAACTTCTTTTAATAATTCTCCAAATAGATTTCTCAATTTTAAATAATCATTAATTACAATATAAGTTTTATTGTTTTTTATTTTTACTTCGATCACTTTTTCATCTTTACCCTTTTCAAGAACCCATTTGGAAATCAATTGGCGGTTACGCATATGCGATTCTTCCAGCTGATCTCCCAATTCTATCCTTGCCAGCTGAACTAATAACCCGTTTCGTATATATTTATTATAACCTGCTTTAGCAGCATCAATATTAGGCATTATACCTATTTCACTTAATTTCTTATCTGGTAAAAAATACAATGCGACGAGATCGGCCCTGGTTTCCTCAATTGTTGATGCATAATTTTTCAGAGTATGTTTTGGTGAATCAACGCCCGGAAGGATTCTACCGGAGCCATGACCAATTACTTCATGCAGATCCGTATGGAGTGAATCCGCCAAATGTGCATATTTATTTGCAAGATCAATTTCTTCATTTGAGCATGCGAATTCTCTTAATAAGTCTTCTGTTTCGGCCATTTTATATGCATAATCTATATTTTCCAGGTTAACAGATTTTGAGCCGTACTTTTCTCTAATCCAATTAGCATTAGGTAGATTAATTCCTAAAGGCGAGGCAGGCGATGCATCTCCGGCTTCAACAACTACAGTAATTGCTTTAGCCGAAATTCCTTTAACATTTTTCTTTTTAAAATTATCATCTATAGGTGAATTATCTTCAAACCACTGCGCCTGTGAACTTATCTCTTTAATTCTCTTTGTTGCTTCTAAATCTCTTATAGAAACTATTGCTTCGAAGGTGCCTTTGTATCCTAACGGATCACCGTATACTTCAATGAAGCCATTAATCGTATCAACACGTGAGTCTTCATCTTTTAACCAAAAGATATTATACTCGTTGAAGGTTTTTAGACAACCATTATTATAATATTCAATTAATTTATTTAATGCCGATTTTTGATTTTCATTTTCAGCTGCAGATTCTGCTTTCTCAAGCCAATAAACTATCTTCTCAATAGCAGATGAATACATCTGTCCGACTTTCCACACTTTTTCCTTTAGAGCTCCATCTTCTTTAATTAATTTTGAATTCAAGCCAAGGGAGACAGGTGTGGGATCTTTTGGAACAGTTATCTTTTTATAGAACTCATCAACTTCTTTTTGTGTAACTCCTTCATAAAAATTTGTTGCCGATGTTTTTATAACATCGGTTTTCGTATCCAGGTTTACTTTTTGTGCTGCAATTTCCGGATCAAAAAGGATTGGTACTAGTAGATCAATTAATTGATCTACAGTTTCTCCGTCTGCAAGAGGTAGAAGATCTTTACTTGAATTTTTTACAAGAAATTCAAAATAATCTCTTTTAAATCGCGGGAGAAATTTCTTTGCAGAATAATGATGATGAATTCCGTTTGAGAACCAAAATCTTTTAAGGTAGACTAAAAATTTTTCATATTCATCATTATTTTTATCTCCGTCAAAGGAATTTATAATTGCCTCTAAAGTCCTTTTAATTTTCAGATTATACTTATAATTCTGATCATAAATTATTTCTCTTCCCGAAAGGGCTGCTTCATACAAATAATAAACTAACTCTTTCTCTTTAATAGTCAGTTCATTAAAACCAGGAACCTGATAGCGAAGGACTTCAATATCAGCAAATTGTTCTATTCTGAATTTAAAATTATCCAAGATATTTTCCATTTATTTAATTGTATGTTAATAATTTAGAATTGAAAAAATCTTATTTTTTAAGAAACAAAAACTTTTTATAAAATTCGTCTCTGCTTTAAATCATTCACAAGTTTTTCATACCCTGTAAACTGAACTGCATCCCAGCCGGCTTTTTTAGCACCTTCAACATAATCATGAATATCATCAATAAATAAATGTTCATATGGCGGCTTTTTTGTGAAAGACTCTGCTGCTTTATAAATTTTTTCTTCCGGTTTTACTGCATGTACTTCATAAGATAATATCAATTTATCAAAATATTTTAGAAAGGGAAAATCTTTCCAGCCGTATTCTCTATGGAGTGAATCCGTATTGGAAAGCAGTATAAGTGTATATTTCTTTTTTAACTCAGGTAAAAGCGATGCGACATCATCATTTACTTTAAATATCTTTGAATAATCATTAACAAACTTTTTTTTATCTACTTTATTTTCAAGAACCTTAAGCATAAGATTGACAAATTCTTCTTCGGGAATATCTCCTCTTTCAAACTTACGATGAATCAAATAATTCGCTTTGTAATTCTCAAGAAATTTATCGCCAAGTCCCGGACTAACTTCATTAAATCTTTCAATTATAAGGTTATAATTAAACGGGATAAGCACATTTCCTAAATCGAACACAATAACAGAATACTTTTGCTCAGGCATTTTATTCTCTCAATTTTCTGAAATTTCAAAACTTAATAAACTAAAAATTTAGTCGTGTCCTAATTTGCTTTTCTAATTCATGGTTCGACTTCGCTCACCATGACAAATGCATATATATTATCGTCCCGAGCGGAGTCGAGGGATGATTTATTTGCTATTAATTTCAGCTAATTAGGACACTACTAAAAATTTTAAAATCTATTATTTAAATTTGAATAAACTATCACTCAGTCCTGTATTAATTTTAATCGAAGTAACCGTAAAATTAAGCTGCTGCGAGCCAATAGACTGCAATAATGCAAAAGGATACATCACTCCATCAACTTCTTTATAATCACCCAAATATGTTTCTTCGGTAAAAGTTCCCTGAGGTACTTTTATATTTTTTGTCTCTTTAATTTTTAGCCATGTTTTCGTGTTATAATATTGAATCCATTTTGTACCGGATGGGAAAATCATTGCAACTTTGTAAGTATCCTTTCCTTTAACTTCAGCTGTACCTTCAAGTTTTAATTTTATTCCCAAAGAATCAATATGAGTTAATAAACCTAAAGTAGATTCATATTTCAGTTTCTCAAGTTCCGAACCTTTAACATCTATAGTCTTATCTGCAACTTTCATAATTCCTTGTTTACCATTAAAATATACATCCTGTTTTAACTGTCCGGCAATAATGTTCTGTCTCATTTTATCGGGTGCTTTCTGGTAAATCGTCATAGTTATCTCACGACCTCTCACATTGCCCGTCATAATTGTTGTTCGATCTTTAACTTTATTGAGATTTGCTTTTCCACCGAGTGCTTCAATATAATTATCTAATACTTTTTTACCGGTTAAACCTTTTGGAATTTTAGCCGAAGACAGTTTAATTTTTTCTCCATTTTTATTGTAAAGATAAACCGGACCGAATTGCTTAAGACCATCCGATATATCATCAGCTTTTCCGATAACAACAATATATGCATTATTAGGTTTAATATATTTTTCGGCTTCATTTTGAACATCCTGTGCAGTTACATTAGAAGTATTTTTCAAATAATCTGCGTAATAATTACTGCTTAAATGATATTTATCGAGATTGATAACAAAAGCGGCAACCGTTTGAGGCTGCTGTAATGCCATTGCAAAGTTTCCGATTAAATAATTTTTTGCCTTTTGAAGTTCATCTTCAGAAACCTGGCTGTCCCGTAATTTTTTCATTTCATATAGAATCTGTGAAATTGAACTATCCGTAACAGAACTTTTAACACTCGCTGTTATTGTAAAATTCCCTACGTATTCATCCTGAGATAAATTTGAAAATACCCCATAAGCATAATTATATTTTTCAATTAAGTTATTATATAAACGAAAATTCTGTCCTCCCAAAATTGTATTCATTACCGCTGATTTTATTACATCCTCGCTGCCGATTTTTAATAAAACCGGATAGGTTATATTGATATATGTCCTTGTTGAATTCGGTCTATCGACTAATATTACTTTTGTTGAATCAGGTGGCTGAGGAATTTTATATTTAATATCCGGAACATTACCTGCCTGCCAGCTGCCGAAATATTTTTCCATTAGAGGTCTGGCTTCATCTTCATTTATATCACCGACAATGGCAATATCAGAAATATTCGGTCTAAAATAAGTTGAATAATATTCTTCGCATTTTTTTAATGTTATGTTATCTATCGTACTTAATGTAGGATGAATTCCATAAGGAAAATCATTTCCATAATCTACTGCATCCGAAACATTGTTAAGAATAGATTGGGGATTATTCGATTGACCTTCTATTTCAGATTTCATTCTTTCTTTTATATAATCCAAATCTTTTTGTGTAAAGACTGAATTCATAACAATATCCGACATTATACTAAGTAAATCTTCCGTATGATTTTTTAACGTGGTAGCAAATACTCTGCTTGGAAAAGTTTTCAGCTTTGCACCTATAAAATCCAGACTATCATCTATTTGGTCTTTGGTTCTTGTTTTGGTTTTGATGCCGATAAGCCTGCCCGCAGCTTCAATATATCCGGCTTGGTTGCCTTGCATTAACGGCGTACGATTTATAATCAAATAAAAGGAAACTTGAGGCAATTTATGATTTTCTACAACAAATACTTTTAGGCCGTTTTTTAATTGAAATGAATTAACCTTGCCAAGATTTACTTCCGGAGCGGGACCTGGTTTGGGAGGCTTGCTCATATCAATTTGTGCTGATACCGGGATTATTGTAAATAATATTAATAAAAGAATTAAAATATTTTTCATTATCAATTTCCTCCCATGTTTGATTGTGAGGAAACCGGCAGATAATAAAGTACTACTCTATTATTTTTCTGCAGAAACTTTTCCGCCGCATTCTTAATATCTTTTGGTGTTATGCTTAAATAACTTTGCAAGTTAGTATTAATTAAATCCGTATTTCCGTAAAGTGCATGAAATTCAGCAAGGTTTTCTGCAAGCCCGGCCTGGCTTGAATTTGCATCTACAAATCGTGAAGCTATTAAGTTTTTTAGCTCTTGCAGTTCTCCTTTACTAATTAATTGATTTTTTATTTTGTCCATATCTTTATTTAATGCAATTTCAAGGACGTTAGGATCCACATCTTTATTTGCAACTCCTAAAGTAACAAATAATCCGGGAGCTTCTAACCCGAATGAATAAGCTTCAACCTGCTGAGCTAAATGCCGGTCTTCAACTAATGATTTATAAAGTCCTGAATCCTTGCCTGAGGATAAAAGATTAGCAATCATATAAATAGAAAAAAATTCTTTATTAGTAAAAGCAGGAATATGATAAGCTTCTATTACTGCAGGAAATTTTACACTTTCATAAACCGTATCTATAATTTCTTTATTTTGTATTGGTTCAACCGCACTTGGCCGAATAATTTCATTTGCACCTTTTGGAATATTTTCAAAATATTCATTAACTAGTTTTTTTGTTTGATCTATATCTATATTACCTGCAATTGAAAGAGTAGCATTATTGGGAACATAATAGGTATTATAAAAATTCTTTATCTCGTCAATTGAAGCATGATCCACGTATTGAGCCGGTTCTAATGGTACCCAGCCATATGGATATACTTTATATGAATGTTTAAAGATCTGCTGAAGAACATCACCATACGGCTGATTAGTAAACCTTCGCATGCGCTCTTGCTGAATTATCTTTCTGGTTGTTTCTACGGAAGAACTGTCTATTTTTAAATACTGCATTCTTTCAGATTCAAGCCATAATCCTAAATCTAATTGATTAGAAGGAAGAACTTCATAAAAAATGGTTCTGTCCTGCGAGGTGTTTGCATTTAATTCACCTCCGGCATCTCTTACAAGTTCATAATATTGTCCGGGTTTAATATCTTTTGTTCCGGCAAACATCAATCTTTCCAGGAAATGAGCAAAACCTGTTTTACCTTTTTGTTCATTTTTAGAGCCTACATGATATAAAACTGAGATTGCAACAATTGGTGCGGTTTTATCTTGATGAAGAATAACATGAAGACCATTGTTAAGGTCATATTCTGTAAAATTTATTTTTACTTGTGCTTTCCCGCTAAGTGAAATAACAAAGAATAATGGGATAAGAACAAATAACCTAATTCTCATTAATAAATTCCTATTAAATATAAATAATGATTGGAATAACGAAATGTTAAATTACAAATAATATGTTTGTAATTAAATGTACAATTTTTACTTAATTTGAAACCAAATGAAATAATTAATAAGGGATTTATACTTTATATGCATAATTTTTAGTCTGATTCGAAGCAATTAAAATCAGACTATTTTTATAATTTATGAAAATCATTTTAATAATTATGATTAGTTTTTTAATTTAATATCATAAATATTTAAGATTATCCTAATGCCTTCCATGAAGATATTAATTATTATCCTTTTTACATTTTCCTCAATAACAAGTATTAATGCCCGGCAATTTAATATTAAAGGAAAAGTATTAGACCGGAAAAGCAATGAGCCGTTAAGTTATACAAACATTAGAGTTGCAAATACAACAATGGGCACAGCAGCAAATAAAAATGGAGAATATGAGCTGCGTTTAACTCCAGGCAATTATAAATTAATAGCTTCTTATATCGGTTATAATTCCGATACTGTTTCGATAGAATTATCTCAAAATGTGTCCGGTATTAATTTTTATTTAATACAAACCAACGTCAACCTTCCGGAAGTTACGGTAACACCAGGCGAAAATCCGGCTTTACGCATAATAAGGGAAGCAATTAAAAGAAAGGCGGATAGAGAAAAAAAATTATTAAGTTACGAATTTGATGCTTATACAAGAGGAATTATAAAAACACAAAAAGATATTTCCGTTGGCAGTAACAGTGTAGGGTTAAATATAGGAAGCGACACTTCCGCATTAAAGATTACAGGAATACTTGAAAATGAGAGCAAAGGTTATTTTAAAAAACCGGATAATTATAAAGAAATAATTGTAGCAAGAAAACAAAGTTCAAATTTTCCCTCCTCTATAAATATTTTAACCGGCGGAAGAATCATTCAAAATTTTTATAACAACAATATTAATTTTTTAGGTAAAGATCTTCCGGGACCTTTAGCTGATAATGCATTAAATTACTATTATTATTACATAAAAAAGATACTGGCTATTGATCATCGGATGGTTTATCAGATTTACATGACGCCGGATGACCCCGGTAATCCCGGCTTTATAGGAAATATCTTTATTACCGATAGTACATTTAATATGATCAAGGTAGATGTTGCACTTAATAGGGCTGCAAACATCGGCGGTTTATTCGACAGCGTGGAAGTTTTTCAGCAGTTTTCAGAATTCCCGGATTCTATTTATATGCCTGTAGACTACAGATTATTTGTCACCGCAAACTTTTTAGGTCTGGCTAAAGTTGGTTTTGAGATAAATTCCATTCTTTACGATTATAAAATTAATCCTGAAATTAAAAACAATTTCTTTAACAAAGTAATATTGTCTGTTACTCCGGGCGCTGACTCCAGGGATTCGACTTACTGGGCAAATGCCGTAACAGTTCCAGAAACTAAAGATGAAATAGCGGCCTACAAAAGGATTGACAGTTTACAAAGCGTTCCTAAATCTTTCTGGGATAACTTTTCGCCTCTTTCTACCAGGATAAATTATTCTAGATATTTTTCCACCAGTGCTCCATTGGGCATGTATCACTTTAACCGGGTTGAAGGCAACAGTCTTGATTTCGGATTTTACCTTCATCGTGCAGCTGATCAGAGGCTTAATTCATCTTTAAATTTTTCATATGGATTTTCTGATAAAAAGTTAAAAAATGATTTTGGTATTTCATATTTACTTGGGGACTACCGAACTTATAAGTTTTCCTTCAATGCTTTTAATAAGTTAAATATACTCTTCGGCAATTCGGATGATTATAATGATCTTACTGCGACAATATTAGCTTTGGTTTCAAAAGATGATTTCAGAAATTATTATTACTCAAATGGTTTTAACTTTAATTTTTCCGGGGAAGTTCTTCCGATATTATCACTCAATGCAGGATTTTTAAATCATACAGATAAAAATGCTTTTAAAAACACGGAATTTTCTTTGTTTGCTAAAGACAGAACTTACCGCTTAAATCCGCCTATATATGAGACAAAAATAAATGCAGTGTATTTAGGTCTTAATTTTGATTTCAGGGATTTCATTGAGGACGGCTTTTTTAGAAGAAGGACTTCAATGGGTAAATCATATTTTACTTTTGGCGGTGATGTAAACTTTTCCGGTAAAAACTTCTTAAAAAGTGATTTGAATTTTACTACGTACACTGTGAATGCAAGAGGTATTATTCATACTTTCAAATCAGCTGAATTTAATATTAAAGTTTTCGGCATGTTTACAAACGGTGAATTGCCCTATCAAATGCTTTTTTCATTGCCCGGAAATATCAACCTTACAGCCCAGCATTTTACATTCAGAACTCTGAATATTAATGAAATATTGGGCGACCGTGTTGTAACCGTTTATTTAGAACATAATTTCGGCGATGAACTTTTTAGAATGCTTGATATTCCGTTGGTAAAAGATTGGGAACTTCAGCTTAATACATATATTAACATTGCTTATTCAAATATTGGAGATGGATCAAAATCAATTTCTCCATACCCGGTTCAAACACTAAAGCATCCTTTTTTCGAAGCTGGATTCGGGATCGGGCAAATATTATTTCCATTGCAGTTAGATTTTACCTGGCGGCTTAATTATAGAGGAGAAAATAATTTTAGAATTGGGATAAACTCGTTTATTCTATAAATTTCTAGAACTTAAAATATTTAAGAACAGATTTCATCACTTCTGCTCTTGATTGTTCTCCCTGTATTGTCTCAAAAGGGAAGCCCATTACTATTACTCCATACTTTCCTCTGTAGCCTATACCCACCGGGAACTCATTCTCTCTATATCTCAGCAGTACTTTACTTCCGTTTACTTCACCTATTGCATCTGCATTCTCTACTGAATATATCTTTTCATTCAGCTTCGTGTTATACTTAAATCCA
>Ga0102950_1000293_pt1 | contig 13341 bp, 11 predicted proteins | sample SalPon2A_B_D2_MG_FD_78505 | JGI IMG/M metagenome (GOLD analysis project Ga0102950, IMG submission 78505) | Soil microbial communities from South San Francisco under conditions of wetland restoration - Salt Pond MetaG R2A_B_D2_MG | ecosystem: Environmental > Terrestrial > Soil > Wetlands | place...
AGGCGCCGGTGACAGGTCACTATCGCCAGGATTAATGCAGGCAGCGGGCTTTGGACGCAAAATCCGCCGGGACGGGGGTGTTTGCAGCGCATCGCCGCGGTCACTTACCCGTTCCTGGTCCTGCATCCGCCACTGTCGCGAGCGTGCGGAATTTTGAGGCAGGTTTTTCCAGTATCCTTGCAATGACCCGAAACTACAACTTTTAGACCATCAAATTGCCTGCGGATTCACGATCGTACTGGCGATTAAACCGGCGGGTATATTTAGCGGAAGCGGTTGCTGTTGAGAAACTGCCAGGTACGGGTAATGTGCAAAATATCCGTTTCCTGGCGAATATGTTCCGGAAAAGGGGCAAAGGGCGAGGAAAGTTCGACAATGCGAACCGCGGCATCGTCCAGTATCTTGGAACCGGAAGACCGGCGTATGGTGATTTCGTTAACGCTGCCGTCTGCGTTCAGGGCAACATCCAGGATCAGGCTGCCGGTCAGCCTGTTTCTGCGGGCCGCATCCGGATAGTTCAGGTTGCCAACCCGTTCCACCTTGGCACGCCAGGCTTCCATGTACGCGGCATACTTGTATTCCCTGGTACTGGCAGAGATGAATTTGCGTCTGGGCCGTTTTGCTTTCGCTTCCAGTTTGCGTTTGATTTCTGCACTCAGGGAAGCTATTTCAAAGCTGTTTGTTAACAACGCAGCAGCGCTGGGCGCAGGTGGTGTTTCCGACTGTTCTTCACGAGGTTTTGTTTCTGTTACTTCAGCAGGTTTCGGCTCGGTCGGTGTTTCCGGTTTTTCCGGTTGTGGCTTCTCCGAAACCTCTTCTACGGTTTCAGCAGTCGTGATATCGGCTTTTTCCTTTTCCACGGCAACCTGTTCAATGGTTTCCACCGGTTTCGGTTCTGTTACCGGCTCTTCCTCAACCGGTTCCGGTGTCGGAGGTGTGGTTTCAGCCGGTGGTTGGGACTTGGTTTGCGGACTTGCTGTCACCTGTGGTTTCTGATCCGGGAACGGGGCCGGTACCGGCGTGGACGGACTGACCTTTTCATCGGTGTCTCCGCCGCCTTCCAGGCTGGCCTGGGCAAGCATCTCGGCATCCTTGACCGGCTCGCTTTCCTGCTGAACGAGGATGATCTCCATGGTTTCATAGCGCGGTTTGATAGAGTCCTCGGGTTTGAAAGTAACGCCGAGAATTATGACCCCGTGGGCAATGATGGCGAGACACAGGGTAAGGGTGAATCGATCAACCGGGGTGATCACCGGAGCGGTTTTTTCAATCGCAGACAAATCAGTAAACCCGAAAAATAACCGCGATTATTATATGCTATATGCCGGCAACAGCATAAAAGCCGTGAGTTTCCGCATCAGGCTTTTCTGGCCGCAAGGCAGTTCTTTTTGATGACCTGCATTAAATCGCTGGCAATATTCTGTTTAAAGATGCTGTCTATCTCACGAATGCAGGTCGGGCTGGTCACATTAATCTCCGTCAGGTAATTTCCGATAATATCGAGTCCGACAAAAACAAGACCCATGTCCCGCAACACCGGCCCGACAGTTTTGCATATCTCCATATCGCGATCCGTAAGTTCGGCACCGCGCCCCGTACCTCCGGCTGCCAGGTTTCCCCGGTTATCACCGGGTTGCGGTATCCGTGCCAGGGCGTAGGGCACCGGTTCCCCGTCGATTAGCAATATCCGTTTGTCCCCTTCACTGATTTCCGGAATATAACGTTGTGCCATGGTGAACTTTCGCCCGTAGTCCGTCAGGTTTTCTATTATGACCCTGGTGTTGGTGTCACCCTTGCGAATCCGGAATATGGACAGGCCTCCCATACCGGCCGGCGGTTTCAACATGATGTCTTCCTGTTCATTGATAAATTCAAACAACTGTTCGGCACTTTTTGTAACGATCGTCGGTGGGGTAAACTGGGGGAACCAGTTGATGTAGAGTTTTTCATTGACGTCGCGCAATGCTGCCGGATCATTGACAATATAAACGCCGGATGTTTTGGCGAGTTCCAGGATATGGGTCACATAGATATATTCCATGTCAACCGGCGGATCCAGGCGCATGAGTATGACGTCGAGTTCACCCAGTTCTGATACGACTTCATGATGAAAACGGTACCATCGTCTGGCGTCATCCTCGACTATCAGGTGACGCATGGTTGCACAGGCTTTACTGTCAGCGAGATAAAGATCACTTTCTTCCATATAATAGATTTCCCAGCCGAGTGACTGGGCCGCCAATAGCATGGCAAATGAACTGTCCTTGTATATTTTGATATCCTCTATGGGATCCATGATTATTCCAAGTTTCATTGGTCTATCCTGGTCTATAACTGAAAAAGCAGGGTTGTTCCGGTAACATTGACCGGTTAACGAATACAGACACTATAACATTCAAAACATGTCATTGAAGCAGTTGCGTATAGCAACCCGAAAAAGTCCCCTGGCGTTGTGGCAGGCAGAATTTGTCCGCGACCGTTTGCTTGATTTGTGCCCGGACCTGGATGTGCAATTGATCAAAATCAGCACACAGGGCGACAGGATCCTGGACCGGCCGCTGTCGACCATCGGTGGCAAGGGCCTGTTTATCAAGGAACTGGAACAGAAGTTGATCGATAATACCGCCGATATCGCGGTTCATTCCATGAAAGATGTCACCATCGACATGCTCCCGGGCATGGCATTGCCTGTTATCCTGAAACGTGAAGATCCACGTGATGTTCTGATTGCCAATGATTTTACCTCCCTGGATGACCTGCCGGCAGGTGCCTGTGTCGGCACGTCCAGCCTGCGTCGGCAATCACAGCTGGCAGCCAGGCGCCCTGATTTGCAGATTAAAACCCTGCGCGGCAACGTGGGTACGCGGCTGAAAAAACTGGATGCCGGAGATTATGATGCCATTGTTCTCGCGGCTGCCGGCATGGCGCGCCTGAAACTGCAGTCACGGATACGCCAGTACCTGGAGCCCGATATCATGTTACCTGCCATTGGCCAGGGCGCTATCGGCATCGAGACGCGCGCAAACGATCAGGCTGTGATCGAATGCCTGCAGGCCCTGGATGACAGTGAAACCCGGGTGCAATTACTGGCAGAAAGGGCTTTCAGCAGACGTTTATATGGCAGTTGCAAATTACCCATTGCAGCTTATGCGGAATTAACGGGTGATGCACTGAAATTGTCAGGCCTTGTAGCCAGTGTGGATGGCAGGAAAGTCATCGCTGATCATATTGACGGGACAAGGGAGCAGGCAGAGGCAACGGGCCTTGCACTTGCCGAGAGGCTGTTAAAAAGGGGAGCAGATAAAATCCTGCGTGAAGTTTTGTATGAGTGAATCCCTGCTCAACAAACGGGTATTGGTAACACGACCCAAAGAACAGGCGGAAAGCCTGTGTCAGTTCATCGAGGAAGCCGGTGGAGAAGCCATTCGTCTTCCCGTGATAAGCATAAGGCCCATGGCAGACTCCGATGCCCTGCAACGGCAACTGGCATTGCTGACCAATTATGATATCGGTGTCTTTGTCAGTCAGAATGCAGTGCGTTTTACCCTGCAGTTTCTTGGCAAGGAATCGCATGCGCTGGATCAGCTCCGAATCCTCGCCATTGGTCAATCCACTGCCAGGGCACTGCAACGAGCCGGCATCAAGGCTGTCTCCCTGCCTGGTAAAATATCGTCCAGTGAAGCGTTGCTGGATTTGCCAATGCTGCAGACAGCGGCAGTCAGGGGGAAAAAAGTGATCATAATACGTGGTGTCGGCGGCCGCGGGCGGTTGGCGGAACAACTGCTGGAACGGGGTGCCACGGTTGACTATCTTGAAGTCTACCAGCGATTGCCGGCAACTCATGATCCCGGGGAACTCGACAAAATCTGGTCATGCAAACGCCCGGATTGTATTGTTGTAACCAGTGACGAAGGACTACAAAATCTGTTTGATATGCTAAGCTCGAAACAACAGGCGCTTTTACTGAATACGCCACTGGTAGTGCTGAGTGATCGCATTGCCGAACTTGCAATAAACCTGGGTTACAGGCAAACCCCTGTTGTTGCCAGTGAAACCACTGATGCAGGCCTGATAAAGGCAATCATAGCGACCGCCGGAGCATGACCAATGCAGGAAAGCCAGGACAATAAAAAACCGGAAGAAAAATCCGGCAAACCAGCGGCAGTAAAAAAGCAGACTTCCACTGTAAAAAACCAGGCATGGAAACCACTATATATATTGACGGCAGCCGTAATGTTGCTGCTTGTAGCAGGGGGTGTTTATCTCTACAGGCAGGCAGATATCAATCGTCAAATGGCACTTCAGGCGCAACAGAAATCAGAATCATTGGAAGCATTACAGGCCGACATTAGTCGGCAATTCACGCAACTGGACGGGGTCATTTCCCGGCTTGCCAGCGAACAGGACGCATTGAAGCGTTCACTGGCTGAACTTCAACAGCAACAGCCACAGGGTAACGAGGACTGGGCACTGGCGGAAGTTGAATACCTGCTGATCATTGCTTCACACCGACTGCTTCTGGAAAAGGATGTGAACACAGCCCTGTCCGCCATGGAGGCTGCGTCTGCACGTTTACAGGCAATGTCCGGTCCTGATCTGATCCCGCTACGGGAACAGATAACAGCGGACATAAACCGGTTACGTTCGGTTAACACAGTGGATACTGTCGGACTGGCCATTTACCTGGCTGACATGATTGACCGGGCTGATGAACTGCCAATCAAAAAGCCCGATGCTGTTTTACAGGATGATAGCGCTGCCGCCGATAAAAGTGCCTCTGCCGGGACAGAATCGGGCTGGCGGCATGTCCTCGGCGTCTTCTGGCGGGAATTGAAAAGCCTGGTTGTCATCAAGAAATCCGGGGAAATCAGGCAGGCGCTGTTACTGCCCGATGAAGAATACTACCTGGTGCAAAACCTGAGACTGGAACTGGAAAATGCCAGGCTCGCGGTGTTGCGGCATGATACCGAAAACCTGCACACATCCATTTCCCTGCTGCTCGACTGGCTGAAACGTTACTACGACACTTCCGATGCGGCGGTCGTGAATATCATGGATACCCTGGAACAGATGGAGACGCTGGAGTTGCAGCCGGAATTACCTGATATTTCTTCGTCACTGGAAACATTACGTGCCTATATGCGGCAGGAATGATGCATACCCTGGCTGAATACAAATCAATCCGGACGGTTTCATGAAATTTTTGCTGACGGTTTTTCTTGCACTGTTATTTGCCGCCGGCATTGGCGCATTCGCGGTTAACGACAGCGGTTACATCCTGATCACTGTTGCAGACTGGACCGTGCAAACCAGCGTGGTGTTCTTTGTAACTGCTCTGGTTCTGATGTTTATTGTCCTTTATATCGGCTTGCGCAGCCTGTTCCGCCTGTGGAACATGCCTTCCGACATTAAACGCTGGCGCATCCACAGGCAGCAACAACTGACAGAGCAATACCTGACTCGCGGCTTGCTGGCCATGGTGGAAGGGCGCTGGAAAAATGCTGAAGACGATCTGATCAAGGGCGCAAAATACAGTGAAACGCCTTTGATCAATTACCTGTGTGCGGCCCGGGCTGCACAACGCCTGGGAAATATAGAACACCGGGATTTTTACCTGAGACTGGCACAGGCAGAGAACCCCGGGACGAAAGCAGCCATCGGGCTGACCCAGGCCGAGTTACAGATAAACCAGCAGCAGACAGAACTGGCACTGGCAACATTGACCCATATGGATGAAGAGAAATCCGGCCAGAAACAGGTCAAGGTGATGTTGCTGGATACCTATACCCGCTTAAAGGCATGGAACGATGTATTGAAAATACTGCCGGAAATCCAGCGCCACAAATTACTTCCACGGGAGAACATCGTCGCCAGACAACTGGAGGCTTATGCCGGCTTGCTCAGGGAGGCGGGCGATGCGGTTGATAAAAATGCACTGGAAAGGATCTGGCAGGAAATACCGAAAAAACTGCGCAGTGAATTATATTTACTGGAAGTCTATACGATGGAGAAGCTTCGTTTTGCAGACGCAGCAGATTGTGAACCGCTCCTGCGCAAGGTGTTGAAACGCCAATGGGACAGCGAAATTGTGAGACTGTATGGCATGGTTCAGGGTGCCGACCCGGGAGGACAATTAAGCTTTGCAGAAGGGTTACTCAGTGGCCATGCCCGGGATTCGGTACTGTTATTGAGCCTGGGACGTTTATCCATGCGCAATGGTTTGTGGGGCAAGGCTGAAAGCTACCTGAAAGAGAGTATCCAGGCGCATCCTTTACCGGAAACGTATCGCGAACTGGCAATACTCCTGGAAAAGCAGGGAGATTATTCGGCGGCCGCCAGCTACTACCAGCAGGGATTGTCACTGGCTACCGAGTTGCCGCGTCATGACGGGCTTCGTATGCTGGCACGTGAAGACGAAGAAGCGGCAACGGCCGGTGCACGCCAGGTGGTTTGAAAAAATTACGGTCCCCGCTAGTTTCTCGGGGCAAACTCAAATGAATCCGAGTAAAGCCTGTCTTCCGGCAAACCTCGTTCCAGGAATGTGTCCCTGACGGCGTGTACCATGGGCGGTGGACCACACGCGTAAACGTCGAAAGACGACAGGTCTGCATAATCTTCCAGTACCGAAGCATGTACAAAGCCGGTTCTGCCGTGCCAGTGATCCTCCGGCCCGGGTTCTGATAATACCGGGATGTAGTGAAAATTATGGTTGGCGTTATCCCACTCCAGTGCCAGTTCATGCAGGTACAGGTCTTGCGCGGAACGGGCACCCCGGTAGAAATAAACGGGGTTTTCCAGACCTTTCTGCAACGCATGTTCAACGATACTTTTTACCGGTGCAAATCCGGTGCCACCGGCTATCATGATTATCGGCCGATTACTGTCTTCGCGCAGAAAGAAACTGCCCAGTGGTCCCTCGATTCGTAACAATGATTTTTCTTCCAGTGAGCTGAATGCAAACTCGGAAAATAACCCGCCTTCGTAATGGCGCACATGCAGTTCCAGGAATTCATCGTCATGCGGTGCATTGGCCAGTGAGAAGGAACGGCGTTGGCCCCCCTGCATCAGGATGTCTATGTACTGGCCGGCCATGAATTGCAACCTTTCCGTTGATGGCAGTTTCAGTAACAGCCTGAGTACGTTATGGTTGAGCCGGTCGATTTTAGCGACCCGGCAAGGCAGTTTGCGTATCGGGATATCATCCATATGTTCCACCAGGCGGGCTTCAATGACCATGTCAGAATGCGGATGTGCCTGGCAGAACAGGGCATATCCATTATGTTTCTCGTTCTCGCTGATCCCGGTCAATGGATTGTCTGTGTAATCAAAATCGCCGGCGATGACCTTGCCCTTGCACGAGCCGCAGGCACCGTTTCGACAGCCGTATGGCAGGGTAATGCCGTTGGCCAGGGCGGCATCCAGAACGGATTGATTGTTGTCGGCCGCAAATGACTGCGAACCGGGTTGTAAAGTAATCGTGAAAGACATGAATAAAGTCCGGTTATGCCCGCCGTTATCGGCAGCAGGAATGGATCAGGTTCCGGGAATGCTGCGACTACTGTTTAGCCAGCTGAGCAAAGGTTGCCATTGCTCGCGGTCATAATAGGTTTTAGAAGGCGGCAATTCAAACAAAGTCATGCCGTTCTCGGCGGCGTGAATATAATTCTGACTGGCGCGCAAGACGGTCATAAATGGCAATTTCCTGCCGTCCGGAAGCCTCAGGTTTTCCAGGTAGTACTCCAGTTTAGCAGCAATGATGGTATCTTCACGCACACGATTGGCCACGGTTGCAATCTTGATTTTCCGCTTGATACGGTTTTTCAGGGTAACCAGTTCCGCCAGGAAACGTTCCGCAGCGCGAATGTCCAGGGGTGAGGGCAATACCGGAATGACAACCGTTTCAGCGGCTCGTGAAATATTTACCAGTCTCTGGTCATGCAGGCTTGCGGGAGAATCCATGACCAGGATCTCCGTGTTCCTGTTCACCTGCAGTCCGTCCTTGTCGATATCAACGCTTTCAATCGGCGCCAGGTGGGCCGGTCTCACCTTCAGCCAGTCATGACTGGAACCCTGCGGATCACAATCGGCAAGGGCAACCCGTTTGCCCTGCATGGCAAAATAACCGGCGATGTTGGTCGCCAGGGTGCTCTTGCCGCAACCACCCTTGGGGTTCAATACCAGTATTTTTCGCATAAAACTGTCCGATGAACATGCATAGGCGGCCAGTATAACGGTTCATGCCCGATCACTCACCTCCAGGCTCTTGCGGGCTTCCATTAACTGGCGTATCAGGGGTGTGATGATTAACTGCATGGCAAAAATGGTTTTACCGGCCGGTACCACGAGGGTGTCCGGTGTCGACATGAAAGAGCGATCCAGCATTTCCAGTAAATAACGGAAATCTACCTGGATGCGTGCCGTATTCCTGATGTGTATTACCGTGAAACTCTGATCATTGCTCGGGATTTCCGTAGCTGCGAAGGGATTTGAAGTGTCGACCGTCGGTACCCGCTGGAAGTTGATGTCAGTCCGGGAAAACTGGGGTGTTATATAATGTGTGTAATCATACATCCGGCTGAGGATCATCTTGGTAGCATCTTCCGACGTGTATCCGCGAACCGCCTTGTCCCGGTAGATTTTCTGTATCCATTCAAGATTGATAATCGGGGCAACGCCCATGAGCAGATCAACGTGCTGGGCTACGTTGACCTCATCCGTTACAACGCCGCCATGCAGACCTTCGTAAAACAGCAACTCCGTACATTCCGGCAGCGGTTCCCATTCAGTCAGTTCGCCCGGCGCGGTGCCGTGTTCTGCCGCCTCTTCGTCATTATGTATATAATACCGGCGTTTCCCTGTCCCGGATTCGCCGTATTCGCGAAAAACCGCTTCCAGTTCCTCGAACAGATTGCCCTCTGGACCGAAGTGAGTGATATTACTGCCGTTTTTATCGGCTTCTGTCACTACTTCATCCATTTGCTTGCGGTTATAACGATGAAAACAGTCACCATCGATATAGGCCGGCCGGATTCCCTCACGGCGAAAAATCTGTTCGAAGGCAGATTTGACGCTGGTTGTGCCTGCCCCGGAAGAACCGGTTACTGCTACAATTGGATGTTCAATTGACATGGGGATACGTTGGTTTAGTGATGAACTGATGCTACTTATTACGATATTGTGACAAGAACATCAAGTTGAACCTGATAATCGGCAGCTGATTGCGCCATCATTCCTGCCGCCATTTATGGACATCAAGCATGCGTAAACAAACAAAAGATATCGAGTTATACCTGCGCCTTCTGGGTTATGTAAAGCCATATTGGCGGATGTTCATAATATCTGTTATCGCCATGGTGGTTCTCGCGATTACCGAGCCGGCAATCGCGGCATTAATGAAACCCATGCTGGATGGCGGTTTTATAGAAAAGGATCCGGAAATTATTGCGCTTGTTCCCGTCCTGTTTGTCGTGTTGTTTGCTGTACGTGGTATTGCGGATTTTTCCAGCAGTGTTGCCCTGAGCTGGGTAGCCAACAAGGTGATTATGGATCTGCGTGGCGATATGTTCATGCAGCTCCTGACATTACCGAGCCGATATTATGACCAGCATGTTACAGGGCGTCTGATTTCTCGTTTTGCCTATGATGTAAGCCAGGTAAAAAGTGCCACAACCAATGCGATAACCGTCGTAATCCGGGATTCCCTGACCATTGTCGGTTTACTGGCATGGATGTTTTACCTTAACTGGCAGTTGTCATTGATCTCGTTGTTATGTGCCCCTTTTATTGCCGGGCTTGTGCTGCTTATCAGGCAGAGGTTAAGGAAAATGGGGCGCAAGGTTCAGGCAACCATGGGCGATATCAGTCATGTCTTGAGTGAATGTATACATAACCACAAGCTAATCAAGTTGTTCGGAGGGAGTGAGCAGGAAGGCAGGCGTTTTTTCGAAGTCAACAATAACAACCGCCGTTACATGATGAAATTTGCCATAGCCTCTGCCGCCACCGGTCCCGGCATACAGTTTATCGCTGCTGTTGCGACTGCTGCTATCGTCTACATAGCTACCAGGCAGGCAATATCCGGTAGCCTGACCGTGGGTGAATTCATCTCGTTTATCGCGGCCATGTCCATGTTACTTACGCCATTGAAACGGCTGGTCCGTATTAACGAGTTCATCCAGAAAGGCCTGGCTGCGAGCGAGAGCATATTTGATTTGCTGGATCAGGAGACCGAAATTGACAAGGGAGGAAAACAGGTTGAACGACTCAGGGGAGAAATCGAACTGGATAATGTTTCTTTCCGCTATGATCCGGAACATAGCGCAGCCCTGAACCGCATAACATTGACGGTCAGACCCGGGGAGACCGTGGCATTGGTGGGTTCATCCGGCAGTGGGAAAACGACCATTGCCAATCTGCTGCCGGCATTTTACCAGGTGAACGAAGGGGCGATACGACTGGACGGGGTTGATGTACGTGATTACTCGCTGGCTACATTACGTGCCAATATTGCATTTGTCAGCCAGGAAGTGATGTTATTCAATGATACGGTACGAAATAACATTGCCTATGGTGCACTCGCGGACAGCAGCGATGACGCTGTAGACAAGGCGGCCGAGGCCGCAAATGCCATGGAATTTATCAGGGATCTGCCCCGGGGTATGGATACCAATATCGGTGAAAAGGGTCAGCGCCTGTCCGGTGGTCAGCGGCAACGGCTGGCGATAGCCCGGGCATTGTTAAAGGATGCCCCGGTCCTGATACTGGATGAGGCTACCTCTTCACTGGATACAGAGTCCGAGCGCTCCATCCAGGAGGCCCTCGATAACATCCGTAAAAACCGTACCTGTATTATCATCGCCCACCGTCTTTCCACCGTTGAAAATGCCGACAGGATCGTGGTGATCGATCAGGGGCGGATTGTACAGTCCGGTACCCACAAACAGCTACTGCAGCAGGACGGTGTCTATGCCCGCCTGCACCAGGTGCAATTATCCAGCGCTAATAGCAACTAGTTAACAGCATGGCGTAACAGCCGGGCGGGTTTAAATTGCCTGACCCGTAATTGCAATTGCCCCAGTTCCCGGGTTTCTCCACCGTAACGGCTTTTGATATACAACTCCGTGATGGTATTCACCGCTCCAGCCAGCTTATGGTATCTGCGCACTACCCGTTCTGCGAAAGTGACCGGCCCCTCGTTGGCGCGACGTTGCATACCAATGGCAGCCAGCTTACGACAAAACCGGTCATAGGCCTGCCGCGCCGGGTCGGTGTGAGATTTTGGCTGGCGCATCAACCACAGGCTGATTAGCATCAACAACGCTATCACGGCTGCCGCCAACAGCAACGTCAATGCCCAGATTTTGATTTTCCCCAGTCCGATATTCTGCAGAAACTGTAACTGACGTTCCGGTCCGTAACTGATGACCCACTGGTTCCACTGATGATTTATCGCGTCCCATGTATTTTGCAACCTCAACCAGAGAGTACGTGACAGGTTGCTTTGGCCAAACATGGCAGGAATTTCATTAACTGATTCGGGCAGTGCATTTTCAATACCCTGTTCTACACGTGCCGGTGAAACGGCTGATGTCGGATCGACCCGTACCCAGCCGGATCCGTCCAGCCAGACCTCGGCCCAGGCATGCGCGTCGCGCTGATAGACATTAAAATATTCACCGACCGGGTTGAAGCTGCCTCCCTGGTAGCCGGTGACGATGCGTGCCGGTATTCCGGCGCCGCGCATAAGGATAACAAACGCGCTGGCATAGTGCTCACAGAAACCCTGCCGTGTGCGAAACAGGAACTCGTCGACGTTATCACCCTGCAGAACCGGTGGTGTCATCGTGTAGTAAAAATCTTCACTGTTAAACAGTGTCAATGCACGATTGATGATTTCCTGCGGGTTATCTGTTTCCTCCCGCCATTTGCTGGCAAGCGCGATGGTTTTTTTATGCGCATAGGGTGGTAATTGTAATGCCCGTTGAATCTCGTAACGATTACTCTGGCCCAGCAAGTATTGCGGATACGATGTTAGTTCATAGCGTATGCGGGAGCGAACCGGTTTACGCGTCCTGAACTGGTAGTCATAGGTTATGTATCCGTTATTCGATATGGCTTCCGGCATTTCCAGCGCAAACAACCAGCGCTTGTTGTGTGGTTCCAGGGTAATGGCGTAGCGTACCGGTTTGCCTGCACCTGTCACGGTGGCAGGGTGTTTATCGGTGACATCCTGGCTGCTCCATTTGCGGCCATCCGTGTGCCAGAAGACCGGTCCACGCCAGTACAGGAGACTGTGTTTCGGTGGTTCAGAAAGGAATTCCACCCTGAAAGCAACCTCATCGGATTCAACCAGGCTACTGATGCTGCCCGGCTCCATTTCATCACTCAGTCCTATCAGGCCGGCATGCGTGTCCTTGGGCATACCCCAGAGAGGCCCTTCTATTCGCGGAAACAGGAGGAATATTATCAACATGATGGGCAGTGCATGTAACACCAGCATGGCGGTAGTCCTGATTCTGAACAGCGGCTGTAATTCATGCTGGCGATCGTTGAACGTCACAAGAGCTGTAATCAGCACAAACACCGTGAATAACATAAGCACTGCAGTCGGGATGGACTGGCTATAGAAAAAGTTGGTAATAATAACGAAGAAACCCAGAAAAACGGTGATATAAAAATCCCGCCCGGTATAGGTTTCCAGCACCTTGAAACCCGTCAGCAAAACCAGCAGGGCGGTTCCGGCATCCCGCCCGACCAGGGTGTGATAATAGAAAAAAATACCAATGAAACCGGCTGCCACTGCCACTGTCTGCAACATTTGTAATACACTGGAATAGTGTTTTGGCAGGGGCCATTTTTTCAGTGTGATCGCAAGCCGCCAGACGATCAGTGTAATGGACAGTAACATGATCCAGGCGGGTAAATGCCAGCCATGCGGTAATACGCAAAGTGTGATGCCGGCAATCAACCAGAGCAATTCATGTCGTTTGATGGGAGTATTGACGATATCAGTCATGACTCGTCCCGAACCTGGCCAGTGCTTCCAGGCATGCCTGCCGGTGGTTCTCGCCTTGCTCCGGTTCGATACGTGTACCGGGGATCTCCAGGCCGTAGTTATAACCGGCGGCTTCTGCCTGCAATATCCATAAACACAGTTGTGATAATTTTTCCTCTGTTTGTCCCACGGTAGCCAATAGCTGCCATGACAGAAACAGTTGTGTGCCCTTTTCACCACTGAACCGCTTGACCAGTAATGGCTGCTCGCGTGCAAGTGCTTTCCAGGCAATATTACGGACCGAATCACCGGGCCGGTAATGCCGGAAGCCGATAAAATCATCGGCA
>Ga0102950_1000294_pt1 | contig 13341 bp, 5 predicted proteins | sample SalPon2A_B_D2_MG_FD_78505 | JGI IMG/M metagenome (GOLD analysis project Ga0102950, IMG submission 78505) | Soil microbial communities from South San Francisco under conditions of wetland restoration - Salt Pond MetaG R2A_B_D2_MG | ecosystem: Environmental > Terrestrial > Soil > Wetlands | place...
ATTCGTAACCGGCGTCCATCGGATACCAGGCATAGACGGCGATTTCGCGGGCGCCGTGGGAGATGACCTGCCACATCCAGTAGGCCTCGTCGTGGCCCGTGACCGGCTGGGCGATGCGCATGCCTGTGACACCTTGTCCCGCCTGCAGCTCGCCAATCCAGAAGCCTTTTCTGTGGCTGTGCCCGGCCGAGCGAGTGAAGTCAAGCCCTGCCGCCAGATGCTCATAAGTCCACGGTTTGCGCGAGGCAGCGTGCTTGGGATAGAGCGACGTGCCAAAGAAGTCGGCGCTGCCGGACATCAGGAAGTCATCCGGCTCGCCGTAGCCGTTGCGCGGGTCGGTAAACAAGCCCGGCACAGCTGCGTGGCTGGTGATGGGATGGACGTGGTCCTCGCTGCGGACGGCGTCCACACGCGTCTTCAGGTCGGCGGCCAGCTTATCGGTGATAAAAGCCCGCCAGTCGAGATAATCGGTAAAGGAGAGGATGGTTGAAAAGCGCGGCGGCGTCACCTCGTCCCAGCTTGCAAATCCGCGATACCACGCTTTGTTCAACGCCGCCAGCGTTTTATATTTTGCCTTCAGCCAACGGCGGAAGCGCGCCTGCGTGTAACGGTTGTAGCCGAATTCAGGATTCTTGAGGTAGGTGAATTCCGCCCAGTTCACCAGGTGCGGCTCGCTCCACACATCCCAGCCGTAGAGCGCGTGGTAGCGGTTGGCATCCCGCGAGAGCGCCTCAATGAATTTGACAATCACATCGTGGACGCCCGGATCATCAATCGAGTAGCCGGGCGCCGACTGGGAATGGATCACGGCTCCCGACCGGTCAACGAAGCGCGCATCAGGATACCGCTGGCCCACCCAGTCGGGCGCGGAATCGGTATAAATCTGCACGATGACACGCAGCCCGCGTTCCTGCGCGAGGCGCATCAGCAGGTTGAGATTCCGGAAGTCATACTGGCCGGGTTTGGGCTCGGCGGTGGCCCAGTCCACCCAGCACTTGACGGTGTTGAAACCCACCGCCTTGATCTGGTCGAGGTCCCTGCCCCAGCGCTCAGCGCTGGTAGAATCCACATGTTCCAGCATGGGAGCGCGCGCCTTGCCGCCGCCATACCATACGGCCACCGGAAAGAACGGATTCGATGGAGTTGCAGCCTGAGGCGCACCGCTGCTGACGGTGGCCCACGCGAAACCAAGCGCCAGCAGGACGCCGCAAACTCCAAGCCAGCCGAGCTTCGCCTTCGCAAATTTCATCTTGAGACAGCCTCCTTCGTGTGTCGGTTCAAAGCGGCGGCCCTGCGCCTTGCATGGGCCGGAGAGGAGCAAGCGCTTGGTGTTCCCTAGGGAACGCGCCGGGAAACGCGTCGGGCGAATTCCACAAACACACGCTGGTTATGGTCAGGTTCGAGCCCGACATTGGGCGAGACAAACGTGGGAGGCTTGTGCCCGCTCTTCACCAGTTGCGAACCGACTTCAGCCACCAGCGCCATGGAAATGGTCACGGCCGCCACGGTTGATCCCGCCGCAAATCTTTCCTGGATGCCTTCCACGCCCACCAGGGCGTCTTCGGGCGGCACGCAGTTGTCGATGGCAACGTCGGCCAGGTCGGAAAGCTTCTTGCCAGTGGAATGAGTGGCCTTCGCCTGCTGGTAATTCTGGTGGGAAGAAACTGTCACCACCTTCAGGCCGCACTTTTTGGCCTCAATCGCCATCTCCACCGGAGCGGCGTTCAGCCCGCCGTGCGAAAAAACCATGATGGTGTCACGCGGTTCGAGCGAGTAGCTGGCCAGAACATTTTTCACGTAACCCTCTTCGCGCTCCAGCCACAGAAGCTCACGCGCGCCGCCCGGCCCCACCACGTTGAACCACATCAGCCGCGGATCGTAGATCGGGCAGAAGCCCACAAAGCTTCCGTAACGCGGAAAAATATCCAGCACGGGAATCACCGAGTGCCCACTGCCGAAAAGATAGACCAGCCCCTCCGACCGGATGGACTCGGCCATCGCCGCCGCGGCCTTTTCGATGGCTGGCCGCTGGGTCTGTTCGATCTGTTTGATGACTTCATTGATTTGAGAAAAGTATTTTTCTGCTGACATTGTGTTTTATTCTTTGTCTCCCATCCTGCAACTATATTTTCCTGGCTCGTACAGAGGACCGGAAACAAACGAACGTGGCGGGGAAGCGCTCTCTTTCTCCGCCACGCTCAGAGGACCAGGCCTTTCAATAAGCGCCAGGTTAGGCTAGTAGGTAAATCTCAACCCAAATTGGAATTGCCGAGGCTGGCTTGCAGCGTAGCTGATCTGACCGAAACTTGCAAGGTTGTTGGGGTTCCAGTTCGCGTCCGGAATTCCCAGTTGCACAGAGTTGGTAAAGTTGAAAACCGATAGTTGAAACTGCAGTCGCATACGTTCGTTGAAGCGGAAGTCCTTGGACAGAGACGCGTCCAGGTTGTGCGTGCCATCCGAACGGACGTCGGGAAGCGTTCTCGGCGCCGTCCCGGCCACGAACGGACTTGCCGGCGCTGCATAACAGTTCGGCAAAAACCACTGGGCCGCCGTGTGCTGAGCTCCAGCAGCAGCGTCGCAAGTGAGATTCGGGCGCTGTGAAAACCACTGGCTCTGGTTTGGAAACGACCCGGAGACAAGGATCGGCACACCGGAGCCGACACTCAGGACGCTGTTGATTGTCCACCCGCCCAGCCAGAAGTTAGCACGATGTCCGCGCAGGTTGAGGGCCCGGCCGCTTCCGATCGGCAGATCGTAGGAAGCCTGCCACGTAAACCAGTGGCTGACGTCCTGAGGATCCAGGGAGCGCTCGAGGTAGAGGTTTCTCCAGTCCTGCGGGCCTCCGGAGTGCTGGCCGATGAACGACAGCAAATTGTTGCCGTTGTCAATCATCTTCCCACCCATAAATGAAACCAGTGTGGAGAAGTGCTTGGTCATTCGCTTCTGAAGTTTCAACTGAACCGAATGATAAATCGAATCTACAAGAGGTCCGGCGCTGATGCCGACGCCTGCGTTCGGTCCACCGCTGGTGAACTGGGGATAGGATGAAATCGATTCCCACAACGGGATGGTCGGCGACTGATAGATGGGCGAAGTGGGATCCGTAATCGCGTTCACATACGGGTTCGGCACGGAATTGCCCAGGCTGGTGTTATATTTTGCAATCTGTTGCAGCGAGAGCTGATTCAGGTCATACCCGGTCGGTATATACAGGCCGCGGCTGCCCACCCAGGCTGCCGAGGCCACAAATTCTGCCGGCAACTGATATTCAACCCCGAAATTGAAGTTATATGCAGTGGGATCGTGCGAGTTGCGCAGCACGGTTGCGAGGGCATTCCCAAGGTTTGTGGCCAGCCCGAGGGTGCCATTGGTCGGCTGCAGCACGCCATTGGGGAATGGGTCGCCCAGCGGATTGAGCATCACCGAATTCCCGTACGCATCGGTGGTCGTAGCTGCCCAGGTGGTATTGGTCTGGAAGCTGTCGGAATTAGTTTCCGCGCTCGCTACCATGTGCGAACTTGGCCCGTAAAATATGCCGAAGCCACCTCGCACTACCAGCTTGCTGGAGGGGTGGTAAGCCAGGCCAAAACGTGGCGCAATATTTCCGTAATTTGTCGCATACGGGGTGGCTCCGGGGTTAACAAACTGTTCCCCGCCTTTCAGGTTGACGCCGTTCACCTTGTACTGAACGGTCGGATTGAACCACTCGAGGCGGTTATACCGTTCATTGCGCCCGCCAAAAACGTCCCAGCGCAGGCCGAGATTCAGCGTCAGCTTGTTGTTGACGTGCCAGTCGTCCTGAATATAGAGCCCGTAATAAGGGTTTTTCTCGGCCGCAAAGATGTCCTTGCTCCAGGCCGGCTGCCATTCATTCCCTGGAGCCGATCCCATGCCCAGCAGGAAAGAAGCAAAATCGCTGCCGTTTCCCGCCCAGGTGCTGGAACTGGTGGCCGTATTGTCAAAGGCATACCAGCCGCTCGGCGCTACCGGCTGGCCCACGTTCATCAACTGGATCATGTACTCGCCGCCCATGTGCAGATTGTGCCGCCCTTTGATGGTGCTGAGAGCTGCGATGAAATCGTGGTCCATGCTGGCAAATCGGAACGTTGTCCAGGGCTCCGATCCCAGGTTGGCCGTAAAACCTCCCCAGTCCGTAAAGTCAATCATGGGGATGTCGGCGTAGACCGACTGAGCGGCCAGCGAAGAGGGGAATCCCAGGCTTGTCATGTCAAAACCCACCTGCTGCGGGTCTCCGGTCTGGTTTTCGTAGTGTCGGGTAAACGAATAGCGGAGCTGCAGCAGGGTGTTCGAAGTCAGGGACAAATCGTCCGCCAGCAGAACATTGCGGTCATTGGTGATGTTCTGGTAAGTGTTCGGATTCCACATATTGCCGTAAAGGTTGGCGTTTCCAAATTTCAGGCGGGCAAAGGAAAAACGCCCGAAGATGTGCTGCCGTTCGCTCAGGTTGTCGTCCAGCCGGATGTCGAACTTCTGCTCATCATCCGGGTCCAGACCGGAAGCATAGAAATTGCGGACGTGGTAGGGCCCCACGCCAGCCTGATTGGGCTTGGGGTAAAACTGGGCCATCTTTTGAGCGATAGGATTGATCATGTTGCCGGGAATTACGTTGTTGGCAAAAGGCTGGCGGGCGCCGCCGACAACATTGAACGGGTTATAAACCGTGAAGGAATCGGCAGAAAAATCGCCGCCGCGCTCGGCCATCGTGGGAACAGTGTAGCTTGCGGTATCCAGCGACCGCTGCGTGGTCCCTTCGTAATCGCCGAAAAAGAACACCTTGTCGTGTTTGATCGGACCGCCAATGCTGGCGCCCCACTGGTAACGGTGGAAGTTCGGGGCCTGGTTAGGTTGTCCGGCCTCAAGCTGGCTGGCCTTGACAAAGGGGTCGTTGGCAGCCCAGAAGTTGGGGCGGCCATAAAAGAAACCGCTCCCGTGAAACTTGTTGGTGCCCGACTTGCTCACCAGACTCAGAACGCCCGTCCCAAAGCTCTGGGTCGTGGCCGGAACATTGCTGGTCTCCACACGGTACTCCTGTATTGAATCAAGAGGAGGGATCATCGCCGGAATCATTGCGCCCAGATTGTTTTCTGCAATCGTCAGCGGGGCTCCATCTTCAAGATAGGTCAGCGTGCCCTGCGGAAGGCCGTTGATGCTGAAGCCGGACACATCGGCGCCAGGCCGCTGGTTGAACTCCACGTTGTTGACAGCCCCGTTGATGGGCGTAATCCCTGGACTGAGCTGGACCAGCTTAAAAACATCCCGGTCCACCAGCGGCACGCGCTGAATGGTCTGTTCGCTGATGAGCTGTCCCACAGTGGCGTTCGTGGTGGCGGTCAGCGGCGCTGAGCTGGTCACCGTCACCACCTGGTGAACGGCGCCGGGCTTGAGCGTCAGGTTGACGGCCGTAGTCTGGTCAACCTGCACCGCCACCGACTTCTGGACGAGGGTGGCAAAACCCTTTTTCGAAACGGTCACGTTGTACGTGCCCGGGTTCAATGAGCTGAAGGAGTACAATCCTGAGCCTGTTGTTTGCGCTGTCTGTGTCACGCCCGTGGCCGGGTTCAGCAACTTAATCGTAGCCGCAGGAACCGCTGCGCCCGAGGGATCCGTGATCAGGCCGGTAATTCTACCCCGACCGGCTTGGCCAAAAGCCAACGATGCGGCCCAGGCGGCAACAATAAGACAAATGAAAATTCGAAACGTTTTTTTAAACCCAATGTTGAGGTTATACATTTGCACTACCGCTCCTGATAAAAGGCTTTAGTTGCAAGGATGCTACCCCAGCGATTTTGACCTGTCAAGCATATTAATATATGATTATGTTGTGATGCAGCTAACCTCTTTTCAGCAATCGTGTCTGTCGCTCAGCCGGCCATCCGGACGTGGACACCCTGTCTCGAAGTGCTGTTTGTCAACCTGTGCGTGGTAGTATATTCCCCACACTTTGATTCTTTACGGCGGAAGGTCTGATTTCCATGATGTCACAGGGTTTGAATGAAAACGCTGGCACACTCGTTTGCCTGAGCGATAGCCGCACGGACTCGGCGTCGCCCGTCGATCGCACCAGTTCTCTCCCGCTCTTCGCGCAGTTGACGAGCGAATTGAAGGAGCAACTGAACCGCGAGATGTGCAGCGGCAAGTTGAAAGCCGGGGATTTTTTTACGACTGAAAAGTTCCTGTGCCAGAAGTATGGCATCAGCACTATCACCGCCAAGCGGGCTCTGGATGAACTGGAATCTGAAGGACTGGTGGTTCGTCACCGCGGCCGCGGAACATTTGTCGCTCGTTCGCTGGTGATTCAAAACCTGGACCACTTCTATCGTTTTACCACTGCAATGCAGGCCCAGGGTTTACAGCCAACGTGGAAGAATCTCCGTATCGACACGGCAAGGCCCGAGGCAAGCATCCGCAAATTACTTGGCCTGATTGGCGGCGAAAAGGTTGTCCGGATTGAACGTCTGCGGCTGCTGAACGATGAGCCCTTCTTTCTTCACACGTCCTACCTGCCCACAAACCTCTTCCCGGACCTCGAGCACCAGGATCACGAAAGCGTTGCGCTCTACGATCTGCTGGCACAGAATTATCATGTTGCTCCGGTTCGATGCCAGGATACCTTTGAGCCGGTCCTGCTCAAAAAGCGGGCCGCCAATCTGTTGCAGGTTCCGCCACGCAGCGCCGGCATGCTGCTGAGGCGGGTGGCATTCACCTCCGAGGGCGTACCGGTTGAACTGTCGCGGGGAGTCATCCGGGGTGACCGCTGCCGGCTGACAGTGGATCTTCGGTAGCACGCATTGATGATCGCCCGAGGGCTTGGTTCAGTGGCACAGGATAGCAGCAAGCGAAATCAAGGAGTCTTTGTCCAGACCTGTCTTCGGCCACCAATCGCCCGGGCCTTTTTCTGCCTCAGCGCCTGCCTGTTCCTCGTTGCCCGCCCGGCTTCGATCCTCTCACAGACTTCCTCCAAAGAAAGGCTGGGACCAGCCATCACCGCATTTGAGCATTCCGACCTGACGCGCGCGCAGAAGCTGGTGCAGGACTATATCGCTCTTCATCCCGGCGATGCTGCCGCCTGGAACCTGAAGGGAATGATTTCCGATTCCCAAAAGGACTTCGAGGCGGGTGGGAAGGATTTCAAAAAAGCGCTCCAGCTTGCGCCCTCAGCCTCGGTCTACACCAATTTGGGAAATCATTACCTTCTCGTTCAGGATCCATCGCTGGCACGCCAGGCCTTTGGCAAAGCTCTGCAACTCGATCCGCACCACTTTTCTGCCCGCTTCAACCTGCTGAATCTCGTCCTGAATGGAGCTCCCTGCCGCCAGAGCAGTCGGCAGCCGGTGGAACCACTCGATAGAAGGTCCCCGTCAGGCAGGTCAGGCGCGGCTCTTCCAGGGGCGCAACACGGGGCGTCCGCTCCGGAGTGTGCGCAGCAGGCGATGAAATTGCTCAAAGGTTTTTCGGCTGAGGAATTGAAACGTCCCATTGTTGCCGCCTTGCGGGTACGCGGGCTGCTGGCGGCGGGTCAGAACCGCCAGGCCGTCCAGGTGGCTCAGCAGGCGATGTCGGATTCGCCGCGCGATTTAAAGCTTGCATACTCCCTGGGACTTGAGCTCGCGCAGGCTGGTGACGCTGCAGGCGCCGTGCCCTTCCTTGAGCGCACAGTGTCGCTGCTTCCCGCCGGTCACGCCAACGCTCACCTTCTACTCGGCCTCGGACAGGCCAAGTTCCTGGCGGGCCAGCCGGCTTCCGCGGAATTCCTTCGCGTGAAGCAGCTTGAACCCGGCTGGTGGCAGCCGTATTACTACCTGGGGCTAACGGCAGCCAGGAACAAGCAATATCTGCAAGCCAGTTCACTGCTGGTCAAGGCGCAGAAGCTGGCCTCTTCGCAAGCACCGGTTGCAGCTGCCCTCGCCAACGTTGCGGCCGCACAGGGTTTCTGGTTTGATGCCGCCGATGAGTGGCAGCGATACCTTCGGCTGAAACCCGATGACCTCCGCGCCTACCGTGAGCTGGCGATTGTTGCGGGAGTAGCCCATCGCCAGGAATTGGCCGTCAGTTCCATGCAACGATACCTTAAAGCCTACCCGCAGGACGCCAAGGCCTTTTACATGCTGGCCCTGATGGAACAGGACAGTGGCCACGGGCAGAAAGCGATTCATGCTCTCGAAACCTGCGTGAAACTGAAACCTGATTACGCGCCCGGATGGGCCACCCTGGGCAAGGACCAACTGAATTTTGGAAAGATTGAGTCCGCGAAGGCAAGCCTTCACCGTGCGCTTGAAGCGGACCCACGTTATGGGCCGGCCCATATCACGCTCGCAGAGATCGAGAATCGCGAAGGCCACCCGGAACTTGCCCTGCCGCTTCTCAAACAGGCCGTGAAGGAAGATCCTGAAAGTCCCGCCGCTTATTACCAACTGGCTTTGGTGGAGCGCCGGACAGGCAACCACCAAGCCGCGCAGAAAGCGGCCGCCACATTTGAACACCTGCGCAAGCTGCAAACGCGCAATCCGAGCGGCCGGGGGCTGCTGGCCTATCTCCAGAAGGACGCAAGCCTCTCGCCGGCCGGTCAGCAGAAGCACTATCTGGAGTTTTTGAAAAACGCGGAGAGGGCGCATCCTGGCTCGCCCCGCATCCTCTGCCGCCTGGGAGTGGCAGAAATCGCTGAAGGGCAGACGCAGGAAGGTTTGGACCTTGTGAAACGAGCCCTCCAGCCGTCCCTGCCCTACGATGACGCACTCGCAACCGCCAAAGCCTTGCACGCACACGGTCAGGATCGGCTTGCGCTCAGCTTCTATCAACTGGCTTCATCGCGGTCTGAGGCCAAAACGGATGCCAGGGCTGCGCTCGGGGAGGCACGCACGTGGCTGTTGCTCGGGCATCCTCGCAAAGCCATCGAGACGCTGGATTCGGTTCCAGCGGCCGCCCACCCCGTAGGAGAGGCGGCGGACCTGGCAGGTCTCACTTATGCCCGCCTGGGCATGAATCGGCGGGCCTTCGCATCTTTTCAAGTTGCCATCCGTCTGAACCCGAATGAGGCGTCGTTTTACCGCGACGCCGCTATTTTCCTTGGCAGCCACGGGCAGTGGGATGCGGCGCTCAAAGTGCTCGATGACGCCAGGCGGCAGTCCGGCAGTTCGACTTCTCTCCTTCTTGATAAAGCCGTCCTTCTGCAACTTTCCGGGCGCCGGGCCCAGGCACAGGCCTTATTGAAGAAACTGGCCATCCACGCGGACGATCCGACTCTAAACTCCCAGCAGCGGCTTGCGGCGCTCCTGCTGGCCATCTCCTATTACACGACAAACCAAAAACCGGAAGCAGCCCGGATTTTCCAGCAGTTGACCCAGGCTGACCCGAAGCTTGCTCTGGCCTGGTATTATCGGGCGTTGATGGCTTCGGAATCCGGGGATACCAGTCAGGCTCTTCAATGGCTCTCGCGTTGCCTTGCCATTGAACCGAAGTACGCCCGGGCTCTTTACCTTCACGGCAAGCTCCTCGCAAATCAGGGAAAGCTGGTGGAGGCCCGAAGCAGCCTCGAAGCGGCCGCGGCAGCCAACCCCACCTGGAGTGCTCCCCACTACCAGTTGGTCCAGGTCTATCGACGGATGAAGAAGCCAGCACTCGCCGCGAGTGAAGCCGAGACGGTCAAGCAGCTTGATGCCAAATCACATGGCGCACAAAGCGCTGAGCTTCGCGAGTACCTTGACAGCCTGACGCTTCCCAGTGAACAAGGCTACCTCCACTGAAGTTTCCTGGCGCGGGGGGTCGAAAACCCGGTCCTTTCTCCCTTCAAATAGCCCGGGCAGTCAGGGAACAAGCTTCCCCCGACTCCAGGGATCACGTCCTGTCCTTCGTCTTCCATACGGGCCTGGCCTTCGGCCCGACTGAACAACCAGCCGGAGACGATTCTCCTGTTTTGATTCAGGCATCATTATTGCACCCATGGCGCGCCTCGGGGCAAACAAGCATCGGGTCAACGGGAAAGCTCCAGGGACAATAGAGCAGACCGGCGCACCCCGCGCTTCTACCATCTTTCGCTTCAGGGGATATTTCGGACCTGGTATGGCGAGCCAATCAATTATCTGCCATGCGACCGGCATTACGGAGGACTGGCGTGGCGCTGGCCCTATCCGTTAAAAGGTTCGATGCGGAGGATTTGCGGCTTGCTTGCTTTCTGGATAATTGCGGGAGCGACTCGATCAAGAAACGTGGTGGCTTGAGGGCCGGAATTTCAAAGTGCTTCTCGAGAATGAAGGCGCCCATGCCCAGAACGCTGGCGTAAGTGCCGAGCTTTCCGAACTTCACCTGCAAATTCTTGGCTGAATAGCTCAAGGCCTGGAGCCTGATCACCCTGATCATTTCATCCAGCAGCCCCGGGCCAGCCAGGCTAAGGCGTTCGTCCAGCACCAGGACCGAGGGGTTGAACAGGTTGACGAGGTTGGCTAAACCCAGGCCGAGATACTTGCACATCTCCGCCACAATCGCCGCGCAGGCTTTGTCTCCCCGGCCGGCTGAGGCAAGAACCATCCATCCTGTAATCTTGTCGACTTTGCCATCTGCCAGATCCAGCGCCATGGAAATGCTTCCCTCCTCCACGGCCCGGCGGATACGCGCCTCGATGGCCGCCGCACCGGCGATCGCTTCCAGACACCCGAAGCTTCCGCACTTGCAGGCGGGGCTTCCTTCGACCATGTGAGTGTGGCCGAATTCGCCCGCAGCAAAGCCCGAGCCATAGAGGAGCCTGGAATTGGAAACGATTCCCGCGCCGATTCCCGTCCGCCCGTACTCGATGTAGATAACGTCTTCCGCCATCTCGCCGGCACCGAGCGCCCGTTCTGCCACCGCCTTGGCTCGCGTCAGGTTTTCGACGGCTGTCGGGACACCGAATTCTTTTTCAAAAATTTTCCCCAGCGGAGTTTCCTTCAGCACCTCCATGGTTGACGACATGATGAGCGTGCCCGTACCGCGATCCACTACCCCGGAACCTGCCACTCCAATCCCTATCAGCGAGTTTGCGTCTACGCCAGCCTTTTGGAGTGCAACCCGGGCGCACGACAAAAGTTGTCCTTTGAGACCTGCCACCCCTTCATTCAACCGGGTCGGCTCCTGGACGCTGGCTCTGATCTTCGGGTGCAGGTCCATCACCGCCGCTGTAACGCTTTCGTCGTCAAAGCCCACGCCAAGGACGAAACGGTGCTTCGCGTTCAGGCGCAGTAGAATCTGCTTCCGGCCCATCGGATTATCGGCGTGGCCGGCCTGAAGGAGACGGCCATCGTCAAGAAGCTCGCGTACCAGCCGCGAGATCTGACCAGGCTCCAAGTTCGTCAGTTCGTGAATGTCCACCCGGGAAATCGGTCCGAATCGGTATACCACCGCCTCAATGACGTGCCGGTCACGTTCGCTTTTGCTGTTGACATGCTTCATCAGTTCAGCCCTGCTGTCCATCCACACGAGTTGTCAAACATGCAAGAGCATAGGCTCCAGTTGTTTGAATTTCGCGGATTTTCCGAACGTTTCCGAAAGCTGGTTATAGGATCTTCGGAAATTTGAAAATCTAATGCGAAAACCAGTACTGATTACCTTTTTTTTGAAACCCCCATATGCTACTTCCATGCAAAATATTAATAATCGAGTATTTTTATATCATAAGAAGCCCGGAATTAATTGTAATTTCCACAGAAACGTCTTGACAAGCTTTTGTGAGTGGGGTAATAGTAAGGGGGTATTTTATTGCAGCCATGGGACTAGGGGGGAGTTCGGCGTAAGTTCAATTTTGCTTTCACGAATACACCTCCGGTAAAACACCGAGGCTGCATTGTTTAACTGCTCGACGGGTTACTTATAACTTTCGAGACTTCTGCAACAATTCCCTCATTGCATACTTTGCCCACTGGGGCGATCGCGTTCGGGTTTAAGGAAAATTAAGAATTACAGTGGAGGTACTATGCAAAACGGGTGTGTGGCCATGCCCAAGGGGCGGCGATTTGGCCTACCGGGAATCGTGGCATTGTTAGCGGTTCTCAGCTTATCTGTTTTGGGCTTCGTGCAATCGGCGCACGCGCAGGCCGTATCCGCAGGGTTTACCGGCACGGTAACCGATCCGTCTGGATCTGCCATTCCGGGTGCGAAGATCACGGCTACTGATACGAATCGAGGCACAACTTACACAACGCAAACGAACACTGCAGGAGTTTACAATCTCCCGCAGCTGCTTCCCAGCACTTACAGCATTAAAGCTTCGGCCAAAGGTTTCACCACTGCAACGAGAACCAACATTACGCTGCAGATGAACCAGTTGGCGCGCGTGGACTTCAACATGAAGGTCGGGGCTGTTACCCAGTCAGTAGAGGTAACCGGCGCTCCGCCGCTACTGCATACGGACACCATGCAGGTGAATACCGTTATCACCGGCAAGGTCAACGACGCGCTTCCGCTTGCTACGCGGAATTACGTAGAACTGACACTTTTGGCGCCGGGAAGTACGAACCCCAACCCCTCAACTTTCACCGGCTCACAGACCACGGCGGCAAGCGGAAGGCCCTACATCAATGGAAACCGCGAACAGGCCGACAACTTCCTCTTGGACGGCATGGACAACAACCAGGTTTCTGACAACCTCGTGGGGTATACGCCCAGTGTTGACGCCATCCAGGAATTCAACATGATCACCCAGAATGCACCGGCCGAATACGGAAACTTCATGGGCGCGATCATCAGCACCACCATCAAGTCAGGCACCAACCAGTACCACGGCGACGCCTTCGAGTTTCTGCGAAATGACGTCCTCAACGCGGCGAACTGGTCGAATAACATCACACCTACGCCGACTCCGAAAGCCAAGCTGCGCTGGAACGAGTTTGGCGGCACCTTCGGCGGGCCCATCAAGAAGGACAAGCTGTTCTTCTTCGGTGACTATCAGGGTTCGCGGTATGACATCCCGTCGTCGACCAGCTTCATCAGCGTTTTCAGCCCACAGGAAAGGGCTGGAGATTTCAGTCAAATTTGCCAGACGGGTTTTGACTCCAATGGGATGTGCCTACCCGCCCCGGCAGGCTCAAACGAAACGGCAATTCAGCTCTACAATCCTTACCAGGTGTCAGGCGGCGTCAGGGCGATCATTCCTTACAACAATCTCGCAATGGCGGGATTGACGGAAAGCCCGGTTGCCAATAATGTCCTGACCTCAAACCTCTACCCGTCAGCGATCAGCCCCGGTGTGAGGAACAACCAGCTCAACACGACGCGGAGTGAAACGGTGGGGGACCAGTTTGACATCAAGATGGATTACAACGCGACCCAGAAGGACCGCATTTTCGGCCGCTTCTC
>Ga0102950_1000295_pt1 | contig 13336 bp, 6 predicted proteins | sample SalPon2A_B_D2_MG_FD_78505 | JGI IMG/M metagenome (GOLD analysis project Ga0102950, IMG submission 78505) | Soil microbial communities from South San Francisco under conditions of wetland restoration - Salt Pond MetaG R2A_B_D2_MG | ecosystem: Environmental > Terrestrial > Soil > Wetlands | place...
CTGTAGATGGTGTTGGGGTCCTTCGGGTCCACGGCCAGCGGGGGCAGCTCGCCGCCGCCGATGCGGCGCAGGGGGCGCCCGTCCACGTGCTCCGTGGGCCTGGCCATCAGCCCCGCGGGCACGTCCACCGCCTGCCAGTGCGCGCCGGCGTCGGTGCTCTTGAACAGGCCCACGATGCCGGTGGTGGTGGGGCGGCTGGACTGCGCGGGCATGCCGGCGACGAACGCGTAGATCACGTTCGGGTCGCTGGGCGCGATGGCGATGTTGGCCTCGATGACGCTCGGCAGCCCGGTCGTGATGGGCTTCCAGGTGTCGCCGCCGTCGGTGGACTTGTAGATGCCGTCGCCCGCGCCGGCGAACTCGCCGCTCTCCCGGAACGACTGCTGCTGCTGCCACAGGGTGGCGTACACGACCTTCGGGTTGGACGGGTCGATGACGACGTTGTTGCCGCTGGTGTACTCGTCGCGGTACAGGACCTTCTTGAACGTCTTGCCGCCATCGGTGGAGCGGAAGATGCCCCGCTCCGGGTTGGGCCCGTACGGATGGCCCAGCGCCGCGACGAACACGCGGTCCGGGTTCGTCGGGTCGACGGCCACGTCGGCGATCATCTGCGTCTCGCGCAGCCCCAGGTGCGTCCACGTCCTGCCGGCGTCGGTGGACTTGTACATGCCGTCGCCGGTGGACAGGTCCGGCCGGATGATGCCCGCGCCGCTGCCCACGTAGATGATGCTCGGGTTCGCCGGGTAGACGGCCACCGCGCCGATGGCGCTCACGGGCTGGTCGTCGAACAGCGGCTGCCAGGTGGAGCCGTAGTCCGTGGTGCGCCACAACCCGCCGTTGTCGAAGCCGGCGTAGAAGACATTCGGCTGGCTGGGCACGCCGGCGATGGCCCGGGTGCGTCCGGCCCGCGTCGGGCCGATCTCGCGCCAGTGCATGTCCGAGTAGAGGTCCGCCGACTGGGCCGCGGCGAACGACGCTGTGGCCGCCAGGAGCGTGAGGGCGAGGGTGATGCCGGTCGTGATCTTGCGCACGGGTGGCCGCCTCCTGAAAAGCGCCCGGGTGTGGCGCCGGGCTGATCTGTGTGGTTCAGCAGAGGGAGGATGGGGCGGGGCGGGCGGGAAGGCCAGAACCTTCCCGTGGAACGGCATCTGCATCGCGGCCATGGGGGGGGCATCCGCCAGCGGAGCGCCGCTGGCCTTTCGGATGTGAGGTGCGACTGGCCTCTGCCGGGAGACGGACATGCGTGATGCCTCAGAACTCGCCGGGCTCTACAGGGAGTGGTTCGACGTCGCGTACGAAGCGGCTCGCGAAGTCCTGCACCCCATGGATGCGGAGGATGCGGCTGAACGTGTGTTCATGCGATTGTGCCGCGCGCGACCCTTGCCATCGATCAAACGCCCCCGGCGGTTCTTCCGTCGAGCCGGGCGAAACGAAGCTCTGAGCATGATGCGGCATCGGCAGATCTTTCCGTGGACCTTCGCTCATACGCCCGCCTCCGCCGCCACTATCCAAAGTTCCGCACCCAAACCGGACGAAAGATTGCAGCGGTCTGAACGTCGGGTTCTGGCCGCCCGCCTCGTCTCGAAGTTGCCGCCGCGATGCCGGGCGACCTGTTCTCTCGTGTTCCTGGATGGCCTGACGCACCGGGAAGCGGCAGAACGGCTCTCCATCACGCCAAAGGCGGTAGAGAAACAGGTTGCACGTGGACGTAGAATCCTCCGCGAACTCGCCGGGACAGCCGACAGTACCGAGGTGTCCGCTTTCTTGGACGGGGGGGGATAAACAGAGTCGTGCGTCTTTAAGAATGTATGCCAATGGTTGGAAGCAGTTTCGTATGACTACCGCAGTGCGGCTTCGAGTCGTTGGTCGCAGACAATCGGGTTAAGGACGATCCCACGCCAGAGCCCCCTGAAATTAGTTAATAACCGTCAACACTTTGGTCGTTCCCGTCACAGACGTTCGCGATGGTTTTCATGCGGTCTTTCCAGTACGTGATAGACAGAGACGACGACAGTGACTGCATTTGACAGAATTCGGCAGTTTGGTGTAGGCGCGTGTTTCTTATCGGCAATGGCCTGCGGCAGAGGCAACCTTCAAGCCAAAGCGAGGTCCCGGGAAGGTATGCACTATGGCGGGATCGGCGCACAATCGCCTGTCACGCCGGTGCGTGAACTGCACGTTCAGGAATCACACGCCGTGATAAACGTGACCCCGGTAGTGCGTGCAGACCCTCGTGGCGGCTTTCTGGTAGCGGATGTGAGAGAGGCGCAGATCAGGCGCTACGACAAGGATGGGCGGCTATTATGGCACGTCGGGAAAAGAGGCCATGGTCCGTTGGAGTTCGAGATGCCACAGGTGGCATTGCGGCTTCCAAATGGCAACATATTCGTGGCGGACACAGACGACAAAATAGCGATATTGGATTCAGTCGGCACTCGTCTGGTGCGAAGTTTCCTGGTCCCGATACAACGTATAGAAAACGCTGCGGTCTTGAACGATACTTTGGTCATCTGCTCGGGCAGAGTTGCGAGACCAACAGAGAGCACGTTCCTGCATATTGTCAACCTAGCGCGGGATTCCGTCACTGCGAACTTCTTTAGGCCGTTTGACGGCTATCCTTATCCCGACATCGCTGCGACCGCCGGTTCCGTCGTTCTGGCGGTTCGCGGAAATGAGATTGCGGCGGCCGCCTTACCCAAGGACACGATATATTTCTTTGGCATGGATGGCAATTTACTGCGGCGCTTCCGCCTTCCATCGCAGCATTTCCGGACACCGAAACCGATCGATGTCGCGGATTTCAACAATCCCCGAAAAAGGTCCGAATGGCTCGCGAGCTTCGAGACCATTACGGGCCTTTATTGGATTGGTGATAGCACTATCGTGGTTCGGATTCGTACAATCCACAAGACCACGCTTCATTGGGACTTGCTGGGGTTCAAGCCCACGGGGGAAAGGCTGTTCGAATGGCTGGACGCGCCGAAACTCATAGGTGCGGATGGAACGTCAGGAAAACTGGTTTTCCAATCTCCTCGTTCCGTAACACCGAATGTATGGTTAATTGCTCGATTATCTCCATCGTCGCGCTGACTTCCGCTTTGTTCGGTGGAGGGTGCCGCGGTCGGCCTGCCAGTGAACCTCTCGCAGTCGGTTCACGCGTACCCGCGGGTTGGGCGGAAGCCGGAAATGCTACTAGCCGGAAGGACAATGTGTTCGTCGTTTGGCTATTCCGGACGGATGACTGCTTGAATTGCCAAAATTTCGACTACGCCCTTCGAAGAATGGCTGCCGAGCATGGAGACAACGTGCCGTTCGTTGGCGTCCATGTAGGAAATCCCCGTGACATTGCTGTGCCGCGAGGATTTTTTCAGGAAAGGAGGATACCGGTTCATGCATTGATCACAGTGAAGCCCCGTGACTTTGACACTTCGCGCATACGTGATTGGTACATTCCAGGTCTTTATGTGGTCCAAGATGATCGTGTCGTTTGGGCTGCCAGCAAGGAGAAACAGATCGGCCAACAAGGAACGGTCGACATGATCGTGGCCGGCTTGCTCGGCGATTCGAGTGCCGAAGCGCTGCCGGTTGCAGGAACAGTGAAACCTTGACAAAACCAAGGTGCAGCGGGCTCGACCGTCGCTCCAAGGTTGTTATGCCACACTGGACTCCCGATCAGTCTGTCCGGTTGCCGATGCCGCACAAGCAGGGCATCTGATGATGTCACCGAATCGCCATCCAGGAGGCCAGCCGGCGTCCCTACCATCAATGCTGGCAGCAAAAACGCTGGGTTGGTTGTGCAGTGGAACCTCGTTGCTGGTACTCACCTGCACCGTTGTCACTGCCTGCCACCGAACCGGATCAGAGCCAACCGCCATGCAACGTGATAGCGCTGGAATCCAGATCATTGATAACGCATCCCCCGTTTGGACAGCGCCAGCATGGCAAGTCGATTCAACGCCCGGGTTGGATCTTGGCGGGCGTGGCGCAGCAGAGCCGTTCCAATTCGAGCAACTGGTCGATGGAGCGATCGAAGCCAATGGCAATATCATCGCGGCAGATCGAGGCCGAGCGCAGGTGCTCGTTTACGATGAGGATGGATCCTTCCGTATGGCGATCGGTCGAAAGGGAGATGGCCCTGGCGAGTTCAGGGGTCTCATTGCCGTTGCAGCCACCGGGGATTCCATTATTGCCTTCGACTGGCGATCGGCGCGCCTCAGCATTTTCAATGCCGGAACCGGGCAGTTGTTGGATGCTGTCCAATTGAAAGCGCCCGGAGACAATCGTCATCCCATATACACCTACAAAATGGCCGGGTTGGCCGATTCCACCGTCGTTCTGGCACCGTGGTCGTTCATGCCCCATCACAGCGGCGGCAACCGCGTGTATTGGGATTCCACTGCAGCTCTGTTGTACGGGTTGAATGGCAGGTTGATCAGAAGAGGAGCCCCATACATGGGGGCCGAAATGTACGACGGGCCGCGAGGAGCGACACTCAGGCCATTCGGCGCATTCTTCTCCGTAGCAGTGGCTAAGGGTTACATATACGTCGGCGACGGCCGTAACTATGATATTTGTGTTTACAGGGCGACCGGACAGCTCGAAAGGATCATACGCCGCCATTGGACACCGCGCCCGGTGACAGACCAAGATCGTTCCGCTGAAGTCGAAGGATACGTCAGGCGCGCTGGGTTTCCTTCGGTGGACGACCCAAGAGCGACTCAACTTCGACGGATGCTGGAAAACGCTCCCTTCCCTCGCAACATGCCCGCGTTCCTTGGCTTGATCGTCGATGACTCAGGTGACGTCTGGGTCAGACGGTATGAACCGATCGGAACGCGAATACCGGCAAAGTGGGATGTGTTTGACAATCGTGGATATTGGTTAGGCACAGTCCAATTGCCGAGAAACCTCCATATATATCAAATTGCTGGCCACAGAATACTCGGAACCTGGCAAGATTCATTGAATGTTCAACATTTCGGCTACTATGCGATAAAACGTGACACAGGTTGAATATTGAATCAACGGCGAACCAGTGCTGTCTGAGAGGGACGGGGGAGCAAAATTGGATGAACCGTTCATTTGGAAGGACATGGGAAAGATGCATAAGAAGATACGCATGATCGCAGGTATGCTTGGCGCCGCGGTGTTGATGTTGCTTGGTGGACCGCATTTTTACCAGGACACGGCAAGCGCTCAAATGCAACCCATACTAACGCAGTATGAGGTGGGTACCAACTACATTGGGTGTACGGACGAATGTTGCTATACGAATTATTGCTGTGCCGCGCAACCGGGAAGTTGCACGCCAACAATTTGGTGACGGTTCAGCGGTTGTAGTCAGTCCCCGTCCCTCTCGAACGGAATTCGGCCGTGGAGAGTTCTTTCCGCGGCGGTCGCGATGACGTTCGGCAACAACGCGCATGCATCATCTGTGAAGGGAGGCAACTTCAAGGGCTGCCTTCCTGTTCGCAGTATTGCGATCCATCCTGTGAGCCCATCATGGATTTCTCCCGGCGAACGCTCAGTCTCATCACCCTCGGCCTCATCATCGTCGCGCTCGCCGTCGGCGTCTGGTGGCGGCTGGGCGGGTTGAAGAACGCCAAAGCGGCCGCAGCAGCAGCCGATTCTTCGAAGAACGCCAACCTCCCCGAGACATCGGGGGCTTCAGAGTTCTCCACCGACATCCCGCAGCCGGTCCAGGGCGCCACGGTGGTGCGGGACACACTCTGGATCCGCGTGAGTGCGTCCGGCCAGGCGGAGGCGTACCGGCGGGCCACGCTGAGCGCTCAGGTCGAAGGGGACGTCGTTTCCGTCCCGGTGAAGGAGAGCCGGCACGTCCGGCCGGGAGACCTCCTTCTGGCCATGGACACGACGCAGTACGCGCTGGACGTGGCGAAGGCGCAGGCGGACCTGCTGTCGAAGCAGGCCGACTACCAGCAGCGAGTGCTCTTCGACGACTCGATCACGGACCCCACCGCACGCGCCGAGCGAGACCGGTTCGCCCGCAGCATCAGTGGCCTGGACCAGGCGCAGGTGGCGTTGCGCCAGGCGCGGTTGAAGCTGTCGCGGACGCGGGTCCTGGCGCCGTTCGACGGGTGGGTGGCCGACCTGAAGGTCGTCCCCGGCCAGCACGTCGCGGCGGGGACCGAGCTCATGACCGTGGTGGACCTGGACCCCATCAAGGTGGAGGTGCAGGTCCTCGAGGCGGAGCTGGGGGACCTGGAGCCGGGCCGCCAGGCCACGGTGACGTTCGCGGCCTATCCGGGTGAGCGCTTCCGGGGACGGATCGAGACGATCAACCCGGTGGTGGATCCCACGACGCGCACGGATCGGGTTACGGTCGTCCTGCGGAACAAGGATCACCGCATCAAGCCGGGGATGTACGCGGAGATCTCCCTGGACGCCGAAGCTCTCCCGGATCGGGTGCTCGTGCCCCGTTCGGCGATCCTGGAGCGGGGCGAAGGCGAGCGGCGCACGATGGTGTTCGTGTACGCGCCGGTGGACTCGAGCCAGGGACTGGCCAAGTGGCGTTACGTGACTGTGGGCCGCGAGAACGACTCGCTTGCGGAGATCCTGCCCAGCGACGACGCGCAGGAAGGGGTGAAGCCGGGAGAGATCGTGCTGGTGGACGGCCAGCAGTACCTGGCTCACGACACGCCAGTGCGACTGGTGAAGGACGTGGCCGCGGCGGGAGGGAGGCCCGGACGATGAGGTCTCGGAAGACCGAGGAGCCTCGGACGATGCGGGGAACGAGGCAGCATCCGGTGACCCGCGTGGCAGTCGCAGCGGCTGTGGCCGCGGCTCTGGCAACCGGCATAACGGCGGATGCCCTGCAGGCCCAGACCCGAGCCACTCCCAACCCCTCCACCGACACCATCACGCTGACGCTGGCGCGCGCCCTGGACATCGCCGGGAACAACAATGCCGAGTACCAGAAGGCCGAGAACAACCTCGACCTGAACGCGGTAGGGATGCGCGCGACGCTGTTTGACGACATTCTCCCGAAACCGACGTTCAACCTGCTCAACACGGGCTATCACGGGAACCTTCAGCACCACGCCGTCGACCCCCTGGGCAACCCCATCTCGGCCTCCCCGTCCGGCTGGTCGTACTACTCCAACACGAGCCAGAGCCTGTACCTGAGCTGGACGATCCAGGGGGCTTCGCTCTTCTACGACTACCGCGGCCAGAAACTCGCCAACGAGAGCCGGGATGTGGCTGTCGCGCAGCAACTCAACACCATGCAGGTGGCGGTGCGGCGGCAGTACATGACGGCGCTGAAGCAACGCGACCTGCTCAGGACGGAGAAGGATCTGGTGGCGGCGCGGAAGGCGGACAAGCAGATGGCGGACCGGCTGTTCAGCGTCGCCAAGAACAACCGGGTGGATGTCCTGAACGCGGAGCTGGCCGTCGAGAAACAGACGCTGGCCGTGGAGCAACAGCGGACCGCGTACGAGAAGGCGCTCCTGGCGCTGCGCACACAGCTCGGCGACGAAGCACTCGGGCCGATCCGCCTCGCCGACGAGCCGCTTCGGGTGTTCGATCCCTCGAGCCTGGACGGCGGCTCAATGGTCCGCGTCGCCCTGCACGTCAACCCGGACCTTCGTCAGGCAGACGTGGGCATCGATCAGTCCCGGGAGGCACTGGCCGAGCAGCATTCCCTCTGGTGGCCGTCGCTCTCCCTCAGCTGGTACATAGGCCGCAGCGCCCAGGGCGCCCGGATGAAATCGCTCCTCGACCTGACGTACAACGAGCCGCGGGACAGCTACTTCAGCGCGCAGATCTCGTTTCCGATGTTCAACGACTTCTTCCGGAACCGCCAGCAGCAGGCGCAGGCCGCGGTGGACCTGGCGAACAGCCGCGCGGACGCGCGGAAGCAACGACTGACCGTTGAGGAGAAGGTGCGGGGGGCGCTCCTGGATCTGAAGAACCAGTACCAGAGCCTCCAGACCAACAAGCGTGCGGAGCAGATCGCCGAGGAAGCACTCCGACTGGCGCGTGACCAGTACCGGACCGGCACGGGCACCTTCACGGACCTGCGGACCGCCATCGACAACGAAGCCAACGCCCGGCGACAGGTCATCACCAGCCGCTACACCTTCATCGACGACCTCCTCACGCTCGAACAGGAGGTGGGCGCTCCCGTGGGTCCGCAGGGCGCGGGCGCAGGAAGCTGAACCGTGTCCATCCCCGGGATTTCCACGCGCAGGCCGGTTGCGGTCTGGATGCTGTTCCTGGCGGTGATCCTGTTGGGTGTAATCGCGTACCTGCGGCTGCCCATCGACCTCCTGCCGAACGTGAGCTATCCGCGGCTGGTCATCTACACGTCGTACCCGAACGTCGCGCCGGCGGAGGTGGAGCGAATCATCACGGCTCCCATTGAGGCGCAGTCGGCCACGGTGCCGGGCGTCGACGGGACCTCGTCGGTGAGCCGGGAGGGCGTGAGCCTTGTGACGCTGCGCTTCGCGTGGGGCACGGACATGGACTTCGCCATGCTCAACGTGCGGGAGAAGATGGACAACCTGCGCGAGACGCTGCCCGAGAGCGCGACCCGGCCGGCGATCCTGCGGGTGGATCCCCAGTCCGACCCGGTCATGGTGCTGTCGGTGTCCGGGGCCTCCGACCTGTGGCAGACGAAGCAGATGGCGGAGACGGTGTTCCGCAGGCGCCTGGAGCAGCTCGACGGCGTCGCCGAAGCGCAGATCACCGGCGGCCTCGACCGCGAGATCCAGGTGGACGTGAATCCACAGCTTCTGGCTGCCTACGGCGTGACCATCCAACAGATCTCGCAGGCGCTGGCCCAGGCGAACTACAGCGCCCCCGGCGGCACCATCCTCCAGGGCCGCTACCGCTACCCGCTGCGCACGCTGGGCGAGTTCCAGAACGTGGCCGACATCGGCGACGTGGTGGTGGCGCGCCAGGCGCCCGGTGCCTCCGGTGCCGGCGGCGGCCTGGCCGACACGACGGGCACCGCACGACTGGCAACCGCGCCTGCCTCCGGGCACGCGGGGAGCCTGGGAAGCGCAGGGACCGCCGCGAGCCACGGGGGGCGTATCGTGCGTCTGCGGGACGTGGCGAAGGTGGTGGACGGCTTCGCCGAGCGGCAGGACATCGCCCGCTACGACGGCAAGGAATCGGTAGGCATCCTGGTGTATAAGGAAGCCGGCGCCAACACCGTGACGGTGGCGCGCTCGGTGCGCACGGTGCTGGGCCAGCTCGCCAACGAATACCCGGCCATACGCGTGGATGTGGCCTACAGCCAGGCCGGGTTCATCTCCGACTCCATCTCCAACGTGGTGCAGTCGCTCGTCCTGGGTGGCCTGCTCGCGTTCCTGGTGCTCTTCCTCTTCCTGAAGGACCCGCGCTACCCGGTGGCCATCGCGCTGTCCATCCCCATCTCGGTCGTGGCGACCTTCGCGCTCATGGAGACGTTCCACGTCTCGCTGAACATCATGAGCCTGGGCGGCCTCGCCCTGGGTGTCGGCATGTTGGTGGACAACTCCATCGTGGTGCTGGAGAACATCTTCCGCCACCGCGACGAGGAGCATGCGGCACCCGTGCCGGCGGCGGTCCACGGCGCGGAGGAGGTGCAGGGGGCCATTACCGCATCCACCCTCACCACCATCGCCGTGTTCGGGCCCATCGTCTATGTCAAGGGCGTGGCGGGCGAGCTGTTCAAGGACCTGTCTCTCACGGTGACGTTCTCGCTGCTGGCGTCGCTCATGGTGGCGCTCACCCTGCTGCCCACCATGGCGGCGCGCTTCGCTGCGCCGGATCGGGCGCGCCCGGCGCCGCTGCCACCCCCCACCCGCACCCGCACGCCCGGGTTCCGGGGCCGCGTGGTCTGGATCTGGTTCCTGGCCGTGGACGCTCCGGCGAAGGCCGCGCGCTGGTCGTGGGGCCTCCTGAAGGCGCTCGTGCGATTCTGGCTGGGTGGAATCGGCCGGGTGCTGGGGCGGCTGACGCGGCCGCTCGTGGAGGCCTTCGAACGGGGCTTCAACGCGTTCGCTCGGCGCTACCACGCGGCCCTGGAATGGTCGCTGGATCACCCGGGACGGGTGCTCGGCGCCGCCGGAACGGCGCTCGTGGTGGCGGTGGTCCTCGCCACGATCCTGCCCAGGAACCTGCTGCCCCAGGTGGACCAGGGCGCGTTCCAGATGCGTCTGGAGCTGCCGCAAGGCACCTCTCTCCGGACCACGGCCGACGCGGCGGGCACCATCGAAAAGGCGCTGTTGGCCGATCCCGGCGTGGACGCGGTGTTCACCAATATCGGCCGTAACGAGCAGGCATACGCCCAGGCGGAACAGGGCGAGCAGCCCGTGGGGCTGCAGACGGCGACCTTCCAGGTGCGGGTCCGGAAGGGTTGGAAGACGGGTCCGGTGGCTGCACGCGCCCGCGCGCTGGCGAGCCGGTTCCCTGAGTTCCCTGAAGGCGCGCTCTCGGTCGAAGCGGGGCGGGCCACCGAGCTGGGCGCCATCCTGGGCGGCTCGGAGGCCGACATCGCCGTGGATGTCCGCACCGAGAACCTCGACACTGCGTTCGACGTGGCCGGCAAGGTGGAGAACCGGTTGGCGTCGCTGCCCGTGTTGGGCAACGTGCACATAGGCACCGAGCGAGGAGAGCCTCAGGTGCGGATCGCCATCGACCGGACGGCCTGTGCATCCTACGGCATCCAGCCCGAAACAGTGGCGCAGACCGTCGCCGATGCCATGCATGGGGATGTCGCCACCAGGTACGTGGACTTCGACCAGAAGATCCCGGTGGTGGTGCGCTACCCGAACGACCTGCGCCACTCCAGGTCCACCCTCAATGGCATCCGCGTGCGCGGCGTCCCCCTCCGGGCGCTTGCACACGTCACCGAAGCGGTGGCGCCCGCCGAGATCCACCGGGAGGACCAGGCCCGCGTGGTGCCCGTGTACGCGGACGTGGTGGAGGGCGGATTGGACGCCGCCATCGACTCCATCCGGGGCGCCCTCGCGAAGCTCCCGCCGGCGCCCGGCGTGCGCCTGGACGTGGGTGGCCAGAACGAGGAAATGCGCCGGTCGTTCCGGGACCTGGGTTTCGCGTTCGGCCTGGCCCTGCTCCTGGTGTACATGATCCTGGCGGCCCAGTTCGAGTCGTTCATCCACCCCTTCACGATCCTGCTGGCCGTGCCCCTGGCCATGGTGGGTGTGGTGCTGGCGCTTCTCGTCACCGGAGAGGGCTTGAACACCATGAGCCTGATCGGCCTGGTGATCCTGGTGGGCGTGGTGGTGAACGACGCCATCGTCAAGGTGGACTTCATCTCTCAAGCACAGAAGCGCGGCCTCGTGATGCGGGAGGCCATCCTCGAGGCGGGCCGCATGCGCCTCCGTCCCATCATCATGACCACCGTTACCACCGTCCTCGGCCTGCTGCCTATGGCGCTCGGCATCGGCAGAGGCTCCGACCTGCGCGCGCCCCTCGCCGTCACGGTCATCGGCGGCATCTCTGTGGCCACGCTGCTCACCCTCATCGTCGTGCCGGTGGCGTACCAGACGGTGGAGCGGGCACGGGTGCGCCTGAGAGGCGAACCGGAGTCCGGCCGCTCTGCGGCCGCGCCTGCGAGCATGGAATGAGGGAGACAGGCCCGTGATCGGCATGAGCATCCGGCGGCCGGTCGCGGTGGCCATGGCCTACGGTGCGGTGGCGCTCCTGGGCGCTTTCGCGTGGCGACACATCCCCCTGGAACTCCTGCCGGACACGCGGCTGCCGCGCCTCACCGTGACGGCAACGTGGCCGGGCGCCTCGCCGGAGACTACCGAGGCGTTCCTCACCGCTCCGCTGGAGGCGGCCATCCAGCAGGTGAAAGGCGTCGAGAAGATCACGTCGGACTCCGGGGAACAGAACGGCGTCGGCACGTGCGCCATCAGCGTGGAGTTCAACCGCAAGGCGGACATGGACTTCGCGCGCATGGAACTGGTCGAGCGCCTGTCGACCCTCCAGGAAACGCTGCCCAGGAGTGTTTCACCCATCGCGGTCAACCAGTATGTGCCGGAGGAGTTCCAGAAGCAGAACGTGCCGTTCCTGAGCTACACGTTCACCGGGCCGTATACGCTGGAAGCGCTGCGCAAGCACCTGGATGACGTGGTGGCTCCGGCCCTGGAGCAGGTGGATGGGGTGGCCATCGTCAACGTATACGGAGGCCGCCGTCGGCTGCTGGACATCGAGCTGGACGAGAACAAGATCGCGGCGCTGGGCCTCAACGCGCAGGTGGTGGCCGCGCGCATCCGCAGCCTCGACCTGGTGCAGGAGGCCGGCGCGGTTCGCGAGGGCGGCGACCAATCGACCATCACCATCGTCAACCGCCCGGGCAGCGCGGCGGACATCCGCAACGCCATCGTGAGCACTGCGGGAGCCACGCCGGTGCGAGTGTCCGACGTGGCGACGGTGCACGACACGTACGAGGAGCCCAGGAGCTATTACCGGATCGACGGGCGTCCGGCGGTCACCTTCCAGGTCCGGAAGTCCCTCGGCGCGAACACCGTGCGGGTGGCGGACGCGCTGAAGGCGCGGCTGGCGCAGCTCGAGCGGCTGAAGCCATACGGCACCCGCTACATCCTAGAGCAGGATGAGAGCAAGCAGATCCGCCGGCAGCTCTCCGACCTGCGCACGCGGGCGCTCTTCAGCGCGCTGGTCATCTTCATCGTGCTGCTGGCGTTCCTCCGTTCGCTGCGGAGCTCCGCCCTCGTCTTCGCCACCATCGCCTTCAGCGTGCTCATCGCGCTGAACCTCATCTACGTGGGCGGCCTGAGCCTGAACATTCTCACCCTCATGGGCCTGGCCATGGGTTTCGGCCTGATCGTGGACAACTCCATCGTGGTGCTGGAGAACGTCTACCGACGATGGCAGCGTGGAGAGGCTCCGGAGCACGCCGCCCAGGGCGGCACCCGGGAGGTGGTGCTTCCCATCCTGGCATCCACGGCCACCACCCTCATCGTGTTCGTCCCGTTCGTTTACCTGCAGGGAGATCTGCGCGTCTACTACGTTCCTCTGGCTGTCGTGGTCGGCCTCACGCTCCTGGCGTCGCTGTTCGTTGCGTTCACGTTCATTCCCTCCGTGGCTGCCCGGCTCCTGGCGCTGGGAAGGGGGCCCGGCGGAACGCATCCCGGCCAACGGGCCACCGCCGAGGCGCCAGTCGCCGGGGAGCGACGCACGCCTCTGTACGCCCGCTTCTACTCCGAGATCGTGGGCTTTACGGTACGGCACCCCTGGGTGGCGGTAAGCGTGACGGCGGTGATCTTCGGGCTCTCCTACCACCTCTTCGACAAGTACGTGACCACCTGGGCGGTGTGGGGCGGGGGGCGCAACGAGC
>Ga0102950_1000296_pt1 | contig 13329 bp, 8 predicted proteins | sample SalPon2A_B_D2_MG_FD_78505 | JGI IMG/M metagenome (GOLD analysis project Ga0102950, IMG submission 78505) | Soil microbial communities from South San Francisco under conditions of wetland restoration - Salt Pond MetaG R2A_B_D2_MG | ecosystem: Environmental > Terrestrial > Soil > Wetlands | place...
AGCAACCGCACCGCCGATTGGGTGTCCATATCCGTAATGTGCATCCGCAGTAAGTACTGCAATATCTTCTTCGGAATAACATCTTTTTATTTGTGCAATTGATTTTTCATCAATCACTTCTTTGCCGAAAATAGTTAAGTTTTCCATTTTTTAATTTTATCTTTTTACATAAATAAAAAAAGCCGTTCATTTTTTCAAATAGACGGCTAGAAGTAAAATATAATAGAAATAAAATATTTTTAATTATTTCTCACTACTTTTAATATCCAATCACCAATTACTTTAAGAGCCTTAGGTGATAATGTTTCCTCAATTTTCCCGTATTCACTTGGAGAACCCGTTTCTGCCGTTTGAAAAAGGTGATTCAAACCGTTTAATTCCAAAGTTTCAAAATTTTTATTCCCTCCTTCTTCCAATGCTTTTTTAATCGCTTCAAGATCTTCTTTCGGAGGGACTTGGACATCTTTAGAGCCATCTAATGCAAGCACCGGACATTTTACTTTTTCCAAAGTAGGAACCGGATCATAACTAATGAAAAATTTAAACCAGGGTGACATAATTGTTTTTAGCTCTTTATTAAAGAAAACATTCGAATCACCCATTTCAGTTTTTTCTTTCTCATCCAAATTGTTATAATAATTGTTATATACTTTATGCAGCTCTGCAGCTGTTTCCGAACTATCTTTACTTTCTTTTATTATATTATACATTTCTTTGTTAAGTGCGAGGCTTCTTTTAATTTTTGCTTCGGGAATTCTTCCCAATCTACTAATTAATTGCACCTGTTTATATAAAATTTGATCTCCCGGCAGTCCCGGGCCAGCCATTAATACAATAAATGCTACATCATTTGATTTTACAGCAACCATTGGTGCAATTAGTCCGCCTTCGCTGTGTCCTATCAATCCGATTTCCTTTGGATTGATATTTTCATTTGATTTTAAAAACTCAACTCCCGCTAAAACATCACTAGCAAAATCTTTTGTCGTAGCTGTTGAGAAGTTTCCGGTGGATTTACCAATGCCTCTGTCATCTACTCTTAAAACAGCAATTCCTCTACGAGTTAAATAATCAGCAATAACTAAAAACGGTTTATGACCGAATAATTCTTCATCTCTATTCTGCGGGCCTGAACCTGTAATTAATAAAACAGCGGGAAAAGGTTCTTTCGATTTAGGATATGTTAATGTTCCAGCTAGTTCAATTCCTGCAGTTTTATTTTCATAAGAAACATCTTCGACATTGTAAGGAAACGGCGGTTTTGGTTCCTGCGGCCTTTTTAGTTCTTCAACTTTATCTATTTTTTTTAGCTCGAGCGGAAGCGACATTGAGGATTGATGCCATTCACCTTTAATTATTGAATTATCAAAGTCTACTTTACCTTCAAAATATCCTCTTACCGCACCGACAACAAATTTAACGTTGCCGTCATTATAAATAACCGAATCAACAGGAATGTCCTTTGCTCCTTGATCCGGGCTGTCCATTGTTGCAGAATAAGAACCGTTTTTATCTTGTGTAACTTTAAAAACTATTCTTAAGGAAACATTTGAAATTTTTAATGATCCCTGCCAGATTCCGTTCAAGTTGAAATCTGTATTATTTGAAATTGTCAGCGAATTACCAAAGCTGTAAGTTGATATCATCAAAGAGATGAAAAATAAGGCAAGAATTTTTTGAATTTGTATTTTCATTAAATTGATACCCCTTTCAATTTGTTTTAAGGAAAAACCATTATTAAAAAGAAGTAAAATCTAAGAACTCTTTAATGATTTAAATTTAATAAAATAATCTGTGATTTGTTCCGAATTTTTCAATAAAAAATATTAAGATGAATTTAATTATTTAAACAAATATTCATAAGTTTGAATAATAACTTTAACGTTTCAAATTATAATTCAAACCACAAAAGGGTTATAGATGAAATCATACCTAACAACATTACTGGTTCTGTCTTTCCTTCTCCTGAGCAGTATACTTTTTGCCCAGGAAGAACGCCGTAACAAAGGTGAATTTGTTACACCAAAAAATGAATTTTTTAAGGAGATTCAAAAAAGCGCCGACGAGTTTATAGCAAGACCTAAAAGTGAACACAAAGTGTTTAAAGCAGATCTTACCGGTATTGAAATTCCAAGATCATTAAACGAATTCAAAAAGTACTGGTTCAATCCTCCCGTCTCTCAAGGCTGGACAGGAACCTGCTGGGATTTCTCAACTACTTCCTTCTTCGAATCCGAAGTCTACAGGATTCATAAAAAGAAATTAAAGCTTTCGGTAATGTACACCGATTACTGGGAGTACGTTGAAAAAGCAAAACGTTTTGTTGAAGAACGCGGCAATTCGGCTTTCGGTGAAGGTTCCGAAGCTAATGCTGTCCCGCGCATCTGGAAGAAATACGGAATTGTTCCGGAAAATGATTTTACAGGATTACAGCTCGATCAAAAATTTTATGATCATAGAAAAATGTATGAGGAAATGAGAGATTATCTTAATAGTGTTAAAACCTCAAATTCCTGGAACGAAGAAGATGTGGTTAATACTATTAAAGATATTCTAAACCATTATATGGGTGTCCCGCCGACAAAGGTAACTGTGGAAGGAAAGGAATATACACCGAAAGAATACCTGGCTAAGGTAGTCAATTTAAATCTTGATGACTATGTTGATTTTATGTCTTTAATGCAGTTTCCGTATTGGCAAAAAGCTGAGTACCCGATTCAGGATAACTGGTGGCACAGTAAAGATTATTATAATGTTCCTCTAGATGTTTTTATGAGTATAATTAAAAAAGCGATTAGAGATGGATACACTATGGCAATAGGCGGTGATGTTTCGGAACCCGGAATTGTGCCGGATTCGGATGTTGCTATAGTTCCGACATTCGACATACCGGATAAATATATTGATGAAAATGCCAGACAGTTTCGCTTCAGCAATAAGACTACCGGGGATGATCACGGTATTCATCTTGTAGGTTATAAAAATATTAACGGAACAGATTGGTATTTAATTAAAGATTCCGGGTCAAGCGGGCATAACGGCAGATTCCCGGGATATTATTTCTACCGGGAAGATTATGTTAAGCTGAAGATGCTGGATTTTATGGTGAATAAATCGGCGCTTGGAGATCTGCTGAGTAAATTTAAAGATTAAATTATATTTTATGATTGACCAAAAAGTAATTTATTATTGAAAATTGGAACGCTGATAACACTGATCGAAACGGATTTTCACTGTTATAAAAATTGAATATTACTTTTTGGTCACCTCCTTAATACTAAAAGAAACATGATATAACTATATCGAAAGATTTGATTACATTTAATTTAACTTCTATAAACCTAAAATATTTTTTTAATTTTTTATAAAACTTCAGATTAATAGTCCCGGGACTTCAGAAATATTATTCAAAATTTTTTCTGCACCTTTAAAGTTAGAATCTTTTGTTAAAGAAGTTGGAATAACATAGCACTTCAAACATGCACTCAATGCAGCTCTTAATCCTCTTTCGGAATCTTCAATTACAATACATTCTTCTTTTTTCAAACCTGTTTTTGCAACAGCTTTTAAATAAGGATCGGGCGACGGTTTAGTTTTTGTATAATCTTCAGAAGTTAGAACAAAATCAAAATATTTTAAAAGTCCAGAGTTTTGATGAATAATATCAAAATGATCTTTTCTTGAACTAGTAACAACTCCCATTGTAAATTTACCGTGAAGCTTATCTAACGTTTGCTGCACACCTTCCATCACTTTAGAATGATTTCTTAAAAGATCACTGTAGATTTTATTACGTTCTTGCCGAAGTTTTACTATAGCGTCATTATTTAAACCTTTTTGTTCTGCGAGATGCCACGTACCGGATCCTTTTTTCAAAAAGTATTCTATATATAAATCTTCGCTTAAATCAATTCCAATTGACGCAAAGGTTTCTTTACATGCCCGGTAGTATAAAATTTCCGTATCAACAAGAACACCATCATTATCCCAGAATATTGCTTTTATCATTTAGACTAACCCACCCCTTCCCGTATTGCGGCAATGCCAAATGGAAGAGCTTTTAAATGTTTATGATTTATTACTGAAATTAAATTGAAAGATAACTTGAATTATTTCGGTCAAATAAAAAATCTAATTTTTTGATATAAAATATTAAATGGCAGTTTAAACCTACTGCAAATAAAAACCGGTAAATTATTTTCGTAGGGAATTGCATATTTACTTTGTATTATATTTACTTGTTCAACGGAATTACAAATTTTAAGAAGATCTTCCTTACTGCTGCCGATAACAATAACTGTTGTAAAATTAGTATCCGCTGCACCCCAGTACCAATAATTATTGTGTCCCGACAAGACACGCGGTAAATTAAATTTATCCCTATAATAATCAATGGCTCCGGCCTCTCCGTAATTTTGTGCATATACAATTGTGTTTATTTGTTCTTCGGGAGGAAGCGAGTTGTATACTTTTGCAACTGTAGCTGTCATATTTTCCCATCCAAACATGTCTGCGTAAAATTGAGGTAATCCTTCGAGTTTATGTTTTTCACCGGAGCTTGGAGAAAAGCCTATTAAATGAGAATAGCCGATAAAAGTTTGAACTGGTAATACAGGTAAAGCAAATGGTATCATTAACAATCCTGTAAATGAAATTGTAACCGGCAATGCAATTTTAATCCATGAAAGTTTTTCTATTTCAATTAATTTCTCGAATATTATTCCTCCGCCGGCGTAAAGAAGCGGGAAAATAGGTGCTAAATATTCCGGCTTAGCATGCCAGTTTATTACTAAAATTAATAGAGTTATTAAAAATATATACCCAACAATACGAAATGTTTTTCCGTCTTTATAGAAAAAGAAATAATAAATACCTGCGAGCCAGACAAAAACCGAAAATGGATTCATATTTATAAAAATACCTTTTAACAAAGTTCCGGGATTTTGCGATGAATATTTTAAAGTTGAAGCATTATGAATAAACTGAAGTGTGGCAAAATCATGCGTAATATTCCAATAGATATAAGGACTGAACAAAATTAAAGCGATTGCACCTGTAATATATGGCCAGATTGTTTTAAGATGTTTCCTATACGGAGTTAAAAGCAATCCGCCGAATAATCCTACACCGAACCAAAGGATGTCAATTTTATTTAATAGACCAAATCCAAGAATTAATCCTAACCAAAGCCATAGCTTTTTATTTCCCGAAGTGATAATTAAAATTACAACATAAAATGCGAGAATCCAGAATAACCAGTCAAAGGAATTCATAGAATAAATTGTGCCCGTTCCTAAAAATTCAGGTGCCAGAGCAACAGACAAACATGCAATTGTAATTGCATACAATTTCCCTTTAAGCTTGCGTACAATTAAACCGGTAATAAAAACGGTTAATGCAGAGACAATTGCCGGAAGCAATCTGATAGCTAATATAGAATCACCTAAAAAATGGAGAACACCAAAAAGGATAAAGCTTGAAAGCGGGGGCTGATCTACGTAACCTGCGGCCAAATGTTTACTGCAAGCAATGTAATAAAGCTCATCCCTATAAATTCCGTAATGAGCAAATGCGTTGGAAAATAAATGCAGAACCAGCACAAATAAAGAAAAGCCTATAATTATTCTGAAGCTATTTTTACGCAAATTTTTTCCTCCGGTTTCTTTTCCCTTGTGTAAAATACATTAGATTTTAAATTAAAGCTTTTTTAAGAAGAGCAATTTGACCTGCATGATAGATGTCATGCTGAATTAGTCCGCAAATTAAAAAGTAATTTGTATAATTTAATCCAGGTATAATATCATGTAATTTATCTGCATCAAAAATCGATAGTGCTTTAAGTAAATTGTTCATGCTTTTCCCAAGATTTTCTACTGCTGTTGTCCAAGCAAATTCGCTTACGTTTTTAACTGGCGGCCAATCTTCTTCATTGCTTAAATTTACAGTCAATCCGGTCAATCTTTTACGAACAGCATCATGCCATGCATTAAGATGAAGAACAATTTCCCAAATGGTATGAGCTTTTTTTATGGGTCTGGCCATAGCATCAGCCGAGGTAACGTTTAATAAAGATTCTTTAACAGACGGGCCGTGCCAGGCGCCTCCTTCGAATGCTTTTTTTAGTTGATCCGCTAAATGCTCCACTTCATTCATTTAGGTGTCCTTGTTTCTTGTTGAATAAAATTTTGATAAGGGTTATCAATAAAAAGATTTTATCGCTGATATAAAATAAGATTTAGCTTGTAATAAAACCAATGGATTAAGTGATGCCAAATATATTTTGATGCTGATTATAAAATGTTAATAAATTTTTTTATAAAAAAAATCTTCATTTACTTGACTTTAAAAAAAATTATTTAAACCTTGGTTTTAAATTTTTCAGTCCTTTCAGCAAAACAAATCCTGGATTAATAAAAAGCTGCAAAGGGGAGAGTGAGACAAAGTATGAAAAGGCGGAGACAGGCGGATATCCTAAAATAATTATTTCCAAAATTTAAGACTTAGACATTCTTATAATTTAAAACGAGGGGCGAAATGAGGAGAACTATTTCTATTATTTTCCTATTGCTGATAAGTACGTTTAGTTTTACATTTTCTCAAGTAGTAATAAAGGAGAAGGTGGAGATAAAACCGAAAATAAATTCAAACAATTATAACAATTTGTCACTTGAACACATATTTACATATAAAGTAACGTGGATACCAACAGAGAATTATAGGTGCAATATTCAAATTATAACTTGTTCAAATGATACATTAAATACCGGATGGTCAACGAACGGGATTGCATCCATATCTTTCGTTGGAAATGGCCGACATCATTACTTAATTGAAGGGGAACGATGGTTTTACAGATATATTGACGGATGGCATTGGGTCGAAAGTTCGCTGCCTGGTGGAATATTGCAAATATTTGTTGATGGGATAGAGATATATAATCCTGGATTATTAGGCACATTTAGCGGAGTAAACGGTAATTTTAATCTTAATATAAACGGAACGGTGTCTCAGTGTAAATTTGCATCGTTATCTATAAATCATTTTCAATGGGCAGAATGTAATGGCCCAAATTGGTACGAGACAGATCCTTTAACTCTTGAAATAATTGAGGGAAATAATTATGCGTTTCTTTATGATGTTACAACGGGAGCAAATTTAGGAAGTTTTGTCCAATTAACAAAATATAGTGATATTCAAAATATAGCATTAAAAGGAAATGAATCTGCACCAATAGTTACATCGCCGCAAACCATTAAGTTGAAAGCGAGCATTAACGGAGTAATAGAAACTGCCGAAACAGAGTTTCCATCAAACACTTTTACGATTTATCCATGGATATATAAAGATACAATTTATTCCGGAACACGCAACCATATTGATTTGGATATTGTTAATTTTTGTAAAAATTTATCTGACGAAATAAAAATTAACGCTGAAATAATAGGTGGAAATAAATATGGGAATTTAGTAAATGTTTTTACAGGCGAAGAATTACAAAGTCTAACCGGTCTTGAACATGATTTGGGGTATACATATTTCGATTATATAGCTGATGGCATTAAGGTTGATTCAACCGATTCAGTAAAAATCAGAATAAGTACAACCGATTCGAATATTCCTACAAAAGACATAACAATGTTTATTAAGCCAACACCGTTAGAAATATTTATTGAGCCTACGACTATACAACCTGGAGATACTGCAAAAATAACTATTAAAAAAAGAAATCCTGACGGGAGTCTTACGGATTTTCCACCGGAACAAATCATAGAGATTGGTACTGTTGAAGGTTGTGCGTTTGGAAAAATTTTAGCTTGTGAAGGGAGTGAATGCACTTTAGAACCATACTTTTACGGTATCTCTGAAGGGGGCCCTTTATATTTTATAGCAGATTCATCAGCCGATACTGGAACAGTAAAGATAAGAGTGGGATTAATCGAGGACGCAGGCGGGGGAGTTGGTGCTAGTAAAATTTATCAATTTGATAAAAACAAAACTAACCTTAGTAAGAAAGAAAAGTCTGTTCTAGAGAAGAATAACACTGGATTTGTTAACCAGGGAAATATATTAAAGGAACAGTCTCTTCAAAGAAAAACAAAGTTGGTAAAAGCAATTGAAGAAAGAATCAATAACTCAACTCTTCCAAGTTCTGAAAAAGAAAAGATAATTGATAAATTAAATGTTGCAAGGTTGACCACTAGTATTGAGAGTGATTATTGTTTGGATGTAGATTTTGAATCGGAAATTTTTGCAGATTCACCTTTAAAAGTAAAAAAGGAAGAACCAATAAATATACTATTAGGCGAAACAAAATACTTCCAGGCAAAGAAAGACACTAATACAGGTGAGATAAAAATAGTGGAAATAAAACCAGATGTAAACGGAGTACCCCAGAAAAAAACTGGAACGGAGAATGAATGGCAGTGGCTGACAGATAATACTGTTTGGGGAGATAATCCGGTTAGTGTTGATACAGGTAAAAATTATGGGAAGAGAATGGGAGTTTATTGGGAAACGGACAAACCAGTCTGGGTGGATACAATAAAAAAAGAGAATCTCACTATCGGCTTAGTTAGGCTTGTAGGAAGATATTGGTCAAAAGATTCAACATATGTTGTTATACTTAAAGTAAGAAGAAACAACGGAGATTCTGCTTCGATTAAAATAAAAGTGATTAAACCAAAAAAATTAGGTGATGAACATCCCAAGGCATTAGATGTTTTTGGATATTCTTTAAATGTGGATAGTCTTTGTAGTTATGATGGCGGTGAAATTGGTGTACCACCTCAAATTTTAGAAGGACATATGGAAAAGGAAACGAATTTTCAAAACTCTTTTCGTTATGAACCTCGCCTGGATATTAACACACAAAATGATCCAAGTGAAAAGAAAAAGTATTTAGATGATTATCCATACTATACAGTAACATCTTCCAGTATGGGAACAATTGCTATGCCTGATAATCATACAAATGTAAAACCGGTATCTTATTCAACTAGTCCTATAAAAATAGGAGACTACCTTGTTGAGAAAATTGCTAATTATATTAGATATCCTAAAAAGGATAAAGATGGCAATTGGCTGGATCCTTTTTTTATTGGATATAAAAATAGTGAGCCTTCTAAAAAATTACAAAAAGCATATAATAAAATGAGAGATTCATTAGGTTTGAATGGTGCAATGCAGTATGCTATTGATTCGTTAAAAAAGTGGTTAAAAACTGATGACTTTAAAGATGGCAAAAAATATGTTCAAAGTAGAATATTTTCATCTTATGGAATGCTACAGCAAATTTTTTACTTTGCATGTACTGATAATATAGCTGGATATGCAATTAGCAATGATAAGCAGACGCCGGAAACTCTTAATGAAATAAAATATTCTATTAAAGCTTATAAAGAAAATATGTTAAAAAAAATTAAAAACATGTCTGGGAATCAATGGCAGGATGGTTTTGAAGGAGTCTGGATTAAAATATTACAAAGTTATAATAGTGGTGAACTAGGTTATGGGAAAAGTACATTGAAACTTTCCAATAAATATTTACCTAAATAATAAAAAGGTATAAAATGAAACTATTAATTTTGTTGTTTTTTATGGCACTTATTTTAAGTCAAACTAATTTGCAGGCACAGTTTGAAACAGAACCTTACAAAGCACCGGATAATGTTACTGAGAATATTGAATCAAGAATGGACTCCAAATATGGTGGAAAGTATACATTAACAATTTATTTTATTATGGATTCTTTAGTAAATGAAATTCCATATTATTATATGGATGAAAAGTTTGAAGACCCTTATGAAACTTTAAATGAAATTTCAATTTTTTCGTGCCAGAAATTTACAGATTCAAAAGACAGCTCAATTATAGGTGTATATAAGGATGGCAATATTTTGTGGGATTCAGGTCCAACTATTTTTGGTAACATATTGAGCGATCTATCTTTTTGTAAAGATATTAATAAAGACAACACAGTTGACATAGGTCTGATTTCAGAATATGCGGACTTTAAGGAAAGCTATAACCCGAATAATATTACTGATTATTTATGGATATTAAGCTGGAATGGCACCAATGGAGTATTTATTAATAATTATGACGCAAATACCCGTAAATCAAGTTTAGTCCCGGGACCATTTTATTTATTTGATGAAAATGGCGATGGAATTTATGAAATTTCTTCAATGTATTCTTATGATGATGAGTATACGCATACTCCGGTTGAAAATCCTCCTCCAAATTATCCTTATGTAACTTACGGATGGAATGGAAATAAATACGGCTTGTGGGCAAATGTTTATCAGCTTAAATACGGTGATTTTTATCCGGCAATTTGGATAAAGCCTACTATCAAATGCAAAGTTATTTTAGAGGATTCTACACTAAAATTTCAATATACTATAGCAAATGAGAAAAATAGTTTACAGTCCATTGAAATTATTAATTTCCTTAATGTTCCTTTGGAAAAAATTGATATAACTTCAAAATATCAAAAAAATAAAATATCATCCTTCCCAGGTATTTTACCAGGATCATGGTATTTTGAACCTAATGGTTTGTGGAATTATTCTGGACTAATAAAACCGGGAGAAATTAAATCTGGTTATTGGTATAAAGGAGTCGGCTTACCCACAATTGTTTATGCATATTTGAGAGGATTAATACCGTTAGAACTTACTCGGGAAATTTCTGATGAAGCTAAGCTTGATGAAATACAAAAAAATTCAGTTAAGAGAAAAACAATAGGGTTGAAATCTATACCATTACTGTTTGATACTCTTGGTTTCCTTGATACACTAAAAATTTACGTAGATACCTCTTATTCCTTAGGCTGGGTAAAGGAAAGCTTAACCGCAAACAGATATGATAGCCTCTTCACCTCCGCCAAAACCCAGCTTCAGCAAAATAATATTACAGGAGTTAAAAGTACACTTAAACAGGTTTTGCAGGACGTGGATATTGACAGTACATTAAACCTAACAAGCGAAGCTTACGCTCTTATAAAATACAACACGGAATATTTATTAGACCATTTGCCAAGTTTCAATCCGGTGTCATTAGCAGTTAATCTTGAAAATAGTTCCAATAGCTTACTTACCGGCGGCGGCCTCCAGTATTACGACGGCGGATGGAAAGATGCTTTAAATAACAACGATGGCACTTTCGGCATAAATACGGATAAGACAGTTTTAAGTCTGAGAATGAATTATGCATATGGCTCTCAGACAGTTTCAAACATTCCTGCTCAAAATAACACATATACATTCCATACGACAAATGTATCTGTGCAGTTAAAAGACAGCCAGGGTAATCCCATTGATGAAGGAACTGTTAAATATTATGCGGGAGGCTGGAGAGATTTTGGTACAACATCAAACAGAATAGCCGCAAAAGAGCTTCTTCCAAATAATTATTCTTTTAGAATGATTTATGCATACGGCAGTAATGATAAACAACAGAACATTGGCGATAATCCAACGGTTGTATTCCAAACCGTAAATGCAAATGTGCAGTTAAAGAATAGTCAAGGCAATCTAATTGATGAAGGAACAGTTAAGTATTATGCTAGCGGCTGGAGAGATTTTGGAACAACAATTAATGGAGTTGCTGCAAAAGAGCTTCTGCCAAATAACTATTCGTTTAGAATGACATATGCTTACGGCAGCAATGATAAGCTGCAGAACATTGGCGATAATACAACCGTTGTATTCCAAACAGTAAATGCAAATATACAACTAAAGAATAGTCTGGGTAATCTCATTGATGAAGGAACAGTTAAATATTATGCAGGAGGATGGAGAGATTTCGGCACAATAGCAAACGGAGTTGCAGCAAAAGAACTTCTTCCTAACAATTATTCATTCAGAATGACTTATGCATATGGCAGTAACGACAAACAGCAGAACATCGGCGATAATCCTACTGTCGAATTTCAAACAGTAAATGCTAATGTTCAGTTAAAGAATAGTCTTGGTAATCTGATAGATCAAGGCACGGTGCAATATTATGCAGGAGGGTGGAGGGATTTCGGGAAAACCACAAACGGAGTTGCAGCCAAAGAGCTTCTGCCGAATAATTATTCTTTCAGAATGAGTTATGAATTTGTCTCTAACGATAAGCAGCAGAATATTGGAACTAACAGTACTGTAATATTTTCAACTGTGCTGTGTACTATCGATGTTAAGAATTCACAAAATCAGCCGGTTGACGGTGCTGATATAAAATATTATTCAGGAGGATGGAGAGAAATAGGACAAACAGTCAACGGGCAAATTACAAAGGAATTATTGCCTAAGACCTTAACATTCAGAATGAATCATAATTCCGTACAACAGGATAAGAGCCAGGATATATCGGCAAATAGAACGATAGAATTTAATACCGGTGAATAGGAAAACAATCTAAGTGAAACTATGTGTCCTTAATGTCTTAGTGGTAAGATGCTTTTTTACCACTAAGGCACAGAGAGCACGAAGAAACACTGAGGGAGATTAATTAAAATATGTTATTTTGTATAAAGATTAAAAGGGCAAGAAAATGAAGAATAGAGTTTTACAATATATTCGGACATTGGCGGCTGCAGTAATAGTATCGGGTTTATATTCATTGCAAGCACAGTCAATTCAGCCGGAAACATCGACAGTGTATAATGTCGATCCCGGGACAAAAGGCAACAAAATAATAATCGAACTGGCAAACACATCCAAGACTACTCAAGCACAAAACATAGCTGTTAAACTGATAAAATCTTCAAAGCAGTTAAAGTTTAATGAAGAAGAGCAATCAATAAAACAGATAATTCAAAACAAAGGAGCAGATGCCGAGTTCAGCTTTGATATAAAAGTAACAGCACCGGCAAATGTAAAAGACACAGTCAAGTTTCGGATAACTGGTGACGGAATAAATATAACGAGGTCGTTTATACTTCAATATTCGGCACCTAAGGAATTTGCCTTATTCCAGAATTACCCCAATCCATTCAATCCTGCAACAACAATACGATACTCTATACCTGAAGTTGGAAGTGTACCGGTAAACTTAAAAATATACGATATACTCGGCAGGGAAGTAGAAACCCTGGTAAATACAGATCAGAAAGCGGGGAATTATGAAGTATTGTTTAATGCAGGAAAATACGCTAGCGGAATGTACATCTATAGAATAACCGCAGGAAACTTTAAATCAATTAAAAAGATGATGCTGCTGAAATGAGTGCCAAGCTAAGCTATACTGTATCTATTCGGATGGAATGTTCCGAAGATGGTAAAACTCTACAGCCATGTAGCGAGGAGTCGATGTATAATTGGAAACGAATATACATTAAGC
>Ga0102950_1000298_pt1 | contig 13286 bp, 9 predicted proteins | sample SalPon2A_B_D2_MG_FD_78505 | JGI IMG/M metagenome (GOLD analysis project Ga0102950, IMG submission 78505) | Soil microbial communities from South San Francisco under conditions of wetland restoration - Salt Pond MetaG R2A_B_D2_MG | ecosystem: Environmental > Terrestrial > Soil > Wetlands | place...
AAACTGCACAGGGTTCTTCAACAGTTGCAATAATCACAACAGCCTCTTTTGTAGCTCCTATGCTGCCGGCACTGGGACTGGGCTCCGAGGCAGGAAAGCTATTTGCAATGCTTTCAATGGGCGCCGGCTCAATGCTTGTATCTCATGCTAATGATTCATATTTCTGGGTAGTATCCAAGTTTGCGGATATTGACTCCACCGTGAACCTTAAGGTATATTCATCAACCACTATAGTTATGGGTGTTGTGATATTTTTATGTATCTGGATAACTTCACTGTTTATTCTTTAGCTCTTCACAATTTACCATGGTAAAAAAGTAAGGTATGAACCTGAGACTGGCAGCACAGGAAATTTTTTTGGCAGGGGTGAATAGTGTCCTTCCTACACGCCTTATAACAAACAGTCTTGCAATTGCTGAAGATGGCATAAGTGTGGGGAAGAGATTTTTCCCTCTTGACATGTCGGGGAGCCTTTTTGTAGTAGGAGCCGGAAAAGCCAGTGCCATGATGGCATCTGGAGCAGAGTCTGTCCTTGGCGATCTTATAACAGACGGGCATGTGGTTGTTAAATACGGATTCTCATGCAGGCTAAAACACCTAAGGATAACAGAAGCCGCCCACCCGGCTCCCGACATTAATAGTTTCAAAGCCTCAGAAGAAATACTGGAAATTGTTACTAAGGCAGGAAGTAACGACCTTGTTCTTTGTCTTATTTCAGGAGGAGGCTCCTCACTTCTTGCTGATTTACCTGAAGGTATTTCAGGTGAAGACCTGCTGGTCCTTAACAATAAACTTGTTAATTCAGGAGCATCTATAAGCGAAATAAATACCGTCAGGAAGCATATTTCCCTTATAAAAGGCGGACAGCTTGCCAGGGCAGCTTATCCCGCACAGGTTGTCAGCCTGATTATTTCGGATGTGCCGGGTGACAAGCTTGATGTAATTGCATCGGGACCAACTGTTGCTGATCCGGGTACCTTTGATGAGGCTCTTGATGTTATATCACGGTATCACATGGTTAAATCCATTCCTGCTTCAATAATGACATATCTTTACAAAGGGGCGGAGGGTAAAGTGCAGGAGACTCCGAAACCAGGAGATCCTTTGTTCAGTAGAGTATCTAATATTATTGTGGGAAATAACAGGCTTGCCCTTGAAGCCGCCTTAAGAAAGGCCGCGAATTTAAATATGGATCCCTTCATTGAAGATGACTGTATACAGGGTGATGTTCATGATGTGGCTGAGAAAATAGTTAAAAGTGCCGTCGCATGCCGGACAGGCAAAAGCCATTACAGACCCGTGTGCCTCCTTTTTGGTGGAGAGACAACCCTGAGAATGACAGGTAAGGGGCTCGGAGGAAGAAACCAGCATCTTGCACTGCTGATCGCTTCCCTGCTTAAAGATTATCAGGGAATTACTGTTCTGGCCGGCGGTACGGATGGGAATGATGGTCCTACCGATGCTGCAGGTGCTGTGGTTGATTCAGCTACTTCGTTAACAGCTGAAGCCATGAAACTTGATATTCAGGAGTATATAAATAATTTTGATTCCTGGAATTTCTTTAAAAGGGCAGGTGGCCATATTATAACTGGTCCGACAATGACAAATGTAATGGATATGGTAGTTGTTATTATTGAGTAAATAATTGGCCGGGTAGGGTTAAAAGATGGCTCGCTTCATGATAGTTTTAGCTATATTTGTTTTTCTCCATTCTGGAATTAATAAATCATTTTATGAAAGCCCTTGTTCTGGAAGATTATAAAAAGATGGTGTATAAAGATATGCCTGAGCCTGTAATCGGCGATAAGGATGTTCTTGTAAGGGTTAAGGCCTGTGGTATATGCGGATCGGATATTCATGGTTATGACGGAAGCACCGGAAGGAGAATCCCACCTCTTGTAATGGGGCATGAGGCCTCCGGGGTAGTGGAGAAGACAGGTACGGGGGTAAAGAGCTGGAAAGCAGGTGACCGTGTTACATTTGATTCGACAGTATATCCTTTGAATGACTGGTTTACCCTTGAAGGCAGTTATAACCTGAGCGACAACCGTGAGGTTCTTGGTGTCTCGCCAGGTACTTACAGGCGCGATGGAGCCTTTGCCGAGTTTGTCGCCGTGCCTGAACACATCCTGTACAGGATTCCGGAGACTGTTACCTTTGAGCAGGCTGCAATGGTTGAAGGAATAGCTGTGGCTCTGCATGCTGTAAGGATTGCAGGACTTAAAACAGGCGAACGGTGTGTTGTTATAGGTGCAGGGATGATAGGTATATCTGTTATTAAATTACTTGCAGTATCAGGTGCTTCTCAGATTATTGTTGTTGATACTAATCCTGTATGTCTTGATAAGGCATTAAAAGCAGGGGCAACAGCAGCCTTCAGGGCTGAGGCTCCGGGGCTTGTTACAAAAATAATAAGCCGTACAAAAAACAGGGGAGCAGATATCTCTTTTGAGGTGGTTGGGAAAACGGAATCGGTTAATCTTGCTATAGAAACACTGAGGAAAGGAGGCAGGACGGTTCTGATTGGAAATGTATCTCCGGAGATTGATTTCCCTTTGCAAAAGGTTGTTACACGCGAACTTAGCATACTGGGAAGCTGTGCCATCAGGGGTGAATATGAAACTGTTCTTGAGCTGATGGAATCGGGGAAAATAGGTACCGACGACCAGGTAATGGCTGTTGCTCCTTTATCTGAGGGTGCTGAATGGTTTGGCAGGCTGTATAGCGGAAAAGGAGGATCAGGAAAGGTGATTCTTGTTCCTTAATATAAACATAAATGTCCGGTAGAAAGTTAAATATATCGATAGCAGGTTGCAGTAAGGTAGCACACCTGCATGCAAGGGCAATCGGGAATATACCTGATGTACAGCTGGCGGGTGTCTGGAACAGGACCGGGAAGAAGGCAGATGAGTTTGCAATGCAGTATGGCACAAGAGCCTTCCCTGATGTATCCGCAATGGTGAAAGAATGTTCATCTGATCTTGTTATTGTTTGTAATGCGCACCCTTTTCACGCTGGTCCGGCAGCAGAAGCTGCAAAAGCCGGGGCAAATGTTCTCGTGGAGAAACCACTGGCTTCCGGTCTTTACGATTGCGATATGATGCTTAAGGTATGCAGGGAAAGCAATGTGAAGCTTGGTGTTATCAGCCAGAGAAGATGGTATGAGCCTGCGAGAAGGGTGAAGGATGCTATCGATAAAGGCAAAACAGGAAAACCTGTACTGGCTGAGGTGACAATGCTGGGATGGCGCGACAGGGCCTATTATGACTCAGATGAGTGGAGAGGAACATGGACGCAGGAGGGAGGCGGAGTGCTTGTCAATCAGTCGCCGCACCAGCTCGATCTGCTGTTATGGTACATGGGAGAGGTTGATGAGGTATATGGCATATGGAAAAACATTAACCATCCTTATATTGAAGTTGACGATACTGCCGTGGCTATTGTTAAGTTCAGAAATGGTGGTGTGGCAAATATTTTAGTTAGTAATTCACAGAAACCCGGTCTGTACGGTAAGGTACATGTACATGGAGAAAACGGTGCATCGGTAGGTGTTCAGACAGATGGCGGAGCCATGTTCATTGCAGGTAGTACAAGTGTCGCTGAACCTTCTGTAAATGACCTCTGGACCGTTCCAGGGGAAGAAAGGTTGCTTGCAGGATGGACCGCATCAGATACAGAGCTCTTTGAGAGAATCGATCCGACTGTTTATTACATACAGCGCCAGATTGAGGATTATGCTGAGGCTATCAGGCTGGGAAGGGAGCCTCTTGTGACAGGTGAGGACGGACGCCGGACGGTTGAGCTCTTTACGGCTATATACAGGTCTGCCAGAGACAATGTCCCCGTCAGGTTTCCCCTTAAGTATGAAGAAGGGGATGACAGGAGATAGAAAAGAATCGGTAAAGAGCCGGCTTTGTGCCGGGTAAGGAACAATGTGAAAATTGATTTAAAAATTTAATAATATTATTTCATGCCGCTTTTTATTATTATTCTCGGGATTTGCCTTTTGCTTTTCCTTATCATCGTACTTAAATTCAATTCATTCCTTTCATTTGTCATAGTATCGCTTATTGTAGGACTCGCTGAGGGGATGAACCTCGACAATACTATAACCTCTATTGAAAATGGTATTGGCAGCACTATGGGTTTTCTTGTTCTTATTCTGGGTTTCGGATCCATGCTGGGGAAGCTTGTCTCTGAAAGTGGTGCTGCCCAGAGAATAACAACAAGGCTTGTTGACTCTTTCGGACTCAGTCATATTCAGCTCGCACTTATGCTGACAGGGTTTATTGTTGGTATCTCATTGTTTTATGATGTGGGCTTCTTCATTATGATACCTCTTGTGTTTACAATAGCGGCAACCACACGTCTTCCTCTTCTTTATGTAGGATTGCCCATGCTTGCATCGCTCTCAGTAACACATGGTTACCTGCCTCCGCATCCGGCGCCGACTGCTATTGCTGACATGTTCCATGCCGATATAGGAAGGACATTGTTCTATGGCCTTATCGTAGCTTTACCTGCAATAGTTATTTCCGGTCCGTTTTTATCAAGAGCATTGAGCAGGACAAAAATAAAAGCAAAGCCACTGGCTGAATTTCTAAATACAAAACCATTAAAGGAAGAAGAGATGCCAGGTTTCTGGGTGAGTTTTTTTTCTGCTCTCCTGCCAGTAATAATAATAACAACCGCTACGGTAGCCGGATTTATCCTGCCGGCAACGAGCACTGTAAGAAAAATACTTGCCTATATCGGTAATCCTGCTTTTGCAATGCTGATATCGGTATTAGTAGCAATCTATACACTCGGACTGGCACGAGGCCGTAAAATGCCTGAGATAATGAAATCACTCGCACATTCTGTAACAAGTATTACGATGATAATGCTTCTTATTGCAGGAGCCGGGGCCCTTAAACAGGTGCTTGTCGACAGCGGGGTAAGCAAATATATTGGAGAGCTTTTAAGTGAATCAACTCTCTCTCCTTTATTTCTCGGATGGCTCATCGCAACTGTCCTGCGTTTCTGTGTAGGTTCTGCAACCGTTGCAGGAATGACTGCAGCAGGAATCGTACTGCCCCTTGTAACAAGCGGAAGTGTTAACCCGGAACTGATGGTTCTGGCAGTCGGATCAGGTAGCCTTATGTTCGGTCATGTAAATGACGGGGGTTTCTGGTTATTCAAGGAATATTTTAACCTGAGCATTAAAGATACTATGAAGACATGGGTCGTAATGGAGACTTCCATTGGCATAACCGGACTTCTGGGTGTTATGCTGCTCAGCCTGATTGTAAGGTGATAATATTAAGCATGTAATGAATTATTCAATATACTATAAAATAAATAAGACATATTATGAAGATTAAATTTCTTGGAGCTGCCAGGGAGGTAACAGGCAGTAAGCATCTTATTACAACCGATCAGGGAAAGAGTATCCTTCTCGATTGTGGTATGTTCCAGGGTAAAGGACTTGAGACAGACAGCATGAACAGGGATCTCGGATTTGACCCTTCAACAATAGACCATATTATTCTTACACATGCACATATAGACCATTCAGGACTGATACCCTATGTATATAAACTTGGCTTCAGGGGATCGGTGATATGTACAAATGCCACCAGGGATCTGTGTGCCCTCATGCTGGCCGATTCAGCATTTATTCAGGAACATGATACCGCCACTTTCAATAAGAGAAGGGCAAAGAAGGGCTTGCCTCTTGTTACACCTCTCTATGAACAGAATGATGCAAAGGAATGTATGAAACTCTTTATAGGGGTGCCTTCTAACATGAAATTCAGGATAGATGAAAATATTAAGGTGACATTTACACATACTGGGCATATGCTCGGCAGCGGTGTGGCCAATCTTCAGATAACAGAAAAGGGAGAGGTGAAGAAAGTATCATATACAGGTGATATTGGCCGTCCGTTTGACCAGATACTGGCACCGCCCGAGCCATTTCCACAAGCCGATATACTGATTACGGAATCAACCTACGGTGACAGGCTTCATCACGATAATAAGAAAGCTGAGGATGATCTTTTAAACATAATGGTGGATACCTGCGTCGATAAAGGTGGCAAACTCATTATCCCGGCATTCAGCGTTGGCCGTACTCAGGAAATAGTATTTGCGCTTAATAATTTCTTTAACCAGGGCAGGCTGCCTAAAATAGATATTTTTGTTGATAGCCCCCTGGCCGTAAATGCAACATCAGTCTTCAGGGTCCATACAGAATGTTATAACAAGGACTTCCTGAAGATACTGGAGAGAGATCCTGATCCTTTCGGATTTGACAGCCTGTTTTATATAACCAGGGTGGAGGACTCAAAAAAATTGAATGACCATAAAAAGCCCTGTGTTATAATTTCGGCTTCGGGCATGATGGAAGCCGGACGTGTTAAGCATCACCTTGCAAACAATATTTCCAACCCGCGTAACACTATCCTTGCAGTAGGCTATTGCGCACCATCAACCCTTGGGGCCAGGATTGTACGAGGAGATAAGGAAGTATCAATTCATGGAACAGTGTACGAGGTAAAGGCTGATATAAGAAAAATCGATGCTTTCAGCGGACATGGTGACTATAAGGAGATGATAAGTTTCCTGGACTGCCAGGATAAAGCTGCCCTTAAAAAGACTTTTATAGTGCATGGTGAATATGAAACTCAACAGAAATATGCCGGATATCTTCGGGAAGACGGGTTCGGTAATCTTGAGATACCTGCACGGGGACAGGAATACTATGTTTAGTGATCTCAGATGATATACTTCTTCATTTCCTGCCTCACGGATTTCCAATCGGGGCATAGTTCTGAAAGTTGTTCGTAATACTGCTTACTGTGATTATGGTGCTTCAGGTGGCACAGTTCATGAATAATAACATATTCTATGTACCTGTCGGCCAGCTTTATCAATTCCGTGTTCAGTGTTATCAGTCCCTTCATGGAACAACTGCCCCAGCGTCTCTTCATAGTGCGTATGATGAGCAACGAGGGCCTGAAGTGATAGTCGTGGAGTTCAGCAAGTACTTCCGACATAATAACAGGGAATACCTGCCCGGCATTTTGCCTGTAGCCACGGTATAATATTCTCTTTACTTCATCGCGATCCTCAGGGTTCCTGGCAAATAATTCTATTGAGTTAATGTTAAAACTGACAGACGGCCTGTCGGACCTGGTTATATTAAGGGAAAGCATTTTTCCGCGAAACATGTGAGTCTCCCCCTGGCAGTATTTTATTCCGGGACGAAGAGACGTATTTTCAAGGTAATTATCGCGGTGTTTTTTGATCCACCCGGCTTTGCCGGCAACAATACGTTCGATTGTTTTCATCGGTGTCCTGGCAGGTACCCTTATTATAACAGAAGCATCCTGCCTTATGCTTATTCCAATTGTTCTTCTTTTTGAATAAATAATTGTCAGGTCGATACCTGATATATTGTGTGCTTCACCAGCCTTGTTCATTAAAATACAGTATCGAATTAATATCCTGTTTCCGCGAAGGATCTGAAAGTGTAATTTTTATGCTCCAGGAAGTTAAGTATCGAATCGAGCCTTGTATAGAACTTATCTTTCCTTCTTGGGTCTGTTCCCGGATGGATAAGAAGTATATAGCCGTCCATGCCTTTGGAACTTTCAAATGATATAAGTTTTTTCATCAGTGAATCGCTTGAATAGTAAGGCTTGCCTTTTTCCGGGTATGTCCAGTCCTGGTTCGTTCCTGTGCCAGACGACATATTTACCAGCTTCAACCCGTATTCCTTTGCCCATCCCGAAATTGTATCATTATACCATTCGTAAGGCGGAAGGAATACAGAAGCATCCTCCTTACGTATTCCGTATTTCGCAAGAGCTTTGTAGTTAAGATCAAGGTCATTCAAAAACTGGTCTTTTGTAAAGAGCAGGGAGTCTCTTTTATCCCAGGAACAGTACAGAAGATGTTTGTTGGAATGTGGCCCTACATACTGCCCGTCGTCTACAAGGTTTCTCACAAGAGCCCTGTTGCCCGGAGTATTAAGGAAGTCACCGGTTAGGAAGAATGATGCTTTAATATTATGTTTCTTAAGAGTTTTTGTGATAATACTGAAACCATCGCGGAAATCATGAGCGGTAAAGCACAGGTATATGTTTCTCTTTGTGGTATCCATTCTCACGATGGCACCCCTTGACAATTTCGAATTTTTGTAAATGCCGGGTATGCCTCTTTCGGCAGACATGGCCGAGAGGTAATAGACAAGGCAGGCAGTACCATCCATGGTACATTCGTTTGTCGAATAATCGGCATAGTCGTCGTGGTACACTGCAAGGCTTGTCTGGAACGGAGCGTATTCATCCTCTTCAGAAAGTGAAATATATTTGAGTGATTTGAATATAGAGGCATATACCGGTCCGTCTACCAGTCCACCCGGAACCTGCCCTCCTTTTACAACATATGATGAGTGTGAATTTTCGGGGTAATCCCCGCCGGATGGCAGGCCGACTATCATGCTTGTGCCCCAAGGGTTACATCCGAACAGCCAGTCGCGGTGAGCCGCCTCCATCTCTGCAAATGTGCTGTCGCCTGTTATTGATGTGTAGAGGTGAGCCTGGGTGAGGAGAGCGGCTACAAGGTTATCAGAACACCAGATAAAAGGAATACCTATGAGGAAAGGGTTCTTCGTTGCCCTTTTCATGACTCTCTCAAGTCCTTCTTTCATATAACCTGCGAACTCGCTGCTGACATAGGTTGTTTTTTCACGTGCAATACCGGGGTGTCCCATATTTACAAAAGGGTACCACTGGTAATGACGGGCAGTGTCGGCTCCCATCCAGGGAGTAACAGGCTCTTCTTTGCCAAAACCGACGGCATAATCTAGGTATTTCTTTTCACCGGTAAGCTTATATAGCTCAATGGCAGCCAGTTCCATATCATCTGTCCAGTTATCCTCCTCGTAGAAATAGGGAGCTGTGCCCGGAGCTGTCTGGCAGTTACCCGGGTTCTTAAGTCCGTATGAAAAGGCAGCAACAGCTTTGTTTTTAAGTAATTCTGCAAACTTCGGATCCCTCCCGGCGTATACTTCAGCACCCCTTGCAAAAGCCGATGCATATTTCCCGGCTGTTGAAGCAATACCTGTTGTCCTGTTTTTGTATCTGAAGAGACCCTGGGGTTTACCTGTACACATGTATACAGGCCTTTCCCGACCCTTTCCGTAATTGGCTGTGTCCTGGTCGGGGTAGCGGAATCCTATATGATCGCGGTCATCTGCAATCTGGTTAAACATAATACCCGGCTCCGGATTCATCTTAATAAGCCAGTCGAGCCCCCACCTGCTTTCATTCAGAATATCGGGGATGCCATCATTGCCAGGGAGACCATTGGCCGAGTACATGTCGGTAAAAGCATCAGGGTTTTCTGAATAGGCAAAGAGCATCTGGTAAACAGCATTGGCCGATGTTGTTACATACTGAAGATAATCGGCAGCATCATGCCAGCCCCCTGTAACATTTATATGTGCTGAGTCGCCTCTGCTGTCGTATATTTTGTAGCCATCGTGGGTATGACAGGAATCACGTATATACGGATTATAACCACATCTTTGCTGCCTCATGTAATTAAGAAGGAAATCAGCAGTTCCGTCATATACATCTTCGCCGATCCTGAAAGAGGGAGAGGAAGCATTACCTGCTACAATGAAATAGGTACCTTCTTTTTTAAGGGCTGAGAACGGTAGCCTGTAACAAGTTACAAACTGGTCGAGAGAAGGAGCCTTAACAGGTTTTGTTCCAGTAAATACAATATCTCCCGATTCTGCATCAAGCACGCTGTAACTTTCAAGTGATACAGGCTCTTTGCTCAGGAAAACAGCCACCTTGATGTCTCTGTCACGGTAGCCAAGCTGATTAATACGTATCCATTCATTCTGATTACTGTTGCATGATACTAATAAGACAGCCAGTATCAGTAAGGCTTTGTATACAGGTCTATTCATTAAACAAGTTTTTTTCATCCACTAAATTAAAAACTATATTCATAACTTATCTCACGGAATAAATATACTGAATCATTCATATCAAGGGTGTGTTTCTTTAGAGAACATTTCTCATGACCGCTTATCAGGTGGAATTATTTCTCTTTTCTTCCGGATTATTATTGCGATTTCAGGGAATAATAGCTAATGGTCTGGTCAGGTGCTGAATAGCTTCCTGAAAAGTGTGTTGCATCCGGAACGATGGTTATTAAATCAGATCATGAAATGTTAAATATTTCTTAAAAAGATGTGTAAGCGCAATAAAAACTGCTTTTAAGATGTCTTTAGAATTGAAAACCTGGAAAAAGCAGAAGGCAGGTAACAAAATATATTATCACGCAATATCTCAGATTGCCGCCCTCCCGCTAAATTGGTTTGATGAATTTTTAGGTTAGGTATTTAAACCAAGTCTTCAAGGTTAGATGGTTAGGTTAACATAAGGGAGGGAATCTTAAACGGGTGCAGAAATTTCTGACACCCGTTCCTTTTTTTTACTGACACCAAGTCAATCGGCATTTTCTGTTCTAAGGGTGATCAGTGTTATTTCCGGCGGCATCCAAATGCGGAAAGGTACCGACAATACTCCCAGTCCCCTGTTAACATACTGAAACTGATCTCCTTCCCTGTAAAGGCCATTCCAGTGAGGATAGAAGAATTTTGCCGGACTCCATCTGAATTTTTTTGTCAGTATTCCCATTTGCATGCCATGTGTATGACCAGACAGAGTAAGATTTATATCTGTTTTGCCGACAACATCTTTCTCCCATTCATTCGGATCGTGGCTCAGGAATATTTTCAGATCGGTTTTTATCGTATCCAGTCCGCTTTCTGCATCGGGCAGACTGCCATGAATCATATGAGGATGCCTGCCAACTGTTATAATTCCTATTAATGCAATCCTCGCACTGTCTATAGTAAGAATCTTATAATCATCGTTAAGAACGGTGTAACCTGATGCCTTAACCATGTTATTCATTATCAGAACATCATTTTCCCTGTCGGCTTCCGTGTAATAAGGATCATAGGTGCCAAAATCGTGATTTCCGAGAACAGCATAATTGCCATATCGGCTGTGGGCTTTGGCAAGAATAGTGTCATTGCGGTCAAATTCTCGCCAGCCTATCGTTACAAAATCCCCTGTATTCAGAATGAGGTCCGGTTTATAGGAAGTTATTTTCTCCATAACATTCTGCAAGACTTTCTTGTGATGATAGAAGGTGGAGAGATGCATGTCGGATATCTGTACTATTCTCAGTCCATCAAGGTCTTTGCTTAAACCTTTTATATTTACTGTAATATGTTCTGTCTTGAAATTGAACCTTCCCCTGAAGGTACTCAGACCTAATGTTACAATGAATATGGCCATTATTATCAGACCTGCATCTGTAAGCTTCCTTGAATATCCGCCGCTCTTTATCCTCGAAAGCTTGCCTGAGAAATGAAGGATGATGAGAATTATTCTCGGGGCTACAACAGCGGAAATCATTCCCCTCAGGTTCATCAGCATCCATATATTCCTCGGATTATCATAGTACCCGCTGTAAGTACTTGTCTCAAAATACAGGATCCATATCCAAATACTGAAAACTGAATGAATAAGCAGGGATATGTAATAAACCGGCTTTGAACTGCTGAAAAACCGCTGGCGAATAACAGCCAGAGAAAAGATCTCTGTGAGGATAAGGATTACCAGTAATATCATCAGTATAGTTTTAAACAAATTTAACCATTTATTATTTACCCCGATTATTATTACATTCGCAGTAACCAATTTAATCTTAAAATGACCGAAGTAAAATTTTATGATCCTGAATTTCAGCCCGATGTTGTACTTACTTATTCCGTAATAGCAGCAAAATTCGGCGAGAAGTGGATATTTGTCCGCCATCATAAAAGACACACATGGGAGATACCGGGCGGACATATTGAGAAGGGGGAAACAGCGGATGAGGCAGCAGGACGTGAACTGATGGAGGAAACAGGAGCAGTGGAGTTTGAGTTGAACTGTGTGTCGACATATTCTGTTAAGAAAAACGGGGAAACAGGATTTGGCAGACTATATATTGCTAATATTTTTGAGCTCGGACCAATACCTGACAGGTCAGAGATTGCTGAAATAACATTCCTGGAGATGATTCCCGAACATCCTACACATCCCGATATTCAGCCTCATCTTTTCAAAAAGATACTTGAATATCAGGAGTCGGGGCAATAAGATCAGATATATTCAAAGCTCACTTTCTTGAGCCATTTTTCTTCCAGCAGTCTTGCTATTCTTTTGACGACTGTCCTGCGGATCTCCAGTTCAACGGGAAGGGTAGGGTCCTGGTGTGCTATATTGATCCTTGTACCTATGATAAAATGTATTTCATCGCTTTCCATCAGGAGCCGGACAATTTTATCGGCCGGTCCCTTTCCCGGTTTGATGCTGTTGTTATATGTCTTCAGAATTTCATTTACTTTCTGGAGCGTAAGAATTCCCTCAGTTACAAGATCTATTCCCTGTAGGAAGCTTTCCGGGGGCAGTTCAGGATCTTCAAATATAAGTTCGTCGGTTATTGTCCTGTTGAGTTCCCTGGCAATTATGTCAGCTGTAGTTCCTCCGCACAGTATTACCTTTCCCTTGTATGATTCCACCTTCGATGCAAGCTCTGAGTCTTTCTCTTTCTCATATGGGGGGCCGGTACAAAGAAGTAATTTCCGCGGTTCTCTGAAATATACTATTGCACAGCTTATATCATCACTCGCTTTATAATTATCATTCTTATGAGCCATTGTAACAATCTTACCTGCCAGAGTACTTGCTGAGATTGATGTTTCACTAGTGACAAGCGAAGCAGCATAGGAAGCCACATTATTCCTTTCCCAGCCAAAAGGATACTCTTCGCTGCCCATACCACTTTGTGATACTCCGTCGGAGCAGAATATTATCCTGTCTTCTTTCTCGGGCTTGAAACTGCATGTTCTGAGCACTTTACCGGCATTTCGTCCCTTGCTTAATGTAACATTTTTCCATTGAGGCTCATAAATCTGGTTGCCTTTAAGGATTATCGTGGAAGGGTTGTCATATTCCAGTATTGTTGCTTTCCCGGTGCTCTCAATATCAATTATAGTGAAGGTGGAATAACTAATTTTCCTTTCGCTGCAAACAGGAAGGGTGTTCATTATAATCTCAGCTATGCGGTCAACTTCCTTGTGTTCGCGTGTAAAGTTAAGTGCCATTGTGGCGGTGAGTGTTGCCAGGATGTTTGCTTTTACCCCATGACCCATACCATCT
>Ga0102950_1000299_pt1 | contig 13266 bp, 10 predicted proteins | sample SalPon2A_B_D2_MG_FD_78505 | JGI IMG/M metagenome (GOLD analysis project Ga0102950, IMG submission 78505) | Soil microbial communities from South San Francisco under conditions of wetland restoration - Salt Pond MetaG R2A_B_D2_MG | ecosystem: Environmental > Terrestrial > Soil > Wetlands | place...
AGCGGGTCGATGATTGAAGAAAAACACGCTTCCCTGGCATGGCATTACAGGAATGCGGATGAAGACATAGCTGCACTAAGGATTAACGAACTTAAAGACGACCTCTCTGAGATACTTAAGGAAGAACCTAAGCTACAGATGCTTGAAGGAGAGAAAGTACTTGAGGTAAAAAGTCTTGTCTATGATAAGGGTACTGCAGCACTGAGGCTGCTTTGTGACGAGAATTATGATTTCATTCTTGCACTTGGTGACGATCGTACCGATGAGGATCTTTTCAGGGTAATACCCAAAACAGGTATCACGATCAAAGTGGGAAATAAACCATCGAGAGCCAAATACAATATCAGGAACCAGTCGCAGATATACAGGATACTCTCCCTTTTCACAAACAATGAAGTGACTGTCGGGTCATAAGGATAACTTATAAATAACAGAGCTGAGATTCAAACGCTCTTTCCTGCCAGCCTGGTTAAAGCGTAATAGGATACTCCCAGGAGTGAGGCTGAGGGACCAAGCAGTGCTTTCTCTATCCTGACCCCTGCCCTGCAGTTTTCGAGCGAATTATCAATCGCACTTTTAACTATTATGTTAAAATAACTCTCGCGGGCTTCTGACATCCCTCCTCCTATTATTATCTTCTCAGGTGCAAAAATGGCTATAAGGTTGGCAATGCCTATGCCTACTATCCTGGCATTTTCTTCTACGACACTTACTGCCACAGGTGAATTATTATAGCTTAATTCAAAAATCTCCCTGCAGGAAAGTTTAGCTTCCCTTAAAGAATTTTCCAGATGCTCGTTATATCTTCTTATCAGCGCGGATGCCGATGCATAGTGCTCCCATGAACCTGAAATTCCCTTGTCGCTTATTTCGCCATCATAATGAATAACCATTTGTCCAACCTCACCACCGGCATTATTGACCCCCCTGTAAAGCTTCCCGTTAATTATTATACCCCCACCGATACCTGTTCTGAGAGCAATGAAAATTATATCATTAAAACCCTTACCCGCTCCGAACCGGTGTTCTGCTATTGTCATCATATTTGCATCATTACCTATATAAACAGGAAGACCTGTTTCCTGGTATACAATTCTGGCAAGAGGTACATTGGTCCAGCCCTCAATTCCCTGGTCGGGTCCTAAAACCACTCCATTCTGATGATCAATAAAACCCTTGACAGAAATACCGGTACATATCGGGTTAACACCTTCAGAGGCCACAGCTTTCCTTATGTCACGAATGGCTGTAAGCAGTGTGTTTATAAGACTATCTCTGGACTTTAATTCATTTAGAGGATACGTATTTGAAGCTAAAATATCGCCTTCCATCTTTACAACTGCAATTCTCAGCGTGTTATGGCCGATATCTGCTCCAATAGCGGATGCATGTCTGAACATATTAGCAGCAGTTTGTTAAAACATACAAATTTAACTTTAACCTGAAAATTTCATTATATTTTTCACATAAAATATTGACGATTGAAAATCAGGGGTATTCGGAAGATTTTTCATCGTTTTGCAGATTTTTGACTTACTTCTTAACACCTCAGGCTATGAGCAATGTTGTAATTGTTTTGCATTAAGCATTTTGGAGATCCTTCGTTCCGCTAAAGATATACTTCCAGTACAGAATCCTCAGAATTAACATTCCGGATATCCGTGGGGATCTTTCATTCCGCTACGCTCCATTCACGATGACAGCGCAGAATCCCCTGATCGCTTAGCGGTAGCTTAAAGATAACCCGCTTTAACACCGATTGAAAATCTAAATGAAACAGGTTAATATGATAGATAAATATTATTTTCTATATTAGGGTTAAGCCTGAAAAATACTTGTTTCCCAATTATTTCGTCAGCCATCAGGGTGATTAATTCATAAGATTGAATTCGTCAGGTTTAATATAAATTAACACAAGCTACAGAAAAATAAAAGTTGTTATCCACAGGATGATTTTTTTGATACCTTTGGCTGAACGAATGTTTAATACAACTTTATGGAAGAGAGAGTCAGGGAAATATTTGAAAACGAAGCAAATGCAATCAGAAATATTCCGGTGACACCGGCTTACGAAGAAGCTGTAAATCTTATATATAACCATGTCCACCTTAAGAAGGGCAAGCTTGTAACTAGCGGCATGGGAAAAGCAGGCCAGATTGCGCACGATATTGCAACAACATTCAGTTCCACCGGTACACCATCGGTATTCCTTCATCCCAGTGAAGCCCAGCATGGTGATCTAGGAATAGTGCAGGAAAATGATGTTTTGCTGGCTATCTCAAATTCCGGCAAGACACGGGAAATTATAGAACTTATAGGTCTGAAAGATAATCTTTTTCCCCATGTGCCGGTTATTGTTATCACGAGTAACGGCGAGAGTCCTCTTGCCACAAAGGCTGAAACATTTATACTAACAGGCGATCCTGCTGAAGTTTGTCCCCTGGGACTCACTCCCACTACTTCAACTACCGTGATGACAGTTATAGGTGATGCCCTTGTTGTTCTGATGATGGAAAAAATAAAATTTACAGCAAAGGATTATGCCAAAAGACATCACGGCGGTTACCTGGGAATGAAATCAAGGGAAATATCTGATAAATTCTGAAAAGTTCTCTTTTCAGCTTTTCTCACTGTTTATTGAATCGAGTACCGACCTTATCGACTCCTGGAAACTATTTGCATTTTCTATCCACTTAAGTATGTTCTCACTTGCTGCCGGGAACTCAGGATTACGCATAGATACTATCCTGTAGGCATATTCCTTCAGTTCTCCTACATTTGCCAGGACTTTTGAGAAGTAAACAACAAAAAAGGAATCAGTAAGGTAGAAATAGCGTTTACGGTCGGAAGCTATTGTCTTGTAGTCAATTATTTTATTCTGCAGCAAATAATTGAGTGAATTGCTTACCGAGCTCTTACTTGCATTGAAATATATCACAAGTTCATCAAAGGTCTTTTCAGGAGGGTCGCTTACAATAAAACAGGCTATTATCCTGCCCTGCATCGGGGTGAATCCGAAGTTCTCCAGTATCTTGCCTGTTTCTTCTATCGTTTCCCTGGTCCTGTTGTCCTGATCAGCCATAAGATAAAACCCTGTTTTGTTATTATCTAACAAATGTAAAATAAATACTTGTTAGTTCTATAGCTTTGGAACTAAAAAAACAAATTTTATTTTTTCTTGCTGCAATCATTTAAAAAGATTAGATTTGACTGTTTCGATAAAACTAACTACACTAAAACAAAAGGACATGACAAACACCAGCTCAACAGGCTCTATCAGCAGGAAAGACTATGTCTTTTCCATATTGATAATAGGACTATTCTTCTTCATATTTGGTTTTGTAACCTGGCTTAACAGCATACTGATTCCTTTTCTGCAAACAGCTTGTGAACTAAACAATTTCCAGGCATACTTCGTTACAGCAGCCTTCTATATCGCATATTTTGTGATGGCATTACCAATGACCCCGATACTTAAAAAGACAGGATTCAAAAATGGTATGTCAGTAGGCCTGTGGATAATGGCAGTAGGATGTCTTCTTTTTATACCTGCTGCCCTCAGCCGCACTTACGGGTTATTCCTCACCGGTTTGTTTGTTATGGGTACCGGCCTTACCCTTTTACAAACAGCATCAAACCCTTACATTACAATTATAGGACCCCGCGAGAGTGCAGCAAAGAGAATCAGCATTATGGGAATTGCAAACAAATTTGCAGGTGCAATAGCTCCTATAATCCTTGCAAGCATCATCCTGAAAGACTCGAATGTTCTTGAACAGAAACTAGCCCAGGTAGTTGACGCAGCTTCAAAAGCAGTAATACTTGATGAGCTTGCACGAAGAGTAATAATGCCCTATATAATAATGGCTGTAGTGCTTGTCCTGCTGGGTCTTATGCTGAAATTTGTTCATCTGCCCGAGATAGATACCGATGAAGAAGAACCGGTGACTGACAGTACTGAAGTAAAGAAGACAAGCATATGGCAGTTTCCGCATCTCGTTCTGGGAGTGATAGCCCTGTTCTTCTATGTAGGGGTTGAAGTAATAGCCGGCGACTCGATAATTCGTTACGGGCTCTCGCTTGATATAAAAATGGATTCGGCCAAGTATTATGCATCACTTACTATGCTCAGTATGATCATAGGTTACCTGGCAGGTATTGTTCTTATTCCAAAGTACATAAAACAGGGTAATGCCCTTAAGATATGCACGATTCTCGGTGTTATCTTTGCTATCGGTGTTATTTTCACACCGGCTTCGGTAGCAGTGACAATTCCATTTGTCGACCTTGTGACTTTCAAACCTCTTGAACTGGTACTCCCTATAACTGTCCTGTTTGTGGCTCTTATGGGCCTTGCCAATTCACTTGTATGGCCAGCCATGTGGCCACTGGCCCTGGATGGTCTAGGTAAATTCACAAAGACTGGTTCAGCACTTATGATAATGGCTATCGCAGGAGGCGCACTGATACCCCTGGCTTATGGTAAGCTCGCAGATATTTTCACCTTCCAGCATGCATACTGGATTTGTGTCCCTGCTTACCTCGTAATAATGTATTATGCCTTTATAGGTCATAAAGTGGGAAAAAAGCATGGGAGTTGAACTGAAAGACATTTATGATTCTTTTACTGCCGAAGGGTCCTTCCTGTCGGGGGAACCTTTCGGCAGCGGTCATATCCACGATACTTTCAGGATTATAACAGATGAAAAGTATTGTGATGATTATATCATACAAAAATTAAATAACAAAATCTTCAGGAATATTCCTGAACTCCAAAACAATATAGAACGAGTAACTGTCCATCTGAGAAACAAGTTACTCACCATTCCGGGCTCGGATATCAAACGGGAATGCCTCAGGCTCATTTCAGCAAAGGACGGGAAGAGCTGGATAGTTGATAATGAGGGGCATTACTGGAGAATGTATATTTTCATCTCCGCCCATCATTCCTATAATGTTGTCGACAGCAACGATAAAGCATTCGAGGGCGGTAAGGCAATCGGTCGTTTCCAGGCTATGCTGTCGGATATGCCGGGAGGACCGTTACATGAAACAATACCATGGTTTCATAATATTGAAAAACGACTTGAGACATTTAATAATAAGATTACAGAAGATCCCGCAGGAAGAGTTGAAAGCGTAAGGGAAGAAATAGAACAATTCCTTTCCAGGGCAGAAGATATGAAAATAATCCTAAGGTTGGGTGATCAGGGCAGGATACCCCTGCGAATAACACATAACGATACAAAATTCAACAATATTCTTCTTGATGAGAATGACAAGGCTCTTTGTGTTATAGACCTCGATACCGTAATGCCAGGTTATGTTCATTATGATTTTGGCGACGCTATCAGGACCGCTGCCAATACTGCTTCTGAAGATGAGAAAGATCTTTCCAGGGTAAAGATGGATATTAACAGGTTCACCGCTTATGCAGAAGGCTACCTTTCGGAAACCGGTCGAACCCTTAATCATACGGAAAAAGATTACCTGGCATTTGCTCCCCGCCTTATAACCTATACTATTGCTCTGCGTTTTCTTACAGATTATATCGATGGAGATAATTATTTCAAGATCCATCACCCGCAACATAATCTCCAGAGGGCCAGAACCCAGATGAGACTCATGATGAGCATGGAAGAACAGTATGATAAGATGCAGGAGATTATCTTGAGGTTGATATAAGTTAATAAGGAGATAAGAGTGAGGAACTTAGAGGCCGCACTTACGCTACAGTCAGGCCTGCACTGACATAAACCTTTCGTCGGAGATCTCCGCAACGCTTCGACATAACCGCAAGACTACCTGACCGCACGACCGAACGACCAATTACTTTAAATTACATGTCCTGGAACAAAGAAAAAACAGCATTTCTTAAAACATTAAACAGTCCTGATAAAATACAGGCGTTTCTCGATTCAATAAGCTATAACCCGTCATATGAGTGCAGGTCGCCCCGTTGGGTGATAAAGAAAAGATCGGCACATTGTTTCGAGGGGGCGCTTTTTGCAGCAGCTGCTCTCGGATTTGCTGGCTATCCTCCACTAATTGTTGACATGAAAGCAGAAAATGATGATGATCATGTTATTGCCGTTTTCAAAAAAAGGGGGCTTTGGGGAGCAGTTGCAAAATCGAATTTCACCACATTACGTTTCAGGGAACCTGTATACAGGAACCTAAGGGAACTTATAATGTCATGCTTTGACTTTTATTTCAACCTGGCAGGAGAAAAATCACTCCGCTCCTACTCTATTCCCCTTAATCTTGGCACTTTCAGCGGGAGGAACTGGCTTACAACAGATGAAGATCTTGAATATATCGGCGACAGGCTTGAACAGCTCAGACATTTTCCTGTTATAAATAAGGATATGATTGCGGAACTGACTAAAGCGGGCGACTTAATACTGAAGGCAGGATTGCTCGGCTCTGATGAAAAAGGATTATACAAACCATTATGACACATTCATACGTTTTGTCAAATCGTTGAATTACACGGTAAAACAGATACTGTTAACACAAAGCATAAAAATTGCAGTCGAATTTTTGAGACATTCATCATATTGTCTGTCTTTATTTTATCCACAACCGCCGGAAGACGGTCGAAGGTTATTTTTGTATTTCATCTCAGATTGACTATTTTTGACATCATTAAAACAATAGGGTATGGATGTATCTGGAAAATCATTTAAAGCTTTCCTTGAGAGAGAGGAAGCTCTTAAGAATCAATATAATACAAAGAATGCTCAAAAGCAGCATGCCAAAGGGAAACTGACTGCTCATGAGCGTATTAATCTCCTTTTTGATAAGAATACATTTGAAGAAATTGATGCCTTCGTTACCCCGGCTAGTCAGCCCGTGGAATTTGGCCGTATAGAAAGAACATACGGTGATGGTGTGATAGCAGGGCACGGAAAGATCAACGGACGCCTTGTATTTGCTTATGCACAGGACTTTACAGTAATGGGGGGCTCTCTTGGACTAGTACATTCCAAAAAGATCACAAAGATCCAGGAGATGGCCCTTAAGATGGGTGCCCCAATAATTGGTATGATGGATTCCGGAGGGGCCAGGATACAGGAAGGTGTGGCCAGTCTTAGCGGATATGCATCCATATTCCATAATATAATTCAGTCATCAGGTATAATTCCGCAGATATCAGTTATAATGGGACCTGCCGCAGGAGGTGCAGTTTATTCCCCTGCACTGACTGATTTTGTGTTTATGGTAAATCACACAAGCTACATGTTTGTTACGGGGCCCAATGTTGTTAAGGAAGTGCTGAACGAAGAGGTTACTTCAGATGAACTGGGTGGTGCTGAGATTCATGCAAGGAAGAGCGGTGTGGCACATATGATTTATGATGATGAAGAGAATACAATACTGGCACTGAAAAAATTTCTTGCCTACCTCCCATCAAATAATGTTGAAAATCCCCCGGTGGTCACAGATGATGTGACCTGTTCAGATATAAATGAAAAGTTACGGGATATAGTACCGGATGATCCCAACAAGGCATATGATGTAAAAGATGTTATTAACCTTGTGGCTGATAAAAACAGCTTCTTCGAGACATCAGAACTATTCGGCGCCAGCCTTGTTACAGGCTTTGCAAGGATGAAAGGCAAGACAGTGGGTATTGTTGCTAATCAACCCAAAGTGCTTGCCGGGGTTCTTGATATAGATTCGTCGACAAAGGGTGCAAGATTTATTAGGTTCTGCGATGCCTTTAATATTCCCATAATAACTTTCGAAGATGTACCGGGATTCCTGCCAGGCATGGACCAGGAACATTCCGGTATAATAAGGCACGGAGCTAAACTGCTCTTTGCCTATAGTGAAGCCAACGTTCCCAAGATAACTGTTATCCTGAGGAAAGCATACGGGGGAGCATTTATTGTAATGAACAGTAAATTCCTTGGCGGTGATTTCAGTTTTGCCTGGCCTACAGCAGAAATTGCAGTGATGGGTCCCGACGGAGCAGTTGCGATACTGTACCGAAACGAGCTGGCAGCATCTGATAATCCTCTGGAGCTTAAAAAGGAACTTGTGAAAAAATACCGCGATAAAATAGCCAATCCTTTTATAGCTGATGAAAGTGGGTATATCGACGAGGTTATCGACCCGGCAGTAACAAGGAAAAAACTTCTGTCGGCACTGAATGCCCTGAGTAATAAATGGGTGAAGGTTCCGTCGAGAAAGCATGGCAATATGCCGTTGTAGGTGGCAGGCAGCAGGCGGTAGAAAGAAGTAATTAATAAGATATACGATGAAGATAAAAAGAATGTTAATAGCAAACAGAGGTGAGATCGCTGTTCGTATCATGAAAACCGCTCATGAGATGAATATTGAGACAGTAGCAATCCAGACAGCAACAGAGCCGAATGCTATGTACCTGTCATCAGCCGATATTATCTTCGATAATACGGAAGATGTATCTGAAATACCTGTTTTCCTTGATATAGAAAAGCTAATTGCGATAGCACAGAAGAGTGGCGCCAATGCAGTTCACCCAGGATATGGTTTTCTTGCTGAAAACGCCTACTTTGCTCAAAAATGCATTGATAATAAAATAATTTTTATCGGTCCGTCACCTGACGCCATATATAAAATGGGTAACAAGACAATTGCACGTAAAATTGCACTTGCAAGCGGCATCCCGATGGCTATGGGAAGCGAAGGGAATATTTCAGACGAAGAGGAGGCAGTTAAGATAGCTGAGAAAATTGGCTACCCGGTTATTATAAAGGCAGCTTCAGGCGGTGGAGGCCGGGGTATGAGAATAGTCAGGAAATCTGAGGAGATGGAGAAAATGTTCATCATAGCAAGCAAAGAGGCAGAGAAAGCCTTCAATGATCCCTCCGTCTTTATTGAAAAATATATTGAAAACCCAAAACACATAGAATTCCAGATACTTGGCGACACCAAAGGCAATGTAATACATCTTGGTGAAAGAGAATGTTCAATCCAGAGAAAGCATCAAAAACTTCTGGAGGAAGCTCCATCTTCGGCACTTGATAAAGCACTAAGGGACAAGATGGGAAATACAGCCATAGAAATAGCCAAAGCAGTAAATTATCACTCCGCAGGTACAGTTGAATTTCTTCTTGATTCCGAGAAGAATTTTTACTTCATGGAGATGAACACAAGAATACAGGTTGAGCATCCTGTAACCGAGGCCATTACAAATATTGACCTCATAGAACAGCAGATCAGGATTGCCAACGGAGAAGAATTGCTGCTGAAACAAAAGGATATTAAGCTAAAAGGCTGGGCAATTGAATGCCGTATCAATGCTGAAGACGTACAATCCGGTTTCGCTCCTGATCCCGGTAAGATAATGATGATGAATATGCCTGCCGGCGCTAACATAAGAGTTGACACAGGTGTCCGGGAGGGCTCTGCCATCGTAGCCAGCTTTGACTCTATGATAGCCAAACTGATCGTTTCTGGAAAAGACAGGAAAGATGCAATTAAAAACTGTAAGCTGTCCCTCGATAAGGTATGGATAAAAGGCACAAAAACAACCCTGCCCTTCTTCCGTATGCTTATGCGGCATCAAAAATTCCAGGATGGAACATTTACAACAGCTTTTATTGAAAAGGACCTTGATAAATTCTATCTTAACAGCGAATATGAAGAAATGCTTGCTGCATGGCTAGCAACAAAACTGTTTATAGAAGAAAACCTTAGTGACGACAGTATCAATATCGATTTTGAACATGGCAAGGAAATGAGTCCATGGCTGTTAAATAAACGACTTAACCAATTTTAAACAATAACTGAATCATGACCAGCGACAAACTCCATATTAACAAGCTGTACGCACTGTCGTCAGAAAACAGGAAATTCAGTTTTTCACTGCCGCTTAAGCAAAGCATAAGGATTGGAAAAAGAGATTACGAGGTTACTCTGAAGTCAGATGAAAAATACGGAACATATATTCTGTGGAAAAACAGGAAATATCCTGTTGAGATAGTCCGATCGCGTCAGAATAAATATGAAATACTCTTTAACGACATAAGCTATACATTCACTGTAGAAACTCCTTTCTCACTCCAGAGGATGAAGGTCCTCAATTCAAAGAAGAGCAAATCGGACAAGGAATATATTAAAGCTCCCATGCCTGGCAAGATAATAGATGTACTTGTACGTGAAGGCATATGCGTATCAAGGGGAGAACCTCTTGTTATACTCGAAGCAATGAAAATGCAGAATGAGATCATGTCTCCTGTTAGCGGTACAGTTGTAAAAGTTGTTGCAAAACAGAACACAAATGTGATGAAAGATGATCTTCTTGTTGAGATAAAACCCTGATTTGCACACACATCCCTATTATTATCAGAAAAGGGTGAAATAAAGAGAAAGCTTCTTTTGAAAATTCATATCATTTCCTACATAAGACATCAAATAAACAGCTAAATGTCAATCCATTCGGTACAATTGTTGAATAATTGCGTACCAAACAACAAATTCTTCCGACATTTGTGGCAGGACTATTTGTATTATTTAATGAAGAAGTCGTTAATTACAGCCTGCATTTGATAAAAAAATGTCAATTGTTAACTGAAAACGACCATTCGTAAATTAAAATATACTTTTTTAAAAAATTATTGTTATGTTGGAAATGTTAAAACCTGACCGGGATTATACAATTCCGACATATATAAATAGAGAGAATTCTTTCTCTTCTGCGTTAACTGAAATAACCTGAATGCAAGGTAAAGACATGAGAGCCTTCATTGGAATATTATTGGTTCTTGCTTTTACAGGTCCGTTTACAAAGGCCAGTTCGTCAGTACCGGTCATCAACGGGCTCAGGTTCAGCCATTCATCGTCCTCAGATACAGCCGAAATAAACAATTATACTAGAAAAGCCCTTACTTATTTCGGGTCCCGTAAGAATATTAAAAAAGCTAAGAGTTACATCGATACTGCTGAAATGCTATGCAGGGAAAAGGATGTTGAAATGCCGGCTATGCTTCACCTGGCAAGAGCAGAGTATTTCATGTCGGTAAGCGATCTCAACAATGGTGTCCAGGAAGCCACTATTGCGATGAAGATTGCAAAAAGCAATGGCGACAGCGATATATATCTAAAGGGCCTTAATTTTATGGGACGATATAATCTCCGGATAAGGTTCTTTAAAGAGAGTATGGATTACTTCAATGAGGCCATTAATTATGCGGAAGAGCACAGGCTGAATGGTTACATACCCCTTAATTACCTGGGGTTATCAGAGGTCTACCGTCTGATGCGCGATACGACGAGCCACAGGAAAGCACTCTTTAAAATGGTGAAGAATGCCGAATCTGAAAATGATTCATTGCTGATGGCCAATGGGATGTACCGTCTGGGTTCTTCCCTGATCCTGCAGGAACGCGATTTTAAAAAAGCAGACTCAATCCTGAAAGTATGCCTTAAGATATCTGAGATAAGAAAGGATACATCCCTGATAGCATCTTCCCTTGCCAATATGGGATATAATTATTATCTGGAAAGGGATTTTAAACCTTCGATAGAATATTACAATAAATCACTGGTTTACAGCATACCGGGGAAAATTTATACCGCTTCCGCCAATTCACTTGGTAATCTTGGTACCATTTACAGGGACCTGGGTGATTTTGATAAATCGATAAATTATTACCGTAAATCAATCCAGCAGGCAAAAATAGTGGATGACGTTTACGATCTCTACTGGGTATATATGGATATGAGCAATATGTACCTTGCCAGAAAGGATACTGGGAATGCCTACAAAACATATGTACTTTACAAAAGATATAATGATGCATATATCGAAAATGACAATGTAAGCAGTCTTAGTGAAGCAAAATTGAAATATGAAGCTGAGACACACCAGAGAGAACTTGAGTTATTGTCGGTGAAACTGAGTAAACAGAAGCTTCTTATCTACGGTTATACCGGTTTGTTCCTTCTCATCCTGGCTATAGGTTTCCTTATACTGAGCAGGGCCAGGATAAATGCCAAACAGCGCATCAGTGAAATGAATCATAAGATATCCGAAATAACGCAGGCCAATTTGCGGCAACAAATGAATCCTCATTTCATTTTCAATACGCTTAATTCGATACAATATTATATGTATCAGCACGATAAACTGGCCACTAACAACTATCTGACCAAGTTCGCGAGCCTGATGCGAAAGGTACTTGAGAATTCTCAGCACACCTCGGTTCCTCTTCGTGATGAGCTTGATGCTCTAAACCTCTATCTCGAACTGGAAAAGATCAGGTTCAAGGACAAATTCGATTATCAGATCAATGTCGATGACGAGCTTGATACAATTCTTTACAAGGTACCTACTATGCTGATACAACCGTATGTTGAGAACAGTATATCACATGGACTGATGCCGAGGGATGAAAAAGGTCTTGTCAAAATTGATATTAAGCTCGAAAAAGACTATATTTCATGCATAATTGAAGATAATGGTATTGGCAGGGAAGCTGCCAGGGAAAAGAAAAACAAGAGTGAAAAGATCCATAATTCTCTCGGAACTCAGATAACCAATTCCAGGCTCGATCTTGTCAATACTCTTTACGGGACCAGTCTGAAAACGATCTATACCGACCTTAAGGATGAACAGGATGAACCCACAGGTACCAGAGTTGAGATACACATTCCGATAATGTCATGAAACTCAGATAGAAGCCCTGCACAAACACCTTTGAATAACAGCCTGTATACTTGTGGGTTCCATACGACAACCAAAAATAAAATATATCCAATGAAACATAAACTGATCACCGTAATAATTGATGATGAGCCTGATGCAGTGGATTTTATTTCATCTATTATTTCAGAATATTGTCCGGGACTTGATGTCAGGGGAAAGGCTCATAATGTAAGGGATGGAATAAAACTTATAAAGGAGATCAAGCCTGAACTTATTTTTCTGGATGTAGAAATGCCCAACGGTACCGGATTTGACCTGCTAACACATTTCCCGGAGAAAGATTTTGATGTTGTCTTCATAACCGCATTCAATCATTATGCTATTAAAGCAATAAAATACAGTGCTGTTGACTACATTCTGAAACCAATAAACATAAATGAATTCATCGAGGCAGTTAACAGGGTAATACACAAACGTACAACAAACACAATAGCAGGGAAAGAGAATTTTGAGGCACTCCTCGAAAATATCCGTACATCACATCCCACAAGGCTTGTGATACCTACGTCAGACGGAAGGGAATATCTTAATCCAAACGATATAATCCGGATTGAAGCTGACCGCAG
>Ga0102950_1000301_pt1 | contig 13247 bp, 12 predicted proteins | sample SalPon2A_B_D2_MG_FD_78505 | JGI IMG/M metagenome (GOLD analysis project Ga0102950, IMG submission 78505) | Soil microbial communities from South San Francisco under conditions of wetland restoration - Salt Pond MetaG R2A_B_D2_MG | ecosystem: Environmental > Terrestrial > Soil > Wetlands | place...
ACCTGACATTTCCCCGGTTTTTTTGTAAAAATGATAATCCACAACATCTGAAACATTTTCAGGATAAAGCCCTTTAAAAAAATTTTTCTCGTCAGATGTTAGATTTGCTTTCTTAGCTTGGCCAGTCGACCTTGTCTCTAATTTAGCCGACAACTCATTATGTTTAGAATGATTTACAGCATTGTTTTTTAACTGAGGAGCATAGTTGCCTATTGCATTGGTTGAAATTTTCATCTGTTAAATCTCCAAGGAATCTTTAACCATTTGTTTGGAAGCATTTAGTGCTGTAAGATTTGATTCATAGCTTCGGGTTGCTGAAATCATATCAACCATTTCAGATACAATATTTACATTCGATTCCTGGACATAACCTTTGGCATCAGCATTAGGATTATGAGGATCGTAAACTATAGGACCTTGCTGCTCATCTGTTGATACTTGAGTCGTCATACCTGTTCCGGAAGAATTGCCATTTATATCTAGACTCGACGCAGGAATTGAAATGTGAGCCTCATTATTCACATTCAGCGGAATTACTGCTTGCTCTACATTAAGGTTATTAGCAAACTGATTTTGATCGTCTTTAATTTCTAAAAATTTTCTTTGATAAGGCTGTCCGTTTCCCATTCTGGTTACATCAGCATTTGCAATATTTTCAGCAATTAAATTCATCCGTTTCCGCTGAATACTTAGTCCTTTTGCACTTATATTAAAGCCGGGAAAGTTAATTCCGATTTTCATTAACCTACATCTCCTTTTATTACCATTTGAATATTTTTGAAATAGTCGCCAATTTTCTTTGAGGTAAATTGAAAATTTAGATTGTTGACAGCTAATTCAGACATTTGCTTATCTATATCAACATTGTTTATTCCGGAAGCGTCATCATTACTTTTATCTGTAACTATTTTATAACTTGGAACACCATCAGGGTTATCAGCACAAATTTGTCTGCTTTCATCGGTTTTTAACATCGCAGTCATATTGTCGTTCAATACATCTTTAAAAACTACGTTTTGTGAATGGTAATTTTCTGTTCCAACGTTTGCTATGTTTTGTGCAATTACTTTATTCTTAAGCGCACAAAAATCAGCAAAGTTTTCTAACAGTTTTATTGTTGGTTGAGACATCTAAATACCTAATTTTAATTTTATTTGAAGGTCTCAAATTAGATGCCATTAAAAGATTGGAAGTTTTTACAAATTATTTATTTGGTACATTCTAAAGTTGGCTATATATGTACACATGTAAATTATTATTCAGAATAATCCAGAATAACGGATTTAGTCTGTCCGCATGAACAAACAAATTTTATTTCTTTAATTGAATCGTTACCATCTTTTTTTAATATGATTTTCACACCTTCATGACTTTCTTCTTCTACAGAAATTTTTGTTTTACCTACAAGTTCGGCTTCAGAACTTTTAATAAAATTGCCAGAAGATTCTTGTAAATCATAACTAAATTCTCTGAATAACGGTTCTTCAAAATTATTTTTCATTTGTAATTACCTTATTAATTATTTCCGGAATTTTTTCTACAGGAACAATTGCATCAGCCAGTCCGGCATCTGCAACTGCTTTAGGCATACCATAAACGACGCATGTGCTTTCATCCTGCGCAACACAGTACCCGCCAAGCTCCTTTAATTTTTTAATTCCTTCGAGTCCATCCTTCCCCATGCCCGTCATTATAACTCCAAGAGCATATTTACCATAAATATCAATAACGGAATTAAACATTACATCAACACTGGGACGGTGCAGAGTTTCCGATGGATCTTCAGAAATTTTTATAACAACTGAATCAAACGAATCTTTTTTTAACGTCATATGCTGACCGCCCTTGGCAATATATACTACTCCATTTCTAACTGTTTCATTATCCTCTGCCTCTTTCACTTCAAGCTCACTCATTCCATCGAGTCTTTCAGCAAGAGATTTAGTAAACTTCGGCGGCATATGCTGCACTATGAAAATAGGACAATTAATTTTTTTTGAAAGAAAAGGAATTACTTTTTGAAGTGAAAAAGGCCCTCCGGTTGATATACCTAAACCTACAGCTTTATATCCGATTGCCGGAATATCAGCTTTATTTGCAACAACAGTAGATGGAGATTTACGCTGATTTAATTTCTGAACTCTTCTTAAACGATCCCTAAGAATTTTCTGCTTTACAATCTCTTTAACTTTATTAATTAAGTCTTCTTTAATTTTAATGATATTTACATTAACATAAGACAATTCTTTTGGGATAAAATCAACTGCTCCGTATTCAAGAGCTTTAATTGTATCTTCTGCACCTTCAGTAGTCAAAGAACTAACCATCATTACTGATGTCGGACAATCTTTCATTATTTTTTTTAGCGCTGTAAGACCATCCATTTTAGGCATTTCAATATCAAGAGTTACAATATCCGGTCTTAAAGATTTTACTAGATTGTAACCTTCTTCGCCGTCTTTTGCAGTTCCAATAACCTTAATTTCAGGATCACTTTCAAGCATAATGGAAATTGATTTCCGCATAAATGCTGAATCATCTACCACTAGGGCTTTAATTTTATTATTTAAAGTATTATTCAACAATTTTATTTATCAATTCGCTTATATCAATTATCATTACAACGGTTCCATCACCCATTATTGTAGAACCGGCAATTCCATTAATGTTGCCGAGATAACTGCCCAAAGATTTAATTACAACTTCCTTCTGCCCGAGTAATTCATCAACCTTTATTCCGAATCTTTTTTCTGCTAATCCGACAACCACAACATACTGCCAGATTTTTTTATCTTCCTTTTGTGAGTCTCCATAAAGCATATCTTCTATTGCCACCAAAGGAATTACACTATCTCTTTTTTTAATAACTTCGTTTCCATTAATTGTGCGAATATCTTCAATATGAACCCTAAAAGCTTCTACAACAGAATTAAGCGGGATTACAATTATTTCTGAATTTACCTTAACTATCATTCCTGGGATAATTGCTAATGTAAGCGGCAACTTTACTATTATTTTTGTTCCTTTTCCTACAGAAGACTCAATACTAATTATTCCACGCAGCTTTGTAACGTTCGTCTTAACAACATCCATTCCAACGCCTCTGCCAGAAACATTAGTAACAACTTCGGCAGTAGAAAAACCGGGAAGAAATATCAAATTATATAAATCTTGTTTGGAATATTCTTTCGTTTTTTCTCTTGTAATTAATCCTTTAGAAATTGCTTTTTCTCTTATTACTTCGGGATCAATTCCTTTGCCGTCATCTTCAATTGTTATTACTATTTGATTTCCTTCTTGTTCTGCCGAAAGAATAATTGTTCCTAAAGGATCTTTACCTAATTCTTTTCTTTTTTCAGGTGATTCAATTCCATGATCGACAGAATTTCGAATTAAATGTACAAGCGGATCGTTAATTTCTTCGATTAATGTCTTGTCTAATTCAGTATCTTCACCTTTTATTACAAGATTTATCTGCTTATTAGTTTCACGAGCAAGGTCTCTTACAAGTCTGGGAAAACGGTTAAATACTTTACCTATCTTAACCATCCTGGTTTTCATAACAACAAGCTGAAGCTCGTTTGTCATTAAATCAATCTGTTTTGCTGCATCAGCTAAATCTCTTGAAATTTTTGAACCTTCATATTCTATGGAACATTCCGAATTTACTTGTGCCAGCCTGTTTCTACCCAAAACCAGCTCTGATGCAATATTTAACAACTCATCTAATCTGTCAACATCAACTCTAATAGTGTTTTCTGTCTTCTTGGCAGAAGTGTTAACTGATGTATCTTTAACAGAAGATATTGACTGAGAATTTTGTTTAGGAAGTTCATCATTTGAAATTTCAACCGCTACTTCTTTTTCGGTTAATAAAGCAGTTTTAATTTCTTCTTTTTCGTTTGCTGTTTTTTTAACTTTTTTTGATGTGCTATTTTTCTTTACTGCAGAAGATTTTTTCTTATCAGTCTTTTTTACCTTAGCTGCAGTTACTTTTTTACTAACCTGATTATTAATTTTTTGTTCTGATCTTACATTACTGTCTGATTTAACTTGATCGAGATTATTAATCAATTTTGTAAGTACACTTGCAGTCTCTTCCACACTAACGTCTTCATTTAAATTAGTTTCAATCGAAACGAGTAATTCTTTAATTTTATCGTATGCCAGAAAAATTCCATCCGCTAGTTCAGAAGTAAGAACTGCTTCTCCTTTTCTAAGTTTATTTAGAATATCCTCACATCTATGAGTAACCCGGGTCAATTTATTAAGCCCTAAAAAACCGGAAGTGCCTTTTATTGTATGAAATGACCTGAATATATCATTTAAAAGTTCATTGTCGTCAGGTCGATTTTCAAGTTCAATTAAATTTAAATCGAGCTTTTCTAATATTTCTTTCGTTTCGACTAAAAAACTGTCAACAATCTCTTTCATTTCGGGATCGCTGAGCATTGAATATGTATTATTTGAATCCATACTTAAGAAAATAATTTATCAATTTCGTCCTGCGTTGTCTTATTTAAGCTTTGATTCACAAGTGTATCTGCCACTTCCTGTTTTTCATGAGACTTTGTGTATTCTGCTTCAGGATTAAACGCAGAATTATGTTCTGAATCAATTTGTTCAAGATCTAAGTTATTTAATTCAGATTCATCAAGATGAATTATAAGTGAAGATAATCTTTGACGAACAGATTCTATTAAATGATTTACGGCTGCTAACTGCTGGGATGTAATATCTTGGACCTGGAGAGATAATGTAATGTTACAAACATCATTATTGATTTTATCAAATACTTCCCCAAAATTTCTTATAATCTGAAGAGAATCATCAAGCTGTTCATATTCCTGAATTAATTCCTGTGCATTTTCTTTGTTCATCAACAACTGCTTAATATTGTTCCATATTTCTCTCTTTTTACTTTCTTTTTCTTCAAGTGATTTAAATTCTTTTTTAACTTTATCTAAATCAAGACTAATCGAATCGGCAATATCTAAAATTTCTGTAGTGGCTAATTCTGTTGCACTGGAGATATTATTTATTTGATCCTTTGCTCTAGGAATTTTACTTGTACTGTCCGCAATCGAACTATTAATATCATCTAACAACGGAACTGTATCTTTCATAAAATCTATTATACTCTGGATTATAGGTATAAGCTTTTGGCCGTAACGAAAAACATTCTTTAAGTCATTCAGCCTTTCAAATAAATCGGACATAGTTGAAACACGTTTCATAATAATTTCTTTCTATGCTGCTTGTAAAACTTGATCAATTTTTTCTTTAAGAATCTGCGGTGTAAATGGTTTTACAACATAATTATTAACCCTTGCCTGAAGAGCTTCTATTATATCCTCTTTAACTCCGCGAGTAGTAACCATTAAAATAGGCATTGAAGAAAATTTGGCATCGCCTCGAATATTTTTTACCAATTCAAGACCCGATAAAACCGGCATATTCCAATCAGTTATAACAAAATTTATTGAACTGTCAGATCCCAGCTTTTCAAGGGCATCTTTACCATCACCAGCTTCTACAAAATTATTGTAGCCGAGGTTCTTTAAAGAATTTATTACAATTCTGCGCATAGTTACCGAATCATCTACTACTAGAAATTTAAGGTCCATCATATTTTCCTCAATTTAAATATTTTGATACTTCATAAACTATTTTCTTAGGATCAAATGGCTTAATAAGATAAGAGTTAGCTCCTATTTCCATTCCCTTTTGAATCTCTTCACTGCCTGCCAGAGAAGATAAAATTATTATGGGAATATCTTTAAATTGCTCATTAGTTCTCATTGATTTTATTAATTCAAAACCATCAAGGTTAGGCATATTTAAATCCGTTATAACAAGACTAACCTGTTTGTTAGGTAATTTTTCAAGTGCTTCCATTCCGTCAACAGCAGAAATTATTTCATAACCTTTCATTGCCAAAGCGAAAGTCACAAATTTTCTTATCGACGGTGAATCGTCGGCCACAAGAATTGTTTTTTTCATTTTAGATATTTACTCCTTCTTATAACCAATTGTTTTTGGGTAATTGATAATACTAAATGCTTTAGAAATCATGTGAAGAGTCTCAGCATATCCGATAAATAAATAACCGCCTTTATTAAGAGAATTATATAGATAATTAATAACTTTGATCTTTGCTTTTAAATCAAAATATATTAACACATTTGCACAGAATATTATATCAAAATTTGACATTGCTCTCATTTCAGAATCTTCAATAAGATTTAAAATTTTAAAGTTGGCCATATTTTTAATTTCCGGAATCATCTCGTAATTATTATCGTAACTCTTAAAATATTTTTTAAGATAATATGCCGGCGTATTTCGTACAGAATATTCTTTATAAATACCGGCTTTTGCAGCTTCAATCACTGTATGGTCGATATCTGTTCCGATAATTTCAACTTCCAGCATAGGATATTTAACTCTTAATAAATCATTAATTACAATAGCAATAGAATAAGCTTCTTCACCGGATGAAGAAGCAGCGCTCCAAATTTTTATTCTTTGTTTTCCGGATTTCACTTTTGAAGCAATTAATTCCGGAATTACTTTTAGAACAAGAGCATCAAGCTGAGACTGATTTCTAAAGAAATATGTTTCGTTAATAGTAATTGCTTCATACAAATACTTTCTCTCCCGGTTCCCGGGCGGTTTAAATTTTAAATAATCATAATATTCTTCGTATGATTCTATTCCCAAATAATTTATTCTTTTCAGCAGCCTGCTTTCCAATAAATATTTTTTGTTATCATTAAAGTAAATACCGCAGTTATCGTAAATTAACTTCCTAAAATTTTCGAAAACAGAATCCGATAGTTTTAAATTATTACTTGCTTTAAACTGGCGGCTAATAGCTGGAGCAACAGCAGAGTTCAATATTTCAGTCATATATTATCTTCTGGTTTCGATTCTAGTTGTTCATCTGTTTCAGCGCTTAGACAAAATTTTGCTCGTTCGCTTATCATTTCTTCCTTATCTTCAGCTAATCTAACAATTGCTATCTTTGCAACCGGATTTTCAATACTGCTTAATATTTCAAGAAGTTTAAGTTTATTCCAAAGATTATTGTCTTCAATCATTTTATCTACAAACAATAAAGCATTGTCAGGGTCAAGAATGAATAATAATTCAACTGATAATCTTCTTACTTCTTCAAAAGGATTGTTAAGACAATTAATTAAAGAATCAGTTAAATTTCTTAATTGCAGTTCGGATAGAAAATCTGCGAAATTATAATTAGTCTCATTAATTAATTCCAATGAAAATTCTAGAAGGTTTTTTAAATTCCTACATTCATCTTTTAATATTATTGTGAATAATTCAAAAAATTCCTTAATATTAGCAGACATTCTTGGCTTTATAATTTCATCTGTTTCATAATCTTCTCCAAAAACATTCATGCATGCCTGCATTATATCATTACCTTCAAATTCAACGACTAGTTTTACAGCGGATTTTCTATAATTAGAATCAGCTTCTTCAATTGTTCGTAGAATCGAGTTTTTCATTTTTTCATCAAAAGGAACATCGAGATTATATTTTTCTTTCAGAATATAAATGGACTCTATTATCGGCCATACTAAAGGTCCTTCGGTATTATTTAATTCTGCAATTAGGAAATAAAATGTTTCTTGATCACCTACAAGGCCAAGGCTTTCAATCATCGAAAATTTGGTTAAGCTATCTTCATCATTATATTTTGATAAGATAAAGTTTAAAGCTTTAGAAGTTCCGATTTTTCCCAGAGCCTCAATAATTGTAGGTTTATAAAGCTCATTTCCATCGTATAAAAGGATTATAAAATCCAAAGCTTCTTTATATTTCAAATTACCTAAAGCTTCTATACAAGCCATTATTACGTTATCATTCTTATTTATATTCAATAGTTCCAGAATTTCCGGTGCTGCCTTAGGTTCTCCAATCAGACCTAAAATATCAACGATAAATTTTTTATCATCATCATTGCCCAAATAAATATTATCTAGCAGCGTTTCTACCGAGTTAATGCCTATTTTCAGAAGTATTTCTCCGGCTAAATTCCTGGTTGAAATATTCGGAGAGGAAACATATTTAACTAGAAATTCAGGAATTTTCGGGTTTTGATTAACTGATAACATTAAATCGACTGCGTTCCGGACTCCTTTATCACTATCTTCAAGCATTGTACAAATATTTTCCATTAATGTATCGGTCAAATTCTCGTTGAATAATGATTCCACCGCCAGGCATCTTTCCATGGGGTTTTCGGATTTTAATTGCTTCAGAGTTTCGACTCTTAAACTATCATTTCGGGTCATATCAATTTACTCCCAAATGATTTTTTCCTCTTTAAATAATTATACTTTAAATGATTCTTTTAAATTATTATCGAATGTTTCACCAATATTTTTAGTGAAATTTTTATGAATTGAGTCAATTTTGATGCCGAATTTTAATTTTTTATTATGACTTAATTCGTAAATATTATATTAAATAATTGTAGAATATTAACCACTTGGAAATAATTGAACAGAAAAGAATTAGTTTTCCATTAATTTGATTTTTAACCTTTAGTTTAGATAAGCAGTTAAATGCGGAAAAATCTTCAGTGGGAATATTAATCGTTAGAGGGTGCCCCATGGCGTATCCTATTAAAGAAAAACAGCAGTTGAAGAAATAATTTCTTTAATAAAAGCAAAATTAGGAACACCCTCATTTATTTTTTTAAGAATATAAAATATTTTATTTTATATTTTTGAGTAATATTATCTTCCCCGTGATATTCTTATATGCGCTTTAATTTTCAATTTAAATCTTCATCCAAAAATTAATTAACTTCATAGGCAGCTAAAGATTTTCCATTAGTTCGGTCAATTACTTTACCTTCTTCAATTTTAAAATGTGAGATTAGTCTTTCCAGGCTTTGTGTTAAATTACTTAATTCTTCAGCAGAACGAGCAATTTGCTGAGATCCAACTGCACTTTGACTGGTTACATTACTTATAGATTCAATATTTTGACTAATTTCTTCTGCAGTCGCCGATTGTTCTTCACTTGCGGCTGCTACCAAAACGGCAACATCAGAAACCTTTTGAGCTCCTTCAATAATATCACTTAAAACTTCACCGGCTTTATTTGCCAATTCTTTTCCTGCATCAACTTCCAATTTCCCTTTTTTCATTGCGGAAACTGCTTCAGTGGTATCCTTTTGAATCTGCTTTATCATACCGGCTATTTCTTTTGTTGCTTTGGTTGTACGTTCGGCTAATTTTCTAACTTCGTCCGCAACAACCGCAAAACCTCTTCCTTGTTCACCGGCTCTAGCAGCTTCTATAGCGGCATTCAAGGCAAGCAGGTTAGTCTGGTCTGCTATATCATCAATTACCTGTATAATTTCTCCAATGGCATCACTGCCTTTTCCCAAAGCTTCTACTGTTTCAGCTGATTTTTCAACTACTTCTGCTATTCGTTTCATTCCTTTAATTGTGTCTTCAACTACTTTACCTCCCTGCTGTGCTTTTTCGCCGGATCCTTTTGCGGTCTCAGCAGCAAGAGAAGCATTTTTAGTGTTGTCTAAAATAGTTTTTGTCATTTGTTCAATTGAGGAAGCAACTTCGGTAATTTGCTGGGTTTGTTCGCCGGCCCCTGCAGCCATTTCTTCAACACTAGCTGAAATCTGGTTGGAAGCACTTGCTGTTGAAAGCACCGTCTGGCTTACCTTTCTTAAGGCCTCTGAAAGTGAAGAAATAACAGTATTAATATTATCTTTAATAAGCTGATGGTCACCTTTAAAATTACCTTCAATTTTTTTAGTAAAATTTCCATTTGCCATTACTTTAAGTACTTCCGCTGAGGCATAAATAGGAGCCAGTACGGCGTCTAGAATTGAGTTGATACCTTCAATCAGCTTTCCCCACTCACCTTCAAATTTAGAAGCATTACCGCGCAATGTTAAATTACCTTCTTTGTTGGCTTTTATAAGCTTATCTGCTTCAAGTAGTAATTCTTCTATTGTTTCAGCTTCTTTATTGAAAGCAATAGCCAGAGTGTCCTTATCCGAAGCTAAAGGTACTCTACTAATTTTTCCAGCGGCAATTTGTTGAGCGGCATAAATTTTATCCACCTGAGCACTTTGAAGTGTTTTTAATGATTCGGCTAGTTCACCTACTTCATCTTTTGCATTATAATTTATAGGTATATCATAATTTCCTAAGGCAAACTCTTTTACAATTTGTTTCAATTTTTCAAGCGGTTTAGCAATCGCCGGGGCTAAAAAGAATACAGTTAATACAAAAACAAAAGTTCCAAAAACTGCAAAAATGAATAAATACATTACAGAATTATCTACAGAACTTTTTACGGTTAAATTTAAATCGTTTCCCTTTTCAGTTAATTCTTTATGAATATCTTCAAACTTATTTAATAGTTTAACTCCAACTTCTTCTCCAGATGTTGTTGCGATGTCCGCCGCCATGTCATAACTTTTTGTAGCAGAAGCACTTAAAATAGCATCTGCAACTAAACTTTTGTATTGGCTCCAAATGTTTTTAACTTTTTTAATTTCACCGGTAATACTTGTATCAATTTTTGATTCGGCTAGAATTGTAATACTTGTATCTATAGAAGCTTTTAAATTATAATATACTTTTGCATTATCATTAAATTTACTCGCAAATGCAGGCATAGAAAACTGCATCATTAAATATTGGATTTGCTGATAATTTGAATATACATTGCTTATTTGCTCCTGCGGAGTAATATATTCGTTAAAAATTTGATCTTTAACTTTTAACATTTTATTAAGCTGCAAATAACTTATTAAGGCAATTACAACAGCAATAGCAGCTAAAAATGCAAATCCTACCTGAATTTTTCGAACAAACTTTATATTTGAAAACCAATTCATTTTTCTACCATTATTTAATAAATTTTAATTATTAACTTTTATTTTTTTGTATCAACTAAATTCACTGCTCAAGCTTAAATGTAATGGCTAGTGAAAGCTTAACTTTTACGGGTACTCCTTTGTTTTTGCCCGGGGTAAATTTCACAGCTTCAATTCCGGCAATAGCAGCATGATCACATCCGGCTCCTATTCCTTTAAGAATTTTTACATCATCAACACCGCCATTTTCATTTATATAAATTAGTGCATAAACTTTTCCTTCTATTCCGGCTTTTCTGGCAATATCCGGATAAGTTATATGCTTATATATAGCTGCAAGTCCGCCATCAGGCTGCGGCATCACTTCCGCAAAAGGTAAATATGGATCCTGCTGCTGGGCAAATGTTTTATTTGATAAGAAAATTCCCGCTAAAAAAATTATTGAAATGAACAATATGTTGAATAATTTCATAGCAAACCTTTAAATTTTAATTTCCATACTTTAATTCGTACAGGTATATTATCGTAAATTGTTAAAATAAGTTGATATTAAAACGGCAGGAAATATTGTTTAGACAATTATTTTTAAAGAATTAGTTTTAAATGGAAATATAAGTGAAGTTGTTTTTCGTAAAAAATCAATTATAAAAACTTGAATAATTATTTATATTTAAGTATAGGCTGGATTTAATTTAAGTGTTTATAAAGTTAAGACTTAATTTTTACTATCCAAAACTTCTTTAACCAATTTTAATAATTCATTTTTTGTAAATGGCTTTGATATATAATGAGTTAGGCCTTGTGATAAAAATTCCTCTTTGTCATTTTTCATGGCAAAACCGGTTACTGCAATTACAGGAATTTTTTCATAACCGGGTAATTTTTTTATTTCTTTAGTTGCTTCCATTCCATTCATACCTACACCTAAGCCGATATCCATTAATATTAAATCATAATCTTTACTGTTTGCTGATTTTATTGCTCCTAAACCATCTACCGCGGTATCAACCAAAAAATATCTGCTTAAAACATATTTCAAAAAATTAACACTCACTTCATCGTTATCAACAACAAGAATTTTCATTGATGTGGGTTCATCAAATACGCTTGTTTGTCCTTTTTCTCTTTTACCAACCTTTTTTTGATCTTCAGACTGTGCGGATAGAAATTTAATTATAAAGGTTGATCCTTTTCCTACTTCGCTTTCTACTGAAATAGAACCATTCATCAACTCTACGGATCTCTTTGTTAGTGTTAAGCCTAAACCTGTACCTTCAAAATGTCTATTATATCCTTCACTCACCTGACGAAATTCTTCAAAAATTAAATCCAAACTTTCTTTAGGAATTCCAATTCCTGTATCTATAACTTTTATAATTGACCAGGAAGAATTTTCAATATTATTTGAATCGACCTTAATAGTTATTCCTCCATGCTCAGTAAATTTTAAAGCATTGTTAACCAGATTATTAATTATTTGGACGAAAATTCTTTCATCTAAATTTGAATACACATCTTTTTTAACAACAGATTTCAGATATAAATTCTTTGTTGCGGCAAAACCTTCAAAATTCTTTAATGTTTCTTCAACTAACTTACTTATATTGATTTTTTTGTATAAAACTTCCAGTTTGTTAGATTCAAGTCGTGCTAAATCCAGTAAAAGATTTAATGTATCCAAAAGCCTTCTGCCGCTTGAATAAATTGTATTTGCCATATCTTTATGATAAGGATTGGCTATATCATTTTTTAACAGTTCAGAAAAACCAAGTATGCCTATCATTGGGGTTCTAAGTTCATGACTCATATTGGCGAGGAAACTGGATTTTAGCCTGTTCATTTCTTCAGCCTTTTCCTTTGCTATCTGCAGTTCCAATTCATAAGCTTTTCTATCGGAGATATCTCTAAAAATACTAAGGACTAAAATGGAATCATTTATTTCAATTATACTATTAGAAACATCAATCCAAAGTTTTTTATTATTCCAAAGGGTAATTTCGGCTTCCTGCTTTGCAATGTATTTTTTGGATCTAATATTTTCTCTAAAAATTTGGGAAGCATTTTCATATGGTTTGTATGCTTTTTGAAAAATTTGCCCTACTAATTCACTTTCCGATCTATCAAATAAATCACAGAATGCTTTATTTACCCTTACAATAATTCCATCTTCTGTACATAACCTCATGGCATCTTTTGAACTTTCCCACACAGATCTAAATTCAATTTCAGAATTTAAAATTAATTGCTCTGACTTTTTCCTCTCGGTTATATCAATAGCAGTTCCCATTATAGCTTTGCCGTCCTCATAGTCAATTAATTCAGTATAAAGCAAGGCGTCTATTTTATTCCCGGATTTAGT
>Ga0102950_1000302_pt1 | contig 13238 bp, 10 predicted proteins | sample SalPon2A_B_D2_MG_FD_78505 | JGI IMG/M metagenome (GOLD analysis project Ga0102950, IMG submission 78505) | Soil microbial communities from South San Francisco under conditions of wetland restoration - Salt Pond MetaG R2A_B_D2_MG | ecosystem: Environmental > Terrestrial > Soil > Wetlands | place...
ATGGAAAAGCTTAAAAAAGAAGGAAAGATAAAATATTGGGGGTTATCTCTTAATACTTTTCATCCTGAACCGGAAGCTGAATTAATGCTTGAAGGTAAATTTGGGAACGGATTTCAAATTGTATTTAATATTATAAATCAAAAGGGTCTAGATGTTATCAAAAAATCGAATGAAATGGGATATGGAATAATTGCACGAATGCCGCTTCAATTTGGTTTATTAACTGGGAAGTTTGATAAGAATACTAAATTTGAAAAAAATGACCATAGAGCTTTTCGATTAACGTCCGGCATTTTATTAAAATCTTTGGATTATTTAGATGAGGTTTGGGAAAAAGCTGAACAGAATAATTTTTCCAAAACAGCATTTAGTTTGAGTTTTATTCTTAGCTTTTCAGAAATTTCAACTGTTATTCCCGGTATTAAAACTCCTGAACAAGCAATATTAAATACTTCCGGACTTAAATATTTATCCGGTGAAGATTTAAATTTTGTTCAGAATATTTATAAAGAAAAGTTTATAGAATTGGTTGAATTGATGGAAAAGCAAGGTTAATAAGATTAAGACTGAGAATCGATTTTTTTAAGTTCCATTATTTTTTCAGGATGTTCTAAGCCTTTAAAACCAAATTGCGAATAAAATTTGTGTGCATCAGTAGTAGCAAGCATCCATCTTTTTATATTTTTTAATTCGGAGAAATTTAATATTGTTTGAATTAATTTTTTACCTACTCCCTGACCTTGATATTCTTCAACAACAAATACATCAGCCAGATAAGCAAAAATAGAGCAATCAGTTACAACCCTGGCAAAACCTAATTGTTTGTTCTTATAATAAACTCCAAAACATAAAGAATGCTTAATCGATCTATCAATAATTTTAGTTGATCGTCCTTTGGACCAGTAAGCTGTATTCAAAAAATTGTAAATAAGTTCTAAATTCAGTTTAGATTTATCCGTTGAGATTATTAGTTCATCATTTATTTCAGTTGATTTCATTTTATTTCCGAATTGATAATAAAATAAGATGAGCAAACTTATATGGAATTTTATTGATAGTCCATCAATTTCAGATTCATTTTATTTTATTGATATTAACTTTGATATGAAATGACAAAGTTATGCGTTGCTGTTTTAAGACAGTAGAAAAAATCGATTAGATTCTGAAATTAGCCGACCCAATTTTCGGCAAAAGTACTTTTAGTATTTTGGATTCCTTTTTGCATTACAAGTGCGTTTGATTTAACCAGAATTGTTGGAATTTCTGATGTACGTAGAATTTTATTTGCTACACTTCCCGTGGTCATATTAGTCAAACCGGTCCAGCCATGAGATGCTATAACAATTAGGTCAATTTTATGGTGGCGGGAATAACTTAAAATTTGCTCGTGAGGTTTTCCAGGGTCCAGGGCTTCAATTATCTGAACTCCTTGAAGAGATATTTTATTAACAAATCTCCTGAGTTCTTCTTCGGCTTCAAGAAATCTTGATCTTTCGAATCTCAATTCTGTAAAATTGTCGTTAAATGGTTTTGATCGATTGATCGGTTCAATTATATGAAGTACGTGTAGTGCCGAATTACTTTGTTTAGCGAGATAATGAGCAAATTCAAGTGCATGTGTGGAATTTTCGGAAAAATCAGTTGGAACCAGAATGTTTTTGAAGTTTAACATTTTAGCCTCCTTTTTTAACCATCTCCTCTCTTCTCTTACTATCTCCTCCGTCGCTTTATACTAATAATCCGCTTAATTCTTTAGTCACTTCCGCCAGATCAAAAGGCTTATAAAAAATAGAACTTGCATATTTTCTTAAGTTGCTGTCATAAGCTTTTGAATTATTTTCATAGACATATGTAAGAATAATAGGGATATTTGGATCCTGCTCTCTAAGTTCTTTACAGGTCGACTCAATAGCTTTCGAAGGTTCAGCATCAATAATAATCATATCGAATGTAATATATTTTGCCATAACACGCAATACATCCAAATTGGTTGTAGTGGTTACGTTGTAATCGTTTTGCAGATACATTAATAGACTCAAACAAATATTTGAATCTGAGCTATATACGACAATACTTTTCATCACAAAAATTCTAAGTTGTGTAGAAAAAATTATTAGAGATAATAAGATTTAAATATATAAGGCGATTTGCGTGCCAAAAAAAGGTTAAAAAATATGAAGATAAAAATATTTCATTTTTGGCTTATTTTATCCCCTGCTGCAGCCAAATGGTAAAGAAAGAGGACTATATTAAATTTAATTTGTTCCCGCTTGTGAAAATGGTTAATCTAGTATTTCAAAAACTGAGAAAACGATAATTTTGTCAAATCAGATTAAAAATGAACTAAGCTTTTATATCAAGTTCTTTCAATTTTCTGTATAATGTTGAAAGACCAACTTTCAGCAAATCAGCCGTTTTTTCTTTATCGAAGTTATTATTTTCTAATGCCTTATAGATGTAATCTCTTTCAAATTTCCTTACAGATTCTTCCAATGAGCCCATTTTTGAAAAGTCGGTTGAACTGGTTTTTGAATTAAATACCTGCGGTAAATCTTTAATTGTTATAAAATCATTCTTACAGAAAATTACTGACCTTTCCAATATATTTTCCAGCTCTCTAATTTCGCCTTTCCATTCATACGCCATTAGCGCTCTCATTGCTTCCGGATCTATACCTTTAATATTTTTATTCATTTCGGTTCTGTATTTGCTCAAGAAATGATCAGCGAGTAGCGGAATATCTTCTTCACGATCTTTAAGAGAAGGTAGATTTATTTCTACAATGTTTAAACGATAATATAAATCTTCACGAAATCTGCCTGCAGATATTTCTTCTTTTAACTCTCTATTAGTAGAAGCAATAAATCTTACATTCACAGAAATTGCTAAAGTTGAACCGACTGGCGTATATTCTTTTTCCTGAAGAACACGAAGTAATTTTACCTGCAGCTGAAGAGGTAATTCGCTGATTTCATCTAAAAATAATGTGCCTCCGTCTGCTGCTTTTACCAATCCTTCCTTATCGGAAATTGCTCCGGTAAATGCGCCTCTTTTATGGCCGAACAATTCACTTTCAATTAGATTTTCAGTAATAGTTCCGCAGTTTACAGCAATAAGAGGTTTACCTTTTCTTTTACTATTATAATGAAGTGCTCTTGCAACTAACTCTTTGCCGGTTCCGCTTTTTCCGGTAATTAGAACTGTCGTATCAGTTTCGGCAACGGTTTGAATCATTTCATAAATTTTCTTTATTGCCGAGCTTTTACCAATAATATTTTCAAAATCAAAGTTACGCTGTACTTCTTTTCTTAAAAGCCGATTTTCAAGCAAAAGATTTTTTACATCGAATAATCTTCTTATTTTAATTAATAGTTCATCAAATTCAACCGGTTTTAAAAGGTAATCACTTGCTCCGCTTCTCAATGCACAAATAGCTGTATCTAAAGAACCGAATGCAGTTATAATAATTACCGATGTTTGAATATTTAATTTCTTGATCTCTTCCAATAACTCGATGCCTTTCATTTCAGGCATCTCCAAATCTGTTATTACCAGATCAAATGTTTCCTTAAGAAGTTTATTATAAGCTGCCAGTCCATTTTCAGCTTCCTGAACATAATAACCTTCTTTTTTTAATATAAAAGTTAATGATTCTCTTATTATATCTTCATCATCAACGACTAATATTCTTTCTGCCATAATCTTTACCCTTTTCTACGGTTGAATTGGTAATGTAATAGTAAATGTTGTTCCCTTTATTAATTTGCTTTCAACTTTAATATCGCCTTGAAAACTCTTTATAATTCCATAGCTGACCCAAAGTCCTAAGCCGGTTCCTTTTCCTTCTTTCTTGGTCGTATAAAAAGGTTCAAAAACTTTTGACAAATTCTCATCATTTATTCCTTTGCCGGTATCTTTAAAGGTAATTATAACCTCTTCATCGTTAATATTGGAATTCACTGAAATTTTATTCTTTTTATTATTCTCGCTGTTTTCTGAAATTGCATCGACTGCGTTGAGTAATATATTTACAAATATCTGCTGAATTTGATCTGATATTAATGGAAGCAACGGAATTTTATCATTTAAATTTAAATCGAAGGAGATGTCTTTTGCTTTAGCACCTACCTTTATAATTTCAACTGCTTCGACGATACTTTGATTAATATCAGTTAATTGTAATTCATAATTTGAAGGGCGTGAAAAATCGACTAAATCTCTAATTATTTTGGAAATTCTGGTAACTTGTTTTTTAATAAGTTCTAACTTCTCTTTTGCAAATTCATCTGTAGTGGATCTCTGAACAACCTGAACTAAAGCAGATATCGATGCGAGCGGGTTTCCAACTTCATGCGCAACGCCTGCTGCAAGAGTACCGATGCTTTCCATTTTTTGTGTATGTATTAATTGTTTTTCTAATAATTTTTTTTCTGAAAGATCTCTGTGTATGCCAAAGTAGCCTGAAACTTTTCCTTCATGATCCAAAATTGGGGATATTAAAAGCTGAGTATAAAAAGGTTCACCAGCTTTACTTTTATTTTCAACTTCACCGACCCAAACTTTACCGCTTGAAATCGAGTTCCACATTTTTGACCAGAACTTTTTTGAATGCTTGCCGCTGCTGAAGATATTCGGATTCTTTCCGATTAATTCTTCTTTGCTGTAACCGCTGGCGCTTACAAATGCCGGATTTACATAAACCATTTTTCCCTGCAAATCAGCTATTTGTACCGGATTAACAGTATTTTGAGCAACGTAATAAAATCGCATTAATTCAATTTCTCTTTGTCTAACTGCTGTAATATCCTTTGCTAAAACAAAACTTCTTTTAGGATAGGCTTGTTTTGCTGCCGATGGAAACGGTGAAAAGAACAAATCCACATCATAAATTCTTCCGCCGGATTTTAACTTTGAATATGTGCTTACATTTTTATTTCCTTTTAGGGATTCATTAAGTAATGATTTCGTTTTAGTAATAAACGATGGTTCAACGAGATCAAAAAAGTTTTGACCGCTTAAATTACTATTCACCATATTTAATGTATTGTACACTGCGCTATTTAAAGTTAGAATCTCACCATTTTCTGAAATGATAAAACACATATCCAGAAACGATTCGAATAATTCGAAATTAAAATTGAACTCTTTATTCATTTGTTTTCTTTACTAAGTTTAAGAGTAAAAATGATTAGACTACTTTATGCAAAGATAAATAAACCATTATTGTAAAGAAAACCTACAGTTATAAGGATCTTCTCGGAAAATTTAAAAAATCATATATAAAATGATGCCAATATTTAAACTTATAAATTGTGCAATAACCTACTAATATGAATATTAAAGTGGATTAAAGAGAACTTATATTTTAACACTTAAATTAAATTAAAATTGGTTTCCCGATCATGAGAATTTTTTTTTTTTAGCTTCTAATCACTGAGAATGAATATTTGTTAAAACTTTAGAATGTACATTGATTTTGGTTCAAATAGTGCCCTTTATTAACAAACCTATGTTTAAATAGATTGGAATGAAGATTGCTAATTATAGAAATGTAAAATAGTGTTTGTGAGTTTTGGCACAAATTCGGAGATTGAAAAGTTGGTGTCAAACAAAAAATGGCGGTAGTTCTTTTGATATTGGATGATTAAAGAAAATAAAACCTCAATAAAATTTACTTTTCGTGATTGTATTTAAGAGATTTTATAAAGGTATTTTAATTAAGCATAAGACGAAGGGGAATTGGAACAAAGGCCTTGGTCACTTTCCTTGGACTCAAAAGACCAAGTCTTTTAATCGAATTACCTAGTAATGATTAAAAATGTTGCCTCTCTTCTTTAAGCCCACCTTGGGGCATAGTGAATGTTGATCCGCAAGTAGACCACTGTGCCCCAAATGTTTTTTAAACTGAAAACAATATTTAAATTGATTCTTCAAATATCAATAAAAATTTTTTATTTGATTGGGCTTTATGATTAGTCTTACAATATCAATTTCTTAACTATTACGATTTAAAAACTGTTCTATTATCTTACTCATTTGTTCAAATTCTATTAAAAAGGCATCATGCCCGTATATTGAATTAATTTGAACATATTGGGAGTTAGGAATTAATGATGTTATTTCTTTTTGCTCACTTGCAGGATATAAAATATCTGTCGAGATACCAATATTCAAACACTTAGCTTTTATGCTGTTCAGTGCTTCTTCCATTGATCCTCTATTAAAACCTACATCATGTAAATCCATAGCATTTGAAATATATAAATATGTATTGGCATCGAATCTATTTACTAACTTTTTACCCTGGTAATCAAGATAATTTTCAATTTGAAAGCGTTCTCTTTTATTGAAAACATTCTTAACTTCTGAGAGGGTATCTCTGCCGAATTTAGAATTAAAAGAAACTCCGCTGCGGTAACTGATCATTGCAATTTTACGGGCAAGGCTTAAACCTCTTAGGGGTTGAGTATCATAATTTCCATTCTTCCATTCTTCATCATTTATTATTGCATCTCTTGCCGTTTCATTTAAAGCTATGCACCATGACGAATGTTTGGCTGAAGTTGCTATTGGTATTATGGAATAAACAAAATCGGGGTACATAATTGCCCATTCCAAAACCTGCATTCCGCCTAATGATCCGCCTGCTGCAGCAAATAATTTTTTAAGACCTAATTTTTTCAATAATTGATATTGGACTTTTACCATATCCCGGACGGTAAATGCAGGAAATTCGATTCCATATTTTTTACCTGTAGCCGGATTGATGGAAGCCGGACCGGTAGTCCCGTAACAACTTCCTAAAAAGTTAGGACAGACGACAAAATATTTTTCTGTATCAAAAACTTTTCCAGGACCAATTAATTCATCCCACCATCCGGTTTTACCTAAATACATTTGATTATATTTAAATAAAAATTCCTCTTGCTTCGTATTTTCAAGTTCGGATTCAGTAATTGTTCCGGCTGCATGTGAATTACCGGTAAGAGCGTGACAAATTAAAATTGCATTATCTCCATTATTGTTTAATGTACCATATGTCTGATACGCAACTTGTACGGAGTTTAATCTTTCTCCCGATTCAAGTTTTAAAGAATCATTAATGAACAATTCATCAAAACATGTTTTTGATTCTATTTGTATCGATTCTTTCAGTGCTGTTTCCATTTTATTTTTTTTCGAAGCTTGAATTTAAGAAATAGAAATATAATAAAATGATACTAACGGGAGTGTGAAAATTCATTTCAACACTTCCCGTTGGAATTTTAAAGTGCTTAAACACTTATAGTCTGTTTTACAGCTGCATTTATAGCTTCATCAAAGTCTTCAATTATATCATCGATATGCTCTATACCTACAGAAACCCTAATTTGTTCAGGTAATACTCCTGCTTCTTTCTGTTCTTTTTCGCTTAACTGCTGATGTGTAGTTGAAGCCGGATGAATTACAAGGGTTTTTGCATCGCCGACATTCGCCAATAAACTGGAAAGTTGAACATTATTAACAAACTTTTTACCGGCATCAATTCCGCCTTTAATACCGAATGATAACATAGAGCCGAACAAACCATTTCTTAAATATTTTTTAGCAATTTGATGGTAAGGATGGCCTTCCAATCCAGGATACCAAATCCACTCAATTGCAGGGTGCTGTTCCAGCCATTTTGCTAAGACCAGTCCGTTTTGGCAGTGTCTATCGATTCTTAGTGAAAGAGTTTCTAAGCCTTGAAGCAGCAAGAAAGAATTGAACGGACTGATTGCAGGTCCAAGATCTCTTAATCCTTCCACTCTTGCACGTATAATAAAAGCAATATTTCCGAATTGAGAACCTTTTCCGAAAATATCATTGAAAACCAATCCGTGATAACCAGGTGATGGTTCTGTAAAAATAGGGAAGTTTCCATTTCCCCAATCAAATTTTCCTGAATCAACAACTACACCGCCAATTGATGTTCCATGACCTCCTATCCATTTTGTTGCAGAAGCAGTGATAATATCGGCTCCATGATCAAAAGGACGTACAAGATATCCTGCAGCTCCAAATGTATTATCGACAATTAATGGAATGCCGTGACGGTGAGCTATTTCAGCTATCTCATCAATATTCGGAACGTTTAATTTTGGATTACCTATTGATTCTATGTACAAAGCTTTTGTTTTGGGATCGATCAACTTTTCGAATTCCTGGGGATCATCTCCTTCAACAAATTTTACATTTATTCCAAGCCGCGGCAGAGTTACTTTAAATTGATTATAAGTTCCGCCGTATAAAAGGTTTGTAGAAACTATATTCTCTCCGGCTTGGGCGATTGTAGTAACGGCAATTAATTGTGCAGCTTGCCCGGAAGAAGTTGCCAATGCTGCTACGCCGCCTTCAAGTGCAGCTATCCTTTTTTCAAAAACGTCAGTTGTCGGGTTCATAATTCTTGTATAGATATTTCCGAATTTTTGTAATGCAAATAAATCTGCGGCATGCTGTGCATCGTTAAAATTATACGATGTTGTTTGATAAATCGGTACTGCTCTGGCACCTGTTGTTGGATCAGGTTCCTGTCCGGCGTGCAATTGCAAAGTTTCAAACTTGTAATCGCGTTTTCCGTTCTCGTTGCTCATTGTTCTATCCTTTCGTTTATGATTTGATATTTATGTGAAAAACTCTTTTTACATTAAATTTCTTGTTGATTAAAACTATTTTCAAAAAAAAACCTCTTCGGAAAGATTAATCGAAGAGGTTTTAATAACTTCTTCTCTCATCTTTCCCTTGCTGGCTCTAAAGTCAGCGGGCAGGAGGTAGCACCATGGCTTCCGGTTATGCCGGAACGGTTGCTAAGGTTTCACAGGGCCTGATCCCTCAACCTTTCTCGATAAGAGCTTTAATATTTTATTATTTTTTATGTCATATTCATAATAAAAAAAAACCCTTCTCAAATTATTTATCGGGAAGGGTTAAGTCTAAAATTTTATTTATTTAGGATTAGGCTGTGACCTCCCGCGATGACATACACATCATCATACAGCAGCAACACATGCCCATCATATTTTTGTTCTCTTTAATATTTATAAATTCGTACTTCATTTTTATTGGTGACAAAGATAATGTATTAAAATCCTTATGTCAATAGAAAATTTATTATTAATTATTTCTTTAGCTTAAATGTGATTCAAAAAATAATTTTAAATTTTTTAATCAATCAGTACTATAAATTTTCGATGCTTTTTCAGCTGATGTTGTAATTCCTTTTATCATGGCGGAACTGAAACCGTTATGTTCCATTTGATTTAGTCCGGAAATAGTAATTCCTCTTGGCGTTGTAACTTTATCAACTTCACTTTCCGGATGACTATTCGTTTCAACTAATAATGAAGCTGCACCTTTTGCCGTTTGTGCTGCCATAAAGATTGCTTCTTCAGAATGGAAGCCGATCTCGATCCCGCCTTGAGAGGCCGCTCTTATTGCACGAAGAAAAAATGCAATTCCGCATGCGCATAAAGCAGTAGCCGGAACCATTAAGTCTTCATCAATAATTAAAGTTTTACCGACCGAATCGAATATTTTCTTTGCTATCTCTAATGAACCATTTGTTTTGGTGTCTGCTGCTAAACATGTCATAGACTCTTGTATCGCGATGGCAGTATTAGGCATAGCTCTAATAACTTCAACATTTTTCCCGGTTAATTCTTTTATCATTTTTATGCTTGCACCGGAAACAACGGAAATTATTAAATGCTTCTTTTCATCAATTACGTCACATATGTCTTTAAGTAATTCGTTTAATTGTTTTGGCTGAACAGCAATTATTAGGATCTCAGAATCTATTGTTGCTTTTTTGTTATCACTTGTAATTTTAAAGCCTTTTTCGGTATAACTTTTTAATGAGTCGATTTTTCTTTTTGTAATATAAATATTATTAGAGGGATATAAATTGGAAGTTTCAAGTCCCTTTGCTATCGCTAATCCTATATTTCCGCCACCTAAAATTGCTACGTTCTTTTTTGATTCCATTTTATTTCCTCTCTATAAAATAATTTTGCTATTTATTCTAAATTATTTAGTTCAATAAAAATTCTTTAAAATCTTTGTAGCTGTTTGAGATTTTAATTGAATGTTTCTCTTTTGTTAAACAATTTTTTAACCGGGCCGGTATTTCTATTTTCCTATTTAAAGATTTTTCTACAATATCTGCAAATTTTCCCGGATGCGCCGTTTCTAAAATAATTCCGTTGAATGAATCTAATTTTAATTCTTCATTATAGCTATTCAATGCTAAGTAACCTACTGCACCATGCGGATCAATTATATAATTATAATTTGAATAAACTTCTTTCATTGCAGTAATTGTTTCTTCATCTGTAAAACTTTTACTGTATATATCATTTTTTATCAGTTGATGATTGTGATTATACAAATCTAAAATGCGTTTGAAATTGCTGGGATCTCCGACATCCATTGCATTTGATATTGTTTTTATTGAGGGTTGAGGATGATAATTTGAAGTTTCAAGATATTTCGGGAAAACATCATTCGAATTTGTTGCCGCAATAAATTTAGTAATGGGAAGTCCCATCTTTTTTGCGATAAGTCCTGCAGTAAGATTGCCGAAATTTCCGCTGGGCACAGAGATAATAGTTTGAAGATTTTTATCTTTAAGCTGAGCATATGCATTAAAATAATAAAATGATTGAGGGAGAAGTCTGGCTAAATTTATTGAATTAGCCGATGATACTTTTTTTATTGAGGTTATATCTTTATCAAGAAAAGCCTGCTTAACCAATCTCTGGCAGTCATCAAAAGTTCCCAATACTTCAAGAGCAGTTATATTTTTATCAAGAGTAGTTAACTGCTGCTCCTGGATTTTACTGACTTTATTACTCGGATAAAGAAGAGTTACATTTATTCCATCAACATCATAAAAACCGTTTGCAACTGCGCTTCCAGTGTCACCGGAAGTAGCCACTAATATTGTAATTTCTTTATTTGAATTTTTATTTAAATAAGCTAGCGTATTTGCCATGAACCTCGCGCCAAAATCTTTAAAAGCGAGAGTTGGTCCATGAAAAAGCTCCAATATATTAATTTTCCTGTTAAGTGGAACTAGAGGAGCTTCAAACGTAATTGATGAATTAATAATATTTTCAAGTTCGGATTTCGGAATATCGGAATTAAATAAATTATCTGCTATAAGAAAAGAAATTTCCTTAAAAGAGTATTTAAAAATATTCTTAAAAAAATCTTCCGGCAGAACTTTTATTTCAGAAGGCATAAACAAGCCTCCGTCATCCGGGATCCCCTTAATAACAGCATCTCTAAAAGAAACAATATTGTTTTTATTATTTGTGCTGTAGTATTTCAAGCGATTACTTTCGGGCCTTCTTTATTTATTTTAGAAATATAAAGATCGCCTTTTATTTTAAGTGATTTTAAAACTTTTTCCATTTCGTTTCCAACTCTTTCGGCAATACTTTTAGATTTACTGAAAGCAAATATTGAAGGTCCTGAACCGGAAATGCTGCATCCCAAAGCGCCGGCTTCAATAGCAGCATTTTTAATTTCATCAAATCCCGGTATTAAGATTGATCTAATGGGTTCAATAATAACATCCTGCAAAGACCTTCCAATTAATTCGTAATCACCGCTTGTTAAACCGGCTACTAAACCTGCAACATTTCCCCATTGTTTAATCGCATCTGAAAGAAGGACTTGCTTTCGTAAAATCTTCCTTGTATCAGCCGTATTAATTTCAAGATGCGGGTGAAGGATTGTACAAAATAAATTTTTAGGAGTCTTTAAGTTTATTACATCTAAAGGATTAACACTTCTAACTATTACAAAACCTCCCATTAAACAAGCAGACACATTATCTGCGTGAGGAGTTCCGCCGCAAGTTAATTTTTCTCCTTCTAAAGCAAACGGTAAAAGTTCGCTCTTGGTTAGCGGTTTACTTAAAATTTCATTTAATGCAAAAACACTTGCAACAGCGCTGGCAGCACTTGAACCAAGTCCGCTGCCAAGAGCCATCTTTTTATGAATTTCAATTTCAAGTCCTTTTTTAAAATTTAAATGTTTTGCTAATGCAATAAGCGATAGTCCTGCCGTATTTTTTGTAGGTTCAATTGGAAGCTTACCGTTTTCTCCGGTAATTTTTGAAATACTTATTCCCGGCTTATTCTTAATTTTCAAAATTAGCTCATCGCCCGGCCAATCTATTGCGAAACCCATTACATCAAAGCCGCAGCTTACATTTGTAACCGACGCCGGTGCAAATACTTTTATTCGATTTTTCATATTAAGTCCAGTTATATAATATCGGTCATTAAGTATTCAATTGTATTCTAACAAAAACGAGTGTCATTTGATGTAGCCTTTTGCTTTCATTAATTCTGCACATAATAATGCGCCGCCTGCCGCTCCTCTGTTTGTGTTATGAGATAGCACTACAAATTTGTAATCGAATAATGAATCTTCTCTTAATCTTCCTATAGAAACTGCCATCCCTTTGTCCAAGTTCCTGTGTATTCTAGGCTGTGGATATTTATCCTCCTCAAAATAATAAATCGGTTTTAAAGGAGCAGTAGGTAAATTTAATTTTTGCGGTTCACTTGAAAAATTATTCCATGCTTTTTTAATTTCCTCAATTGAAGCTTTTTTCTTCAATTTTACCTGAACACATTCCATGTGTCCGTCAAGCACTGCAACTCTATTACATTGTGCACTGATTTTTATTTCATTGTTGTTGATTTTATTTTCTTTAAATGTTCCGAAAATTTTTAGCGGCTCTGATTCTAATTTCGGTTCTTCACCGGAAATGTATGGAATAACATTATCTATAATATCAAGACTTGCAACTCCAGGATACCCGGCACCGGAAAGAGCCTGCATGGTTACAACATTTACTGCCGCCAGCCCGAAGTTATCCAGCAATGGTTTTAATGCAAGCACCATTCCGATTGTAGAACAGTTTGGATTTGTGACAATACATCCGCCGTTATAATCTTGTGTTTTTATAATTTCCAAATGATCCGGATTTATTTCCGGTACCAAAAGTGGAACATCTTTATCCATTCGATGATTTTTCGAATTTGATACAACGTAATATCCTTTTTTAGCAAAGGCCTCTTCAATTCCTCCTGCAACGCTTGAATCCAAACCAGAGAATACCAGTTTGCTTTTTAAATTTGGCTCGCATTCTTGGACAGTAATATCAGCAATGTCTTCGGGCAGGGGAGTTGATAAAATCCAAT
>Ga0102950_1000303_pt1 | contig 13238 bp, 9 predicted proteins | sample SalPon2A_B_D2_MG_FD_78505 | JGI IMG/M metagenome (GOLD analysis project Ga0102950, IMG submission 78505) | Soil microbial communities from South San Francisco under conditions of wetland restoration - Salt Pond MetaG R2A_B_D2_MG | ecosystem: Environmental > Terrestrial > Soil > Wetlands | place...
ATTTATTCGTCAAGCAAGCTAATTAAGGCCGTTTATATAGTTGAAAAAGAAGATAAAAATAAAGGGGTTCGCATTGCGGTTGCGGTTGGTAAAAAATTAGGAATAGCCGTTTGGAGAAACAGAATAAAAAGATTGTTAAGAGAATCCTACAGGCTAAATAAAGAAATCTTGCTTGAATTCTGCACAAAAAAAAATATTTTACTTAAAATAGTTTTTGCACCCAATTCTCTAAAAGAACAAAATAATAAAAATATAATGCTGAATGATTTAATGCCGAGTGTTTTGGATATAATGACAAAGCTAAGAAGTATTTTGTAATGTGGAGACTCTTTGTATTTTTAATAAAATTGTATCAAAAATTTATTTCGCCTCTTTTTCCGCCGTCCTGCAGATTCTACCCGACCTGTTCTGAGTATGCTGTACAGGCTTTTACTAAGTATGGTATATTTAAGGGAGGGGCCAAGGCTGTGTGGAGAATTTTAAGATGTAATCCTTTTAATAAAGGGGGCTACGACCCCGTTGAATAATGGAACCTAAATGGACAGACAAACTACAATAGCTTTTATAATTATCGGGGCAATCTTAGTTCTTTGGCTTTACCTTAATTCTCCCAAACCCGGAGAGCAGCAGCAAAAACCTGCCGATACTACACAGGTAGCAAAAGACACTTTAGCTAAATCTGAAAAGAACAAGCCTTCACCAAAAAGTATTCAGAAACCAGAGAAGAAAGCAATAACTGCAAAAACAAGTGCGGATACTTTAAATATCAGCAAATATTTCCCTTTCACCAAACAAAAAGAACAATTAATTACAATAGATAACGATCTGGTAAAGCTTGAAATTTCCAGCAAAGGCGGGGATATAAAGAAATATTTTCTAAAAGATTACAAAAACTGGTTTGCTGCCGATACAAAAGGAAATAAAAACTTTTATGAAAATCATGTTCAATTGGTGAATTACCCTAAGGGAGGCGGCGGACCGGATTTATCTTTTGTTTCAGCTGACGGGAAAGCTGTAAATACTTCTAACCTTTATTTTACTTCCGATGCTAAACAATATTACTATAAGCTTACCGGCAAAGATTCGCTGGTAATTTCATACCGGCTTAATGTCGATTCCAAAAGATATATTGAGAAAGAATATATCTTCTACGGCGACAAATACAGCATGAAATGCAAATTGAAATTTGTCGGTATGCAAAACCTGATAAGCAATAATGATGTAGATCTTGTGTGGGAAAAAGGACTTCGATTTGTTGAGGAAAACTCCGTAGACGAAGCTTTATATTCTAACGCAAGTGTTTATATGGGCGGTGATCATGTTGTTGTTGAAGCAAGTAAAAACGGAGAGAAAGTTGAAAAAGATTTTAACGGAAGAGTTGATTGGGTAGCTGCAAGAAATAAATATTTTGCTTTAATAATTGCGCCCCAAAATCCTTCACAGGTAGACGGTGCTTATATAGAAGGAACAAAAACTGCCTTTGCTAATAACGGTGAAAGAGCTTATTATAATGTCCGTCTGATTTTGCCCTTTAATAATACTGATTATGAAAAGAAAGATTTTACAATATATCTAGGACCTGCAGATTATAATATCCTTAATAAATACGGACATAATTTTGAACAAATTGTAGAGTTCGGAACTTTCTTTAAATTCTTAATCCGGCCGATAGCAGTTTATATACTTCTGCCCTTATTTAATTTCCTGCATTTGTTCATTCCTAATTACGGTTTAGTCATTATAGTCTTTTCATTGATTATAAAATTTGTGCTTTACCCGCTCACAAAGTCCAGTTATCAATCAATGAAAAAAATGCAGATGCTTCAGCCGAAGATTGCGGAAATAAAAGAGAAATACAAAGACGATGCGCAAAAGCTGAATAAAGAAACAATGAAGCTTTATTCGACTTACGGCGTTAACCCTGCGGGCGGATGTTTACCATTAATTCTTCAAATGCCGATATTTATTGCTTTGTGGGATTTCTTAAAAATTGCTATTGAACTTAGGCAGCAGCCTTTCGTTTGGTGGATAACTGATTTATCAAGGCCTGATGTTATTTATCAACTGCCTTTCAAATTACCATTCTTTGGAATTGACCAAATTAGCGGCTTGGCTGTATTAATGGGTATCGCTACTTTCGTTCAGCAGAAGATGACTGTCCAGGATCCTAAACAGAAGGCGCTTGTATACGTAATGCCAATATTCCTTACGCTGCTGTTTATGAGCTTCCCTGCTGGATTAAACTTGTATTATTTCATGTTTAATGTTTTCTCAATAGCACAGCAGTATTATATAAATCATAAACATAATGGTATGGAATTACAGCCTGTTAAAAATCCTAAGAAACAAAAAGGGTTTATGGCCAAAATGATGGAAGCGGCTGAGCAGAATGCAAAAACACAACAGCGGAAAAAAGGCAGATAATAATGTATTTTAATTGCCTGTAAATATATTTACAGTTTACAGGCTGAATACATATTTTTACATACATGATTAACTTCAAGAAAATAATTTTTTGTATCATACCGTTTTTCCTATCGATATCATTTGCACAAACCACTCATATTTTATCAGTTAAATATAAAACTGAAAAACTTCCTTTTGGACTAACCGAAAGAGTACCCGAACCTATGCCTAATGTTGCCTTAGCACTAAGCGGAGGAGGCGCAAGAGGTCTTGCACAAATCGGTGTTCTTCAAGCCCTTCATGATAACCATATCAATTTTAATATAATTGCCGGAACCAGCATGGGAAGCATAGTCGGAGGGCTTTATGCAGCCGGATACAGCATTCATCAAATTGATTCCATTGCAGTTAATACTGATTGGGATATGCTTCTGGCATCAGACAGGGAAACTAACAGAAGAGACTTATTCGTTGACCAAAAAATTACAGAAGATAAAGCTATTTTCGCTTTAAGACTAAAGGGCCTAACACCTGTTCTACCGACATCATTAAGAGGCGGACAAAAGATTTCTAATTTTTTGAACCTGCTTACATTTCAGGCCCCGATCCATGTTAATTCCAATTTCAATGAATTAAAAGGAAAATATCGTGCTGTTTGTACAAACCTGGTTACCGGAACTCCTGTAATTTTAGGAAGCGGTTCTTTGAGTGAAGCTATGAGAGCAAGTTCTAGTGTGTCCTTCTTCCTTTCACCGGTTAAAATAGATTCTCTTACTTTGGTGGACGGCGGTTTAGTTGCAAACATACCTGTTAAAATAGCCAAGAACCTCGGGGGCCAATATGTAATTGCAGTAAATACCACCAGCCCGCTGCATACAGAAGAAGAACTATCGCTTCCCTGGGAGGTTGCCGATCAAGTTGTCAGCATCCCGATGAAAAAATTAAACGAATCCCAGCTTAAAGATGCCAATGTTGTAATAACTCCCAATCTCGATGATATAAGCCTCAGCGATTTTTCAGATATTAAATCAATTATTCAAAAGGGATATAATGCAACTATTCCAAAGATAGATCAAATTAAATCGCAGGTTGATTCATGTTTTCAAAAAAACTTAAACATTAAAGAATTTTATATAAAAAATATTTTAATCGACAGCTCCGCAACTCAGATTGAAATACCTCTTCTTCAAAAATATTCAATAAAAGATTCGGTATCCAATATTCAAATATTAACCGATCTTTATTCTATTTATTCAACCGGAAAATATAAAAACTTAGATGCTAAAATTGTACAATACCCGACCTATTCAACTTTAAAGATTATTCCTGAACTTAATCCATTAATAAAAGATGTTAAAGTTGGAGGAGTTACTTTAATTAATAAAAATTCTGTTCAAGCAATTACATATCAATTGATCAACAAGCCTTACAATCCAAAATTAGTTGAAAACAAAATTATAGATCTAATTGAACTTTACAGAAAAGACGGCTACTCAATGGCCGAACTTCAGAATGTGAATTTTGATAGTACGACCGGAATCCTTAATATTAAGATTGATGAAGGCAGAATAGATAAAATTGATATTGAAGGAAATAAATATACTTCTAAAACTGTAATCACCAGGGAAATCCCGATAGTTGCCGGCGATTATTTTAACTATAATAGTATAAAACAGGGTCTAACAAATTTAAGAAGTACAGGTTTATTTGATGAAATTTATTTGACAGTTAAACGAAATCATGATGACAATATCCTGACAATTCATGTAAGAGAAAAGGCTTCAAGTTTACTAAGAGTCGGGTTTAGAGCGGATAACGAAAATAAAGCTCAGGTTAGTCTTGATCTTGTTGATGAAAATCTTTTCGGAAGCGGTACTGAGCTTGGTTTACTTTTATTCGGCGGAACAAGAAACCGGGCTTATGTATTGGAACACAAATCTAACAGAATTTTTAATACTTACTTTACTTATAAGTTAAATGCTTATTATAAATTTAATGATGTATATTCTTACGCTAACGTACCATCAACATCAACTGCAAGATTCAGCAGAACATTAAACGGGGAGTACAGACAAATTTATTACGGCGGTTCAGTCTCATTAGGTACACAGGTCCAACGTTTTGGCAATTTGATTTTTGAAGGGAAATATCAACTCGATCAAATTCGTAATTTGCAGAAGATTACATCGCTTCCTAAAGGAACAGATCCTTATACTATTCAGCCTTCTAAGACAAGAATTGTAAGTTTAAGCGCTAGTTCTACTATAGATACCCAGGACAGGTATCCATACCCTAGAAAGGGATTTTACTTCAAAGGAGTTTATGAATCTGCTCAAAAAATTTTAGGAGCCAGCCTCGGATTTACAAACATTAATTTCAATTATAAAAGTTACTTTACATTTGATAAGGTCAGCACTTTTTCACCAAGATTTATGATGGGATTTGCGGATAAAACACTGCCAATCAGCGAACAGTATTCGCTTGGAGGACAAAATTCATTTTTCGGAATGCGCGATAATGAATTTAGAGGAAGACAAATATTCCTCGCTTCCATTGAATATAGATATGAATTACCATTCAAAATTTTCTTTGATACTTATTTTAAATTAAGATATGATCTCGGAGATACCTGGATAGAACAGGAAGAAATCCGATTTAAAGATTTAAGACATGGGATTGGAGCTACCTTATCTTTTGATACCCCAATTGGACCGGCTGATTTTTCAGTAGGCAAAAGCTTTTTATTTGTTAAGGATCTTCCGGGTAATCCTATTAGCTGGGGTGATACATTTTTCTACTTTTCAATCGGCTATTATTATTAAGCAACTTCAGATAATTTACTTCCCCTTCTGCCGGTACAATTCCCCGAGGGTGAGATAATTTTGTTCTCTTTCAATATCACCTTTTAATTTATAAAGATCCGCCAGGGCAAAACAAAGCTGACTCTTTATGCTCACAAATGTTATTCCATCTGCAATTATCTGTTCAATTACTTCAAATCTTGGGACATTTAATTCGCTGTTATACATTTTAGCTATTGCCAAATACGGTTCGTGTGCATCTGGTTCTTGTGAAGCTGCTTTTAAATAATAATGCAGCGCTTCTTCATGATGTTTGCTGTAACTGGAAATCGAGGAAAGCAGCTGACCGACACAATAAAAAATACTATAAGACATTTCGGGAAACTCTTTACAAATTTTACCGGCAAACATTGAAATTTCATCTGTAGACAGAGCACTATTTCTTAATAATGTTTTGTAAAGATCTTCATCCTTAATCTTACTATCTATTGATACTCTGAATGCATCAAACAATTCATTCGAAGAATTTGAAGTTCTAAATATATTTTCTAAAGACTGTTTTAAATCGGAATGCATTAAAACCGGGTTTATTAATTATTAAAAAAGAATTACATCCGCTTATAAATATTTTAATATATTAGACTTAGAAAATACAGGTAAATCCATTTTAAATTCAATAGTATCGTTTTTATCCCATTCTTTTTTGTCGGAAATTACATATTCATGACTTCCCAAACAAGCAAAATGCAAATCATATATCATATTATGTTTATCAAAAACAGCGAAACAAATAAGCGCCGGCAATTTAAATTTAGTTTTCCATCTTTCATAAGATGCGACAGCTCTTCTATTAACCATCCATACCGGTTTATGTTTTCCTTTCCAATCCAGAAAGGCCTTTTTATTTTTATATTCGATCACCAGGTCCGGTTTATCTTCACCTTTCTCCCAAACTTTTTCGTACCGGTTGTCTTTTCCAAATTCATAATAATTAAAGCCCCATTGTATTAATAGATTCTTTCCATAAATTTCAGCAAGATCATGAAGTTTGTAGTTTTTACGAAATTCTGCAGTTGATTTATGAGGATCGAAATCTAAATCTTTCAAAGATATTCCTTCTTAATTCAATGAAGTTTTTATATCTAATATTTTACTTCTCCTAATTTTTTAATTTATATTTTCCAATAAATATTTCGTTTATTGCACCAAAGCAGTACAACCCAGAGTAATGCAGTCCAAACCAATCCAATAAACATTCCATACCATCCGCTAAGTCCGGCATAGTATTGTTTAAATCCAAGAGCATCAACAAAAATTCTGACGATAGGCTGTAAAAAATATCCAAGTAACGCATTGGAACCAAATACAATAAATGCCCATGCCCACTTTTGATATTTTGCTACATCCATTATTAAATAAAAAATAAGAAATGTAAATGCTGAAACCCCCGAAGTAAAAAGCGAATACGATGCCGATACGGTTTCCTTATTCATTGCAAAATCCGGCCAGTCAATTCTATGCAGGACATAACCGATTACACAAAACACTGCTCCAATAATTAAAGATTGTCTAATTATTACTTTATGAGATTTACTTAGAATTGATTCACCTAAAATTGTTCCTACAATTGTTATTGCACCATAAGAAATTGAAGCCCACGGCGTGCAGTGAACAGTTAAAGGACGTAAAGGATCACCATTTAAATTAGCAATTGTCCAAAATCCTCTGCTTGGATCTCCAAGATGAAGCCACCAATGAAAATTCATTGACATTATTAAATGAATTCCTAGTACAACAAAAACAATTACAGCTCTTTGCCATTTAGGCAGCATCATTGCAGCGGCACCCAGAAAATATGCGATACCGATGGCCTGCAAAATTCCCCACCAGTAAGATAATCCACCCCAGGAATTAGCGGAACCTAAAGCTAAGGATATATAAACAACACCAAGCAAGATGAGCAATAATGTTCTTGTGGCGACATGTTTCCACCACTCACCTCCTCTTCGCTTCCTGCTTAACGGAAGAACCATACCTACAATAAATACAAAGAACGGCGCGACGAGATCAGTAAAGGTTAATCCTATGCCGGTTGTGGCATTAACTGCATCTGCGGCATGTTTAAATGTTGAGACAGGCGGACTTCCGAACCATGACATTGTTAAAGGCAAATTAGTATAACCTGCAACTTGAATTACAAATATCATCGCTAGTACGGTGAAACCTCTAAATGCATCTATTGAGGTAACACGATTACTTTGTTTTGCTACCGAGGTGGGTTCAGCTGAATGTAAATCATACATATAGTTTCCCTTTTTGAAAATAATTTTGAATTAAATTCAAACTAAAACTAAAATTATTTCTTATTAATAACAATTGAACATTTGTCAGATATTAAAATAGAAATGATAATAAAAGGTGAATAATTTGATAAGACACCACAAACTGAGTCAATCAGGTTACATTAAGTTTTTTTTCAATTGCAATATTATAAATATCCAAATATGTTTTTGCTGAATTTTCCCAAGAGAAGTTTTCTTTCATTCCGTTTAATTGAATTTTCTCCCAAACATTTTTATTGTTAAACAATTCTATCGCACGCTGAACAGTTTTAAGAAGATAATCCCCATTATATTCACTAAATGAAAAACCATTACCGGTTTCTTTTCTATCTTTGTTGAATTCATCCCAATCATGTACCGTATCTGCGAGCCCTCCGGTTTTTCTTACAATAGGAACCGTTCCATATTTCAAACTGTAAATTTGGTTTAAACCGCATGGCTCATAATGTGAAGGCATTAAAAACATATCTGAGCCGGCTTCGACCAAATGGGACAGTTCATTATTAAAACCGATATAAACTGCTACTTTTTCCGGATTCGATTCTTGAAGTTTCCGGAACATTTCTTCATACTTATCTTCGCCGCTGCCGAGTATAATCCACTGAGCATTCAATTTCATTAATTCCGCTGAAACTTCTTCAAATATATCGAATCCTTTCTGTACTACCATTCGTGAAACTATTCCGATTAAAGGTATCTTTTTATCAAATTTCAATTTAAAGCTTGAAAGCAAATGTTCCTTATTTCTTTTTTTATTTTCCAAGTTATTTAAAGAATACTGATAAGGCAGGAACTTGTCGATTTCAGGGTCCCATGCACTATAATCAACTCCATTTAAAATTCCATATAAATCATTTTTTCTTTCATTAAGGATTTCTTCCATTCCCTCCCCGTATTCCGGAGTTAAAATCTCTTTTGCATAAGTATTACTTACGGTATTTATAACATCCGAAAAATTTATTGCTGTTTTCAAAAATGAAATCTCTCCATCAAATTCAACCGGACTGTCCGGGTAAAAAAGGTCAGCTCTAATTTCTCCGTGTTTTAATGTTTCTTTTGAAAACCTGCCCTGATAACCGATATTATGAATAGTAATTACCGATGCGGTATTTTTAAACAACTTGTCCCATGCATAATTTTCTTTTAAATACATAGGAAGAAGTCCTGTGGGCCAATCGTTACAGTGTATTATATCCGGAGCCCATTTGTCTCTTTGCAAAGTTTCTATCACTCCCCTTGAGAAAAGTATAAATCTCTCGTCTTCGTCAAAGCCGTCGGTATAAATTTGATCTCTGTGAAAATAATGCGGGCAATCAATAAAATTAACTTCAATTGATGATTCGGGTAAAATAGATTTATAAACATGAACCGAACGTGTACGATTAGAAATTTTGATCGGAATTTCCCCTATTGCCCAATCATAATGCAGGCCGAATTTGGACTCATCAATAGAATAATATTTGGGAATAAAAAGCTTTACCTCGCAGCCTAATTTTTCGAGGGCTTTTGGAAGAGCGCCGGCTACATCCGCTAAGCCCCCGGTTTTTGCAAAAGGTACTGCTTCTGAACTTACAAATGCAACTTTCATACAATATTAGAATTTCTAAATAATATTGATCAATTATATTAAAGGCTACATTACATATGATAGAAAAACTTTACTTAAACATTGTATTAATCAGCACAATTATACAATAACCCGAACAAGGATATTTATTTTAGTTATTATTTAATCAATAATAAGATTATAGTATTGTATAAACTATACCTAACTGCAGGCCCTCTTTCATTTGTGTAGTTAAAGACTGATCTTTCTGATAAATCAATAAATATGAAAAATTAACATTAAGCCAACTATTTACTTTTGCCACTATAACATTATCCCAGCGGACATCCCACACATCAAGACTTTTAAATCTGGTAAAAAGTGTTAGGCTGCTGGTCAATAAAAGATTATCATCTAACACAAATTTTCCTGCTGTTATAGACTGCAAGCCGGTTTCAAATTTAAATGATTCTATCTTTGTTGTAGTCGGGTCATCCGTATATTGCGTAAACTTATTTGCAAATACTTCCTGCACGGCAAGCCCCAGCATTGTAGAAAAACCGGTTAATCTTTCGTAAGCAAAACCTAAACTTTGTGTAACATAACCAGGGTCGAAAAAATTTGCAATTTCCTGAGGTGTAGGCGTTGCATAAGAATATCCCGGCGCGATTGTTGTTCTAACAATATTGCTAAAATACGGATCTACTTTCCAGCCAATATTTTTCGAAAGAACCGATTCAAGATAAAAATCGTTATTGTTGGTTTGAAAACTACCGCCGCCAAGTTTTGATCTGCCGTAATCAACTTTTAAACCGTTCTTGAAAGTCCAGCCTTCCGAAGCATATTTTAAGCCGAGATTTCCAGATAGTGTCCAGGTCAAAGCATTTTCTCCGCCTTGAGTCCAATTGCTTAAGGCAAGCTGACTTACATTTAATCCTGCAACCGCAGTTGGAACCCATTTATTTACCTGTGTTGAATCTTCTTTACCGAACGAGAAGCTTGCAAATATTATTAACATCACTATTATAGTTTTGAATATATTTTTCATACTATTATCCTTATTTTTATTTTACTTAATTAATAACTTTGGGAGCTAAGACTAAAAATTGATTTATACAATAAACAATAAAATTTCAATTTATCAAAGCGGGGAGCCTAAAAATAAAGCGATTTTATTTATTCATGGTTTTCCGTACGACCACAATATGTGGGAAAAACAAGTAGAAGAATTGAAATCAGCTTATCATTGTGTAACCTATGATATCCGCGGTTTAGGTTCTTCACCTGCCGGCGACGGCCAGCTTACAATGGAATCCTTTGTTGATGATGTTGAATCTATAATAGATTCACTCAAACTGGAAAGGCCTGTTTTATGCGGTCTATCTATGGGTGGATATATTGCATTTAGATGCATGGAAAGAATGCAGGATAAATTCAGCGGATTAATTATCTGCGACAGCAAACCGGAAGCCGATAACAATGAAGCAAAATTAAGAAGAGCAAGTGGTATTAAAACCATAAATACCGAAGGTGTTCAAAAATTTGTCGAAGACTTTGTTCCCGGCTGTTTTGCTCCAGGTTCAATCAGCAATTCTAAAATTCCTTACGAAGAAGTTTTAAACAGATCGATGAAATTTGATCCAAAAGGAGTTAAGGGTTGTCTTCTCGCAATGTTAAGCAGAACAGATACAACTTCTTATCTATCTCAAATTAAAATTCCAACTCTTATTATTTGCGGGGAAGATGATAAATTAACTCCTCCGGAAGTTATGAAATTAACATCAGAGAGCATTACCCATTCTGAATTTTTTATTATACCGGAAGCAGGACATATGACTCCAATTGAAAATCCTAAATTTGTAAATAAAGTAATTTTAAATTTTCTAAAAAAACATTTTGCCAGAGAATAATTATGAAACCCGAATACAATTTATTTAAAGATATCATTAAGCGAAGAGCGGACTTCCCTTCATTAAAAAAACAATATAACGGTTATCCGCTCGCTTACCTTGACGGGCCGGGCGGAAGTCAGGTTCCATCAGCTGTAATAGATGCAATTTCAAATTATTATAAAAATTCAAATGCAAACACACATGGTTTTTTTATCACTTCAAAAGAGTCTGATAAAATTATCGAGAAAACAAGAGACGTTTGCGCAGAATTTCTTAATGCGGAAAACAGCTCATGTATTTCATTCGGTGCAAACATGACCACTCTTAATTTTTCCTTAAGTAAAGCAATTGCCAGGCACTTAAAAAAAGGTGATGAAATTTTAATTACGCAGCTTGATCATGAGGCTAACCGCGGGCCATGGATAAATTTAAGAGAAAATGGAATTGTTATAAGAGAGGTTCTGCTAAAACAGGACGGTACTCTTGATTACGAAGATTTTTATAAAAAAATAAATGAACGTACCAGATTAGTTGCGATGGGCTTTGCTTCAAACGCTCTGGGAACTGTAAATAATGTTAAGCTGGTAAGACAATTGACCTATGAAGTTGGTGCGTGGCTTATGGTTGATGCAGTTCATTATGCACCACATTTTTCAATTGATGTAAAATCCCTCGGCGTTGATTTTTTAATTTGTTCAGCTTATAAATTTTACGGACCTCATGTTGGAATTTTATATTCCCGTGAAAGCTTGCTGGATCAATTACAAACTGACAGACTTAGAACGCAAGATCCTAAATCTCCAAACAGAATTGAAACAGGAACTTTAAATCATGCTGCCATTGCTGGAGTTAAAGCAGCAATAGGATATATTGCCTCAATCGGCAAAGGCAAAGACCTTCGAACAAAGATTGTATCCGCAATGGAGAAAATAGGAAGCTATGAAAATTATTTAGCTAAAATATTATATAATGAATTGAAAAAAATTCCCGGCGTAAATTTATACGGATCTGCATTTGACAACTCACGTAGAGCACCAACCGTTTCATTTACAATAAATGGAATTGAAGCATCGGAGGCATGTCAAATTTTGGATGAAAAAGGAATTTGTGTTTGGGATGGCCACTTTTATGCAATTAGAGCGGTAGAAGTTTTAGGCCTTCTGGAAAAGGGCGGTTTAATAAGAGCAGGTATTTCTTTATATGCTTCTAAAGATGATGTACAGAGATTAGTAAAAGGCGTTAAAGAAATAGCGAAAGGGAAAACCAAATGAACACTCTAAAAAAATCCTCTGCCAAAGTTCTTTTAATAGGTTTTGGAAATGTCGGTCAAAAGCTTGTAGAAATTTTCAGTAAAGAAAAGTATAAGTTTCCCAATCTTTCGTTTTTTGATCCTAAGTTTGTTGGAATATTTACAAAAAGTCACGGCGCGCTTGTAAATAAATCCGGGATAGATTTGAAAAATGCATTAAGAAATTTTTCTCGACGGAAAATGTTTTCTTCTAACCACCGGGATTTTTCAAAGCTCTCCGTTTTAGAAGCTGTAAAAAAACTTAATTACAATACTTTAATTGAACTATCTACTCTATCGATAAAAGAAAAAGGTGAACCGTCTATTACCTTCGTTAAGGAAGCATTAAAACGGGGGAAAAATGTAGTAACTGCTAATAAAGGTCCGGCTGCATTTGCCTTCAAAGAGTTAAACGGATTAGCATTCAAAAACAATTGTAATTTTCTTTACGAATCCGCAGTTATGGACGGTGCTCCCATTTTTAATTTATTTAGAAATGATCTTAAAGGATGTAAGATTAATGAAGTTTCGGGAATTTTAAATTCTACAACCAATTTTATTCTTTCAAAGATGGAAGAAGGAGAAACATTAGAAAACTCAATCAAAGAAGCTCAAAGACTAGGTTTTACCGAAGCAAATCCGGATTATGATATAGAAGGCTGGGATGCGGCCGCAAAGATTACAGTATTAGCAAACAATCTTATGAGTGCCTCAATTACTCCTTTTGAAGTTGAAAGAGAAGGGATAAAAGATATTTCATTTGATCAAATACAAAATGCTGTTGAAAGAGGATACAAACTTAAACTCATCTGCAGAGCCTGGTATAAAGATAAAAAACTTCGGACACGCGTGTCAATTGAAGAAGTTCCTTCAGATCATCTGTTTTCTACAGTAAATGGTTCGGGTTCAATTTTAAGAGTGGAAACAGATTTGATGCATCCTTTAACAATTGTACAGGAAAAA
>Ga0102950_1000307_pt1 | contig 13201 bp, 12 predicted proteins | sample SalPon2A_B_D2_MG_FD_78505 | JGI IMG/M metagenome (GOLD analysis project Ga0102950, IMG submission 78505) | Soil microbial communities from South San Francisco under conditions of wetland restoration - Salt Pond MetaG R2A_B_D2_MG | ecosystem: Environmental > Terrestrial > Soil > Wetlands | place...
ACCAGATGGCGCTTGTTGTACATTTCAATGTCCCGGCCGATGACAATAATACTGTTAAAGTATTTATTATGGTCAAGATCCTTGATGGCAAACCCGGTCAGCAGATCCGCCCGGCTACTCCGGGCCTTTTCCTGCAGTGCTTCGATTAACGGGATGGCCTGGTGATACAACAGGGGGATGGCGGTTTCCGGCCAGATTATCAGGTCCGAATCATTCCAGTAAGGACTGGTCAATGAGGTGTATAATTCGATTGTTTTCTGCCTTTGCTCGGGACGCCATTTCATGGCCTGGGGTATTGCACCCTGCACCAGTGCCACAGATTTATTGTCATTGCGATCCTGTGTCCATTGCACGTATGACAGTGTCAGCATGCTCGTAATAATGATTGCCAGTGTGACAACAATTGCAGGTTTCTGCTTGTTACCGGTACTTACAAACAATACCAGCAGTGACGCCATGAAACAGACAATCCAGCTAACGGCATAAACACCCATTACCGGTGCAATATTGACGAGCACATTGTCAATCTGACTGTAGCCAATACCAAGCCAGGGGAAACCGGTAAGTAACCAGCCCCGCAACCATTCAGCGAGAGTCCAGGCAGCCGGCAGGCATAACAGCAACATTATGGCTGGTTTGTCTGATAATCTGCGGCCAAGATACCCGGCCAGTGCCGGGTAAAGGGCGAGAAAGGCAACCAGCAGAAAGGTCAGCAACCAGGCCCCGGCCAGGCTTACATCACCAAACAGGTTGATGCTGATATGCAGCCAGGACAGGCCGGTACCGAACAGGCCCAGCCCAAACAGGTAACCGGTGAGTAACGCTGTTCTGGCGCCGGTTTTACTCCAGCTGTAGAACAGAACTGCCATTGTTAATACGGCTATATAGCTGTATGTATATGGCGCAAAAGCCAGCGTTGTTGCTGCACCTGCCAGCAGGCAGGCAATGGCGTGCTTCCATAGCGGTGTTTTCAGAACTTGCTGCATACAGTGGCCCTGAGCAGTCCTGTGTGGGCCTATTCGAGATCTTCCGCGGTGGGTACCTGGTGCTCAATGCGGGTCATGCGCATCAGGTAAATGCGGCGTTTATCGGCCCGGAGTATCTTGACATTGAAACCCTGAAATTCCAGCAATTCCCCGCGTCTGGGTACATGACCCAGGGCATTCAGGATCAGGCCGCCAATGGTATCGTATTCTGTATCGCTCAGCCTGGTGCCGAAATAGTCGTTAAATTCATAGATAGGCGTCATGGCATTGACGGTGTAACGGTTGCGACCATACGGCGTAATGTGTTCCTCGTCCTCAATATCATGTTCATCTTCAATATCACCAATGATTTCTTCTATCACGTCTTCAATGGTCACCAGCCCCGACACGCTGGAATACTCATCTACAACGACAGCCATGTGATTCCGGCTGGAGCGGAATTCCCGTAACAGGACATTGAGGCGTTTGCTTTCCGGAACGAAAATTGCCGGCCGCATCAGGTCCTTGATATCGAATTTCTCATCCTGGTCCCCCGCGTAATACATCAACAGGTCTTTTGCCAGAAGAATACCCAGTATTTCATCGGGGTCCTCACCTGTCACCGGAAAACGCGAGTGTCCGGATTCCACCACGATGGAAAGGATATCCCCTGGTTCCGAATTGTTCCTGATAACGATCATCTGCACGCGCGGGATCATGATATCCCTGACTTTCATGTCGGACACCAGCAACGCACCCTCAATCATGGCCAGAGCGTCATGATCGAGCAGGTTACGGTTTTCCGAGCTGCGCAGTATATCGATCAGGGCTTCCCTGTCCCTGGGTTCACGGGTCAGAAAAGCAGTGATTGAATCGATCCATGACAACGGACCGTTTTTATTTCGTTCATTACTCATGAAGGTTGATTAACTAGATAGGGGTTGGTGTACCCGAGAGAGTCCAATAGTCTGATTTCCAGCGATTCCATTTCTTCAGCTTGCCGGTCATTCATGTGGTCATAGCCTTGCAGGTGCAGTGTGCCATGGATAACCATATGCGCCCAGTGGGCCTCCAGGGTTTTTTGTTGTTCTTCCGCTTCACGGCGAACCACGGGCGCACAGATAATAATATCCCCGAGCAATCCGGGTGCCAGGCGCTGATCGCCATCAAAAGGAAACGAGAGCACATTGGTTGGCCCGCTTTTATTACGCCAGCGTTCATTCAGCATCGCACTTTCATCTTCATCAACGATTCGAATCGTCAGTTCCCTGTCTGTCCCCTTGTTCTGGAGTGCCTTCCTGGCCCACTTTGCAAGCGCACGGTCACCGGGAAGGTTTTTATCAGTACACGCGTGTTGCACATCAACCCTGATCGTCATTATCAGTGTCAATACCCTGTTGTTTGAATTCATGTCTTTCGTAGGCATTGAGGATGCGCGCTACCAACGGATGCCTGACGACATCAAGTGACTTGAAAAAGGTAAAACTGATACCTTCTTCATCCTTGAGAATATCAATCACGTGGCGCAGACCGGACTTGCGACCACGCGGCAGGTCAATTTGCGTAATATCACCGGTCACAACAGCCGTTGAATTGAAGCCTATACGTGTCAGGAACATTTTCATCTGTTCAATAGTCGTGTTCTGTGCTTCATCCAGGATGATGAACGATCCATTCAGTGTGCGGCCACGCATGAAGGCCAGCGGAGCCACTTCTATCACATTACGTTCTATGTATTTAGCAACCCTTTCGAACCCCAGCATTTCATACAGGGCATCGTAGAGCGGGCGTAAATACGGATCGACTTTCTGTACCAGGTCTCCGGGCAGAAAACCCAGTTTTTCACCGGCCTCGACGGCCGGCCTGACCAGTACCAGGCGGCGTGCCCGATCCTGTTCCAGTGCGGCCACTGCTGTTGCCACGGCCAGGTATGTCTTGCCGGTACCGGCAGGGCCAATGCCGAAACAAATATCATGATCCTGCATGTTTCTCAGGTAGAGCCGCTGGTTCGGGCTGCGTCCCTTGATCACTCCGCGTCTTGTTTTTATGGAGACATCCTGGTCGGCGTCGACCACAGTCTCGTCATCAATTTGTGCATCCTGAAGGAAAAGATGTACCCGTTCCGGTGACAATATATCTGTGCGCGTGCTGTCATACAGTTCGCGCATAAGCCGCTCGGTCATCTGGACGGATTTATATGTGCCGATGACCTGGAAAGTATTTCCCCGGTTATTGATTTCGACGCCCAGGCGCCGTTCAATCTGGCGCAGGTGTTCATCCAGTGGCCCGCAAAGATTTGCCAGGCGTTCGTTATCAACGGGTTCCAGTACCAGTTCCGAGGACAGGGGCTGTGCAGTTTGAACGGGGCTACTCAAGAATTATTGACAGACAGTGTTGGCAAGGGAATGTAGTTGCACGGCAGCAGGTGAGCGAAACTGTCCGCGCAGGGAATTTGGCAAAGCTTCGGTAATGTGAATATCTGCAAATGTACCGATAAGGGAATCCGGTCCGGCAAAGTTTACGATGCGGTTGTTCCCGGTACGTCCGCAGAGTTCGCTGCTGTCTTTTTTCGACGGACCTTCAACCAGGACAGAATACGTTTTGTCGATCATATTTCGGCTGATTTCCTGTGCCTGCTGATTGATGCGTTGTTGCAGTAATTGCAATCGTTCTTTCTTGGCAGACAGTGGTACATCATCGGCATAGGATGCGGCAGGTGTGCCTGGCCGTTTGCTATAGATAAAGCTGAATGACTGGTCAAACCCGATTTCGGCCACCAGGTTCATGGTGTTCTCGAAGTCCCGCGCCGTTTCTCCCGGGAAGCCGATAATAAAATCCGTTGACAGGCTGATGTCCGGACGAACCTCGCGCAAGCGTCGCACCTTTGCCTTGTACTCGAGGATGGTGTGACCCCGTTTCATCATTGCCAGGATACGATCGGAACCGCTTTGCACCGGCAGGTGCAAGTGACTGACCAGTTCCGGCACCTTGCCGTAAACGTCTATCAGGCGATCAGAAAATTCGACCGGGTGAGATGTAGTAAAACGAATGCGATCTATCCCTTCTACGGCAGCAACGTATTCGATCAACAGGGCCAGGTCCGCTGTATCACCGGTATGCATCAAGCCACGGTAGGCATTCACATTCTGTCCGAGCAGTGTGATTTCCCGTACGCCCTGTTCAGCCAGTTCCACTACTTCAGTGATCACATCGTCAAACGGCCGGCTGATTTCCTCACCTCGCGTGTAGGGTACGACGCAAAACGTACAATACTTGCTGCATCCTTCCATAATGGAGACAAAAGCAGTCGGTCCTTCAGCACGTGGTTCCGGCAAGCGGTCAAATTTCTCGATTTCCGGAAAAGAGATGTCGACAATGGATGTTCCTGATTGCGTGACGTTGTTATACATTTCCGGCAGGCGGTGCAAGGTCTGCGGGCCAAAAACAATATCCACATACGGCGCACGTTTCCGTATCGCCTCTCCTTCCTGGCTGGCAACACAACCGCCCACGCCGATTACCAGGTCCGGTCTTTGCTCTTTATAGTGTTGCCATTGACCCAGTTGCGAGAAAACTTTTTCCTGGGCCTTCTCACGGACGGAGCAGGTGTTCAGCAGGATCATGTCGGCTTCTGCAGGGTCGTCAGTTGTTTCCATGCCATGCGCATCTGTCATGACATCGCGCATTCTGGCCGAGTCATACTCGTTCATCTGGCAACCCCAGGTTTTTATGTAAAGCTTTTGTGCCATAAATACTTGGATATCAAAGGGTTGGCTAACGTACACTGTCTGGTGCGTTATTTCCACCTCATTTTCGCCAATTTCAATGATAATTTGAAGATAATACAAACGCAGAACGGGAGCACGTTATGCGACCGGTACTGTCCAAAAGCTATTATGTTGCCAGGTAGAAGTACCAAGACACTGATTTTCCTGTTTTTTCTGTCAGGCTGCGGGACATTGCCGCAAACCTCACAGCCACTGGTGGATTATATTCAGGGCGCGCCCCATGCAAAGGCTTGCATGGGGGATTACACGGCACTGGATGATTATGTGCTAAAACATGCGATAGCAGATGTCCAGGCACGGCGTATCCCGGGCTTCCCTTTCCTGCGCATGAACCGCTTTCTGGCAAGTTTTACCGAAGAGACCATGTCCCGTGGGGAGACGGAGTTCTGGCTGCAACAGCTCGCACAACTGGATCTCGAAGGCAGGCGGGTGGAACTTGCCGCGATACCGTTGCCGGAGTTGCAGAAGATCCTGCCGCAGTCGGCTGACCGGGAAACCGTGCGGAACACGCTGCAGGATTGCGGTGAAATATTAGTAGCACAGTTACTTTCTGATAACGGCGCCCTGGAGAAACTGCGGAGCAGGTTGAATGCACCTGATGACTACCAGGATATTCTGCGTGTCGTGGGTTTGTACCCCGTGTCATCCCTGCCGGTCAGGTGGGGGGTGCAAAAGTTGCATGAGCAGACCCGCATGCGACTGGAAACTCCATTCTCTGCCGGTGCCGACCAGGAAATCATAAGCTATGCCGCGTCGGAAAATAGCAGGCCCGATACGACCGATATTTCGCACATCATTAATTCCGCCGGAGACAATGCCCTGGGCATTCCGTTATTCAGCCATGCACAATTAGCGGCCCTGTTCCGGTATTTTGCACCGGTTTTTGAAATTGAAACGGCTGATGAAGCAGACTTGCCCGGCCGGCCGGTCTGGCAGGATGATCAAACGATTGCCATTGATACTAAACAACCGACGGTTTTTACACATCTTTCCCACGCCCGTTTTTATGACCGGATACTGCTGCAATTAAATTACACCATCTGGTTTCCGGAGCGGCCACTTGATGGCAGGTTTGATTTGCTGGGAGGTCACCTGGATGGTGTCACCTGGCGAATTACGCTGGATACATCCGGACAGCCGTTGTTCTATGACGTGATTCATAATTGCGGTTGTTACCATATAGTATTTGCCCGGGAAAACATGCGGCAAGTGAAACAGGACGATTTCTGGCAGGAACCTTTGCTGGTTCTTCCGCTGCCTGTTGCAAGTGATGAAAACAGGAAACTGGTGTTGTCATTCGCCAGCGGCAATCATTACCTGTCACAGGTCAGGTATACTCTACCAGGCCATGCAGACAAGCAATATTCACTGGCGGATTATGATCGGCTGCGTCAATTGCCGTTTGGTAATGCCACCAGCCGCAGCATGTTTGATGCACGGGGTCTTGTACCCGGTAGTGAGCGTTCAGAACGCTGGGTACTGTGGCCGATGGGCGTGCTGGAACCGGGGGCAATGCGGCAATGGGGTCATCACGCTATAGCTTTTATCGGCAAGCGCTATTTTGACGATCCGTTTCTATGGGAAAAGAATTTTAAAAGACCGGAGTAACCAGGCAGGACAGCCAGGATCAGGATCGTGTTGTCTTTCCCTGACCGGCCGGGACGCCTTCCAGTTTTTTCAGTTTTTGTACAACTTCGGCGTGTTCCTGTTTCAGATCGGCCAGTTCGGCCAGGGCCTCGAATGCTGAATTTTCAGCGTGTTCCGCACGCTCTATCAATTCAGCCCGTTGTTTACCCAGTTCTATCTCACGATTGCTTGGACCGATGAGGAAATGCCAGAAAGACAGGACGGCGTCAAACGGTGAATTATCACCGGCTTCTGTTTCATCCATTTCAGATGCCGGTGTGCTGTTCTCCGCTACATGGCCGGCCAGAAATTGATCGATATCATGCAAAAGAGATTGAATAATTGCACGGTGGGGAGATTCTGCTTCGTTTGCCAGCAGCCGTTGCAATAGCACGCGAAGAGTTCGCGCGTCCTGTCGATCTTCCTCTGTTGCTGAAAAATCAATTTTCATGGTAGTTTAAGCTCCTTGAACAGCAGCCCTGAATCCAGCTTAAACTCCTGCCGAACCAAGTCAAGTAAAGCTATGTGATCGTTCCTTCCGGCCCGCTTGTTCAATACTACATTGCGCAGGTTTGTTGAACCGGACCTCAAAAGATGTGCTGTTTAATAACCTTTACCTCCAGTGCTGTACGGTGAGAAGGAGGATCGAAGGAAAGTCATAATCCCTGCAGCAGTTTTAAATCAGCGTCTATCAGGGACCATCGCTGACCAGGTACCATAGCTATAGGAACAGTGTTTCCAGGTCTATTGATGATTGTTTGCCCAGATTTTCAAGGTTGTTTTCCAGCCACGCCTGTGCAGTGTTGTAACCTTCCCGGTAGAACAGATCAATAAACGAGGGCAGGGTATTATAGCGGCTACGGGATCGGTACCGGGTGGACAGTTGCTGGTTTTCTATGAGGTGTATATAAATTTTATGCATACGGTCCTCGAGTTTGCCTGAATGTAACCAGTTTTTTTCAATCATTTTCTTGGACATTGCAATGGCTCGCATTTCCCTGAGAAACGCCGAATTGAAACTGAGTTCGGCGGCACGATTGCGAATTTCTTCAGCAGTGGTCGGCGTTTCCCCGATTTCCAGCGGATGCAACATGACAATGACAATGTCCTGTGCCTGGCAACTGAAAATTAATGGAAACACCGGCGGATTGCCTGAATAGCCCCCGTCCCAGTAGCTTTCTCCGTCAATTTCAACGGCATGATGCAGGGAGGGCAGGCAGGCCGAGGCCATCAGTGCATCGATAGACAATTCTGCATTTTCGAAAATTTTGAGTTTGCCGGTTTTGACATTGGTTGCGGCAATATAGAGTTTGACAGGACAGCTACGTTTCAAATATTCAATATCGACGGACTCTGCCACCAGTTCGCGTAACGGGTTCATATCGAGTGGATTGAGCTGGTACGGTGAAAAGGAATCTGTCAGGGACAGGTAATTGGTAACTGCCTGGTTTTCTGACTGATCGAACATGTCCAGTAACGAAGTGTAAAATGGCGTGGAGAAGACATCTGAAAATTCACTGGAGAGCCGTTCCCAGAATTTACGCAAGGCAGTCCTCGCTGCATCGTTTCCACCCTTTGCCAGGCCAGAGGCCATAATGGCAGCATTCATGGCGCCGGAACTGGCGCCGCTGACCCCTTCAAATTCCAGCCGTCCATCTTCCAGCAGGTAATCCAGTACGCCCCAGGTAAAGGCGCCATGCGATCCGCCTCCCTGCAACGCCAGATTAATTACATTTGCCGGTTTTAATGCCATACTGGTTTGTTATACGATGAATGTTGCGCTGCGTCAATTGCTTTAAATACAATATGATACAAACTTCTCACTCTTGCATAAATGCACTTTATCAGTGCATTGTCCCTGAGTTTGCCGTCGCTATCTACAAGACGTTAGCCGCTGGCACGCAAAGGGGTTAAAGTAAATACAAGCATTCATTTATACCTGTAAAACCAACTATCGATGAAAAAGTTATGGAAGAAGAAATACAACACGTAGGCCGGGTTGTAGATGTAGCCAGTGAATTCATTGTGAATTACGGCTTCCAGTTTATCGGCGCCATACTTATTCTCCTTATCGGCTGGCAAGTGGCGCGCTGGGTAGCCGCGCTAACCATGAAGCTCTGCCAGAAGGTCAGGCTGGACATCACCCTGTCTAAATTCTTTGCCAACATGGCCAAGAGCCTGGTGATCATTTTCGTGGTGATCATTGCCCTGGGGAAATTCGGCATTACCATAGCTCCGTTTATTGCTGCGCTGGGTGCTGTTGCATTTGGCGGCACGTTGGCATTGCAGGGACCATTATCCAATTACGGTGCCGGGCTGACCATTGTTATGACCCGGCCGTTTGTCGTCGGCGATACCATCCAGGTCCACGGTGTCACCGGGATTGTTGATGAAATCAGGCTCGCCTATACATTACTGAGTACTGAAGATGGTGAGAAGATTACGATTCCGAACAAGCATATTATCGGTGAAATTATCAGTAATACCTATGCCAACCTGCTGGTACAAACGATTATTCGCATCAACTATAATCATGACCCGCAAATTGCCATCAGTATCATCAAGGACATTCTGAAGGATCACCCCGACGTGGCAAATGAGCCGGTGCCCCTGGTCGGGATAGAGAATTTTGCTGAATCCGGTTACGAAATTGGCATGCGTTACTGGTTGCCAACCAAGCGCTATTATGAACTCCTTTATGATGTCAATACACGCATCCAGAAACGCCTGCACAGCGAAGGCATAGAACTCGCACTGCCAAAGCTGGATGTACATATGCAGAATAACGGTGCATAATTAATCGATACACTCCAGCAAAGTGTGGGCGTGATGAGCGAAAGTGATGACAAGACCATAGCAAAAACTTTATGGTCAGATACCCTGGTTGAAATACTGATTGCCGCCCTGAAAAAGAATTCAGGCGATAAGGAAATCAGGGGAATAATCAGGGAATTGCGTGATAAGGGGTTCAAAAAGAATTACGTTATTGGAAAAGTCAGTAAGGAGCTGGATGAAAATGCGGCACGTCGTGTCAGGTTACTACTTGGTAATTAACCGGCTTTTCCCGTCACCCCGTCAAGGCAACCGGTTTTTGATCAGTCTGATAATTACTGAAAACATTAACTGAAGTTTCCGGTTGGTAGTACTGTGAAAAAACCATTCTGGTTTATTTGTTTCCCGGCCTGTTTACTGATAACTGTCAGCGCCACTTGCATTGCCGGTGAAAAACAACGCATTGGCTGGATAGAGAACGTTACCATCCACCCCGGTGAGCTGGAATTCAAGGCCAAGATGGATACCGGGGCCCGCACCTCTTCAATAAACGCAAGAAACATTGACGAATTCAGCAGGGACGATGAGCAATGGGTAAGTTTCGATATACTTAACAAGGTCGGCCAGACAGTGCGGCTGGAACTGCCCGTTGAGCGGCAGGCCATTATTAAACGCCACTTTGGTAAACATCAGAAACGCTTTGTAGTAAAAATGGACATTTGTCTTGGCCATGTACACAAGGCGACAGAAGTAACCCTGGTCGACCGCGAAGGATTTTTATATGCACTGCTAATTGGCCGTAGTTACCTGAAAAAGGATTTTGTCATAGACCCTTCCGAACAATTTACAGTGAAACCACACTGTGAGAAAGAAAAGTGAACAACAGACACCTTTATGTTTTGTCCTTCCTGCTTTTCATACTGGGTGGTGGAGTATTCCTGTATAAATATTATTATCTTGGTTTTCCATTATTGCCGGGCCAGGAAACCAATGTCTGGGAAGTGGAAATCAAGCTGGATTTTACCGCCAATGACAGACCGACCAAGGTATTGTTATATGTACCCAGGAATTCGCGCAGTTTTTCTGTTATTAATGAAAATTTTATCTCGAAGGGATATGGCATTTCCATCAGTACCGTCGAGGGCAACAGGCAGGTGGTCTGGTCAATCCGCAGGGCAAATGGTCACCAGACACTGTATTACCGGGCAACGATAGAGCGGCTTGTTGTCAATGAAGCGCCTGCATCGCAGAAGAATATCAAGGTTGATCCCGTATCTTATGAGGGTGCAGACCTGGAAGCTGCGAAGGCAATATTGCTGGAAGCGAAACAAAAGTCCGCTGATGCCCTGACCCTGGTAACCCAGTTGATAGATGTCATTGATGATTACCAGAACAACTATAATGTAAACCTGTTATTGCATGGAAAAACCGGCCAGGAACAAAAGCTGGAGGTGCTTCTGAATATTCTGTCCCTGGAGGGTATACCTGCAAGACTGGCACATGGACTGCGAATCTCCGGGCAATACAATGAATCCGATCCCATTCCCTGGATCGAGGTTTATGCCGATGATCAATGGCAAGCCATTGATCCTGTTTCCAGGCAGGTCGGCCAGCTGAGTGATTACCTGTTGTTATGGAAAGGTAGTAACCGCATGGTCAACCTGGTCGGGGGACAGGATCTCAATGTCAGTATCAACATCAAGCAATCAGGCATGGAGAGTATCGTCCTGGCTTCCTCACGTGAGAGATCCTTTAGCCCGGATTTATGGAAATATTCATTACAAAACTTGCCACTGGATACCCAACGGGTCTATACCATCTTGTTAACGGTTCCGGTCGGTGTATTTCTGCTGGTTATTTTACGCAACATCATTGGTATAAAGACCTTTGGTACTTTCATGCCAATCCTGATTGCACTGGCCTTTCGCGAAACACAACTGGCAGCGGGTCTGATCCTGTTTACCCTGTTGGTGGCCGTGGGTCTCGCTATCCGCTTTTACCTGGAAAAACTGAAATTGCTGCTGGTTCCGCGCCTGGCTTCAGTATTGATAATTGTCATACTATTGATGCTTTCTGTCAGCATACTCAGCCATAATCTGGGAATTGTCAGCGGCCTTTCTGTAGCATTGTTCCCCATGGTGATTCTCACCATGACCATTGAACGCATGTCGATCGTGTGGGAAGAGCGAGGGGCATTCGAGGCCATACTGCAGGGAGCGGGCAGCCTGTTCACGGCGGCGGTGGCATTCACGGTGATGAGCCTGCCGCTGGTGGAACACCTGGTGACGGTATACCCGGAGCTGTTGTTTGTTCTGCTTTCAATCACCCTTTTACTGGGACGCTATTCCGGTTACCGCTTGCTGGAATTACATCGCTTCAAGGAACTGGTGAAACACTAGGATGCTGCACATAGCAAAAAGGCTTGCCTCCATGGGTGTCATGGGGATTAACCGGCGTAATGCAGAATATATCCTGCAATATAACCGGCGCCGTCATTATCCCCTGGTGGATGACAAGTTACGGACCAAGCAACTGGCGCTGGACGCAGGCATTGCCATACCAGAGTTGTATGGTGTCGTCGAGATTGAACACCAGATACGCGATTTACCCGACTTTCTCAGGAAATACCCGGACTTTGTTCTGAAACCGGCGCAGGGAACCGGCGGGGAAGGTATCGAGGTTATCGTGGGTAAAATGAAAGACCTGTATCGCCGGCCCAGTGGTGAATATATTGACGATACCTACCTGAAGCACCATGTATCGAATATCCTCAATGGCCTGTTCAGCCTGGGTGGTCACGAGGACAAGGCCATTATCGAGTACCGGGTCAGGTTCGATCCGGTACTTGATGAGGTCAGTTACCAGGGTGTGCCGGATATCCGCATTATCGTGTTTATGGTTGTCCCTGTTATGTCGATGATCCGTTTGCCTACCCGCATGTCGGGCGGCAAGGCCAACCTGCACCAGGGCGCCATCGGGGTTGGTATTGATATCGCGACGGGGATGACCCTGAATGCGGTCTGGCACAACAGTATAGTCAGCGTGCATCCGGACACACACAATCCGGTGACGGGTTTCCGGATCCCGCACTGGGAAGAATTACTGGTTACCGCGGCCCGCTGTTATGAACTGACCGGACTGGGTTACCTGGGTGTCGACATTGTACTGGACCGCAGCAAGGGGCCGCTGATGCTGGAAATGAACGCGCGGCCGGGGTTGAATATACAGATTGCCAATCATGCCGGGCTTTATCATCGCCTCAAATTTGTCAGGGCAAATGCTTCTTCCCTGGGCCATGTGATGGACAGGGTGGCTTTTTCCCGGAAAATGCTGAATCGCACACACTAAATGCCGGAACCCGCCAGCTTCTGGTAATATTATTACCATACCCCTGCGGAAGATATCATTCCTGTTTCCCCCGGAGTGTTAACCGTCCTTTTTTATGGCCGCAATTACCGGCATTTGCTAGATTCATATTATGTGCGCAGATAAACACCGGCAGGCACTGCAAGCGGGTTTTGAACTGCTCTGGTACCGTATTGATCGCGTCCTGGGCCAGGGTGCCTTCGGTATTACGTATCTGGCTCATGACGTTAATCTGGACCGCCCCGTGGCTATCAAGGAATACCTGCCTTCCCAGCTTTGCATGCGTGAAGCCAGCCTGTCGGTGCAGCCCCTCTCGGAGGAGCATCGTGATGACTTTCAGTTTGGTCTGCAGCGTTTCATAAGCGAAGCCCGGGTATTGACGAAATTCGAGCACCCGAACCTCATCCGGGTATTTAATGTTTTTGAGGCGAATAACACCGCCTACATGGTCATGAACTACGAACAGGGACAAAGCCTGCATAGTGTTGCCAAACAGAAACAGCATTTTTCCGAGAAAGAACTGGTCCGTATTATCCTGCCTTTGATGGATGCTCTTACGGTTATACATGCACAGGGGTTCATTCATCGCGATATTAAACCGGCTAACATCATGCTGGCACCCGGTGGACAGGTTATCCTGATGGACTTCGGGATTGCCAAAATGCTTGAGGCCAAAGAGCAGAT
>Ga0102950_1000308_pt1 | contig 13173 bp, 9 predicted proteins | sample SalPon2A_B_D2_MG_FD_78505 | JGI IMG/M metagenome (GOLD analysis project Ga0102950, IMG submission 78505) | Soil microbial communities from South San Francisco under conditions of wetland restoration - Salt Pond MetaG R2A_B_D2_MG | ecosystem: Environmental > Terrestrial > Soil > Wetlands | place...
AAAGAATCAGAATGAATTAGCAGAACTGGAAAGAGAGAATGCTTGGAAGGAAATGGCAAAACAAGTAGCTCATGAAATTAAAAATCCTTTAACTCCTATGAAACTGGCTGTACAACAGTTAATTGTTTCATATAAAGATAAAAACAAAAATTTCGATACAATTTTTGAAAAAGTTTCAACTACTATTTTAAATCAAATTGAAAATTTAAGTTTGATTGCATCCGAATTTTCAAGATTTGCAAGAATGCCTAATTTTAAACTTGAAGAGATTGATCTTTTAAAAAGCATAAATGATACAACAAATCTTTTTGTTGATGAACAAATTAAAATCGAAATTATTACTGACTTAAACAACGCTTATGTCGAAGCTGATGAAAGCCAAATGAGAAGACTGTTTATTAATTTAATTCGAAATTCTATACAAGCCGGATCAACAAAGGTTAACGTTGAATTAAATTCAGAGGAAGATCATTTTATAATATATTTTAAAGATAACGGTACGGGAATTCCTCTAAATATTAAAGATAAAATATTTGAATCAAACTTTACCACTAAACAAAAAGGAATGGGAATCGGATTAAAGCTTGCTAAAAGATTTATAGAAGGTATAAACGGATCAATTTCTTTAGTTGATGAAGTTTCTCAAGGTGCCGCGTTTAAAATTCTAATTCCTAAATTAAATAAACTTACTTAGTAAAAATATCTAATGGCTTATTTAACACCACATCAAGAAAAAGCCTTAAATTATAGAAACCACATATCTCTTACTGCAAATGCAGGCTCGGGGAAAACATTTGTATTATCAAAAAGATTTTTAAAAATAATTACTGAAGAAAATATTTCTCTTAGAAATATAGCTGCAATTACATTCACCGATAAAGCGGCAAGTGAGCTTTATAAAAAAATTGCCGCAGAGATTGAAGCAGAAATTAAAATCTCAGACGATAAGATTTTAATTAGGAAATTGGAAAATATACGGAGGCAGTTAATTTCTGCAAATATTTCAACAATTCATTCATTTTGTATTGATATTCTTCGTGAACATCCGGTTGAAGCAGAATTAGACGCAAATTTTACTCCGGTTGATGAAAATACATCTGATGAATTAATTGAACTTTCTGTTGATGAAATGATTAAAGATTCATTAAAGGATAAAAATGATGAGGAGAAATTAAAAAATTTAATCAGAACTTATTCATCTAAAAATCTTCTTATAAAAGAAATTATTAGGTTGATAAAGAATCGTAAGAATATATTTATTCTTTCCGATAAAATATATTCCAAACCGGAATCCGAAATCTCTGAATTTTTTCACCGATCATTTTTAGAATACTTTAAAAAAATATTTTACCCCCAAATTGATGAAGTTATTATTTCTTTAAATAAAATTAATAATGCGGTACAAGAAGGAAATGGCAAAAATCAAATAGTAGTTGAAATTGAGAATTCTCTAAGGAAATTAAAGTCTGCTGCTGAAGAAAAAGAAATAATAAAAATCCTTATGGACATAAAAGCTCAAGCCTTCACAAAAAAAATTGAAATTAAAGCCCAAGGATATCTAAAAAAGGATTTGAGAATTGATCTGCTTAAAGAAATTAATAATGCCGAGCATTTCTTTAAGGAGTTTTCTGAATTAGAATATCCGGAAAACTATTCTGAGATTGAAGATCAGCTTGCTATGTTTGGAAGGGATATTATTAATTTTTTTAAAAAAGCTAACAGTATTTACGAAAAGAAAAAGAAAGAAAATGGATATTTAGATTATGAAGATATCCTTCTTCATACAAAAAATATATTAGAAATAGAGAATGTTAGAAAGGACTTATCGGGAAAATATAAATATATAATGATTGATGAATACCAGGACACTAATGAAATTCAATATAACATTTTCTTACCCATTCTTGAAAAATTAAAAACCGGAAATTTATTTATTGTCGGAGATGAGAAACAAAGTATCTATATGTTCCGCGATGCAGAACTTGAAGTTTTTAATGTTACGAAAAATGATATAAAGTCAGTCTCCGGATCTGAATTCCTTTTAACACTTCCGGATAGTTTTAGAATGGCTCCTGCCATTTGTCTTTTTACCAATGTGCTGTTCAATAGATTATTTTCCGAACCCAATTTATTATTCAATGAAGTTAAACATTCAGATTTAGTCTGCGCTAGAGCAGACGAAATTCAAGGACAAATAGAAATACTTTTAGCCGAAAATGAAAGTAAAACACAGAGTGTTAATAATTATAACTTAATCACTAACACGGAAGCTGAAATTGCAGCGAAGAGAATATTGAAATTAATTTATGAAGAAGGGAATTCTGAAAAACCCAATTGGAATGACATTGCTGTATTGTGCAGAAAAAGAAAATACTTCCATGAACTTGAGAAAGTTTTTGTTAAATATAATATCCCGTTTGTCATTTTAGGCGGTAAAGGATTTTATCAAAGACAATCCGTTTACGATATTTATAATTACTTTTCTTTTTTATCGGATGAACAGAATGATACAGCATTAATCGGAATATTACGTTCCCCGTTCTTTTCATTATCCGATTCAATAATATTTGAAATATCATTACAAGAAGGAAAAACCTTTTGGAAAAAATTAAATCAATTTGTTTCTGAGAATAATAAACTAAATGAAATCATTCAAACATTAAAAGAAAATTTATCACTTGCTAAAAATTATAATATAACAGCACTCTTAAGAAAAATCTTAAATGAATCTGACTTGCTTGCAGTACTGTCGTCAAAACAAAATGGTAACCAGGAAATTGCAAACATTGAAAAACTTATTAAGTTAACAATTAATTTTTTCTCTCAAGGATTTAAAACCCTTTATGATTATGTAATTTATTTAAAAGATTCAATTGAAGAATTTGAAGATGAAGCGCAGGCTGCTGTTACTGATGATTCCAATTCTGTTAAAATAATGACCTTTCACCAATCAAAAGGTTTGGAATTTGATACTATTATTCTTTATGGATGTAATGAACCAATAAAAAGGGAGTCTATTAAATCAAAATCTATAACAATAGATAAAAATTTTGGATTCTTGACAAAAGTTCCAATTAAGTCAAATTATTTATCAGAATATAATTCTGCACCTATCATTGGTATAAGCAATTTAATTTCGGAAAGGAAAAATTTAGCAGAATTTAAAAGGCTTTTATATGTTGGAATAACAAGAGCAAAAAATAATTTGTTCATATCAGGCTCTTTAAAAAAGGATGATAATACAAGCCCAAATTCGTTTTTAGCCCTTCTGCAGAAAGGATTGGGAATGGATTTTAATTCTCAATCTTTTGAAATAAAATCCAAATTAAATTTTTTGCAATTTGAGAATAACAAATATCTCACTAGTGAAAAAGAATTTAGTACCAATGTTAAAATTGTTAAGGATGTTGAATATGTTCCGCCAATTCTAAATAATGACCAAAACGAAAATGATAAAAAAGAACTTAAAATTTATTCAATCGATGACAATCCCAAAGGCGAAATAATTTCTGCCACTAAAATTTCTGTTTATAAACAATGTCCGTTAAAATATCACTTAACTTATGACCTTGGCTTTTCATCTTTATATCAGAATTATAAAAAGTGGCTTTTACAAACTAATGTTAAAAAGAGATATGAATTTAATGCTAGAGAAGATGAATCATTATTTAATTTAAATGAAATAGCCGAATACAAAAATATCCTGGAATTTTCAGATGTTAAAGGAAGAATTATTCATAGCATACTTCAAAAAGAAATTGGCATGAATCAGTTTGATAATTTTATTGAAGATGCAATTATAAATGAAATAAGTGGATCTTCAATAGACGAAAAACGAAAGGAAATTTTTAAAAAAGATATAAGCACTGATTTAATAAATTTTTATAAATCTAATGTATATTCGGAATTAAAGAATTTTCAAAATTATTTTAACGAATATGAAATTTATACCAAAGAAAATGATTACTTCCTATATGGTATAATAGATAAATTGATAATTGATGAGGACAATGCAATTATTGTTGATTATAAAACAGATTCAATTTCTGAAGAAGATTTAAAGGAAAAATCACATAATTATTTCAATCAGCTTCGTTTTTATTCATATCTCGTAAACAGGTTATTTAATAAGATTAAGTCATTCGAACTCAGGTTAATCTTCATTAAACTGCCCGAACAACCGCAAATATTAAGACAAAGTAATAAAGACTTTGAAGCTATCAAAAAGGAAATCCAATTGATGGTAACCGATATCAGAAATCAAAATTATGTTAAAAATTTAGATCACTGCGCAAGTTGTGGTTATTCACTTAAAAATAAAAAATGTGTAAAAAATTAAATTAAAAAGTTTTATAATATTCATTGCAATATTTATGCAGTCACATTATCTTTTAAAAGTTAATAATCAAAAATATTGTTTATTATTGAGCCGATAGATAAAATTAATTTACTCAATGTATTGAAGTAAATTATGAAGATTTATCGTATGTTGCTTTAGTAATTATTAATTTGTGAGTTTTTTTATGCGAAAATTTGTTCTACAGATCAGAGATTTAGATTTAATAGAAAATGAGCTCAAAAGTAATCCGGCCGGAGTTTTTGCATTAGGAATTGAGAATGAGAAAGTTGCACAAATCGCTACTACGTTTCTTTACTTAGATAAAAATATATACATCTTTTTTAATGAAGAAGATGAATTTTATAACAGTATTCAATTTGATGTCGGGGTTACTTTTACAATTTTAAGATATGGAAATGCAAATAAGCCTAAAAGTGTGGATTTTGATCCATCATATAATTTATTTTCTATTTCTGTAAAAGGAATTGTAAAAAAAGTTGAAGAAGCAAAATTAATTGAAGATCTTAGAAAAAATTATATAAATAAATACCAAAAAAATATTGAAGGGAAAATCGACTATTCCATACTTTCTAAGGTCATTTTAATTGATACAGAAGAGATTCAAGCTGTTGAAGAAACAGGTGGTTAGTTTGAAATTCTTTGTCTCTTTCTTTCTTGCCTCAATTATTTTAGTCGGCTGTTCTGCAAGTAAAAACTATTTTTATGTAGTGCCTTATCCCTTGCGAACTTCTGAAAATAAAGCAAAATTTTATAATGAATATGCCGGGCTTATAGCGGGGAAAAAATTTTTTTTAGATCCGGGTCACGGCGGAGAAGATAGACGTAATAAAGGTTATGATGATGAAGTGGTGGAAGCTGATGTAAATTTGCATGTCGCTTTAGCTTTAAAAAATTTTTTAACCGAAGCTGGTGCCCAAGTAATTATGTCGCGTGAGTCCGATACAACAGTTGCTTTAAAAGACAGATCAACATTGGCTAATAAAAGCGGGGCAGATATTTTTATAAGTATTCATCATAACGCTCCTGGAAAATCCGGAGATGATTTAACCGATTTCACTTCTACCTATTACCATGCAAAAAAAGATGATTATGAATATGAACCCTGCAATGACGATATCGCCAAATATATTCAAAGAGATTTGTCTTATGCTATGCGAAATTCCGGCGGTTTAGGCTCATTTGATGGAACTTATTCAGATTATGAAATTTATCCTGGAATGGGATTTTCCGTATTAAGATTAACAAAAATACCTGCAGTACTTGTCGAATGCAGTTTTAACACAAGTTATTTTGAAGCAAAACGTTTAGTATTAAATCAATTTAATCAGATTGAAGCTTGGGGAATTTTCAGCGGATTATGCAGATATTTTAGTAAAGGTATTCCGCAAATTATTTCACTTACACCCGATTCAACTTTTTCATGTAGTGATGTTAATTTAGCATTTCAATTAAATGATACAACCGGGATTGATACTGAATCTATAACTGCTGAGCTTGATACTAATTTAATAACTACAAAATCATTTGATGATCAATCCGGTGTTTTGGATGTAAATTTGAACAATGTAAAAAGCGGGGAACACGTAATTAAAATAATTGTAGCAAATAAAAATGGAAATCATTCTTTTCCATTCGAAAAAAAGATAAAAGTCCTAACAGAATAATCTAATAAAAAACGGAGCTGCGTAATGCTGAATTATGTCTGGCTTGCATTATTGTTTTTGGGAATAGGTGCCGCATTATCTACAGATTTAATTGACCAAAGTCAAAACAAATTTAAAAATAATGACCCTTTACCCGTTACTATTGAATTAGCAAGCCCATTTCAGAAAAATCAACAGGAAATATATCAATCTGCACTTAAAGTTAATGCATCTACATTCGATAAATTTTATAAAGAAAAAATTCAATCAAACTTAGACATTCCGGCTAAAGTTACATTACACAAAGATTTGACAAAAAGTACAATTTATTTTAAAGTTAATAAAACTGATCCGAAGGTTTGGCAGGAAATGGCCACATCTTCTGGAGAAAAAGATGACCTTACCGGAACTATTAAAGTTGACAGTGTAATATCACCAACTACAATTGCTGCACACGTTATTCTTGAAGAAGTTTCATTCCTAAAACTTAAAGATGTTACGAATTCTGCTTTGGATTATGCAAGCACTGCCGTAACTATTGCTTTAGGTTTGATCGGTATAATGGCTTTATGGCTTGGAGTAATGAAAGTAGCAGAAGAAGCCGGATTAATTGCAATTATTGCAAAAGCACTAAAGCCTGTAACAAAAAAATTATTCCCGGATGTACCATCTGACCATCCTGCTATGGGATCAATGATAATGAATATGTCGGCAAATATGCTAGGGTTGGGAAATGCAGCTACTCCTTTTGGTTTAAAAGCAATGGAGGAATTAGATCAATTAAATCCTAAAAAGGGAGTTGCTACTAATGCAATGTGCACATTCCTGGCAATTAATACGGCGGGAATGACTCTAATTCCAGCAACTGCGATTGCTGTAAGAGCTGCGGCCGGAAGCACCGAGCCGGCTATAATTATAGGTACATCTTTATTCGGATCTTTTTGTGCAACCGTTGCCGGAATTACAGCGGCAAAAACTTTGGAAAAATTTCCAATTAAAAAAGGACAATTTTCTAACTGGCTTAAAAGTAATTCCAAGGGATTCCTAATCTTTTTTAGTTTAATTGCCCTTGTTGGCTTAATAATATACTCAGGGCTTGGTAAAATTTTAGGATCCGTATTTAGCTTTATGAGTCCGGATTTATTTAAAAATATTATCCAAGTATTTTCTACTATTGCAATACCTCTTTTAATTGTGGTCTTTATCGGATTTGGTGTAATTAAAAAAGTTAAGGTCTATGAAAAATTTGTAGAAGGTGCTAAGGAGGGATTTAATATAGCTGTTAGAATAATTCCTTATTTAGTAGCAATGTTGGTTGCTATAGGAATTTTTAGAGCTGGCGGTGCAATGCAATGGTTAATATATATCTTACATCCCATTACAAATTTAATCGGTATGCCGGCCGAAGCTATGCCTATGGCTTTAATGCGTCCATTATCCGGTAGCGGCTCGCTTGGTGTAATGGCGGAAATAATTTCAGTCCATGGGCCGGATTCATTTATAGGAATTTTAACTTCAACATTTTACGGTAGTTCTGAAACTACTTTTTATGTATTAGCAGTTTATTTTGGCGCCGTAAATATTAGAAATATACGTCATTCTTTAGCGGCCGGTTTAATAGCTGATATTGCCGGAGTTTTAGGTGCTGTATTTATTGTTAGAATGTTATTTGGATAAAAGTTATAAAATAATAGTTATTAGATAAGCTTGTTATATTATGAATTTAAAGAGAACTCCATTAGTATATATTACAAGGCAAATTCCGGAAGCCGCAGTTGATATATTAAAAAAGAAAAAATTTAATGTCAAAGTTTATAGTAAAGATCATCCCATTCCTCAAAAAGAACTTCTAAAAAATATTAAAAATGCAGATGCAGTAATTTCATTATTAACGGATAGGTTTGATTCAAAAGTTATTGATAAAATGGAGAATTGTAAGATCATTGCTAACTATGCAGTAGGATATAACAATATTGATGTGGATTATGCTAAAAAGAAAAAAGTTTATGTTTCAAATACTCCCGAAGTTTTAACTGATTCGACTGCCGACTTAGCAATATCCCTGGCGCTAGCCTGTGCTAGAAGAATTGTTGAAGGGGAAAAATTTTTAATGATGAAAAAGTATAATGGATGGAAGCCTAAATTATTATTAGGAGTTGAATTAAAAAATAAAACTTTCGGAATTTTAGGTGCCGGCAGAATTGGAACCGCTGTTGCATTAAGAGCAAAATCATTTGGAACCAATATTGTTTATTTCTCTGATCTAAAAAATGAATTCCTTGAGAAGGAGGTTCTAGCTAAGAGATTAAGCCTAAATGCACTTCTAAAGAAATCTGATTTTGTATCAATACATCTTCCATTAACCGAAAAAACTTATCATTTATTGAATAAGGAAAAACTAAGTTTGTTAAAGAAAAATTCAATTCTAGTTAATACTGCTAGAGGAGAAATTATAGATGAAAAAGCATTGATAAAAATTTTGAATGATGGGAAAATGAGATGTGCAGGCTTAGATGTTTTTGAAAATGAACCGAATATAAATCCCGAATTTTTTAAATTGAAAAATGTTGTTTTATTACCGCATATTGGCAGTGCTACAGAAGAAGCAAGAACTGAAATGGCACTGCTTGCTGCTCGAAATGTAATCTCAGTATTATCAGGTAAGAAACCAATTACACCGTTATTATAAATTTAATGATGAATAAAAAGTATATAAAATGTATAATTATTGAAACTTAAGACCATTATCGGTAGTTTTAAGTTAATAAAAAAAAGATTTAAAATAATGCGAATAGGTATTCCAAAAGAAAATATTTTTGAAGAAAAACGTGTTGCAATTGCTCCTGCCGGCGTTGATTCTCTGCTTCGTGCCGGCCATACAATTTATATTCAAAGTGGAGCTGGTGACGGCAGCAATCTTAGTGATGAAGATTATGCGCAAACCGGAGCAACAATTGTTTACAGTGCTGAAGAAGTTTATCGTAGATCTGAATTAGTAGCAAAAGTAACTCCGCTCTCTGATGAAGAAACGGAACTTCTTCAAGAAAATCAGATACTCTTTTCATTCCTTCATCTTGCTGTGGGAAATAAGAATACAATTGAAAAATTATTAGAAAAGAATATAACTGCAATCGGGTACGAATTAATTGAAAATGAAAATGGGTTGCCTGTACTGCATTCTATGAGTGAAATAGCCGGGCAGTTATCAATTCAAATAGCTGAAAGATATCTGGAAAGTTATACAAAAGGCGGGAGGGGAATTCTTCTTGGCGGTATAACAGGTGTGGCACCTGCGGCGGTTGTAATATTAGGCGCCGGCGTTGTAGGAGTAACAGCGGCAAGAGCAGCTTTAGGCAGAGGTGCTCAGGTAATTGTGATTGATAAAGATTTAAGCAGGTTAAGAAAAATAGATTCAGCATTTCGCCAAAAAATTACTACAGTAATGGCAAATCCTTATACAATTTCACGCGGCGTCAAATTTGCAGATGTGCTGATTGGTGCCGTATTAATAAAAGGTGAGAAAACCCCTCACTTAGTTACCGAAGAGATGGTAAAGAATATGAAAAAAGGAGCGGTAATAATTGATGTTTCGATTGATCAAGGCGGGTGCATTGAAACCAGTCATGTTACAACTCTCTCTGATCCGGTTTACAGCATGCACAATGTCATTCATTATTGTGTTCCTAATATGCCAGCACTTGTTGCCAAAACTGCAAGCTACGGTTTAAATAATGCATCAATCGGTTATATACAAAACATTGCGGATAATGGTTTGGCAAATGCTTTATTGGGAGATGCCGGCCTAAGTAAAGGTGTCTGTACTTATAGAGGTAATTGTTCAAATGAAGCAATTGCAAATATTTTTAATTTGGAATTTAGAAAGCTTAGAGTTTTTTCAATTAATTAATTATGATAATAGATTGATCTACAAAATAGATCATTCGAAAAATGTTAAATGCTCCAAAAGAGTGTATTAAAAATTGGTAAATTATGGTCGCGACAGAAGATATAAAATCAATGAATTCTATCCCTTTCAACATACTTAAATCGTATAATCAAAAAATAGTAACGGCAGATAGTGCCGTTAAAGCTATTAAGTCGGGTGATAAAATTCTAGCACATTCAAATTGTGCTTTCCCAAACATTTTAGTTGATGCTTTAGTTAGAAGAAAGGATGAACTGGAAGATATTCAAATAATGCATGCTTTAGCAGTTGGCAATGTTTCATATCTAAATCCAGGTTTAGAAAATCATTTTAGGCACAATGCTTTTTTTATCGGAGCTAATAGCCGAAATGCTGTTAGAGAAGGCCGAGCGGATTTTACTCCGATTTTTTTATATGAAGCTCCTCTTCTTTTTGCCAAGGGTTATATAAATCTTGATGTTGCTTTAATTCATGTTTCACCGCCTGATGAACATGGATTTTGCAGTTTTGGTGTTGAAGTTGGTTTAACTAAAACCGGAGCTGAAAAAGCAAAAATTGTAATTGCTCAGGTTAATAAAAATATGCCTCGTACTTTAGGGGATAGTTTCATCCACATAAGTAAAATAAATTATATTGTTGAAGTAGATGAGGAAATTGCCGAACTGCCTCAAGGTGAAAGAGGAGCAACTCCGGAAATTACAGAAATCAATAAAAAAATTGCCAGTAATATTGCCGATTTAATCGAAGACGGCTCAACTCTTCAGATGGGTATTGGTGCAATACCTGATTTTGTACTGAAATATTTATCCGATAGAAAAGGATTGGGAATTCATTCTGAAATGTTTTCTGACGGCACTATCGAACTAGTTGAGAAAGGTATAATTACGAATGAAATGAAAACCCTGCACCCGGGAAAAATTGTTGCAGGTTTTGTTTTAGGCACAAAAAAGCTTTATAATTTTATTAATAATAATCCTATGATTGAATTTCATAGGCAGGAATACGTTAACGATCCATTTGTTATTGCAAAAAATTATAAAATGGTTGCGATAAATTCGGCTATAGAGATTGATTTAACAGGACAGGTTTGTTCGGATTCTATTGGACCAAGATTATACAGCGGCTTCGGAGGCCAGCTTGATTTTATTAGAGGAGCTGCTCATTCTGAAGGAGGCAAGCCTATTATTGCACTACCTTCTACTACTAAAGATTTAAAGATCTCAAGAATAGTTCCCTTTTTAAAGCCGGGAGCTGGTGTAGTTACTACTCGTGGAGATGTCCATTATGTAGTTACGGAATACGGTTATGCCCAGCTTTTCGGTAAACCTGTTAGTGAAAGGGTTAAAGCGCTTATTAATATTGCTCATCCTAAATTCAGAGATGAGTTATTTAAATATGCTAAAGATAATAAATACGTTTGAAAAATTTTTAAGGTAAAAAATCACTGCGTTTTTTAACACTGAGACTATATATTTAAGATAATTTGGATACTAATGACATCATCTCAATTCTGCATTTTTAATCAATTTAATTTAAAATGATAGCAGTAATTGGCGACATACATGGCTGCTTCAATACACTGGAAAATCTCGTTAAAAAGATTAGAGATAAATATCCATCTATTCAGATTTACAGTGTCGGCGACCTGGTTGATAGAGGTAAATACAGTTTTGAAGTTATTGAATTTATTAAATCTGAAAAAATAATTTTTACCCCGGGCAATCATGATTATATGTTCTATTATTTTGTCAACTTTCCGGTAAGTCAAATGGGTTCGTCATGGCTTTACAATGGGTACGAAAATACAATAGCATCATATGAGAATAGATTTGAAAAAATATCAGAACATCTGAATTTAATAATTAATTCTCCTCTATTTTTAAATTTGAAGGATTGCTTTATTTCTCACGCAGGAATTTCTAAATATTATGCTTCTAAATTTCCCAAAAATTTTCGGGAAAATCTTGATTCGATAAACGAAATTGTTCGAAATGATTTGGAAAATCCTGAAGGTATATTATGGACAAGAAGTGAATTATTGGATTTGGGTAAATTACAGGTGGTCGGTCACACTCGTAAAGACGAAATTAAATTTCAAAAATCAAATAATGTAGTTTACATTGACACTTCAATTTACGCAGGGAATAAATTAAGCGCTGTTATTGTCGAACAAAATAAAGTTATTGATGCTTTATCCATGCCTACCATTGAAAAAGATCTAAATTAAATTTCCACAAATTTCGAAATTATACAAGCTTAATAAAATAACTCGTTTTATATGTTTATTTTTAATGTTGTCATATCTTTTCATTTCATTGGAGCCATCTGTAAATAAATCCGTCATATCCTTAGAAAATTGGTTGTTTTTATTCAAGAAGATTAAGAATTCGTAGATGGCTAATAATCTCATAAATATCAGATTCTCATATGTTAAAATAAAAAAATAATTATATTTGATATATTATAATTAAAGCCTTTTGAACTTTATTAAAATTATATATACTTAGTTTCAAGTGTTTACCTTAACATAATTAAAGCAGTTTATTTCTTATAATTATTTTTATATAATGTACTCTAAGAATTATCTCTCTAATAACTTAAAAATACGTCACTTAGTATTAAAATTGTTTATGGTAAGCAGTTTATTATTTTTTATTTCCTGTAATGCACCGAGAAATAATCCTCTTGATCCTAATAATCCGGGATATTCATATGTAACATTGCAGGGAAGTGCACAAACAAACAGTCCTCCATTTACCGGAATTTCAAACGTATCTGTCTATTGGAGTTCAGCAAATATTTCCGTTAATACTGATCCGAATGGTAAATTTAAATTTAGCAATATAATGCCGGTCGATGGCAAATTGATTTTTCAAAAAACAGGTTATTTATCAGACACTATTAATGTTACTTGGGGCAATTCTAAATCATTAAATTATATTGTTAATCTTAATAAAATACCCCAGTTAGATAGTGTTTCAATTTATTCTGTTGTGTTAAATCAATTTTCTCCGCCAGGGCAGACTTATCAATTAATAATTAATTCTAAGATCTCAAATAATGATAATAATATTGACTCAGTGTTCGTAGAAAATTCTCAACTAAATCTTAAAAAAGTTTTGATATACAATGCAACTAATAAAGAATATGAAGCTACTTTAACTACTCAGGATCTGAACGTAACTGATATCGAACAAACTATTGGATTGGATTTTAATATTGTTGTTAAAGATAGTTCTAAAAAA
>Ga0102950_1000309_pt1 | contig 13147 bp, 9 predicted proteins | sample SalPon2A_B_D2_MG_FD_78505 | JGI IMG/M metagenome (GOLD analysis project Ga0102950, IMG submission 78505) | Soil microbial communities from South San Francisco under conditions of wetland restoration - Salt Pond MetaG R2A_B_D2_MG | ecosystem: Environmental > Terrestrial > Soil > Wetlands | place...
AGGACTTTCCATCTGCCAGACGAAGGCTTCCGCCTGCTTGTATCCGCTTTCGATTCCGCGGAACTTAGCTACCGCGGTTTGCAAGGCGTAAAACATGTTCGGCAATTGGCTGGCGTGTGCATAGCAGGCCCGCCGCTTGATGGGTTCGGTTTCGGTAATATCGAGGTATCGGTTGGGGGAATATTGCAGGGTGTCCTCTCCATCTGACACTTCGTAGTAATACAGGGCAAACTTCTTGCCCAGTTCTTTCCATGCGTTGTAGGTGAGATTAAAGGTGGCGCGGTGGTCAGGATGATTATCAATGGGCCACTGCGTGAAGACTGCATCGGGGTTTTCGGAAGCGATAATTTTCTGAAAGTCGTCGTAATGTGCGTTGTCGACGATAGCATGATCATCGATCTGCCCTGCGAAGGCGGGCCGCGTTTTGAGGATGGCGCAGGCGTTTTCCGCCTCGCCGGTGCGGATCCGCGCCGCCTCCGCGCGCGATTTCCCGGGAATTCCCCCTCCACCGTGGTTCAGGTAAAGCAGCACCACCTCGTGCCCCATTGCCGTCATGCGAGCCACTGTTCCGCCACAGCCGTACTCGGGGTCACCCGGGTGGCCACCACTGACCACAATTTTCATTTTTCGAGAGCCCGGGGTTTGCGCGTTGCCCGAGCCTGAATGTTCCGCACTGACACCTGATGCTGCTGAACCCAAGCCTGACATTGCAACACCGGCAGATATTAATAGATTACGGCGTGTGATTCCCATATGAGATCCTCCTGATTTATTTAAGAGGGTGCTTGTTTAGGTTCTCTGAGAGATAATCATGCGCTGCAGGTTTGATGATTAATGATGCTGAAGCGCCACACCCCATGAAAGTATAGTACGTTCTTTGATAAATTCGGGAAGGAAACGCCGGTTGCATTGCTCATTTGAAGGAGGATGGAAATGTCGATTCTGCGAAGACGTGATTTTCTGAAAGTTCTGGGTTCACTTTCGGCAGCACAAGCTTTCGGTATGGGTCCGCTGGGTAAAGAAGGCAGTTCTGAGGACCCGTTAAAAGTTTTCAAGCTGGGGTGCATCAGTGACGAATTTACCCAGAACTTTGAACAGGCCCTTCAGGCCATGAAGCACTTCGGACTTTCCTGGGTGGAAATTCGGACGCTGTGGGGAGTTTACAATACCGATGCCACGCCGAAGCAGGTGCGAGAGATCAGGAGATTGCTGGACCGGTACCGCTTCAAGGTTTCCATGATTGATACTGGCGTTTTCAAGTGCACCTTGCCGGGTACCAGACCCATCGCCGGTGAAAAGCACGATTACACCGCAGCGAACCAGTATTCAAAGCAGTACGACGTTCTGAAGCGTGCCATCGAACGTGCGCACCAGTTGGGGACCGACAAGATCCGGGTATTTTCATTCTGGCGGGTGGCAAACCCGGAAGCGCATTACTCGCGCATTGCCGATGATCTTTCCAAAGCTTCAGAGATTGCGGGCAAAAGCGGAGTTCGAGTCCTTCTGGAAAATGAAAGCGCCTGTAACGTTGGAACCGGCCACGAATCCGCGAAAATGCTGGCACGGGTTCCCTCCTCTAACTTTGGGGCCAACTGGGATGTTGGCAATGGATACTGGCTTGGTGAAATTTCCTACCCCGACGGTTACGACGCCCTGCCCAGGAACCGAATCTGGCACGTCCATTTCAAGGACGTGCACTGCAATCCGGGCTTTAAAGGTTGCCATACCACCATCGTCGGCCAGGGCCAGATCGATTTGGTCGGACAGGTTCGAGCTCTGCTGCGGAACAACTACCAGGGCACGATGTCACTAGAGCCGGAATTCCATACAAAGAGCATTTCGAGTATGGAGGGAACAAAACGATCGGTGGCGGGCCTGTTGAAAATCATAAGGCGTGCGCTGGCAAAAGGCGCATAGATATTTACCGGCCGATCCGTAAACTGCGGAGTCCCGAGTTCCCCCTTTTCCTCAATGTTAGCGGATTTGCGGCGCGGGAAATTCCTCACTCCACACCATCTGCCAGCCCCTGGATCGCGCTCTTTATTAGCTATGGCGATCACCTTGGGGTCACTGTACAGTCCGGGGTTTTATGCCTTCGAACTGTTCACAGGGTCTCCCGAGGGATCCAACAAAAATCGGGACAAGAAAACTGGTTGCATTTGAGCAGGGACCCCGATAGAGTATGGTTCCGTTAACGCACACGGTAGTCGACTGAAAATTTCGAAGGCTGGGTGGCGGCAGTGGCCGAAATCTCCGTCAACCTGTATTAGATCTCCGGCGGGTCCGGAATCGGGGATTTTCGCCATCTTTTCGTATTTTAAATCGCCAGATGGAACCATGCCGGTAATCCGAATGGTTCGGCACGATCGCGGATCAGCTTCATAGTGGACGGGCCGACCCGGTTTGTGCCCGCTGTTATGAATTTCAAATGAGTGTTACTTCCTCCCAAGTGGACGCCCGCGGCATGCGGCGGGAATACAACCCCGCATACGTCTGGATGATCTCGCTGGTTGCGGGTCTGGGCGGCCTCCTTTTCGGATACGACTGGGTCGTTATTGGCGGGGCGAAGCCTTTCTACGAGGCGTACTTCCATCTGAATGACCCGTCCTTGCAGGGATGGGCCATGAGCTGCGCTCTGGTGGGATGTCTGCTTGGAGCAGCGATTTCAGGCAATACGAGTGACCGCTTTGGCCGCAAGCCACTGCTGATTGCCGCTGCCTTGCTATTTGCCGCCGCTTCACTTGGCACGGCAATGGCGAGCACCTTTGACAGCTTTGTCGGATGGAGGATCAGTGGAGGCGTTGCAATCGGTCTGGCGTCAAACCTATCCCCGATGTATATCTCTGAGGTCTCGCCTGCCGAAATTCGCGGCAAGCTCATATCTCTGAACCAGTTAAATATCGTGATCGGAATTCTCCTGGCCCAGTGCATTAACTGGCTGATCGCCAGGCCCGTGCCCGCCGGCGCAACGGCATTGGACATCCTGCATTCCTGGAACGGCCAGCAAGGCTGGCGCTGGATGTTTGGAGTGACGGCGGTCCCGGCGGTGCTGTTTTTTGCCGGCATGGTCATTGTCCCGGAAAGCCCCCGTTGGCTTGCCAAGGCGGGCCGGCAAGGCAAGGCCCGTAAGGTGCTGGAGAGAATTGGAGGCGAGGAGCATGGCAGGCGGGCGCTGGCGGAAATTGAGCAAAGCCTGCAGATTGAAGCCCAAAGCACGAGCTTCCGGGAACTGATCGATCCGACGGTGTTGAAAGTCCTACTGCTGGGAATAGTTCTGGCGGTGTTTCAGCAATGGTGCGGCATTAACATCATCTTCAACTATGCCGAAGAGGTTTTTTCCGCGGCCGGGTATAAAGTGTCCGACCTTTTGCTCAACATCGTGATTACGGGGTCCGTCAACCTGGTTTTCACCATTGTGGCTATTGGCATGGTGGACAAGGTGGGACGCCGAAAGCTGATGCTCCTGGGGTCCGCCGGCCTCGCAATCATTTATTTGGTTCTTGGAGCTGGTTACTACAAGCACAGCCATGGCGTCCATATGCTGGTGCTGGTCGTAACGGCCATAGCGTGCTATGCCATGTCATTGGCGCCGGTCACATGGGTTGTGATCGCGGAGATTTTCCCCAATCGCATTCGCGGCACGGCAATGTCGGTTGCCGTGATGTCGTTGTGGGTCGCATCCTTTATCCTGACCTACACATTTCCTTTGTTGAATCAAGGGTTTGGCGCCGCCGTGACATTTTGGATCTACGCAGCAATCTGTGTGGCCGGCTTTTTGTTTATCTACCGCAGGCTTCCCGAAACGAAGGGCAAAACGCTGGAGGAGATTGAACGATCATGGAAAGTTTGAACGGTATGCGCGCATTGACTAGGAGCATGTTCCCGTATGAAGTACAGGCAAGGGGCCGCGTGGGTGCCAAAGGACCAGACCGGCGTGCCTGCGCGAATCAAATGGGGAATGTTCTGGCAGGGAACTTTTCCGGACAAGATGCGGGTTAGCACGGAGAAGACGACATGAAAAAAATCGGAATTCACGAAATTGCGAAGCTTGCCCAAGTGTCCATTGGTACCGTGGACCGTGCCTTGCACAACCGCGAGGGAATCAGCGCAAAGACCCGGCAGCGCGTTCTTGCCATTGCCAGGGATATTGATTATAAGCCCAATCTTGCGGCACGTGCCCTTTCCAGATCAGAACCCATTGCCCGCATCGGCGTCTGCATTCCCCGTGAAATACAGTTCTTTTACGATCAGGTGCGCCAGGGCATCGTGGCGGAAACGCGCAGCCATGAGCACTTTGGAATTGACCTGATCTCCCGTCCAATTGACCGCCTGGGAACCGGTGAATGCGAAAAAGTTGAGGAACTCCTGGCGATGGACATCCAGGGGCTGATTCTGACGCCCGGTAATCCGCTGAAAATGTCACCTGTGATCGATGCGGCTGAAAAAAAAGGAATCAGGGTGATTTGCGTGACGACGGACGCACCTGAGAGCCGCCGCTCATCGGTGGTATGTGTGAATCCGCAGATCAACGGCAGGATTGCGGGGGAATTGTTGGGCCGTTTTCTGGCTCCCAGGTCGCGGGTGGCCATCGTCACAGGAACGCTGAAAACTGAGGACCACCTCCAGAAAGTGCATGGCTTTTCTGAGGCGTTTCCCCGCATGTGCAAAGCCGGTGAAGTAGTCGAGGTTCTGGAGGGGCATGACGACGAGGATGAGACCTTCGTCAAGTGCTCGCGGTTGCTGGAGCGCAGGACAAAGCTGGCGGGAATCTATGTTTCCACCGCCAACTGCCTCCCCGTGTGCCGCGCTGTCGCGGTGAAAGGTCTGGCGGGAAAAATCAAGGTGATTACAACGGACTTGTTCCGTCAGATGGTTCCTTATTTTGAAAAGGGAACGATCGCGGCGTCAATCTACCAGCGCCCTTACATCCAGGGCAGGAGATCGGTCCGATTGATCGTGGAACATATTTTCAATGAAAAACCCATCCCTGCCCATTATTTCCTGAACCCTGGTATCGTGCTGCTATCGAATCTTCAACTTTTCCGCGAGGTCCAGTTGAGAGAGCCAAGCCACGGGTCTGAGCTTCTATAATAGCTTCGCACAGGTTCCGGCGGCCTGCATGCAGGACACTGAAGGCCAAAGTGGGATGTAATCCTACAACGAAAAAGTTGAGGGAAAGCCAACCCTTGTTCGGATGCGGAGCCAGCACAATCTTCTTAGTATGGGAATTTGATTGATGGCAACCAAAGTGGCTCATCGCGATTTTCAGCTTCAGGGCATCGTCCCCATTATTCCAACGCCGTTTCATGAGGACCAGGGAGTTGACTGGGAAAGTCTACGGGCGGTGGTTGATTTTGCCTGCGCAAGCGGGGCCTGTGCGATGTGCCTTCCTGCGTACGCCAGCGAGTTTTACAAACTCTCAGAAGATGAAAGGCGGCGCGCCATAGCGGAAGCGGTGAAGCAGGCGTCCGGCCGCATCCCCGTTGTCGGGCAGGTCAACTTTTTCTCGGCGAAACACGCAGCGGAAACCGCCCTCGACGCCCAGCGGACGGGAGCGGACGCGATCTCCGTTTCCGTGCCGCGATTGTTCCCTTTGGGCGAGCGTGACATTTTTCGTTACTTTGACCGCATCTTGAGCGCGATCGACGTCCCGCTGATCATTCAGGATTTCAACCCCGGCGGACCCACCGTCAGCCTGGATTTCATTGCAAGCCTGCACCGGGCGCACCCGCATTTCCGCTACATCAAGCTTGAAGAGCCGATGATGGCATCCAAGGTGGAAGCGGTGGTGCAGAAAACCTCCGGCGAGGTAGGAGTTCTGGAAGGATGGGGCGGGATGTACATGCTGGATCTGATTCCGGCGGGCATTTGCGGCGTGATGCCCAGTTTGGGCGCAGCGGATGTCCTGGCGCGGGTGTTCCGGTTGGCCAAACAGGGGCGGATGGACGAAGGCTACGAAACCTTCCGGGAGGTGCTGCCGCTGATCGTTTTCAGCCTGCAGAATCTCGAGTTGCTCCACCACGTGGAGAAGTCACTGCTGGCGGCGCGGGGCATTATCAGCAAAGCTGTAGTTCGGGACGCCAGTCTCGAACCCAGTCCGCATGACCGGCAGCAGATAGTTTTCCTCACTAATAAGGTCCTTGACGCGCTCGATCGCCTCAACCTGCCTCGAACCCCAGGCGCAGCCACCGGAACGGCTGCGCCTTAGTTTTCAAATGGCAAGTGCGAATAGCGGATGTCCACCCACACTTGAAGAGCCGGGTTCTGCCAGTCAGGTGGTGCTAGAGCAGCGGGTTCGGAAAACTCAGAAGATCCACTCGAAGTTTTCCTCCTTCATGGATCTTTGACACCGTATAAATGTTCTTCTTTCCGATGGCGATTGACTCAGCAAAGAATGGCCGCATGCCGTTCTCCAACTGCAAAACGCCGTGGTCAATTCGCTTTCCGGATGTGATGTCATAGGTCACAAAATGGATATTCTCGCTCGAGTGTCCGCTGGTGGCCTTGGCGGATTCAGTTTTTTCTCCTTGTGCTCCCTCAGTGGATATGGGGGGCGTACCAGTCAAATAGTATAGGGTGTGGCCGTCGGGCCCGAGGGTCAAGCCCAGGTAGCCATAGGCAAAGGCGTCATACATGCCGCTCTTATAAGTGGGGTCCGAAACCAGCCGTGTGACCACGGTAACCTTTTGTGCTTGAGGGTCAAACTTGAACAGGTAGCCGGAGCGCCCATGCATGCCGTAAAAGGCTTTCTGCGCCGGATCCCAGACAATCTGGCGCCAGTTATAGCCCATAGTGCCCGGTTTGTTGGGATTGATCTGCCCAAAGACGTCCTTTCGAAGGTTGCATTCCTTTAATTTTTCCACCGAATCCGTTTGGTAACTGTAATGGTAAATGTCACCTTTGGCATTGGAAAAATAGACCGAGCCGGTATCAGGATCGAGCGCCGGGCAGCGGCAGATTGCCTGGAAGGTTTTTCCCGGGATTCCCGTTTCGCCTCCCTGGAAAAACGAGCCGAAGTTTTTAAGATTATGGGTTTTCATATCGTATCGGATGAATTCCCCTGATGGCCAGGTGATGCCGTAGAGCCGCCCGCGCGCCGGATCCATCATGAACGCAATGATGCCCTGGCCTTGCGGACCCTTTGCCAGGTTCTCAAACTTTCCCGTTGCCAGGTCGTAAGAAAGGAAGTGGCCTCCCGGGTAGGGCTTATATCCCGGCGGAGGAGTGCCTGCTACTTCTTTCCCCGAGGCTGTTGCGGGATTGTAGTATCCAATGTGCGTGGCGAAATAGAGCTTGCCTTTATGTTCGATGAAGATGCTGTGCCCTTTGCCCTGCGGGATGGCGTGCATCCCCTTTTCGCCCGCTGCCGCCGTCAGGTCTCCGACGTGGTCGATCTTGCCCGTTGCCGGATCGAAGGAGAACATCTGCGCGCCCGTCTTGACCGATCCCGAAGCGAGGACGTAGTAGACTTTTCCATTGCTCGCGTAAAAACAGGCGTTGTAATTGTCATCCGCCAGTTTGAAGCCCGAGTTATAAAAGCGCGCGTGCAGAATCCGGGTCGGAGTGGAGGCGGGTTGCGCCTTCCTCTGCGGCGCCTGGGTCTGGCAGCCCATCATGGCTAACAGTCCAGCGAACAGCATCAGCTTCCAGGCGATGGTTTTCGTTTTCATTTTTCCTCCCATGCATTGCATCATACGGCGAAAGCCCGGTCCGAAGCCTGTCACAGCTGGCGGTGCCTTCATGATGGCGGGCTAGTAATAACATACGGCGTCCCGAAGATTCAACCTTATATTCTGTCCCCGGGCTCCGCTCGGCTACTCGATCAGGAAATAGTTTGCACGGCCTGATGAGGTGAGATATTTTAATGCCCGCACTCAAAGCTATCGAGAGGGGAGTTTCATGCAAAAGACTTTTTCACGCAGGAACTTTTTCAAAACAGCCTTTGCCGCCGGAGCAGGATTATCGGCCCTGGGCTCTGCATCGACCATTGCGCAGGCCATCACGCCCCCGTTTCCAGGGCACTTCTCGCCCACCTGGGACTCCCTCTCGCAATACAACGTGCCCGACTGGTTCCGCGACGCCAAGCTGGGCATCTTCATGCACTGGGGCGTTTATTCTGTGCCCGCCCACACCAGCGAATGGTACCCGCGCCTGATGTATCGCAAAGAAAGCCCCGTCTTTGATTGGCATCGGAAGCACTGGGGGCCGCAGTCGATGTTCGGCTACAAGGATTTTATCCCCATGTTTCGCGGCGAGAAATGGAAGCCGGATGAGCTTGTGGACCTCTACAAGAAAGCCGGAGCACGCTATATCATTCCCGTGGGCGAGCACCACGACGGCTTCCCCATGTACGATTCACATCTGACCAGGTGGTGTGCGGCTAATATGGGCCCTCATCGCGATACCATTGCGGCATGGGCGCGCGAAGCCCGCAACCAGGGACTGAAGCTGGGCATCTCCTCACACCGGGCATTTCACTGGTCTTATTACACTTTTGAAAAGGATTTCGATACCGACAACCCTCTCTACGCGGGCCTCTACGGTCCCATCCATGCACCGACGAAGCTGATCAATAACCAACCCGGGCAGCTGGTGCAGGAACCCTCACCTCAATTTATCCAGGACTGGCTGGCGCGCTGCCTGGAGGTCGTGGATTTGTACCATCCCGACATGTACTATTTTGACTGGGCAGATATCGCTCCGGGGTTTAAGCCGGACCGCAAACAGCTTGCGGCCTACTACTACAATGTTTCCGCGGAACGCGGCCGGGAGGTTGTGCTGACCTACAAGCTGAATGCTTTTCCGGAGCACGCCGCGGTTCTGGACATCGAGCGCGGTCTCGCCCCTGGCATTCGCGAGTTGCCCTGGCAGACCGGCACTTCGATCAGTTGGAAATCGTGGGGATACATCGAAGATGACAGCTTCAAGTCGGCGCCTCTCATCATTCATGAGTTCATTGATATCGTCAGCAAGAATGGCAACCTTTCGCTCAACGTGGGGCCCAAGCCCGACGGGACCCTGCCGGAAGAAGCCATCAAGATCTTTCATGGCATTGGCCGCTGGATGGACGTTAACGGCGAAGCAATTCACTCCACGCGTCCCTGGAAGATTTTCGGCGAAGGGCCTACCAAGCTGGCCAGCGGTTCTTTCGGTGAAAAGAAGCTGAAAAGCATTTCGTTCACCCCGCAGGACATTCGCTTCACTACTAAAGGCGACGTGATCTACGCTATTCTCATGGCCTGGCCGGAGCGCGAAGCAAGAGTTAAAGCGCTGGGGAAAAATTCAAAGAACGCTCCCGGCAGGATTTCAAACGTCAGTCTGCTGGGCAGCGAGGCACGTCTCAAATGGCGGCAGGATTCCGACGCGCTGGTCGTCGAAATGCCAGGCGAAAAGCCATGTGACATTGCCTACACCCTGAAGATCACAACCTAGGGCAAGATATCTTCCGTCCCTCGCGTAGCCCGGAGGGCGTTCCCGGCGCAGCCGGAAAAACGTGTGTTTCAGTTGACGTCTGCTGTGCGGTCGCCTTCGTAACGCATGATGTGGTAATAGGCTTCCCATCCGTTCCAGAGAATCGGCGGCGGCAGGCGCATGAGCGGGTTGCTGAGGAATTTTGAAAAGATCTCCACCATCTGCCGTGTCCGGTAGATGCCAGTCAACCAGTCTCCCCGGTACCAGTTTTTCCACTTGCCGTATTCGGCTGCTGCTTCCGCCTGCTGGATGGAGTTGAGAGCTTGCAGGGCCCTTTGTGCCGACCCGCGAGCTTCAGCCATCTTGCCTGCCTGCGCTTCCTGGATGGCGCTGGCCACCTGGAACAAAGCCTGGTTGCTCTGCCGGTTGATGGCGATCATGGCCAGCACGCTGGCACGGTAGAAGGGCCTGCGATCGGGCGACACCAGTGGCTCGGCAGCGAGGGCCTTCTTCCACACGGCATCCCACCGCGGCTGGGCGTCTCCGCATTGCTGGATCTCCCTTTTCACCGCCCGGCTCAGCCACTCCTTGCTGGATGCATCTGAAATTTGACTCCCGAAAATCCGCGGCTGTACCCATTTCGGCGCCTGGCTTGGAATCGAGTAGAGTGGTGAGTCGATCATGTAGGTCAGCATCATCCTGCGCGCTTCAGAGTGGTAAAAGTTGTCACCATATTCGCGCTCGGGATGGCCGAAATGTGCGGGTGCCTCGAAATAATCCTCATAGACGTTTGCCATCCTGGTCGCCGCCTTCTCACCAAATTCGCGGGATGCCCAGGCATGGTAGTAAGCTTTGTCGCCTGCAGCGCCCGCCGTGGGAACGCCGCTCCAGCCCACGTTCATCACGGCTTCGGCGGTCATCAGAACGGGGCGAATGTCGCTGGTGTTCAGCAGCAGGTAATGGGTGGCTCCGGCTTTGATATACCGGCCGAGTTGCGAATAGATGCGTTCCACGGGCACCATTTCAGTCAACTGGTTCGCCCGGCCGTTCATCATGGCCACGTGATAGTAAACACCCTGGCCGGCGGCGGCTTCGCCTTTGTCCTGCGGATAGCCATAGCCGTTGTCGGCCCACACTTTATGCACTTCGGGAGGAATGCTCAGGTCGCCCTGCTGGACGAGGCGTGCGCCTTCCTGCCACAGGTTGGTGATGAACTTTGCATTGGGATGCACCGCCCGAACAATCCGAATCTGGCTGGCGATGGCTTTGCTGATCAGGCGTCCAAGCGCTTTGTTGTTTCCACGGACGGCCGGGTCTGATGAGGCATAAGAAACGTCAGACAACCCCCGCAGGCCGACGGTCCACAGCACTTCCACTCCCGGCGGATATTCGCGAACGGCGTCCCGCCAGGCGCGATCCAGAATTTCGGGATGAGTTGTGTAGTTGTAGGGCACGCCTTTGGGCCAGCGCGCCACGTTCAGTCCCAGGGGAATGGCGTGGTGCTGGGTGATGATCAGGCCCCGCTCGCCGGCCAGCTTGATCTGCGCGTCGTCCGGAAAGATCCAAGTTCCGGGACACACCATGTCGCCCTTGAGCCGCAGGATGGTTTCATAGATTTTGTTCCACACCTTCAGGGAGATTCCTGTCTTCCTGCCGGGCGCCCAGCCCGTCAGCAGGTCTTCGTCGTTGATAAAGAATCCCCGGTATTTGAACGTCGGGCCCTGCGTTTCAGAGAGACCATCAGAAAGCATGACCGATGTCCGGCGCCGCGGCTGGTGGTCCGTCCACCAGTAGAGAGGGTCCACTCCCAGGAACTGCTGGGAGAACTGGTAGATGGCGTAAATCGTTCCCCGCATGTCGGAGCCCGTCAGCACCACCGCATGAACTGCTGGTGAGCCTGCCCCCGGATGGTTCACCACCTGAATGTGCAGCTTTTCCCATCCGGAAGGTTTTTGTACGCCTGCGGGCAGGCCGGAGCCGCTGGAGATCCAGAGCGTTGTTGCATGGGCCCTGGCGGGATCGTGGACAATCTGCACGGGCCTGCCGAACACTTTCCGCATGTCGCTGGCCAGGTCCTGGGCTGCTTTCTGCACGGGTCCCGGCTGGCTGGGATTGACATAGATGTTTGTGTTAGCGTCGATTGCAAACGTGCCGGCCGCAGGCAGCGGCGCGGCGCACACCAGCAAGAAGGCAAACAGGGAAAGTAGTGTTTTCAGAACCCATTTCACCATGGACCCCTCCAAAATTTCGGGCGCGCCGCCGGAGAAGGATACTCAGCGCGCCGAATGCCGCCGTGTGCGCCCCATCATTATCGTCATGAGCTGCGGGAAAATCACCCGCACGAAAGATGCGGCCAGGCCTTTCTCCCGTTGGTTCCATCGGCGATTGGAATGCTATCTCCCCGGCACCAGAAGAAGGCCCATTGTACAACCTGTTCCTCGAACGTCAAGCTTGCTGAACCCTTGCATTGGACGCGCTTATACCACCGGCATGGGGAATCCTGAGAAATCCCTGGTTCGTTGACTCACTGGGGTCGGTGTGCAAGAATGGACGCAAAAGAGAGGTGGTGCCACCATGGGGCAATTTGCTGAGTTCAGCCCTCAAAAAGGGCCATTGAAAGACCTGGAAGAGTGGGACGACTTTGTGAAGGCGCGCTATCCGGAGGGAGCCCCGCCAACCCCGCCGAAGCAGACTGAGAAAAAGCAGGAAGAATTCCGGGATTACACCGACACTACCCCGCCGCGCGTGCGCGAGTTTTATCGCCAGAACCATACCCACCAGACACGGGACTTTGTCCGCGGCAAGAAGCAGGAATTTAGTTCCCGAAATCGGGCGAAGATGGGCATCTGGGAAGCCATGGAATATCTGAACACTCTGGTGGATGAAAGCGACCCCGACACAGAGCTTTCCCAGATTGAGCATCTGCTGCAGACTTCAGAAGCGGCGCGCCGCGACGGCCGTCCTGAGTGGTTTATCCTCACCGGCCTGATTCACGATCTGGGCAAAGTTCTCTGCCTGTGGGGTGAGCCGCAATGGGCTGTGGTGGGCGATACGTTTCCCGTGGGCTGCGCCTGGTCTGACAAAATTGTTTTCCACGAGTTCTTCGCGGAGAATCCGGATTCAAAGGTGCTGGAATACCAGACCCGCCTGGGTGTTTATCAGCAGAACGGCGGGCTCGACAACGTGGACATGTCTTGGGGGCACGACGAGTATCTCTACCATGTGGTGAAAGACTATCTGCCCGAAGAAGCGCTCTACATGGTCCGCTATCACTCGTTTTATCCGGCGCACCGCGAAGGCGCGTACGACTATCTGATGAGCGACCACGACCGGGAAATGTTCCACTGGGTGCGCGAGTTTAATCCCTACGATTTGTATTCAAAAGCCGAGATCCGGCCGGACGTCAGGGAACTGCGCCCTTATTACGAAGATTTGATTTCAAGGTATTTCCCTTCCCAGATACAGTGGTAAAATCTCCTCCGCCCTGCGGCAGGATGTTCTCTGGAACATCAGGATTGAGGTGTGGTGTGAAGCGATCGATGGCGAAGGCTATTCTGACGGACAGTCAGTTCTGGGTTCCCGTGGTGGTTCTGGCCGCCGGAATTCTGCTGCTGGTCTACGTTCGCTGAGGAGCTAACCTACTGGCCCGTCAACTCCATTCTTCAAATGTTTCGCGCTCGTTGCACACGCTGGGTGTGCTGTGCGGGCTGGCCGCGGGCGCCTGGCTGGGCGCTGC
>Ga0102950_1000310_pt1 | contig 13126 bp, 11 predicted proteins | sample SalPon2A_B_D2_MG_FD_78505 | JGI IMG/M metagenome (GOLD analysis project Ga0102950, IMG submission 78505) | Soil microbial communities from South San Francisco under conditions of wetland restoration - Salt Pond MetaG R2A_B_D2_MG | ecosystem: Environmental > Terrestrial > Soil > Wetlands | place...
GGAGAAGGAAAAGGGCGGAATTACCGCCCGTTAACGGACACCCATGGCAATGGAAGAAACTGCTCCTTGAGCAGCAAGCGCGTGGAATGTCGAGTTGACGACTTCGCAGGTTTGGATTGCAGGAGGGCCCTCGATGAATTTCTCCATGGCCTTCGGCAATTGTGGATGGGTCTCGCGATGACAGGCATCCGCGTACTCCTTCTTCTCCCACAAGCTGATGGTCACCGCTTCCGTCCCACCCGGAACGGCAAACGTGAATTGACCCTGGAAGCCTGCCTGTTTTTGAAGCAATGGAAGAACCTCGTTTTCGATGGTTCTGTTAAGCCTTGCCAAGAGGTTTGCCTTCAGACGCATGGAGACACTTCGCGCGTACATGCCAACCTCCTTGGTTATTGTCTAAGAAATGCGATTGCAGGTAACCCGACTTAGTTCAGGTTGTCTGGAGACGCAATGGAAGGAAATGTCTCAATTGCTAGTCTGAGCGTACACACACTGCGTGTCAAGGTAATTCGTTGATGGCAACGATGTTGCCTTTTACGATGTGCGCGACTTCGCGGCTGTTGGGAGCGGGATAGCTCAGTTGATTTGTGCCCTTGCGGGGCCGGAGCTCTCCTAAAGAAGTAATTCCTCAGGCGCCCTGGCAGGTCCGAACACTCTCTGCCCATGAGCCGGGTTGGCAATGATGCGTGTGGCGCTGAAGCCCAAGAATTTGTTTGGGCCTAAAGAAGAATGATCAACTCAAAAGACAGACCGGGGCGATGAGTCGGAATGGGTTTACGACGTGGCACGAGGGGCGGTTCGCATGAAACGGCCTGCCCAGTTGGAGAATCTCTCCTTCCGGATGCGAAGCCCTTCAGTTCCTGGCTTGAGGTCCCCTGTTTGCCATTCTCCCCGGTGCTATTTTGCCTGTTTTGTCAGCAGGTACGGCGGAAACCCTTGACAAGACCTACGCTGTTCTCGAAGAAGGAATAGGGCGGGGAGGTGGGTTGCAAGCTGCTAGTTGCACGAAGGACGGAGGATTATGCTGCTGACTTTTGGGCACATAAACCCGTCCAGACGGACTCCGTTCCTTGTGTTCATTTATAAACTTGACTTGGCCCGCCGCTGTGCTACGATTCAGTTGATAGAACAATCGTGAGTGTAGAGCAGAGAGGAGTTAAGGAAACTATTTCCGGGTTCTTCCTCGCTCGCTTCGAAGCTTATTACTATCACACTTCCTCCAACTGAAGAACCTGTTTCAGCAGAGAATTTTGAGTATCGTTCAATCTCCTTAATGTGCTGACTGGTGTTCGCTGCATCTGAAACTGTTTCTCCTGCTGATCGCTTGTTCGGCAATTCGACAACCGCGCCGTTGCTGCTCACATTCGATTTAGGAATGTTGCCTGTTCGAGCCCGTACCATCATGGCGGTGGCAAGGGCAGACGAGAATTAATCCTACCCGGTTCTTCAAGTTTGTGGGAATCGGGGAGGTTGCGGAGGATCATATGCCATATCCTTCCAGAGTGCCAAGACACATCGAGAAGAAACGCCTGGCGCCAATGGGCAATGTTCTTGTCGTTGACGAGGATACTGCCGATCTTGTCTATTACCGGACCGTCCTCCAGCGCGCCGGGTGCGCGGTGGTGACGTGCAACTCATATGACGAAGCCTTGGACTGTCTGGGGGCCGAGCGTTTTGATTTAGTCGTTTTGAGCCAGGGGAGCTCTGCATTCGAAGGACGCCACGTCCTGGAAAAGGCGATGGCAATGGATCGTGCCGGGCAGGTCCTTGTGGTGGCCCGCGTCCTGAACATGAGTTGCTATCTGGAAGCCATGCAGCTTGGAGCAAGAGACTACCTGGAAGAACCAGTTCCGGAACAGGACATGATTCGCGCAGCGGAGACGTGCCTGACTTCTCGCGCCATGGCAGCGTAATGCTCTTTGAATAATGTAACCTGCATCCCGCGTTTTCTGTCAGGCGACCAGATCTCTACTTTCCCTTCCGGTTCCACCACACGATGGGCTGACTGAAAGAAAACGCCACCGGTAGCGAGGCCGTAACGGGTTTGCCGTCAAGTGTTGCCGGTGCAAATTTCCATTTCTTTACGGTTTCAACCGCCTGCAGCGTGAAGCCGCTGGCTCCCTGCAATACCTTGACGTCCTTAACTTCGCCACCGAAACCAACCGTTACTTTCAGCACCACTGTTCCGCCAGCTACTGTATTGGCCGGATAAGAGGGTTCCACAGTCGAGATGACCTGGGGAGGTTGGTAGTCCGCGGGTGCTTTTGCCCCTTTTGCGGAAAGCGTGGCACTGAACATCGCAAGGCAAATGATGAGACCGATGCTTGTCTTCATGAGCTCACCTCCAGCCTGTAAGTCCTTACATCTCTATTTTATCCTTTTCGGTAGCGAGCATGTTAGTGTCAGCTGCGGAGCAATCTGAGGGGGCGGGGCAGTTTTCCCGGTCATCCCGGAAATGGCGGTCCTGCTTCAGCAGAACCGCCTCTCGATGAAAGGAAACTGGATTTCAGGAGCCGGTCATTGCCGAGGGCGATGCATCCTGCACCTGCGGGGACGTGATTTCTGCAATAGGAGCAATTTCATGGTTCGTGAACGAACGCAGGGAGAAGACCTCGCGCACGGAGCGGCGGTTCTGCCAGATCAGTTTCAGCCAGGCGCCGACAGTCATCTGGCGGAAATAGATTCCGCGGAAGGCCAGAGTGGCAAACACATAGATCAGTTTAGAGACGAAGCGTACGTCCCGCATGCGTCTGACGCGCCGGAAGATTCCTGAAGGGCTGTAAGCCATTCCCCAGGCGCTGCGAACTTCGTTTTCAAGCTCGGCGGGCGTCATGTGTTTGGGAGTAAAAGCGGCACCGTAGGGCCGGTAGTTCAGCCAATGGCGTTCCTCAAGCCGCCCCTGATCGTGCAAGGACTTCGAGAGTGGCGTTCCAGGCAGGGGAGTGAGCTGGCTGAAGACGGGAAAGAACCCTGGAGGCCAGTTCTGGACCACGTCCCAGGTCTTGCGGGCCACGCCGGTGCGGTCCGCGTCGATGCCCATTATGAAGGCGGTGACGCAGTAAACGCCGCGCCGCTGAAGCTGGCCGATAATCTGGCCATATTCCTGGGGCTTGTTGAAGGTCTTGCTCACTTCCTTCAGGCTCTCCGGCAGCACGGATTCCAGTCCGATAAACACGCAGACGCAGCCGGACTCTTTCAGCAAATCCAGCAATTCCTGATCGCGAAGTAGATTCATTGAGATTTGCGCTACCCAGAAAATGCGAACGTTTGCCTCAATCATGGCTCGCATCAGGGATTTGGCGCGGCGCGGATTGATTGCGAAATTGTCGTCGACAAAGAAGACCAGGTTGCGCCCAAGGCTTTTCAGCAGCTTGAGTTCTTCGACGACGCTTTCGTTTGTGCGGAAGCGGATCTTCTCGCCGAAAAACGGGCTGACGGTGCAGAAATCGCAACGGTAAGGGCACCCGCGGCCGGTTTCAACCGGTGAGATGCTGACGTCAAAGCGTTCCCAGCCGAACGTCTGCAACAATCTGGAGGCCCATTTGGGGAGGACTTTGAACTGATTGAAATCGGTCTGCTCCCAGGGGATGCGCGGGTAGTTTTCAAGAGTGGGTTTTTCACAGGAGCGGTAGATGGGCTGCAGCTTGCCGGCTTCAAAATCTTTTACCATCTGCGGCCACAAGTCGTCGGCCTCGCCGCAGGCAACGCTGTTGGAGTGTTCGAGGGCCTCTTCCGGCTCTTCGGTGACGTGCGGGCCTCCCATCACCACCGGCACGCCAAGGGCGCGAATGCTGTCGGCAACCGCATAGGAGCGGTGAATGGTGCGTGTCATGCCGCCAATGCCGACGAGGTCAAACTTCTCCCGCCGGACGTAATCCGCGAGCTCGTCGGGATTCATTCGAACGACATTGCCGTCGAGAGTTGTGACGCTGTGGCCGGGAGGAGTCAGCGATTTGAGGACGAAGGGCCACAGAGTAGGCATGTAACTGTGTGTGATGCGATTGTCAGGAACATAGAAGAGAACCCGCAACGGTTACCTCCCTCTCGTGTTGTTAATGAATTCTGAATCGCTTATCAGGAAGCCCCGAAACTCAATCGTACGCCCGTGGGCATGCAATGTCAAAGACGCGCGGGGGTTTCAAGTGATTCTGGCTCCTGAGATTTAGTGGGTTATGGGCAAGTGGGGGAAGACAAAGCCGGAACTGGGTCGTTTCGAACAATGCATAACGGAAGGACGGCCCCGCTTGTGCGCGTGCACTCCGAGCGCACCTCTATTCCGGACTGACCTTCCTGGTCTTAGGTGGATCAGACAACACGTCGCTCGCAGGCTGTTTGCCACGCTGCAACGTTGAAGAACGTCCCAGCCAGGATTTGGCAACGCTCAATCCGTCCAGGTGTGCGGCGCGTTCCAGAAAGTCCCGCGCATAGAGCGCGACTGCCTCAACTCCGGCGGCATACTGGTAGTTGGGCTTTTGAAGGCTCCCGTTATAAGCCCCGACTGCTTTGGGAATGTCGCCGTCGGTTTTGTCCAGCAGATGGCGGAGCAGCAGGCCGGCATAGGTGGTGAGCACCTCAGAGTTGTCCAGATCAAAGCTCAGGTGCCTTGACGGGCGAAGCCGAGGTGGCAATATCGAATAGTCCCGCTTGTCTTTCAAATAGAGAGCGTGAGCCTGGCGCAAGGTCTCCCGTGTGATCTGCCATACGCCCATGGCGTAGTCGCTGACCAGTACCCGGTTGCGTGAACGCCTCAGGATAATGTCGCCACGTTGCGCGTGGTGCTTCCAGATGGAGTGGGCCAGATCGCCACGGACGTTCATGTAGTCGTTTTCCATGGCGCCAATTCCCAGGAAAACATCCAAAGGCAGGTCATAAAAATGCACAACGTCAAGGATGTCTGTCGCCAGTGCCGTGGCCTGGCCCATAGAAAGTGGTGTGGGCACCGGTTTGATCCGTTCCCGGACACGCCGATCCGTCCTGGATTTGAAAAGCAGAAAACTGGCCAGCGGTTGGATCAGGCGCGAAGCGGGCAAATCAGCCAGCCGGAGAGTCGTGGTGGGATTGTAGCTGCCCAGAAAGACGGATGTCTCCAGGCGGCTACGAGCCAGTCGTTCGAAGGTAATGGGGTCGAGTTTAAAGTCGGGAATGTAACCTTTCGCTTTTAATCGCCCCAGGAAGGGAAAGTCTGACAGCAAGTTGTTGTCGAGCACCAGAAAAATCTCATACCGGGGGCCTGCATCGGAATTCCTTACGGTCAGCAGGACACGTGAACTGCCGAGGCCGGAGTGAGATTTGAGATATTCAAAATGAAGATAGGCTTCCAGTTCTGAGTTGTATTCGCCTACTTGTGCAAGCAGAGCGTCTGTGCGGAGCTGCACGGCCAGGGCGTTGCCTTCCACTTTGACAACAGGCAGAGCCGGTGGAAGGGCAAGGTTCATTTTCAGGGGCCGGGTGCGATACGAGACCCATGCGTAAAGCGAAACAACTCCACCGGTCCCCGCCAGCAGCATCAGAAGCGCAAGAGAAGATTTCCGCCGCATCATGTCCACCTACCCGACATTATAAGCCCTGGCGGGTGCCGACGGTGTATTGGGTAGCTCTGAGAATAGAGGGCGCAGACAGATGCAAGGAGCGTGCTAGGGCTTCACTCCCAACTTGCGTAGGAATGCCATCATCGGGCACCAGTTGGTCAAGGCCGACTGGAACAGGTTCAAGCCCACAAAAGCTGTAAACACATACCACCATTCATTGACGAAGTGCCCCAGCAGAACGGTGGCGAAAACAAATGTTCCGGCAATCAGCCTGAGCCATCGATTCAAGTCCATAAGAGTCTCCTTCCCCAGTTACTTTTCGTCATCAGTCTTCGTCGCTGGAATCACCAGAACAGAAGTGAGGCTGTGTCGCATCACTCTTTCAGTTGTGGTTCCCAACGTTGTGAATTCCAGAAAAGGCCGATGCTGCGCGCCCATGACGATGAGGTCAGCAGAGTGCTCCCGGGCCATGAGAATAATCTGCTCGGCAGGGTTGCCGCGGCGCACCACCTCCGACACTTCGCAGCGTCCGCGGACTTCCTGTGGCACCCAGTCGCAGATGCGCTGGTGAACTTCTTCCACCTTGATCTCTTCGTGGTCCGTGGCGTGAACCACCCAGAGCCTTGCTCCGAACGCATTGGCAAGCTCCGAAGATATCTCCAGGTTCTGTTGAGACAGGCTCGTGAAATTGACGGGGCACAGAATATTTTGAATGGCGGGCGCAGGTCCGGCTTCCTTTGACGGCTTTACAATCAGGACGGGGCAGCGGGACGCGCGGACAACATCTTCAGCCACGGAACCCATGCGTAGCCTGGCCATTCCGGTCCGGCCGTGGCTTCCCATTACGATCAGGTCGGACGTCAACTCTTTTGCCCGCTTTAGGATCTGTTCGATCGGGTAGCCTTCTGAGACTGTAACCTTATAATCACTGAAGCTGCCCAGAGCCGATTTCGCCACAACTTCCAGTTCGCGCTTGAGAACTTTTCCGCCTTCCGACTCCTGGCGTGACAGCCGTTGAATTTGCGCTTCGGTGAAGTAGCGTGGTGGCTCCCACCAGTCAGCATGGAGGACTTCCAGCAGAGCTTCAAATGTGCGAGCAAAAAGTCCCGCCCACCTGAGAATGCCATCCGAAACCGGGCTGAGATCAACCGGGCAAAGGATATTCTTTGGGCTAAAGGATGTCATTCGCCACCTCCGCTCGGTTGTTCTTGTTTTTCCTGCGCGTGCTTCTTGCGGGCGCTCATGTAATACAAAACGGGAACCGCAACTTGTGAAAGAAGAGTGGATGCAACGGCCCCAGCGATCAAGGAGATAGCTAAGCCCCGGAAAATGGGGTCCGGCAGGATCACGAAACCACCCACCACAACGGCTGCAGCGGTAAGAAGGATAGGCCGGAAGCGCACGGCCCCGGCGTCTACGACGGATTCTTCGAGCGGCATCCCTTCCGCCAGGCGCAGATCGATAAAGTCCACGATCAGAATGGAATTCCGAACGATGATGCCCGCCAGAGCGATGACCCCGATAATGGACGTTGCCGTAAAGAAGGCGCCCAGTATCGCATGCAACGGCAGGATGCCGATCAGTGTTAACGGAATAGGCGCCATAATGACCAGCGGGACAATAAAGGACTGGAACCATCCCACCACCATCACGTAGATGAGGATCAGCGCCACCATAAAGGCGAAACCCAGATCTCTGAAGGTTTCATATGTGATTTGCCATTCGCCACCCCACTTCATGGAATAGTTGCTGGTCATGAACGGCTCATGTGTCAGGTATGGTTCTATGGTGGTTCCGTTGGGCGCTTTGATTTTGTCCAGTTTGTTTGACATCGTGAGCATGGGGTAGATTGGACTGTCTTCTCTGCCTGCCACATCACCGGTGACATAAACCACGCGCTTGAGGTTCTTATGGTAGATAGGCTGCTCGATGGTTTCGTCTTCCACGTGGGTCAGTTCACTGAGCGGAATCAATTTCCCGGTTCGGGAGACCACTCGGATTTCTCCCAGGTTGCTGACGCTGGACCGACTGGCGCGCGGGACCCGCAGCAGGATGTTAACGTCCTCGCGTTCGTTAGGGAGATGTGCGATGCCTATCACGTCTCCGTGCAGGGCCAGGTGAAGCGTCTGAGCAATCTGTTGGGTGGAGACCTCATTTAAGGCGGCTTTTTGTTTGTCCACCACAAAGCGGAGCTTGCGCTGGGGAGCTACGGGACTCCAGTCAACATCCACCACACCCGGCGTATGTTCGAAGATGTGCAGGACCTTGCGAGCTACGTCCATTTGTCCTTTGAAGCTGGGGCCGTAGATTTCTGCAACCAGAGTTGCCTGTACCGGAGGCCCTGGGGGTATCTCTGCGACCTTGATCCTGGCGCCATATTTGAAGCCGATGGGATCAATTGCACGACGCACGCGCATTGCGATTTCGTGACTCTGTATTGAACGATCAGACTTCGGTACGAGATCGACGTAAATTTCTGCGTCAGTGGGTCCTTTTCGCAAAAAGTAATGCCGGACCAGGCCGTTGAAATCGTAAGGAGCTGCGACGCCGATATAGTCCACGTAGTTGAGCACTTCAGGTTCCTGGGCAATCCGGCGCGAAATTTTTTGCGTAACCAACGCCGTCTGTTCAAGCGTGGTTCCTTTTGGCATATCGATGATCACCTGGAACTCGCTCTTATTGTCGAAGGGCAACATTTTAACCAGCACCAGCTTGGCCAGCGGGAGGGCCACGACAATGAGGAGCAACACGATCACGCCTCCCAGGAAATACCAGCGCTTCCTGCGGCTCGCAATCAGCGGGGCCACCATTTTCCGATAAATTCGCTGCAGACGGTCCGGGCCTCCGTGCTCGACCTCATGTCCCTGACCTTTTGTGTGCGCCAGAACACGCAAAGCGGCCCAGGGCGAAACAACAAAGGCCACCAGCAAGGAGAAGATCATCGCCATGGATGCGCCAATGGGAATGGGCCGCATATAGGGGCCCATTAGCCCTCCAACAAACGCCATGGGAAAGACCGCAGCAATCACCGTGAAGGTGGCCAGAATCGTCGGGTTACCGACTTCATCCACCGCTTCGGCGGCAACGTCAGCCAGCGGCCGCCCTTTGTTCTGTGGCAGATGGAAATGGCGCGCGATATTTTCAACCACCACGATGGCGTCGTCCACCAGGATACCAATGGAAAAAATCAGCGCAAAAAGGGTTACACGATTCAGCGTGTAGCCATAGATATAGAAGATAAAGAGCGCTAAGGCCAGGGTGACAGGCACCGCCGCAAGTACCACGATTGAGGGCCGCCAGCCAAGCGCGAGGGCGATCAGCAATGTCACAGAGAGAGTGGCGATAAGCAGGTGCTCCAGCAGTTCGTTTGATTTCTCTTGTGCTGAACGGCCGTAATCGCGGGTGACGGTGAGGTTCACGCCCTCAGGGATGACATTGCCCCTCAGATCTTTCACCATTTTCAGGACTTGGTCCGCGGTGGTGACTGCGTTGGTGCCCTTAAGTTTGGATACGGACAAAGTAACGGCAGGGAAGTTGCCGATGCGACTCCGCTCCTGGGTGTGTGATGCTTTTCCGAAACCGAACAGCACATAATCCGAAGGGGACGCCGGCCCATCCTTGATTGCGGCCACGTCGCGAAGATAAACGGCGTGGCCGTGCGATACGCCGATGACCACCTTGCCCACGTCGTCGGCCGTCCGCAGAAAGTCTCCTGTTTCCACGTCGTACTCACGGTTGCCGGAGGCGAATTGGCCCGACTGGAGTTCCTGGTTGGTCATTCCCAGGATGGGCACAATGGCCGCCGGCGCAACGCCATGAGCCGCCATTTTGGCAGGGCTGAGCAGAACACGGATTTCGCGCTTCTGGCCACCAAGGATATGAGTGACGGAAACGTTCTGGACCGTTTGTACTTTCCTCTGAACTTCCGCAACAACCCGGCGGAGTTGATAGTCGTCGTAGCGATCGCTCCAGAACGTCAGCGCCAGGATGGGCACGTCGTAAATAGTTCGGGGTTTGATGAGCGGCTTGGTGGCGCCGGGAGGAATGAGGTCAAAGTTCGAATAGAGTTTGTTGTAGAGCTTGACGATCGAGTCTTCTTCATTCTCGCCCACCTCGAAGCGCACGATTACCATGCTCTGGCCGGGGTACGACATGGAATAGACATACTTGACGCCGGGGATCTCCCAGATCAGCCGTTCCATGGGCATGGTCACACGTTTTTCTACTTCCTTGGCGCTGGCGCCCGGCATTCCAACAAACACGTCCATCATGGGGACGACGATCTGCGGGTCTTCCTCGCGGGGCGTTTTATAGATGGCGTACGCGCCCAGGAGGACTGCGAAAACCATCAGCAGAGGGGTCAGTTTGGAATTGATAAAGTAGCGGGCGACGCGGCCGGCGACGCCGATTTCACTTTTGTTCATGACGTTTGGATTCGCACTCCGTCGCTGAGTTGGTCAATCTTTGAAACAGCAACACGTTCACCGTTGTCAAGCCCGGACAGGATTTCAACCTGGCTGCCAAAGGTTCTTCCCGTTTTAACCAATCGGTAGTAAGCGATGCCTTTTGAGTCGACCACAAAGACGCCTTCCAGCTCACCTCGTTGGACCAGCGCATCGGAGGGGACCAGCAGCCGGTTTCCGCTGCCGATCGCAAAGTCTGCGGATCCGTACTGCCCCGACTGGCATTTGCAGTTCCGGGGAAGCTCAACCTTGGCAACAAATGTCCTGGTGGAAGGGTCTGCTGCGGGAACGACTTCGACGACTCTTCCTTTAATCCGTTGTGTTCCCATGGTAACCGGGACCGACTCGCCCACATGGACGATGCCAAGAAATCGTTCCGGAAGGCTGGCATCTAGGCGGAAGTGGCCCGTATCTTCAACCGTGATCAGGGGCGTGCCGGGCATCACCAGCGTTCCTTCGTCAACGGACTTAGCTGTGACCACACCATTGATCGGCGAGACAATTCGAGAGTAGCTGAGCACGGTTGCCGCTGAACTGTGCTGGGCCTGGGCCTGACGCTGGCGTGCTTCCATCTGCTTCAACTTCGCCCGGGTTGCCATTTCGTTGGCGAGAGCGCCCTTGTACTTCGTCTCAGCGTTGTCGTATTCCTGCTGGCTCACGGATTTCTTGGCCAGCAGAGCTTTGTAACGCTTGAACGTCGCTTCGGCGAATTGGCGATTGGCTTCGGCAGCCTGGAGCGCCTGCTTGACTTCCGCGAGTCCCTGGCTGCTCTCTTCAATGCCAGCGGCTGCAGCTTCAAGCTGGGCCTTTTGGACGCGGGAATCAATCAGGGCCAGCACCTGCCCGCGCTTGACGTGGTCGCCTTCTTTCACCGAGATTTTCTTCACCGTTCCGCTGATTTCGGCGCCTAGCACGCTGCTGGTCTCAGGCTTTACGGTTCCCACGGCCTCGTAGTAGTCAGGGGTTGATTTCGAATGTACCGTCATGACCTCAACACCCGAGACCACGGGCGCAGCAGGCATTTGCGCCTGTTCACTTGAGCCACAGGCGGCAATAAAGGCGGTGGCCATGAGGGCCAAAGTGATTTGCAGTTTGTTTCGCGTTTTCATCGTCTCCAGCACTCCTCAGTGTGTCAAAGGACGGCTATTGCTTCACCGCTGGTGAATCGGGTCCCAGGTCACCTGTGGCCAGCTCCAGAGCGGCAAATGCCAGTCGATAGTCGTAGACCGCATTCAAATGGTTGTTCTGTGCCGAGGTTCGCATGGTTTCCGCCCGCAGCACGTCCATGATGGTTACGAGCCCTGCGTCATACCGGTTTTGCAGGATTCGCAGGCTCTCCTCCGCCTGTGCCGCGGAGTCACGGGAAACCTCCACGCGCTGGCGTGCAGCGTTCAGATTCAGGTAGGCCTCACGAACCTGCAGGCGCACCGCAGATTCCATCCGGGAGCGCATGGCATCCGCCCTCCGCTGGTAGGCCCTGGATTCGGCAATCCGTGCGCGCCGTGCCCCGCCGTTAAAGATGTTGAAGGTCAAAGTTGCCCCTGCCACCCAGTTGTTGCCCCCGCGCGAAGCAAAAGTCTGGTTGTCCTGCTCCCAGGAACCCATCATGTCAACCCGGGGAAGGAATTCTTTCCGGGCGAGCGACACGGAATTTTGGGCTTTTTCCGCCTGAAGTTGTGCTTCGTGGTAGTCAGGTCGCTGCTTAAGGGCCTGTTGTTGCAGGCTGGCAAGGTTGCCAACGGAGACCTTTACAGCCGCGAGTTTTCCCTGGGTTTGGGTCGGAGCATCTTCCGGCACTCCCATGGCTACATTGAGCGCGGCCTGTGAGATGGCGACACCGTTTTGTGCCCGGATGAGGTTTTCTTTGGCCTGCGCCAGTTGTGCCTGCGCACTCAGGACGTCCGAGGCCACGGCGAGGCCCTGCTGTTCACGGGCGCGCGCCCGATCCAGGTCTGCCTGCGCCATGGACACGGCCGATTTGGCTACGTGTACCTGTTCGCCGGCAAGAAGGCCGTTCAGGTAGGCATTGATGACGTCAAACACCACACTCTGTTCGGTTCGTGAGGCACTTTCGCGAATGCCCCGGGCCTGAATTCGGGCATTCTTCACCCGCCCGGAGGTTCGTCCGAAGTCGTAAAGCGGCATCGAGGCTGAAAACTGTGTCCGGAAATTATCAACCGGTGGAGGAGTATTCAGAAACCCGAGATCAAAATTGGCTGCTGTAAATTGCCGCTGCGTCAGCAGAGTCCCGAAAACGTAAACCGGATTGTTTCCGCGCGTAACGCCTTCAGAGAAATTCAATTGAGGCAGGTAGCCGGCCTTGGCTGCGTCAATGGCGTGTTGTGCCGCGTCCGCATACGCGGTGGCAGCGTGAATCGTGGGATTGTTCTTCAATGCGATGTTGACTGCCTGCGTCAGGCTCACGGGGCCCCTGGGGGGAGTGGCTTTCGTCTGCGCCTGGAGCTGAGGTCCCGAACCCAAGGCCAGCAGGATTGCCAAAGCCGCGAGCGTGGTTCCAGCCCTACGGCAGAAAGAGAAGCAGGGAAGTTCGTTTAAAGACTTTGGGGATCGCATAATCATATTCTCTAGGCCAGTCTTTTTAAGTACGGTGATCATGGTCACAGCTTTTTGTCCGGAAGGTTGGCGTATCACAGTCCGTCGCGAACACCTTAGTTCCTTTCCTCGAAAGCGTGCGATCGGTCCATTCGTTTGAGCAGATCCGTATCCTGCTGCATCTGCTCACAAAGGATTTCGCGGATCAGGCAGCACGCTTTGATCATTTTGGGATTCGCCAGACGGTAGAAGACGCTGTTGCCCTCTTTACGCGATTCCAGGACACGCCGCTGCTTCATCAGGTTGAGATGTTGAGAAAGGTTGCCCACTGCAACCTGGATTTTGGCGGCGAGATCGGTGACCGTCATTTCTCCGTCGTGCAGAATATCGATGATCTGCAAACGGGTGGGGTGAGAAATAACCTTACAAAAATCCGCATGCCGCCTGTAGAGATCTTTCTCAGATGAAGTCGATCGCCGTAACTGTCCTGCCATGTCGTTCTCCTCAAGTATTATAGAAATATCTATAATACTTATTGGCTGCTGTCAAGTTTTTTGTGAGTGCCCCTCCCGGGACTCGGAC